>Ga0105240_10012111_pt1 | contig 11946 bp, 5 predicted proteins | sample KBSC54metaG_FD_80426 | JGI IMG/M metagenome (GOLD analysis project Ga0105240, IMG submission 80426) | Corn rhizosphere microbial communities from Kellogg Biological Station, Michigan, USA - KBS C5-4 metaG | ecosystem: Host-associated > Plants > Roots > Rhizosphere > Soil | place: Michigan, USA...
CGGTCAGCTTGAAGCCACTGGCGGCGTCGCAGTTCACGATAACCGGCTTGCCGCCATGGATGGCGACCATGTCCGGATAGGACACCCAGTAGGGCGTCGGGATGATGACCTCGTCGCCCTCGTTGAGCGTCGCGGCGAAGGTGTTGTAGATGATGTGCTTGGCACCGTTGCCGACCACGACTTCGTCGACGCTGTAGCGCAGATGGTTTTCGCGTTCCAGCTTGGCGGCAATCGCCTTGCGCAGCGCCGGTGTGCCGGTCGAGCCGGTATAGCGCGTGTGGCCCGACTGCAGCGCATCGACCCCGGCGGCAACGATGTGCGGCGGTGTCGGGAAGTCAGGTTCGCCGATGGTGAAGTCAATGATTTTGCGGCCGGCGGCGCGCAGGGCGTCGACGCGGGCTTTGGCGGCCATGCTTGGCGAGGGTTTGACGGCAGAAAGGCGGTCTGCCAGAAGCTTGTCCAATTGCGGCTCCAGTGAAAGAAAAAAGAGAGATGAATAAAAAGACGTCGGGCAAGAAAAGCCGGCTTACAGGCCGTAAGGCTGCAAGACTTTGCTCAGCCACGCCTGCTCGACCTTGCCGTTGGCGATTTCGGCCTTGATGGCGTCTTCCATGGCGGCGGTCTGCTGCGCGGCGGCGATCAGCGCATCGGCCTGGTCGGGTGCGAAGGACACCACGCCATCTTCGTCTCCGACGATCAGATCGCCCGGACGAATCACCTGGCCACCGATGCTGACGGGCACGTTGATCTGGCCGGGGCCGTTCTTGTAAGGGCCGCGATGGCCGATGGCGCGGGCATAACAGGGAAAGTCCGCCGCATGGAAAGCAGCGCTGTCGCGCACGGCGGCGTCAATCACGAAACCGGCGCAGCCGCGTTGCTGGGCGTACAACATGATCAGTTCGCCGACCAGCGCGTTGCTGGTATCGCCACCGCCGTCCACCACCAGCACATGGCCGGGTGACATCATCATCAGGGCCTTGTAGATCAGCAGATTGTCGCCGGGACGGGTCTTGACGGTGAAGGCGGTGCCGACCAGCTTGCGCTCGGGATGCAGACGCTGCAGGCCGCGCACGCCGGACAGGCGTTGCAGGTTATCGCTCAGGTGCGACACCACCAATCCGTGCAATGCGTCCAGCGTGGCTGCCGAAGCAACTGCGGGCGCAGGATGGATGGCGATGGCATAGGGGGATGCAGACATGGTGAAAATCTCCTCAGGCTCACGTTGTGTTTGTTTTGTACCTACTCGTTAGCCCGATAATAGGAGTGCTGAAAAACTAAAAAAAGCGATATTTAATTATCAATTTGCATCTCTTTTGGGAATACAATCGGTTTGTTGCACCATCTCAATGCACCTCACTTCCGCCATCCCATGTTCTCCTTCAAACAGCTCGAAGCCTTGTACTGGATCGCCACCCTGGGCGGCTTTGCGGCGGCTGCGCGCAAGCTCAACACCACGCAGTCGGCGGTATCCAAGCGCATCAAGGAATTGGAAAGCAGTTTCGACACCGCCCTGTTCGACCGCGATCTGCGGCAGGCGCGGCTGACGGAAAAGGGGGAAGAGTTGCTGTTAGTCGCCAAGCGTCTGCTGGAACAGCGCGACGCCGCCGTCGAGCAGTTCAGCAAACCGGAAGTGGTGGAGCGCCGTTTGCGCATCGGCGTGACCGAGCTGACGGCGATGACCTGGCTACCGCGTCTGGTCAAGCAGGTGCGCGAGCACTATCCCAAGGTGGTGATCGAGCCGGATGTGGATCTGAGCGTGAGTTTGCGCGACAAGCTGCTGGCTGATGAAATCGATGCCATCATCGTTCCCGACGCCTTCGCCGAATCGCGTTTCTCGGTGCTGCCGATGGGTAAGGTCAAGAGCGTATGGATGGCCAAGCCCGGCTTGTTGCCGCGCTCGTCTTCCAGTTCTCGGGTGTTGCGCATGCATGAGCTGGCGCAGCACACCATATTGACGCAAGGCGACAAGTCGGGCACCGGCATCATCTATGACCGCTGGTTCAAGTCGCAGGTGGTGTCGCCGTCCAACTCCATCAGTTGCAGCAGCCTCGTGGCGCTGATCGGTCTGACGGTCTCAGGCATGGGGGTGAGCTACCTGCCGCATCTGTGCCTGCGCTCGCTTGTTGAGCGCGGCGCACTGGAGGTGGTCGAGACCACCCCCGCCTTGCCGGAAATCCCTTACGTCGCACTCTACCGTGGCGAGCGCAAGAGCAACTTCATCTCATCGATTCTGATGCTGGCGCAGGAATGCTGCGAGTTTTCGGATTTGTTCCAGATCGAGGACGAAGTAGCCGGCATCGGCCATGTGCATGCGGGCGCATCGCCGTTCTGAACGGATATCAACCAAACTTCACCAGATTCAGCACCGGCAGCGGACCACCGGGAAATTGCGCTGCCCGGCCTTCGTTCACGCCTCCCAGATCGACGGGCGCAAAGCCGAGCCGCGTGATCAGATCGCCGACGGTTGTTTTTGCGTCGACGTCATTGCCCGACAGGAACAACACGCGACGGCCGCCTTCCGCTTGCGGATCGCCGGCCAGCACAGCGGCAAGCAGATGATTGAATGCTTTGACCACGCGCGCGCCCGGTGCAAATTCCGCCACCACTTCGCTGGAAGCGCGTCCGCCCAGATCGACTGCCTTGAACGTGGCGCCGTCGATGGCGTTGTTGGCGTCGATCAGGATGCGCTTGTTCCATGGGCCGGCGTCTTTAAGGGCATCCGGTATGCGTCCCCAGTTCACGGCCAGGAAGACCAGGTCGGCTTGCGCCGCTTCTTTGACGCTGACGGCCTTGATGTGGGCGCCGAGTTCGTCGGTCAGTGCTCGCAGCGATTCCGGGCCGCGGCTGTTGGCGATGGAGGCGGCGATGCCGTTGCGGGCGAGTTGGCGGGCGATGGCGGTGCCGATGGAGCCGGCGCCGATGATGGCGATGTTCATGATGTTTCCTTTCAGTTTGTGAGTTCAGCGGTGTGCTGTTCCGTCCCGGTGACGGTGACCAAGGCTTTGCTGAGCTCAACTGTAGGCGTTTCATTCTTCTAGTGTTAGTAGTGATCGGATAGAATCACTTTCAATCATTACTTGAAGCTTGTCAGAAGGAAAACGTATGGAAACCCTCGCCAATCTGGAATCCTTCGTCCGCAGCGCCGAGACCGGCAGCTTTTCGTCGGCGGCGCGGCGGCTGGCGCTGACGCCGGCTGCGGTAAGCCGCAATGTCGCGCAGCTGGAGCGCAACCTCGGTGTGCGGCTGTTCCAGCGCAGCACGCGCGGACTGACGCTGAGCGAGGCGGGTGAGCGATTTTTGCAATCCGTGCAGGGCGGGTTGGACAGTATTCAGGGAGCGATTGCCGATGTCACCGTCAATGCCGGACAGCCGGCCGGTGTGCTCAAGCTCAGTACCTCCCAGGCATTGGGGATGGATTATTTGCTGCCGCTCATGCCGGCTTTCCTGAAACGCTATCCGGCGGTGACGCCCGACTGGTTTTTCGACAATCGTCCGCTGGATCTGATCGCAGGCGGGTTTGATGCGGCGATTGGCGGCGGCTTCGATCTGCCGCCCGGCATGGTCGCGCGTGAATTGGCGCAAGTGCATATTATTGCGGCGGCTTCGCCGGCATTTTTACGCGGCAAGCGTTTGCCGAAAGATCCTGCCGGGCTCGGTGATTTCGACAGCGTGGCCATGCGTTCACCCTTGAACAGCCGCGTGCGCACGATGGTCATGCGCCATCGCAACGGCGCCGAAATGGTGGCCGCGCAAAAACCTGTGATGTTGTTCAACGATCCTGATGCGGTTTGCCATGCGACTTTGCTGGGCGTGGGTATCGGCCTGGTAGGCGTGCTGCATGCCTTGCCCCATTTGCAAAGCGGCGCCTTGGTGCGCGTGCTGCCGGACTGGCACGCCGACGTCGGCCCGCTGTCACTCTACTTCGCCAGTCAGAAGCTATTGCCGGGCAAGACACGTGTTTTCGTCGATTTTGTCACCGAAGCGTTTCGCGAGCAGAAGTTGGCGCATCGTCTTTCCGCCCTGAATTTGCCGAAGTGAAGAGATGCACGTCTCAGGTCGGCAAACAGGCCGTGTAATTTTCATCGCGTAACTGATCAGCCAAATTGCCACGTCCAAAGTTCATGGGCATAATGGCCCGATCAGGCCCGAGCTAGAACAACTACAGCGCCTGCACAGTCACCATGCCGTACTGTGCGACGTCAACACCGGGCTTCGCACCAGTGTTTCCATCGGGAGAGCGCATGCGCAGGCTGAAGGGAAATCAGCACTACTTTTTGGCGCAGTTTCTGCCGTTGGCCGCCATGGTGCTGGCTGCAGCTGCTTTTCTCTATCACAGCCGCATTGACGCCGAACTGAATCGCCTCCAGCTGGAGCAGCGCGAACGCGTGGCATTGGGCGTGGCGTCATTGACCAACGACATGGATGCGCCGCTGCGCCATCTGAGCATTCTTACCGGTGAAGCGCCTATCGCACGCGGGGTGAACGATCCGACGCCGGAAAACATTGCCGCCATGGCAGAGAGTTTTTCCACGCTGATGCTGCGTAATCCCTACTATGACCAGGTGCGCTGGATCGATCAGGACGGCATGGAAAAAATCCGTGTGAACATGACCAGCACCGGGCCGATGCTGGTGGCTCAAAAATATTTGCAGAACAAGAAAGACCGGCCGTATTTCACCGACACCATGACGTTGCCGCGGGGTGAGATCCTCATCTCGCCGATGGATCTCAATGTCGAAAACGGCAAGATCGAAGTACCACACAAGCCCACTGTACGGTTGGCGGTGCCGGTGTTTACCAGTGGCGGACAATCGCGCGGGATCCTGATCATCAACCTGCTCATGGCACCGCTGTTGGACCGCTTCTCCAATCAGGTCGAGCGCGGCGTCAACCGCGCCATGCTGGTTAATGCCGAAGGATTCTGGCTCTACAGCACCAACTCTGCGGACGAATGGGCCTTCATGTTCAAGCGCGAGGAAAGCCTGAAGCGCGACTTTCCCGATGTCTGGAAGCAGATGCAGGCGAAGCCCGCCGGCAATATCATTGGTGGTGACGGCATCTGGTCGTGGCAGCGCGTCGACATTGACGGCAATACCGGCCGCTACGGGCTGCATCAGCAATCGCCGTGGACTGTCGCGCTATTTCTGCCGCAGAAGCGTGTGATGGTCGACAATTACAGAATCCTGACGCGGTTATCCGGGTTCGTCATTCTGATTCTGGCGGGGCTGGCTTTGCTGAGCTGGCAACTGGCCGTGCAACGCAGACGCCGCGAGATCGCAGTACATGACCGGGTCAAGGCCGAGACCGAACTGCTTGCCAGCGAGGAACGCGTATCCGACTTGTTGCGCCATCAGGAAACCCGTTCGGTATTGGCGTCGATCGTCGCCTCGTCGGATGACGCCATCATCGGCACCGGCCTCGACGATCTCATCAACAGCTGGAACCCAGGCGCGGAAAAGGTGTTCGGCTATCTGGCGCGCGAGATGCTCAACCAGTCGATCTATGTTCTGGTGCCGACGGAAAAAAACGAGGAAACACGCGGTATCACTGCGCAGATCATGCAGGGTGAAACGGTGGTCAATTTCGAGACCACGCGCTGGCATCGGGATGGTCGCCTGCTCGATATTTCGGTGACGATTTCGCCCATTCTCGATGGCGAGAAAAATATCATCGGCACGTCGTACATCGCGCGCGATATCACCGACCGCAAGCGTCTGGAAAAGGAATTGAGCCAGTATCGCCTGCGTCTCGAAGGCCTGGTTGAGCAGCAGACCAAGAATCTGATGGATGCCAACCGTAATCTCGAACTGGCGCTGTCGCGCGCCGAGTCGGCCACGCGCGCCAAGAGCAGTTTCCTCTCCAACATGAGCCACGAAATCCGCACGCCGATGAACGCCGTGCTCGGACTGACGTACCTGCTTGAGAAGACGGCGCTCGATGCTGACCAGCGCGATCTGGTGCGCAAGATCATTACCGCCGGCCATTCACTGCTGGGCATTATCAACGATATCCTTGACGTGTCAAAGATCGAAGCAGGGCGGCTGGATATCGAGCACGTACCGTTCCGCCTCAGTACCGTGCTGGAAAATGTCGTCAACGTCACGGCCCCCAACATCGGTGAAAAAGATGTGGAACTGGTGGTCGGCTTCAACGATGTCGGGATTGAGCATCTGTATGGCGATGCGCTGCGACTTGAGCAGATTCTCGTCAATCTCACCAGCAACGCCATCAAGTTCACGGCAAAGGGAGAGATCAGCATCCACGTGGCTGTTCTCAGCGAAGCCGGCGACCAGGTGATGTTGCGGTTTGCGGTGACAGACAGCGGCATTGGTATTCCGGCAGACCGTCAGCAAGATATCTTCCACGCTTTCACCCAGGAAGACACGTCCACCACGCGGCGCTTCGGCGGCACCGGGCTGGGCCTGACCATTTGCCGTCATCTGGTGCAGCTGATGCACGGCGATATCGGCGTCATCAGCGAACCGGGCAAGGGCAGTCAGTTCTGGTTTATGTTGCCGTTTCAGACCATGTCGCACGCAGACGAGGCGTCGCCGGTGGAAGGCCCGCTCACCGTGCTGGTAGCCGACGACAACGCGACCGCACGCGCCGTCCTGGCCGATACCATTAAGTCTATGGGATGGCAGGTCGACACGGTGGAGTCGGGCGAAGATGCCGTTTCCAAAACCATGGTGCGTTTGCGGCACAACCTGGCGTACGATATTTTTCTGCTCGACTGGCGCATGCCGGGCATGGATGGTTTGTCGGTGGCCAGGGCGATTCGCGAAGCATCGTCTTCGCAAAGTCAGCCGCCCATCGTCATCATGGTCACCGCTTACGGCCGCGACGACGTGATGAATTCACCGGATGCCGAATTGCTGGATGCGGTGATCACCAAACCGGTCACGCCGTCGACGCTCTACAACACCATCATCCATGTGCGCCAGCGGCGTAGCGGTGAGGCAGGTAACGGTAAAGTGCGAAAGTCCGGCATTGCAGGTGCTGCAGGCCAGGGCAACGCCAGTACCGGCACGGGCAGCAATGTGCGTGAAGGTCGGGATAGTCGTGACAATCGCATCGACGGCGTGCGCGTGCTGGTGGTCGACGACAGTGAAATCAATCGCGAAGTTGCCAAGCGCATCCTCGAAGCCGATGGCGCCGAAGTCGTCGCTGTCGGTGACGGCAGTGAGGCGGTCGACTGGCTGCGTGCACATCCCGACGGCGCCGATCTCGTGTTGATGGATATTCAGATGCCGGTCATGGACGGCTACACCGCTACGCATGAGATCCGCGACACCCTGCAGCTGCGCACGTTGCCCATCATTGCGCTAACCGCCGGCGCCTTCAAGGCGCAGCAGGAGGCGGCGATGACGGCGGGCATGAATGGTTTCCTTTCCAAGCCCTATAACGTCGAACAGATCATTTCGGTCGTACGTCAGCACATCGCGCATCTGTCGGCCGATGAGCTGGAGCGGCGCAACGCGGCAAAATCGGCCAAGCCTGCCTACACGTCGGCAAGTGTCGCCACGACTTTCCCGACAATCATCGAGACTGCTCCCAGCGCCACGCCGGGACTCGACGTCGATGTCGGTCTCGAGGCCTGGGGCAGCAAAGACGTCTACGCCAAATTTCTCGGCAAGTTCGCCGAGCAGTATGAAAAGACCGGCAGCGATATCCTCGCCCATATTCAAGCCGACGAACCGGCCCAGGCCAAGACACTGGCGCACAAGTTGCGCGGCAGCGCAGGCACGCTGGCGCTGACCGACGTGCATCGTCTCGCAGGCGAGCTGGAGGGCATGCTGTCCGCCGCCGATGTTTCTTCCACCTCGGCCTCCGACTGCAAGGTCAAGGCGGCAGAACTGGATGCGGCCTTGCGTATCGCCCGGCGCGCGATCGTCGATTACACAGGTAGTTGACTCCATGCAACAGTGTGTCAGGCGTTGTCCTACAAACGGCGCGCCTGGCCGCAAGGTCACGCACATCGGCTCTTAACTTTCGGTTAAGCTGACATACCGCCGGGCATGTTCTGTATTCACTCTGCATCCATTCTGTGTTCAGAATGCGTCATTGTTGCGTTCGCCTGCGGCCTGGATAAAAGATCAGACGATGATCCAAGTCGTGCTTGCCGCGGCGCAGACTCTTTCAATAACCGGCGACATGCCTGCTAACCACCGACGCAATCAGTTGGTCGGGCGACGTGCGCGAACTCGATTGATGCCATCTTTAAGTTGTATTTTTCTTGGGGGAAAGTCGGAAGTATTGGTAGGAATAAAGCCGAATGCTTCGTATTTATATTCAATCAATCGAGTATAATTTTCGCGCTTTCCCATAAGAAATATAAGAAAATTTTCTGGCGGTCATCTCACCCGATCGCCTTCTTTCCCGCATTCTTATTATTACGGAGCACGCCGTGCCAGGTTCTGCCATGCATACTGAAGGGTCATCGTCACCAAAGACGTCATCGTCGATACCGGTGCGGGAGCAGAACAGGGGGCCGCGCGGCCCGATATCGGGGCCACCGTTACCGCCGGGCCCGCTGGTCGGATTTGCCGTCGCCATCCTCGCCGTGATCCTGATTGCCGTGTTTTCCTATCGCTCGCTGCAAACACGCGAAAGTACGGCTGCACTGGTGTCGCATACGATAGAAGTCCGGGAGCAGTTGCAATTGGTGGTGTCGGCGCTGAAAGATGCGGAGACCGGACAGCGTGGCTATCTGCTGACCAACACCGAAAGCTATCTGACGCCTTACCTCAATGCCCGCGCTTCCTTGCCCGGCGAGCTGATTAAACTACGCGGCCTGGTCAGCGATAGTCCGGAACAATTGCAGCGTCTGGATGCAGTGACCTCGCTGGTCAAGATCAAGATGGACGAGCTGGCGGAAAGCATCGAACTGCGCCGCAACCAAGGTAGCGAAGCGGCGCTGGCAGTAGTACGGACCGATCGCGGCAAATTGGCGATGGATCGTCTGCGTACGCTGGTCGATCGAATGGAAACCCACGAGCGCGATCTGCTTAGCGACCGCCAGGTCGAATGGCGTACCGCCGTCAGTTTGTCCAACACCATTACCTGGGGCGGTTCGGCCTTGTTGCTGGTGCTCATCGCCATTGCAGCGGTGATGACCTCGCGTGATTACCGCGCGCGGGAATTGCAGGTCTGGATGCGCGCCGGCCAGATTGGCCTGAGCGAGCGTCTGCAAGGCGAACAAAGGCTGGATGTGCTGGGCGCCAACGCGCTGGCCTTTCTGGCGGACTATCTCAACGCCCAGGTTGGCGCCATCTATATTCAGGAAGCGGGCGGCGCATTTCAGCGTTTCGGTGGTTATGCGCTGGCAGCCGACAACCCGCACAGCCGGGTGCAGCCCGGCGACGGTTTGCTGGGTCAGGCGGCCAAGCTGAATCAATCCCTGCACGTGCGCGATGTCCCCGGCGGCTATTTGCCGGTGTCATCCAGCCTTGGCGTCTCCAAGCCGCTGGAGTTGCTCATTGTCCCGGCCAGCGTCGACGGTGGCGTGCAGGCAGTGGTGGAACTGGGCTTCTTCCGCACCTTGCACACTAATGAAGTAAATTTCCTGTCCACCATCGCCGACATGATTGCGGTCTCCGTGCGCGCTTCCAAGGATCGCACCCGTCTGGAAGAACTGCTGGAAGAAACCCAGCGCCAGTCAGAAGAATTGCAGACCCAGGAAGAAGAACTACGGGTCAACAACGAAGAGCTGGAAGAGCAAAGCAATGCGCTCAAGGCCTCGCAGGTTCGCTTGGAAACGCAACAGGCCGAGCTGGAAGAAACCAATGCCCAGCTCGAAGAACAGGCGCAGCAGCTGGAAGCGCAAAAAGACGATCTGTCCAAGGCGCAGGACATATTGCAGCAGAAAGCCAGTGAGCTGGAGCGGTCAAACCAGTACAAGAGCGAGTTCCTCGCCAACATGAGCCACGAGTTGCGCACGCCGCTCAACTCGACATTGATCCTGGCCAAACTGCTGGCCGACAACAAGGACGGCAACCTGACCGGCGAGCAGGTGCGTTTTGCCCAGACCATTTCATCGGCAGGCAACGATTTGCTGGCGCTGATCAATGACATTCTCGATCTGTCCAAGATGGAAGCGGGCAAGATCGATATCCTGCCCGAACCGGTCGCGCTGACCAAGCTGGCTGATGACATGCAGGCCAGCTTCAAGCCGACCGCGCAGCAAAAGAGCCTGGCCTTCCGCACCATCATCGAAGCCGGCGCACCCGCGCATATCGAGACCGATATCCAGCGCATCGGCCAGATCCTGAAGAACCTGCTGTCCAACGCGCTCAAGTTCACCGACAAGGGTGAAGTGACGCTGACCATTTATCCCGTCGCCGCAGGCAAGGTGGCGTTCTCGGTGCGCGACACCGGTATCGGCATTGCGCAGGATCAGCAACATTTCATCTTCGAAGCCTTCCGTCAGGCCGACGGCAGCACGCATCGCAAATATGGCGGCACCGGACTGGGCCTGTCGATTTCTCGCGATCTGGCACGTTTGCTGGGCGGCGATATTCAAGTGCAGAGCAATCCCGGCGAGGGCAGCATCTTTACCCTGATCCTGCCGGCCGTGTATTCCGCGGACGCGGTCCAGACGCGTCCGGGAGCGTTGGATGCGCCGGAGTTGCCGAAGGTGCAGTCAGGCTTGCAACCTTCTCTGCAATCCTCTCTGCAGCAGTCCGGTCTGCCGAATCTTAAGACGATACAAAAAACCGCACCGGTGTCTTTGCCGACTGCGCTTGTCGATACCTCAGCGCGCAGCATCAGCATATCGTCGCAGCCGGGCGCTGTCGACGATGACCGTAACCGGCTCGACAACACCGCACGCCGTATCCTCGTGATCGAAGACGACGTGGCGTTTTCGCTGATCCTGCGCGACCTCGCACACGAGATGGGTTATCAGTGCATCGTCGTGCATTCGGCCAATGAAGGTGTCGCTGCCGCAAGCCAGTATCATCCCAACGCCATCGTGCTCGACATGAACCTGCCGGATTTCTCCGGACTCGGCGTGCTCGACCAGATCAAGCGCAACCCGGTGACGCGGCATATTCCGGTGCACGTCGTCTCGGTCGCCGACTATTCACAGGAAGCGCTGGAGCGCGGCGCCGTCGGCTATGCCCTCAAGCCGGTACAACGCAAGGAGTTGGTCGAGGCCTTCAAGAAGCTGGAAGCCAAATTCTCACAAAGCATGCATCATGTGCTGGTGGTCGAAGACGATGCGCGTCAGCGTGAAAGCATTCGCCAGTTGCTGGGCAGTCAGGACATCAATATCGTTGGTGTCGAAAACGCCGCCGACGCATTGGCGCAATTGCAGGCCACCACCTTCGATTGCATGGTCATGGACCTGAACCTGCCCGACCTCAGCGGCTATGAGCTGCTGGAAAAAATGGCGAAGCAGGACGATGTTTCCTTCCCGCCGGTGATCGTGTATACCGGCCGCTCGCTGGCGACGGAAGAAGAGCAGCAACTGCGCCGTTTCTCGCGCTCCATCATCATCAAGGATGCGCGTTCACCGGAACGCCTGCTCGACGAAGTGACCTTGTTCCTGCACCAGGTTGAAACCACCCTCCCGGTGGAAAGCCAGCGCTTGCTCAAGGTGGCGCGCGACCGCGAGACCGTGTTCGAAGGCCGCCGCATCCTTGTGGTGGAAGACGACGTGCGCAACATCTTTGCGCTGTCGAGCGTGCTCGAACCCAAAGGAATGAAGATCGACATCGCCCGTAACGGCATCGAAGCACTGGCCGCGCTGGAGCGCAGCCGGACAAGCTCCGGTACGGCTATCGACCTCGTGCTGATGGACATCATGATGCCGGAAATGGATGGCATGACCGCCATGCGCGAGATCCGCAAGCGATCCGAGTGGAAGAAACTGCCGATCATCGCCTTGACCGCCAAGGCCATGAAGGACGATCAGGAAAAATGCCTGGCCGCCGGCGCCAACGA
>Ga0105240_10012117_pt1 | contig 11940 bp, 8 predicted proteins | sample KBSC54metaG_FD_80426 | JGI IMG/M metagenome (GOLD analysis project Ga0105240, IMG submission 80426) | Corn rhizosphere microbial communities from Kellogg Biological Station, Michigan, USA - KBS C5-4 metaG | ecosystem: Host-associated > Plants > Roots > Rhizosphere > Soil | place: Michigan, USA...
GTTTCCGGAGGCGAGAGTGTCAAGACGGGTAAAAAAGCGGCGAAGCGGGCGGCGAAAAAAGCCGAACGAGTCATCAAACAGACGCAAGTGTTACCAGAGTCAAAATAAGCGACGGCTACGTCCTTTCAGGAAGATAAACCCCGGAAGCCATCGCTGGCTTTCGGGGTTTGAATTTTCAGGGTTGATGCGCTTCCTGCATATTTGAACCTGCGAAGAAAATCTGTTCTCACTACCAGAGGGCAAAAAAGCCGGAACCGAGAAGGTCGCGATAATCAGGTTGATAAGAAAGTTAGGCTTCGGATGATCGGATTACTGGTTAACAGAGTTATGATTGCTGGAGGTGCTCCGCTCAGACCTCTAGCTGATCCGCTGTTCCCAAACCGTTGACAGTCCTCAGGCTGTTTGAGAATCTCCGTCATCATAATCTCAAATAAATTGGCAATGCCCGCTGACATCGATGGCTAACTTTGCACCGATGAAGGAGCGTTTCCTCCTGGTGCTGGAGGACAGCTTAAGTCTCTTCTCAATCCGCGGCCGTTTTCTGGATTATGGGTGCGGCTCGGGAGATGTTTCCGAATTCCTGATTCGTAAATACGGGTTGAAAGATGGGCTTGGATTTGACTTGGCGCTAACCGAGGCCGAAGTAGCGGAGCGCAATGGCCAAGTCGGCCTTCACAATTTTCGATATGCTAACAAACTTGACGAGGCAGTCGGAAAGTTCGAGCTGACAGTCCTGTTTGATGTGATTGAGCACGTCCCCAATGCTGCAGAGGTTCTGCAAGAGATACACGGACGCACCCAAGAGGACGGCTGGCTTGCGGTTACTGTGCCCTACAATGCCAATGAATGGGGCGTGGATGATGAATTCTACGGCCACCTGCGGCGATTGAGCTGGCGGGGTATCGTCACGATGCTGGAGAGCAATGGTTGGACTGTCATCCGGGTTCTTGATCCAACTTTTCCGTCGTTTTGGTTCCTGCGTAAAATCTACCTCCAAGTCCTCCGATTCACGAAAAAGTTTCCCAGTAATCAGCAGGGTTCCACCGAAAACGAACTGGAAAGGACGCTGGCTTCTTCGCGACGCAATGCGTGGGAAACGTGGCGCTTTGCTCCTAAGTTACTCTCCAGTAGTCTCGTGCCGTGGCGGCTTATCCGCCGGTTTGACCTCTACTTTGAGTCGTTTTTCGGCGGCTTTGAACTCTTCCTGCTCTGCCAGAAACGCCAGGATCATCACAAATGCGAAGTGTGCGTGAACGGTGTCTATTCTTACCACCGTTTTTTTGACCGCTATTCTTTACAGAAGTGCAGTTACTGCGGTTCCGAACTGGTTCTCTCCAAATCTCAAGTGCCACTATGTGAAACTGCCAGCGGAAGGAAGGTGATTTCGCCGCTCCACCGTCTTCTAGTGTCGTTTGATCGCAGCCGAATCCGCCAGATTGAGCGGCTCGATTCTCCGGCGCCATCGCTTCTCGAAATCAACACTTCCCGTGGAGTGATTCCCGCTTACTTCAAGGCGCGGGGTTGGCGCGCGCTGGGAACGGTGCGCGGCGCACAGGCGGGAGCCTCTGCCGCCAGTTTTGGAGCGGAGCTGCTGGACACCGACTTCATGCAACTGCCGGCTGGTCCCCAATACGGAGTCTTGGCTTTATATCACGTTATCGAGCACGTCGCTGATCTCCAATCCGCCCTCAGTCAGTTGGATCGGTTGCTCTTGCCGGGCGGCTATCTCATCCTCGAATATCCAAATGGTCGCTCGCTTTTGAAACGATTGCTCGGGTGGAGGTGGTTCGGCTTCGATCCGCCCTTCCAGCGGCTTCAAATTGACCCATGCTTTCTTGCCGATCATCTGGGGATGAAGAACTTTCGTCTCGTGGCCGAATCTCATTTCTCGATGGCTTACTCCTTCTTCCTGTTCGCTCAATCCTGGGTGAATACGTTGCTTCCTTTCCAACGTGACGCGCTTTACAAGTTCATTCGCGGTAGAAAGCTTGTCGCAGTTGAAAAGGTTTCGGCGTTGTTGTCTTTGCCATTATTTTTGGCGCTCGCTCCTCTCTTTTTGCTGTATCAACCTTTGGTGAGTCTGTTGCGCCGCGGTTGTGTCGTGCGGCAAGTATTCAAAAAAATGAGCTTCGAGCAAAGGCCACCGCACTAGACGTACTACACGCGTCATAACTTAAAACCCGGAAGCCACCGCTGACTTCCGGGTTTTGAATTGTAGCGCCGAGCGCCGTCTCGGCACGTTTGTTTTCGCTACGGCCGCGCCTTCGGCAGCGCATTACGTCCCGCATACACCGCGTTCTTGCCGAGCGATTGCTTGATGCGCAGGAGTTGGATGTATTTGGCCAGACAATCGCTGCGGCTCAAGGAGTCGGTCTGAAAAGCTCAGTCCTGCTTGGCAAAGTGACTGGAATCAGAAATGAATTCCGTAATTGAAACTCGGACTGCCCCTTTTACTTTAGGAAATTGAAACAGAGATTATGAGGCAGAATTAGCAACGAATGAACACATTCATTGGAAACATACCGAATCATCAATACGTTTTTGTCGATTCGGCATTCACCCACATAAAGCCAATTGGATTTATCCCCGCCGTCTGGTTTGGAATCGTCTCGTTTCCGGGACGCGTTTGGGGATTGAATGTAATGCTTGAATCGGGCGCGATTTATCGAAATCTACCGCCCCATGCCATCGCCTATGATGACAAATCTGGAGTGAATTGGACACCCAACGAGGCGCAGCGATGGAGTTGTTATGGCTACCAATTCACTGTGCTGGAATACGATTACTTAAGAGGGATTGGCTGTGCCGCCCGAATCGGTGAAGAACGTGAATTGAAGAATTTCGGCCGCTATCTTTTCACGGTTGCGCCGATTGGAGATGCTTTCAGCGCGGTGCCGGAACAGGCGAAAGAGTTCCAGTTCATCAGGCTCAAGAACAACCGCCTGACAATTCAGCCGACCGATCGGGTGGTGTTTTTCGACAGCAGTTTTCAGAAAGTTGAACCTAAAGAATTTCCCGACGGACTCAAAAGACAAACCGAAATCATCAATTGTGATTAACAAGGAACACTATGAAAGGTCGTAATTGGAGTGGGAGCGATTCTGTGTCGGAATTTCCATCCAATCCAAACCCAAAAGGATCGAAGAAGTGGATTTTTTGGACGGTGGCGATTCTGATTGTTTTTGCGGCAATCATATTTTTCATCGCAAATTTTTGATCACATAATCAGGTTGGTTCTAATATCAATATTCACAGCCCTTTCTTCGAGTGGCTGCTGATGCCGGGTGGGATGGCATGATTTGATAACAAAAAACCGGAAACGAATTTCTTCGTTTCCGGTTTTTGAATTATTTTTGGTTCAGCGCCGCGCCTTTGGCAACGCTGTGCGTCCAGCATAAACCGCGTTTTTGCCCAACGATTGCTCGATGCGCAGGAGCTGGTTGTACTTCGCCAACCGGTCGGAGCGGCTGAGTGAGCCGGTCTTGATCTGGCCGCAGTTCGTTGCCACCGCGATGTCAGCAATGGTGGAGTCTTCAGTTTCGCCAGAGCGATGGCTAAGGACGGCGCTGTAGCCGTTGAATTGTGCGAGCTGCACCGCGTCGAGCGTCTCGGTGAGTGAACCGATTTGGTTCACCTTCACGAGGATCGAGTTCGCCGTGCCGGTGTCGATGCCCTTCTTGAGGAACTTCACGTTCGTCACGAACAGATCGTCGCCGACGAGTTGCACGGTGTCGCCGATTTTGTCGGTGAGGAGTTTCCAATGCTTCCAGTCGCCTTCAGCGCAACCGTCTTCGATGCTGACGATGGGATAATTTTTGCAGAGCTTCGCGTAGAACTCAACGAGCTGCACGCCCGTGATGGTCTTGCCCGTGCTCTTCTTGAAAGTGTACGTGCCGTCGTGGTTGTAAAATTCAGAGGCAGCGACATCCAGCGCGAAATAGATGTCCTTGCCGAGTTTGTAACCCGCGTCGGCCACTGCTTTGCTCATGGAGTCCATCGCGTCTTCTACGCTGTTGAGCTTCGGTGCGAAACCGCCTTCGTCACCGACGGCGGTGCTGAGGCCGCGCTTCTTCAACACGCTCTTGAGCGCGTGAAAGATTTCCGTGATGGCGCGTAGACCTTCGCTGAAGGTCGGCAGGCCATGCGGCATGATCATGAATTCTTGGAAATCGATCGGGGCGTCGGAGTGCGCGCCGCCGTTGATGACGTTCGCCATCGGAACGGGGAGGACCTTGGCGTTCGTGCCGCCGATGTAGCGGAACAACGGGAGGTCGGCTTCCGCCGCGGCCGCCTTCGCGTTCGCGAGCGAGACAGCGAGAATGGCGTTGGCGCCGAGCTTGCCCTTGGTTTCGGTCCCGTCGAGCTTGAGCATCGTCTGATCGATGGTGACCTGATCGTAGGCGTCAAGACCGAGGAGCTTCGGGGCGATCTTGGTCGTCACGTTGGCGACGGCCTTGGTCACACCCTTGCCGAGATAGCGTTTCTTGTCACCGTCGCGAAGTTCAACAGCTTCATGTTCACCGGTGCTGGCACCGGAAGGGACGGCCGCGCGACCGGCAGCACCGCTGCTCAGCGTGACATCGACTTCAACAGTAGGATTGCCACGCGAGTCGAGGACTTGGCGGGCGAGGATGTTTGTGATTTGGCTCATATTCTATATCAGGTTCAGACCAACTTGAACGCGCAGCATACATTTTGCGGCCTCCATTTCAAGCCACAACCACGGCTGCGATTACTCGTCTAGAGTTATTGGCGTGACAAAAAGAAGCTGGTATCAACTGCCGCACGTCGCGTGAAAACAAATTTTCTTAAATACCTCCTGACCTTGACCTCTACCGTTGCACTCACCGGTGTGACCGCCCAAGCCCAAGGAACGAAAGCCGACTACGAGCGGGCCGATGCGTTACCTACGTTGTTTGCGAACAAGGTTTACAAGACGACGCTCAAGGCCAACTGGTTCGCGAACAACACCAAGTTCTGGTATCGCAACAACCTCTCCGGGGGCGCGCGGGAGTTCATTCTGGTGGATGCGGTCGCAGGCAAGCGTGAACCTGCGTTCGAGCATTTGAAAGTCGCCGCCGCATTGAGCAAGATCACGGGCAAGGAAGTTAAGGCGACACATCTCCCGATTGAGCGCTTGGAATTTAGCGAGACGGAGTCGACGGTGTTGTTGCGCGGCATTGAGAAATCATGGCGGATCAATCTTAAAACGTACGAATTAACCGACGCCTCAGGCGCTACGAAGCCCGAGTCTTCGGTGCCGTTGCTTGATGGCCCGCGTTCTTCACAACGGACGGGACCTGAAACATCCGTCACGTTTCTGAATCGTACCGCTGCACAAGTGGAATTATTTTGGATTGGCGAAGACGGCAAGCACACGCGCTATGCAACCATCCCGCCGGACGGACGCCACCTGCAACACACATTCGCGGGTCATGTCTGGCTCGCGGCCGATGCGGACGGCAAACCAGTTGCTGTTTTTGAGGCGGCGGACGAGGCTGGAACGGCAATCATTGATGGCACTTGGAAACCACGCGAGTCATCGCCACCCGGCAAGCCCCGGCGCGCTCGGCGCGAAGGCAGGGCAGGGGACGGATTCGAATCGCCGAATGGAAAATTCACAGCGTTCTTCAAGGATCACAATCTCTTCATCCGCGAGCCGGCGTCGGGCGAGGAATATTCGCTGAGCACTGACGGTAGCGCGGACAACGAATACTCCGGTCGCGTCTGGTGGTCGCCGGATTCGAAGCGGGTCGTGGCGTTGCGCACGAAGGCCGGCGATGACCGGAAGGTTTATTACGTCGAGTCCTCGCCTAAAGACCAGCTCCAGCCGAAGCTGCATTCCTACGATTACCTCAAACCCGGTGACAAAATCCCGCTCGCCAAGCCGCAGCTATTCGATGTTAACGGACGCAAGCACATCGAGGTCAGCGATAAGCTTTTTCCGAACCCGTGGAGCATCACAGAACTGCGCTGGGAGCCCGATTCGTCGCAGTTCACGTTTCTTTACAATCAGCGTGGGCATCAAGTCATACGCGTGGTGACTGTCGATGCGGAGCGTGGCGAAGCGCGCGCGATTGTAGACGAACAGTGCCCGACCTTCTTTTGCTACAGCAGCAAACAGTTTCTCCAGCATCTGCCGGCGACGAAGGAGCTGCTCTGGATGAGCGAGCGCGACGGTTGGAATCATCTCTACCTTTACGATGCCGAATCCGGGAAGGTGAAAAATCAAATCACGCGCGGCGATTGGGTGGTGCGCAAAGTCGAACGGGTGGACGAACAAAACCGGCAAATCTTGTTCACCGCCGGCGGCATTCGGCCGGGGCAGGATCCTTACTACCTCCATTATTGTCGCGTCAATTTTGATGGCACGGGTCTGGCGATTCTTACCGAAGGCGACGGGACGCATTACGTTGAGTTTTCGCCGGACCGCCGTTTTTTTGTCGATACGTTCTCGCGTGTTGATTTGGCGCCCGTTCACGAATTGCGCCGCGCGGAAGATGGTAAACTTGTCTGTGCGCTGGAGCAGGCTGACGACCGGGAATTGCTCAAAACCGGTTGGCGTGCGCCGGAGCGATTCGTTGCGAAGGGTCGCGATGGGGAGACGGACATCTACGGCATCATCATCCGCCCGACGAATTTTGATCCGGCCAAAACCTACCCTGTCATTGAGGATATCTACGCTGGGCCTCATGACTCATTTGTGCCGAAATCTTTTCAGAGTTACTACAAGATGCAGAGCCTCGCCGAGCTTGGGTTCATTTTGGTGAAGGTGGACGGCATGGGCACCAGCAATCGCTCGAAGAAGTTTCACGACGTATGCTGGAAAAATTTGGCGGACGCAGGATTTCCGGATCGTATCGCGTGGTTAAAGGCCGCAGCGACGAAACATCCGGAGATGGATTTGTCGCGGGTCGGCATTTACGGTGGCTCAGCGGGCGGTCAAAGCAGCACGGGCGCGTTGTTGTTTCACGGAGATTTCTACAAGGTGGCAGTCTCCGATTGTGGTTGTCACGACAACCGCATGGACAAAATCTGGTGGAACGAACAATGGATGGGCTGGCCCGTCGGCCCTGAATATGCCGAGCAATCCAACGTGACCCACGCCAGCAACTTAACCGGTAAACTGATGCTCTTTGTTGGCGAGATGGATGAGAATGTGGACCCGGCTTCGACGATGCAACTGGCTAACGCACTCATCAAGGCGGACAAGGATTTTGATCTGGTCGTGATTCCCGGCGTGGGCCATGGCTCGGCTGAAGGTAAATACGGCACGCGCCGTCGCGCGGATTTCTTTGTGCGGAATCTGCTGGGAGAGGAACCAAGAACGAAATAATCATAGCCCTGTATTGACTAGTTGGCGCAAAGGCAGTGCATTCTTTCATGTTTTCTTTGCAGAACTTTCATTTCCATTTCATGCCGGGCTTTGTCTATTATCCGCCCGCCGATTTACCGAATCTAAATTAAACTCAGAAATTTATGGGAGCAGACAATACAGTCGTCGCAAAAGTTGAACTTCCGCCGTTGAAGCCGCTCGCGATCAAGTCGCGTTTGGCTCCTACGCCCACCAATCCTCCAAAGCTTTCCGTCAAGGTCAAGAACCTCGCCGGTCAGGAAGTTGTGGTGGCCGATCCGCGTGCGACGCGCACTTTGGTGGCGTTGATGGATGTTCACGCGGTTGTCGGCGGAGCAGCATGCCACTGGGGTGGTCCGGCGGCGTTCGCGGAAATCAATGCGGCGGTTCATGCTTTCATGTTCGGCACGCAAGGCCGGCAATGGCATGAGGCGTTTAATTACGTCAATGACGCCGGTCACTGTGAGAACGGTGTTTATGCGTTGCGCGCCAACTACGGTTTCGATGGCATGACGTTCGAGAGCTTGAAGGGCTTCCGCAGCGTGAAGAGCAAACTCACCGGCCACGGCGAATCGCATCTGAATCCCGAAGGCGTGCTCCTCTCCAACGGCCCGCTCTCGTCTTCACTCCCGCAAGCGCAAGGTCTTGCCATCGGCGATAAACTCATCGGCAACGACCGCGTCACTATCTGCCTCGTCTCCGACGGTGCGAGCATGGAAGGCGAAGCCAAGGAAGCCTTCGCCGCAATCCCCGGTCTCGCTCACAAGGACCGCGTAAATCCCTTCGTGATGATCATTTCCGACAACGATACGAAACTCTCTGGCCGCATCACCAAGGATTCGTTCTCGATGCAGCGCAGTTTCCAATCGCTCGGCGCACTCGGCTGGAATGTGATTTCGGTTCCTCACGGCAACGACTTGCAGGAAGTTTATCTCGCGGTGGAGAAGGGGATCGAACAAGCCAAGGCCAATCCGAATTATCCCGTCTGCCTTTGGGTCAAGACCGTCAAAGGTTATGGCATCAAGGCGACTGAGGAAAATTCTGCCGGTGGTCACGGTTTCCCGTTGGCTAACGGCGAGAAGATTATGGACTGGGTTACGGAACTTTACCAAGGCGCCACCGCGCCCGAGGAGTTGGTGAACTGGGGCAAAGCTCTCCGCGCCGATTGGGAGAAAAAGGAAGCGGAAAAGAAGGCCAAGGCCGCCGCTGCTCCCTCCGCATCCGCGACTCCGTCAGTGAAGAAAGATAAAGTACAAGCTGGTCTCGCCGCGGGCGCGATTCGCGCTGCTAAGGAAGGCTACCCAGTTTATTCTGTCAGCGCTGACGTGCAAGGTTCAACTGGCATCAGCGGTTTCCAAAAAGCGACCGGCCATTTTCTTGATGTCGGTATTGCCGAGGCGAACATGTGCAGCGTAGGCGCGGGCTTGTCGAAGACAGGCTTCGTGACCATCGTCGATACGTTCGGCCAATTCGGTGTGACCAAGGGCAATCTTCCGCTCACGATGGCCGCGCTCTCGCAGGCACCGGTCATCGCCATGTTCTCGCACGTTGGTTTCCAAGACGCCGCCGACGGCGCAAGTCATCAAGCCACGACTTACTTTGCCGCCGTTAGCGCCATCCCACACACGGTAGTCATCGCGCCGAGCTGCGCGAATGAAGCCGAAGAATTGATGTATCAAGCCATCAAACGCCAAGCCGAAGACCGCAAGGCCGGCAAAGACGGCGTGAGTTATATCTTCTTCGTTGGTCGCGAAAACTATCCGATCTACTGGCTCGACAACGCGACGTATCCGTTCGGCTCCGCGCAGATCACGCAGGCAGGCAGCGATGTTGTGCTCATTGGTTGCGGCACGCTGTTCAGCAAAGCGGTTGAAGCCGGCAAATTGCTCGCGGCCAAAGGCGTGAAAGCAACTGTCATCAACAATCCCTTCGTGAATCGCGTGGATCTCAAGACCATTGGTGACGCCGTGAAGAAGTGCGGTAAAGTCGTGACGATTGAAGATCATCAGCTCGTTTGCGGCATGGGTTCTCAAATCAGCCATGCGCTCTCGACCAATGGCATCCCGCACGTGATGAAATCACTTGGCATCAACGACGAATTCGGCCAAAGCGCTTATCTCGCGGAACATCTCTACGAAAAGCACGGCATGACCGGTCCGAAGATGGTCGAAGCCGCGCTTGCTCTGTTGGGTAAGTAATTGACGTCGACTAAAATTCCAAACGCCGGACCAGTCCAACTGGCCCGGCGTTTTTTCATAGGAGCGCAGGCGGCTCGCCTGCAAGTTTTGCCTCAAACTCTCGGGCGAAGCCCGCACTTTATTCCTTCCGCTGGGAAGTGCGCCCGAACTCATTTGACTTCGCGTACCCAAATCCTTACTAATTTCTTCGGCAATGGCTTGTCTGCCGTCCCTCTCTGGGAAAACCGCACTGAAACGTTTCAGCGCTGATGACTCCTACCAACTACGGAATCATTATGCCATTATTGCCCTCAACTGGTGCTGATGGGGAACACGGAATTTCCCTATGAAGCATATTTTTAACCCGCTCACACATCTAGCCGGCATCACGCAACTGGCCAAATGGTCGGCGCTTATAATTCCGCCTGCCATTCTAGCTGGCTCAGCGAGCGCGTTCTTCCTGTGGAGTCTTGACCGTGTCACCCAATTGCGATGGGAACATGCGTGGCTGCTGTTCTTGCTTCCCTTAGGAGGTTTGAGCGTCGGGCTGCTATACCATTGGTTCGGTCGTTCCGCCGAAGGTGGGACCAACCTAATTATGGATGAAATCCATCAGCCGGGTGGCGGCGTACCTACGCGCATGGCTCCGCTGGTTCTGATCGGCACGTTGGTCACGCATCTCTTTGGTGGTTCAGCAGGCCGCGAAGGAACCGCAGTGCAAATGGGTGGGGCAATCTCCAGTTGGTTCGGGCGGATGTTCCACCTTGAGGCCCCCGGCATGCGCGTGTTGCTCATGTCCGGTGTGGCGGCAGGTTTTGGCTCCGTGTTTGGCACGCCGTTGACCGACGCAATTTTTGCGATGGAAGTTCTCACCGTTGGGCGCATGAAGTACGATGCGTTGATTCCGGTTTTGATTGCCAGCGCAGTTGGCGACCTCACCTGTTCCGCGTGGGGCATAAAGCACGCGGTGTATCACATCCAGTTCAGCGATTCGAATAGCGCCCTTGGTTTGCTTCACTTCAATCCCTTGCTGGTCAGCAAAGTCGTTGCGGCAGGTATAGTGTTTGGTCTGGTCAGCCTCGTCTTTTCTGAACTCGCCCATTGGTTGCAGAAGCTCTTCAAGCAATACATTCCGTTTCCGCCGTTACGCCCAGTGATTGGCGGCTTGATTGTAATCGGCGGCGTTTATCTGCTGGGCACCCGTGATTATCTCGGCATCGGCGTGAGCAATCCCGACAGCGGGGTGGTGACCATTCTTTCCGCGTTTCAACCGGACGGTGCGCACACCTGGAGCTGGCTCTGGAAAATATTATTCACCTGCGTCACGCTCGGTTGCGGTTTCAAGGGCGGCGAGGTCACGCCGCTGTTCTTCATCGGAGCGACACTTGGCAACACACTGGCATGGCTGTTTAATGCGCCGGTCGATTTATTTGCTGGCTTGGGCTTCATCGCAGTTTTCGCAGGCGCGACGAATACGCCGCTCGCCTGCACTGTGATGGGCGTAGAATTATTTGGCGGGCAGAACACCATCTATTTCGCGACGGCCTGTTTTCTCGCCTACTTCTTCAGTGGCCACTCGGGCATTTATCTTTCGCAACGGGTGGGTGTGCCCAAGCGGCACGCAAAAGATTTGCCACCCGATATGCCGTTGCGCGAGGCTCGTGAATTTAGTCGTGTCCTCGCCGATGCCGAACTTTCTCGCCTCGCACGCTCGCTTGAATCTTCCGGTGACAAAAGCGAAGCCACCGCCAAAGCAGATCAAACTGATGGGCGGAAAGACGGAACTGACAAGCCCCTGTAGCGGCGGACGTGAGCCCGCTCCATTTTTCTTAGAGCTACCAAGAGTAGAAAATGGATTGGTCTGTATACCGGAAGCCGTAGCTAGCCGTTAACAAAGTAAAATTGCATTGTCCGCCTTCCACCTTCCCGGCAAGCTGCGCGCCCTATGCAGCAGGTGAATATTGGCATGATTGGCGGGGGCACGGTCGGCAGTGGCGTGTTCCATCATTGGCAGCAGAACGGCGCGCTCATGGCGTCGCGTCTCGGCGTCCAGGTCACGATCGCGAAAGTCGCCGTGAAGGCGTTCGACGAACCTCGCCCTTACGAAATCCCGCGCCGCATCATGACCACTGACTGGAAGGAAGTGGTCAACGATCCAGGCATCCGCGTCGTCATCGAACTCATTGGCGGCACCGGCCTGGCCAAGGAAATCGTGCTTACCGCGCTCAAGCTCGGGAAGCCTGTTATCACCGCAAACAAAGCTTTGATCTCCGCGCACGGCGAAGAGCTGTTTGCCGTCGCCAAGGCGAACAACGCCAATCTTTACTACGAAGCCAGCGTCGCGGGAGGCATCCCCATTATTAAGACCATCCGCGAAGCGCTCGTGGGCAACCGTTTCACGCACATCTA
>Ga0105240_10012120_pt1 | contig 11937 bp, 12 predicted proteins | sample KBSC54metaG_FD_80426 | JGI IMG/M metagenome (GOLD analysis project Ga0105240, IMG submission 80426) | Corn rhizosphere microbial communities from Kellogg Biological Station, Michigan, USA - KBS C5-4 metaG | ecosystem: Host-associated > Plants > Roots > Rhizosphere > Soil | place: Michigan, USA...
GATTTGCTTGGCGACGTCGACGCCGCCCTTGGCGACGATGAAGTTGATCTTGAGGTTTTCGTCAGCGTAATAACCCTTGTGCTGCGCCAGCACCCATGGCGCGAAGGCTGGGGAGTTCGGCGGCGCCGGCAGCAGGTAGGTCACTTCTTCCGGCGCGGCGTGGGCAATGCCCGGCACCAGCGCGGTGGTGGCCAGTGTCGTTGCAACGGCGGCGCTCAGGACCAGTTTGCTACAGAAAGAGGCGAGAAATTTTTTCATGCTTGCTTCACTCCTATTGTTCGGTGGTGATCAGGTTGAATGTTGGGATGTGTCGAGTGTGTCTACTGAATCAGTGCAGCTCTGCTGTCTCTTTGCCGACTTTGAGCAACTCCATCAGACGACCTTGCAGCGGGCCGATTTCCGGCAGCTTGCGGCGCTCCAGCGGGTTGTCGCGGAAAGGCAGGTTGACTTCGATCTCTTCGATGATGGTGCCGGGACGTTCGCTCATGACCAGCAGGCGGTCAGACAGGGCGATCGCTTCGACCAGATCGTGGGTAATGAAGAGTGCGGTCTTTTTCTTTTCGTAGAGCATCTTGGCCAGATCCTGCTGCAAGACCATCTTGGTCTGCGCATCCAATGCTGAGAACGGCTCGTCCATCAGCAGCACTTGCGGATCCACCGCCAGCGTGCGGGCCAGCGCAGCGCGTTGGCGCATGCCGCCGGACAGCTGGTAGGGATAGTGTTCTTCAAAGCCCTTGAGGTGGCACTTGGCCAGCAACTCATCGGCCACGCGCTTGCGTTCGGCGGCGCTGACGCCGTCGATTTCCAGACCGAGAGAGACGTTGGCGCGGATGTTGCGCCATGGCATGAGCAAGTCTTTTTGCAGCATGAAAGCGACATTGCGAACCGGCTTGGTGACGCGCTGGCCGCCGACAATGACTTCACCGGAGGTCGGCAGGTACAAACCCGCCCCCATGTTCAGCAGCGTGCTCTTGCCGCAACCGGAAGGGCCGATGATGGAAACCACTTCGCCGCTGCGAATCGACAAGTTGACGTTGGTGACCGCGGCGCGGGCCTGGGAAGTCTGGCGGTCGACGAAGCTTTTGCCGACATTGCGAAATTCGATTTCGATCATGATGCCTCTTGGTTGGTTACTTATTACTTGTTGCTTTAGCGCCCTCGCGCCTAATTACATGACGTTTGCTGAAGCCGGCGACCGGTAGGTGGCGGGTGCGGCACAAACATCAGTTGTCTCATATATAAAACTACAAACCAAATGTGAGATATGCGAATCAAATATAGCAGATATTCGGCAAAAAGATAGCTCTTTTTGTTTCATATATGGTTTGATGGTTTATATAAGAACTGTTTTTCACTTATTGCATAATGCGTGCCACGCTAAAATCATGGCTTCCCTCGCATTTCTGTCTCATATTTCAGACACCTGTTCACCAAAGAAACGCGCTGGCGCGCTGTGGCGGTGCGGCTTGCACCAATTCCAGACGATTCGGCAGCCGACCGGATCGGAGAGAAATTACCAATGAGCAATTTTCTCTTGCCACTGCCCTTTCAAAAGCCGCCTCAAAAATAGACGAGACGAACCGTCTTGATACTTCTTGAGCTTCCTTCACGCTTCTTGAGATTGGTTTTCCCTGATTTACGAGGCGTTAACGCCCGCTTACAGGCTTTGCCCCGATGATGGCCGCGAGGGCCTCTCGGTTGCGGGCCTATCTGTCAGCCAGCTATCGATTGTCTTCGGGGGGAAATCATGATTCAGCAGCGCATTGCCTATGCGGCGTATGGAGCGGGACTTCTGTGTTTACTGAGCGCGTGCAGCAGTCCGCCGCCGATGGTGCAGGGGCCGACCAGCGTGCGTCCGGCCTATCCGGTCGCCAATGTAGAGAACAACGGCGCGATCTTCCGCGTGAGCAGCGCCCAGCTGTTTGAAGAATCGACCACCCACTATGTCGGCGATATCCTCAAGATCGACATCTCCGAATCGCTCACCGGCAGCAACAAGTCGACCACCAGCAACAGCCGCGACACCGCCTTGAAACAAGTCGGCCCCGGCGCTGGTTCGTCGATGAGCGGTTTGCTGGCGTCGGTCTTCAATATCAATGCGACGGCGTCGGGCAGCGACTCATTCAAGGGCACCGGTCAGACCGACAATTCCAACAGTATGACCGGCAGCCTGATGGTGTCGATCATTGAAGTGCTCCCTAACGGCAACCTGGTGGTTGCGGGCGAAAAGCGCATCGGGATGAACGGCTCGATCAATACCTTGCGCTTCTCGGGTGTGGTGCGTGCGCGGGATATTCGAGGAGGGAATGTGGTTTCTTCCAGCAATGTGGCGGATGCGCGGTTGGAGCAGGTTGGGGGCGGGACGGTGGCGGATGCGAACTCGCAGGGGTGGATGCAGCAGTTTTTCAGGAGTATTTTGACGTTTTGGTGATGAGGTCGGATTGGTGTTTTGTTCCGACTTCACGTTCGTTATTGCTAATGTTGTTCTTTCTTTGATCAACCTTGCCGGGGGTGGCCCGGCAAGCTTGATTGAAGAAAGAACAGCATTAAGTAACGCAAGAAGTACCAAGCCTACAGCGCTCAAGACCCCCCAAACCCCACCGGCGCTACCGCAGAATTATTAGCCTCCACCACCGGATTACTAATCAACAAAGCATCCACCACCGGCCCCAGCTTGCTGCTGGTAGAAGACCACTTGTCCTGCGCAATCGCCCCGATCTTGTAGCTGGCGCTGCCGACCACCCGCCCATCCTTGCGCAAGGTCACCGACGCAAAGGTCAGATAGGGCGTGTAAGCATTACTGAAAGTCCTCATGTCCCATTTGATGTAAGCGCTGTAGACCAAAGTCATCGGGCAACTGCCGGGCTGTGTGCCGGCGTCATACACGCGGCTCGGCACGCCGTGGCGTTGCAGCTCACCTTGCAGACTCGGCACGAAGTCGCTCAAGGCGACGGCGCCGTTCCACTCGATGCAGATCTCCTTGATCGGCGCATGGGCAAAGACGATGGGATTTTGTGGTGTTGAAGGCGTCATTGACGACACGCCCGTGATGGCGGAACCGACCAGGTTGGCCGCCTCGACGATCGGACTCGGCGACAGAACGACACAGCCGGAGAGGGAAGCTGCGCTGGCAGAAGCGATGAGAAGTTTGATCATGATGGCGACCGGTTCGACAATGATTGAAATTCATCATATCTGCCGATGTTCCCCAATTCGTCCGGTTTTACGCTGATTTACGCCAACATGGGCAATACTTTACATGTGCGCTTTTTCTGTAGGCGATGCAGACAAACAAATGCGCCGGCAGCACGATACCTGCAACAAAGGCACAATCACGGCGGTCATACGTTTTTTCCTGGAGATCGCATCATGCGTACTTTGCTGTCCACCATCGCCCTCGCCGCCTGCGCATTGACGGCGTCGTACAACGCTGCCGCCGACACACTCAAGAGCGAAACAGAAGTTCGCCAGCTGACCGACAAAGTCATGGGCGCCGCCGGCAAGGGCCGCACCGACGATGCCTATTCTGCGATGACGCCGTATGCGTTGGCAGACGTCAATACGCTCGACCGCGCCCGCGTCAGCGCGCGCAACTCGCGCATGCAGCTGGAGCAGTTCATCGGGTCGTCGGTGGGTTACGAGTTCATCCGCAGCGAAAAGGTAGGGGACTCGCTGCTCAAGCTGGTCTATATAGAGAAGGCCGAAAAACAGGCCATTCCCTGGCAGTTCATCTTTTACAAAACCGCCGCAGGCTGGGCGCTGAGCGCATTCAGCAATAGCGACAACATCAATACCGTATTCAGCCGCTAAACCTGCTTCGGCCTCAGAGCCTGAACGGGTTTAGAAGCTACTTTACTGGAACGCCCGCAGCGGACTCAGATCGTCGCTGGTGATTTCAGTAGCAACACCTGCAATCTTGTCGGCAATCAGGCGGCTGGAACCGCACGCAGTAGTCCAGCCGTTGGAGCCGTGACCGGCATTCAGATAGAGATTGGAATAAGACGTCGCGCCGATCAGCGGTGCACCGTCCGGCGTCATCGGGCGCAGACCGGCCCAGTATTCGATCTTGCCAAGGTCGGCGCCACGCGGAAACAGCAGCTTGAGCGACTTGATCGCGGTGGCGCAATCGCGCGGCGTCACCTTGGTGTCCCAACTGCCGATCTCAGCCGTACCAGCGGCGCGGATGTTGGAGCCCATGCGCGTGATCGCCACTTTGTAATACTCATCCATCACACCACTCTTGGGCGCGGCATCGGGATCGCTGACCGGCACGGTGATGGCATAGCCCTTGACCGGATAGACCGGCAACTGCAGGCCCAGCGGCTTGACCAGCGCCACCGATGCACTGGCGCAGGCAACGACATAGGCGTCGGCCTTGAGCACGCCAGCCGCAGTACGCAAGCCGGTGACGGCGCCGCCGGCAAATTCAATCTGCTGCACGGCGGTGCCGAGGACAAAATTCACACCTTGCGACTTCAGCCAGTCTGCCAGTGCACGCGCGAACAAGGGGCAATTGCCGGTTTCGTCCTGCGGCAACAGCATGCCGCCGACCAGTTGGTCGCGTGCATCGCGCAGGGCGGGATCGAAGGCGACGCAACCATCTCCATCCAGCAACTGGTAGGCGACGCCGGCTTCGGCCAGCACCTTGGCGGCAAGGCCGGCGTTGTCCATGCCTTCTTGTGTGCGGAACAGTTGCAGGTTGCCGACCGTAGTTTGTTCGTACTGAATGTCGAGACGCTCGCGGATCGCCTTCAACTGCGTGTGGCTGTAACGCGCCAGCCGGCCCATGCGTGCCTTGTTGACGGCATAGCGTTCGGCGTTGCATTGGGACAGGAACTGACTCAGCCAACGCCATTGGTGCGGATCCAGACGCGGTGTGAAACGCAGCGCCGCTTCCATGCCCAGCCAGCTTTGCACCGACCACTTGAGCGACTTGCCCTTCATGCCCGGCGCAGCCCATGGCGTGGCGTAGGACGGGCAGACGTGACCGGCGTTGCCGATGCTGGTCTCGGCAGCGACGTCGGACTGGCGATCGACCACGGTGACGGTGTAGCCCTTTTCGTGCAGGAAATAGGCGGTGGTTACGCCGACGATGCCGGCGCCAAGGACGATGATGTGCATGATTGCTAAGTGCCGCTGATTGCAGCTGATGAATTGTTTATAAAGTTAAGCCACCATCGATATGCCATACCTGCCCGGTCACATAGGACGCGGCGGGACTCAGCAAAAAGGCGATGACGTTGGCGATTTCTTCCGGCTGGCCGAGGCGGTGCATGGGGATGCGTTCCAGCGCGGCGGCCCAGGCGGCGGGGTCGATGGCGGATTTGTTGGGGTCGGACTTCTGGACGTAGCCGGGCGCAACCGCGTTGACGGTGACGCCGGACGCCGCCAGTTGCACCGCCAGCGATTTCACCAGCGCTTCAATGCCGGCCTTGGCTGCGGCTGACGCCGGAAAGCCTGACTCACCCAGTCGGTAGACGTGCGCAACAAATGAACTCACCGCGACCACGCGACCAGCGGGCGACGCTTGCAAAACATCTTTGCATGCCGTGACCAGCTGGAAGAATCCCCCCAGCAAGGCGTCGATGGAGCGCGACCAATCCTGCGTCGTCAGCTCGCCGATGCGCTTGCGGTCGGCAAAGCCGGCGTTGGCGACCAGCGCGTCCAGGCGACCGTAGGTATTGAGCGCCACATCGCGCAAGGCGGCGGCGGTACTCACGTCGGCCATGTCGCCGAAAGCCGTCACGCAATGCGCACCGCGCTCGCGGCAGGCCGCAGCGGTCTGCTGCAACTCCGGCGAATCGCTGCGTGCGTGCAGCACCATGCCCATATCGGTTGCGGCAGCCGCTTTTGCGGTGGCTGCGCCGATGCCGCGGGCGGCGCCGGTAATCAGGATCACGCGCTGTACAGTCTGGGATGGAGTCATTGGCGAGGAGAAAACTGAAAAAAAGCAGGTGGAAGGCGGACCAAAGCCGGAGGGAAAACAGTGGCGCTATTTTAACCAATAAGCCGCAAACCCTGTCAGGCGGCTGTCAAAAACCCGCCGCAAGAGCGCTCCAGAAGCGCTGCACAACAGGTTCTATTACATCCCCGAGGGTATTCTCCATTACAATTGCGGGGTTTTCGGGGAGAGGAAATTGGTCAGACCTACCGTCCATTTCGCTTCAACCGGTACGCTGCTGGGACGCTATTGGCACACTTCATGCTGCCCTCACGGCAGATATTGAGGCATACAAGAATTCAGACACATACACAGACTTCCGTAAACATTGCCTCGACGCAGCCGTAAGGGCTGACCGTGCAGGGCGGTATTACGCAGGTCACGACACCAAAGAGTAAAAAGGAAACACGATGTATCAATGGGACTTCGCCGCGCTGTGGCAATTCCGCAATGTGATTGCGGTGGGCTTCGGCTATACGCTGGCTTACACCATCGCCTGCGTTTTGCTGGGTTTGCTGCTGGGCCTGCTGGTCGGCCTCGGCCGCCTGTCGACCAACCCGTTCATCTCCGGCCCGCTGCGCGCTTACGTCGAAGTATTCCGCTGTACGCCGGTGCTGGTGCAACTGGTATGGTTCTACTACGCCCTGCCGGTGCTGGTCGGCATTGAGATGTCCGCCGGTACCTCGGCCTTGCTGGCGTTGGCCTTGTATGGCGGCGCCTTCTATTCGGAAATCATCCGCGGTGGCATCGTCTCGATCGACATCGGCCAGAGCGAAGCCGGTTGCGCACTGGGCATGACCCGCTTCCAGCTGATGCGCCGCGTGATCCTGCCGCAGGCTTTCAAGCGCATGACACCGCCGCTGGTCAGCCAATCGATCATGCAGTTGAAGAACACCTCGCTGCTGTCGGTGCTGGCGGTGCCTGATCTGTTGTATCAAGGCCAGATCATCGCGCACGAAACCTATCGCCCGCTGGAAATCTACACCATGGTTGCGGTGATTTACTTCCTGATCCTGCTGCCTGCGACGATCTGGGCAAAGCGCCTGGAAAACCGCCTGAACGCGCAACAGGGAGTATGAGAACATGAGTCACGCTACGAATGAAGTCATGATTGAAATCAAGAATCTGAAGAAGGCCTTCGGCGAGCACGTCGTGCTCAAGGATATTTCCCTGCAGGTCAACAAGGGCAGCGTGGTCGCCATGATCGGCCCGTCCGGTTCCGGCAAGTCGACGCTGCTGCGCTGTATCAACCTGCTGACCGTACCCGAGCAAGGCAGCATCCGCGTCGGTGCGCAGGATTTCAGCTTCGGCTCCAAAGCATCAAAACCACTGAAGGATCGCGAACTGGCCAAGTTCCGCACCAACACCGGCATGGTGTTCCAGCATTTCAACCTGTTCCCGCACATGACCGCGCTGGAGAACGTCATGGAAGGCATGCTCACCGTGCTGCGCAAACCCAAGGCGGAAGCACGTGCTTACGCCCTGGAACTGCTGCAGAAAGTGGGCCTGTCCGACCGCGCCGATATCTATCCGCAGCGTCTGTCCGGCGGCCAGAAGCAGCGCGTGGCGATCGCCCGCGCGCTGGCAATGCGTCCGAGCGTGATGCTGTTCGACGAAGCCACTTCAGCGCTCGATCCGGAACTGGTGGGCGAAGTGCTCAATGTGATCCGCTCGCTGGCGGCCGACGGCATGACCATGATCCTGGTCACGCATGAAATCGCCTTCGCCCGCGAAGTCGCCGATCAGGTCATCTTCATGCGCGACGGCGTCGTGGTGGAAGCCGGCCCGCCATCACAGGTCATCGACAATCCGCAGCAAGCAGCGACGCAATCCTTCCTCACGCGCTTCAATGGCTGATCGCGGCTAATCTCCAAGACAACGGCATCCCATGACCGCCCGCCTCGATCTGCTCGACGACACCGACCGCAAGCTGATCTCGCTGTTGCAGCAATCGGCGCGGGAGAGCGTCGCCAACCTGGCGCGCAAACTGGGCGTGGCGCGCACGACAGTCGTCGCGCGGCTGGCGCGGCTGGAAAAGAACGGCGTCATCGTCGGCTATACCGTCAAGCTCGGCCAGGAAGTGTTGGATACCGGCCTGCTCGCCTACGTCGGCATCACGGTCGAAGCCAAGACCGCGCGTGACGTCCTCAAGCGCTTCAAGCGCATCCCCGAAATCGAACAGCTCTGCTCCGTCAGCGGCGAGTTCGACTACGTCGCCTGGCTGCGCGCCGGTTCGGCGGAACAGCTCGACAAACTGCTGGATGAAATCGGCGAAATCGACGGCGTGATCAAGACCACCACCTCCATTGTGCTGTCGCGCAAGATCGATCGCTAAGGGCTGCGCTGACCAAGCTGAGTATCCGTGTCGATCAGGTTTGCAAGCGATGTAAAAATAGAGAATGCAAAAAGGGCTTGTCGACGACAAGCCCTTTTTCATGCCGCAGACTTTGTACCTGCCCGCTCTCAGATTCTATGGCGACATCTTTTTCTGAAGCCGTGGGATTTTGTCGGTTTCACAGCCTCGTCGCCGGTATTTTCCATTCTCAAGGAATGGCCACAAAGATGATTCGGCCAAACCCATTATGAGAATTTTCCTATATCAACGAAGGCGCCTCAAAAGAGACTATTCATCGTCTTTGCTGTGCCCCCGTCAATTGGAACACGTCGCTGGTGACTCGGCCTTTGTATTCGGTACAAGAAATGATGAAAATACTTATTCGCGCACTCTTCCTCTTAGTCCTCTGCAGCTTGCCGTACGTAAGTTATGCAAATTGCACCGGGACGAATGCGACCTTTGCTTTTGGCAATGCAAACGCAGGGAGTGCCAGTATCGGCAGTAGCTTTGCCACCACCACTGTGGCAGTCACTTATACATGCTCTGACAAAGGTGCCAACGCCCCCTCATGGCCTACCGTGTACAACAACTGGTCATTTCAGACACTGCCGGTCGGTAATGGAGTCCCTGCCGGTAATTTTTCAAAAGTATTTCCCACCAACATTGGGGGCGTAGGCATTACCTTCAAAGAAGTCTTAACAAATTCTCCTATCAGCGAAACCATCGGCAAGAACAGTTTTTGCTGGAGTACGCCGCTTGTGAATGACCCTTGTTACGTCTTGCCATCAGGGCGTTGCACGTTGCCGGGAACCTGTGTTCTCAATATCCAGGCGGACCTGATCAAAACCGGGAATATTTCTCCGGGCGCGTTATCGGGAAAAGTTATCAATGTGAGCTACTACGCCTTCGGCGCAACAACAGGGACGATCGTCGGCGGAATCAATATGACAGGAACGGTAGGCACCACAACATGCACCATTGCCCCCGTGACCGTCAATCTTGGCACCGCTCAGCCACGTAACCTCACCAATGGTCAGCCGTCGTCGCCCAAACCCGTCAATTTGCGACTGGTCTGTGATAAACCGCCACAAAATCTTTCTTACCAAATGAGCCCTCTAAGCGGAGCCGTCGTCGGCAATGCCTGTGATGGAACGATGCGAAATGCTGGAACCGGTACGGCAAGAAATGCGGGCATACGATTCATGCGCGAAGGCGCCAATATTTGCTGGAACACCGCTACGCCCACAAATATTTCCGCCGGTTCAAGCAAGGTTATCGACGTCCAATTTTTTGCACAGATGATCGGAACTGGTAGAACCACGTCCTCCGGCAGTGTTGTCGGCAACGCCGTTGCGACATTTACTTATCAATAAAACGAGAACTATGAAGAATTACATCGTTCTGACAATCGCGGCCCTGACTCCCATCGTGAGCTTTGCCACTGATGGCAATATCAGTCTCACCGGCAATCTACAGCCATCGACCTGCGTTGTCACGACACCCAGCGTCAGCGTGAACCTGACCGGCCCCAATGGCTTGCCACAGAAAACGTTCACCGGTGTGGGCTCCCCCACCACGATGGTACCGTTCAACATCGGCCTCAATTGCGGCGGCGTAGCCGCCAAGGTCTACATGACACTGACCGATCAGCAAACGCCGGGAAACACCAGCAACACCCTGGGCTTGAGCGCAAACTCCACTGCTGCCGGCCTGGGGATACAGGTCTTCCTGCCCAGCCGCTCAACGACGACACCGCTGACATTCGGCCCCGATTCCTCCACCGTCGGCAACATCAATCAGTTTTCAGTCGTTACTGTGGACGACGACGACGATGTCAATATCGCGCTAAGCGCACGCTATATTCAGACCGCAGCCACCGTCACCCCCGGCACCGCCATGGGCGTGGCAACTTTTACGATGTCGTATCAGTAGGCCTGACAGACACCAAAGAAAAGGCGCCCGTATCGGCGCCTTTTTTCACTCCATTTGCAGCAGAAGCTGCAACAAACCTTACAGCGGAATTTGCGGCGGTACGTCTTCAGGACGCACACCCGACAGCTTCTGCAGGTTTTCCAGCACGGTTGCCTTGATCTTGCCGGCTGCGCGTTCTTGCACGATCCACTTGTTGATGTATTCCAGCCAGGCCTTGTCGTCTTCTTTCGGCACACCGACGTTGGTCGATGTCGCTTCCAGCGGCATCGGCACGATCATGGTGCCCAGGCTTGGGTTCTTCTTGAGCACATTCAACGCCAGCAGCCAGACCAGCACTTGCACGTCAACGCGGCCGGTTTGCAGGGCCAGGGTGGCGTCGTCGGCTTTTTCCAGACGGACGATGGTGGCTTTCGGGCAGACGCGGGTAATCATGGCGTCATGCGACGAACCGATGTCGACGCCGATCTTGACTTCAGGCTTGTTGAGCTCTTCCCAGGTCTTCGGTGTGAAACCTTTTTTGGAAACGATGGTGAACGCGTTGTTGAACAACGGCTCGGAGAAACCGACGGTTTCACGGCGTGCCGGTGTCGGGTTGAGGCCGAAGAAGACGTCGATCTTGCGGGTCTGCAGATCCAGCACCGAATTGCCCCAGGTGGTTTCCAGCACTTCCAGCTTGACGTTCAAGCTGGAGGCCAGGCTCTTGGCGAAGTCGACCATGAAGCCGACCCATTCGCCGCTGGCCAGATCCTTGTTGTAGTAAGGAGCCTGACCGCGTACACCACCAATACGCAGCACTTTGGTCCGCTTGATGCGGGCGAAGGTGCTTTCGCCGGCTGGTGCGCTTTGCGCGAAGGCGCCGGGCAGATAGCTGGCGGCGGCGAGACCTGCCACGTTGGTGATGAAACGGCGACGATTTTGCATTGCTTCTCTCCCTGATGATTTAAGTGGCACGGTGATGGCCGTTTGCTTTACTGGTTGGCAGTTGCAGCGCCCGGACTTCTGGCCCGGGGCATCCGGCAATTTTAATACTAAGCGGTATGCGATGTTCAGCTTATTGCACATTCCCGCTCTTTGAGAACGACGTCCGCGGCCCGAAGCACGGATGTTTTTTCAGCATATCGGTCAATTTTGATTATTGATCACTACAAACTGACCAAATTATCGTCATATACGCATCAATCTTGGTCTTTTTATCAGTTTGATCGTTTCCTACAATGGATGCAAACGCCACCACATCTTCATCACATCCATTCACTTCAGGGAGCATCACCATGAAAATCGTCCTGCTCGGCACCGGCCACATCGGCTACGCCATCGCCCGCTTGCTGCACCTCCATGGCAGCGGCGACTACGAGGTCATTGCCGCCGACCGCGACGCCAAGGCACTGGCTGCGATGGAAGCGCTCGGCGTGCGCACCGCGCTGATCGACTTCAACGATCATGATGCCTTGTGCGCTCTGCTCTCGGGAAACGACGCCTGCCTCAACGCACTCCCGTATCACATGGCCACCGCTGTTGCGAAGGCGGCCAAGCTGAGTGGCGTGCATTATTTTGACCTGACCGAAGACGTGCGCGCCACCAAGGCCATTGCCAAACTGGCCGCCGGCGCTGACACCGCCTTCATGCCGCAATGCGGATTGGCGCCGGGCTTTATCGGCATCGCGGCACATCATCTGGCCCGCGACTTTGACGAGATCCACGAGGTCAAGATGCGCGTCGGCGCGCTGCC
>Ga0105240_10012121_pt1 | contig 11937 bp, 10 predicted proteins | sample KBSC54metaG_FD_80426 | JGI IMG/M metagenome (GOLD analysis project Ga0105240, IMG submission 80426) | Corn rhizosphere microbial communities from Kellogg Biological Station, Michigan, USA - KBS C5-4 metaG | ecosystem: Host-associated > Plants > Roots > Rhizosphere > Soil | place: Michigan, USA...
CGTACCGCGGCGACATCATCAACGGCATGGATTTCGACGCCGCGGCGCGCCAGCCCGATCCCGACCGGCTGCTGCAGGCCTACACCCAGTCGGCCGCCACGCTGAACCTGCTGCGCGCCTTCGCCGGCGGCGGCTACGCTGACCTGCAGAACGTCCATCGCTGGACGCTGGGTTTCGTGGCCGGCTCGCCGCAGGGCGCGCGCTATCGCGATGTCGCAGAGAAGATCAGCGAGACCCTGATGTTCATGGAGGCCATCGGCGTCACGCCCGAGAGCCAGCCGGCGCTGCACCAGGTGGAATTCTTCACCAGCCACGAGGCTCTGCTGCTCAACCTCGAAGAGGCGATGACCCGGATCGATAGCACCTCGGGCCAGTGGTACGTCACCTCCGCCCACCTGGTGTGGATCGGCGAGCGCACGCGCGACCTGGACGGTGCCCACGTCGAGTTCTTCAAGGGGATCAAGAACCCCATCGGCGTGAAGTGCGGGCCGGCGATGGAGCCCGACGACCTCATGCGCCTGGCCGACGCCCTCAGCCCCGCCAACGAGCCGGGGCGCCTCACGCTCTACGGCCGTTTCGGCCACGACAAGATCGCCAAGCGCCTGCCCGCCCTGCTGCGGGCCACCAAGGCGGCGGGCAAGTCGGTGGTCTGGGCCATCGACCCGATGCACGGCAACACGCTGACCGCGGCCAACGGCTATAAGACCCGGCCCTTCGACCGCATCCTGTCGGAGGTGAAATCCTTCGTGGAGATCTGCAAGGCCGAGGGCGTCCATCCCGGCGGCGTCCACCTGGAGATGACCGGCCAGAACGTCACCGAATGCACCGGCGGCGCCCGCGAAGTCACCGAGGGTGACCTCGCCGACCGCTACCACACCCACTGCGACCCCAGGCTCAACGGCGAACAGGCCCTGGAACTGGCCTTCCTGGTGGCCGAGAAGCTGAAGGACGACCGGGTGGACGCCGCGCGCGCGGCGGCGGGCGGGAGCTGAGCGCCGGCGCGGCCGGGCCCCGGCCTAGTTCGGCGTCACGCGGTAGAGGCCGCCCTTGCCGCTGTCCTCGAGCAGCCAAAGCGCCCCGTCCGGAGCCACCTCGACGTCGCGCACCCGGAAGCCGAGGTTCCAGCGTTCCGCGCCCTTGGCGGTGGCTCCCGTGACGACGACGCGGATCAGCGCCTTGCTGGCCAGGCCGCTCAACAGGGCCGAGCCCTTCCACTGCGGGAACAGCTTGCCGCTGTAGAAGGCGAGGTTCCCCATCGCGATGACCGGCGTCCAGTAGAGCACCGGCTTGGCCAGGTCGGGGCGGGTGTCGGGGCTCGGGATCGGCACGCCGTTGTAGTTCACCGCATAGGAGGTCAGCGGCCAGCCGTAGTTCTTGCCGGGCTCGATGAGGTTCAGCTCGTCGCCGCCGCGCGGACCCTGCTCTGCCTCCCACAGCTTGCCGTCGGGCGCGAAGGCCAGGCCGTAGGGCGTGCGATGGCCGGAGGTCCAGGTCTCGGACGGCGTCAGGTTCGGCCCCGGGAAGGCGTAGGTCCTGACCACCGGCGCGGTCTTGGCCGCTTCGGTGTCCCTGGGTGGGTCGATCACGGGAACCGTGGCCGCGCCCACCTTGCCGGCCATCGGGTTGCCGGGCGCGGGCTTGCCGTCGAGGGTCAGGCGCAGAATCTTGCCGAGCGGCTGGTTGGGGTCCTGCGCCGGCGTCATCCGCTGGCGCTCGCCGACCGCCAGGAACAGGTATTTGCCGTCCGGCGAAAACGCGATCTGGGCGCCGAACTGGCCGCCCTTGCCGCGCTCGCCGTCCCGCCAGATCACCTTCAGCCCGTCGAGGCTGGCCGAGCCGGCGCCCAGCGTCAGCTTCGCCCGCGCCAGCGCCAGGCTGGAGCCGCCGTCGCCGGGTTCGGCGTAGGTCAGGTAGATGAAATGGTCGCCGGCGTAGTGGGGCGACAGGAAGACCCCCAGCATGCCGCCCTGTCCCTGGGACAGCACGGCCGGGACGTTGGCCACCGGCGTCTTGTCGCCGGCCGGGGTGACCAGCCAGACGGGACCGACCTTCTCGGTGACCAGCATGCGCCCGTCCGGCAGGAAGGCCACGCGCCAGGGCAGGTTGAAGGTCGCCACCTTGGTCACCACGAAGGGCAGGGCGGCCTCCGGCGCCTGCGCGCCCAGGTTGGTCTGGGCCAGGGCGTTCGTCGAGACCAGGGCCGCGAGCACGGCCGTCTTCGCTAGGTTCATGCTGGGTCCTCGACCGGACAATCGGCTCAACTCTTCGCAGTCCGCCAACGCGCCGGACCAGTGCGCGGTTCTTCTGGGACCCGATAGCTGCGGCGACGAACCTACAGGGGCGAATCGACCACGTCGACGGTCGGGGCCCGATGTCGGACAGCCGCGCGGGATCACCCGCCGGACAGGGTCTTATCCAGCCGTCCCAGGACACTGTCCGCCACCAGGGCGCGGAACCAGCGGTGCGAGGGATCGCGGTCCACGCGCGCGTTCCAGACGAGACTCACGGCCACCGACGGCATGGGAAGCGGCAGTTCGACGATTTCAAGCGGCAGGCTTCGGGCGAGCACCTGGGCCAGTCCCCGCGGCACGGTGGCCACGCAATCGCTCGCCGCGGCGTGGAACGGCGCGGCCGAGATGTGCGGCGTCCAGACCGCGCAGGTCCGGCTGAGCCCGTATTCCGAAAGGCGGCGGTCGATCATCCCGGCGGGGGGAGCCTCCAGGTAATTCACGCCGACGTGGCGCAGGGCCGCGTACCGTTCGAGCGTCAGCGGCTCGGCGAGGGCGGGATGGCCGCACCTGACGACGCAGACCCAATCCTCCTCCCCGAGGACCTGGCCATGGAGTCCGGCCTGCGGGGCCAGCGGCTGGGGGAACAGCCCCAGGGCGCAGTCGATGGCGCCGGCCGCGAGCTGGGCTTCCGGGAGTTGGAAGATGGCTTCCAGGCGACGGATCTGCAGGGTGGTCCCGGGGCCTTCCCGCTGGCCGTTCGCCACCACGTCCGGCGCGTAGAGCGCTTCGAGATAGTCCAGCGTCCCCAGGGTGAAACGCGCCCGCGAAAGCCCCGGATCGAAGCCGTCCGCCTTGACGACGCCCCGCAGGCTTCCGAGCGCCGCCTCGATCGTCGGCGCCAGTTCGAGCGCTCTGGGCGTCGGCGCCATCCCCTCAGGCGTGCGCATGAACAGCGGATCGTCGAACAGGTCGCGAAGCCGTCGCAGCGCATTGCTCATCGCCGGCTGGGTGACGCCGTGGCGCAAGGCGGCGCGCGTCACGCTGCGCTCCGCATAGAGGGCTTCGAAGGCTGCGAGGAGGTTGAAGTCGATCCTGGAAGACATTCATATCTATTATGTCAGTGGATCATAAAAATAAATTAGATGAATGATCTGCCTCACGCTAAGCGGCTGACCGAAGGGGCGCCGCGTGCTGAGATTTCCTCGCCGATTGCTGGGGGTTGCGACAGCGGCGCTCGCCGTGCTGGCCGCGCCGGCGCACGGCCGCCCGGTCCCGATGGGCGCCATCGCGGCGGCCCGTTCGGCGCAGGAACGCGCGATCCTGGACCAGTTCCTCGACCTGTTGGCGATCCCCAACGTCGCCGCCGACCGCGACGGCCTGCGCCGCAATGCCCTGGCCATCGAGGCCATGCTGCGCAGCCGGGCGCTCGCGCCCCAGCTTCTCACGGCCCCGGACGATCCCGGCGCCCCGCCCGTCGTCTACGCCGAGTGGAGATCGCCGAACGCGAAGCGCACGCTGGTGCTCTACGCGCACTACGACGGCCAGCCGGTGGACCCGGCCGATTGGTCCTCCCCGCCCTTCACCCCGACGCTGCGCTCGTCATCCCCGGAGAAGGGCGGCATGGCGCTCTCGGACGCCGCGCCCGCCGCGCTCGATCCGGAGACGCGCGTCTACGCCCGTGGCGCCGGCGACGACAAGGCGGGCGTCCTTGTGGTCCTCGGCGCGATCGACGTGCTGCGCGCCCTTCGCCGCCGCCCGACGGACAATCTCAAGATCGTCTTCGAGGGCGAGGAGGAGCAGGGATCGCCGCACCTCGCGAGGACGCTCGAGGCCCACCGCGACCTGTTGGGACGTGCGGACCTCTGGGTGGTCTGCGACGGCCCGGCCCATCCATCCGGCCGCCCGCTCATCGTCTACGGCGCGCGCGGCGACATCGGCGTCGACCTCACCGTCTACGGCCCCAACCACCCGCTGCACAGCGGGCACTACGGCAACTGGGCGCCCAACCCGGCGCTGAGGCTCGCGCGGCTGCTGGCCGCGATGAAGGACGACAAGGGCCGCGCCACGATCGCCGGCTGGTACGACGGGATCGTCCCGCTGGGCGAACTCGAGCGCCGGGCCATCGCCGAGGCGGCGCCGTTCGACGATCAGGTCCGCGTGGGCCTGGGGCTCGCCGCGCCGGAGTCCGACCTCTCGCTCGCCGGCGCCGCGACCGAGCCGTCCCTCAACATCAACGGCCTGCGCAGCGCCGCGGTCGGCGCAGACGCCGCAAACGTCATCCCCGACACGGCGACCGCCGCGCTGGATGTGCGACTGGTCGCCGGCGAAGACCCGCAGCGGCAGTTCGAGAAGCTCGCGGCCTTCGTGCGCGCCCAGGGCTACCTGGTGCTGGACCGCGCGCCGACCGATGCGGAGCGGCGGGCCAACCCGCTGATCGCGACGCTGCGGCTCAGGCCCGGCGGCTATCCGGCCGCCCGCGCGCCGATGGACGACCCGATGGCCCGGACCATCGCCGACGCCGTGCGTCTGGCGTCGCGCGAGCCCGTCGTCGAGTTGCCGACCTCGGGCGCCAGTCTTCCGCTCTCGATCATCGCCCGCACGCTCGGCGCCCGCGGCATCGTCGTGTCGATCGCCAACAGCGACGACAACCAGCACGCCGCCGACGAGAACCTGCGGCTCGGGAACCTCTGGGCGGGGGTGGATCTCTACGCGGCCCTGCTGCTGCACGCGCCGCTGTGACGAAGCTTGGGAGGGGGTGGGATCGTGAACAGGATGTCGATCTGTCGGGCGGCGGCCCTGGCGCTTGCGCTTGCCGGCGGGGTGGCCACGACCGCGCAGGCCCAGGCGGGGAGCGGCGCAGGCGTCGCGACCGTGAGGCCCGCGAAGTGCCGGCTTTCGGACAATCCGCCGGGCGCCCGTTGCATCACCGTCGAGGTCCCCGAGACCTACGGTGTCGCCACAAGCCGCCGCATCCAGCTCGACGGGGTGATCGTCCCCGCGAGGAATCCGGCTCGCGCCGGCAAGAGCGCGGTGTTCGTCCTCGCCAGCGGCCCGGGCGAACGCCTGACCGACGTCCCTGGCGTGCTCGGCGTGCCGAATGACGAACATGACGTCGTGGTCGTCGACCAGCGCGGCACCGGAACCACGCCCGATCTCGCCTGCACCAACAGGATCGACGACGGAAACATCGCCGCCTACGCGCAGGATATCTTCCCGGTGAAGGACTTCAGGGCCTGCGCCCGGGCAGTTTCCGGGCGTGTCGACCTCGCCCGGTACACGACCGAAAACGCCGTGGAGGACGTGGAGCAGGAACGCCTGGCGCTGGGCTATGGCGCGATCGACCTCATCGGCGATTCCTACGGCACGCGGCTGGCCCTGGAATATATCCGCAGGCATGGCGATCACGTGCGCTCGGCCGGCCTGGTGAGCCCGGTTCCGCCCCAGGCGCTCATCCAGTCGTCGATCGCCCGCCACGCGCAGGCCGGGCTCGAGCAGGTGATCGACCGCTGCCTCGATGAAGAACCCTGCCGCGCCGCCTTTCCCGCGCTGCGCTCCGACCTGGCCGAACTCGAACGGCGGCTTTCCGGCAAGGGCGTCTGGTACCACCCGCCGGGCCAGCCGCCGGTGCGGCTGAGCCGCGGGCTCGTCGCTTCGTGGCTGCGCGACGCCACCTATTCCGCCGAGAAGGACAGCTTCGTGCCTCTCGCCATCCACACCCTGGCGCAGGCCGACGATCCGGCGTTCGTGAAGCGGGCCGTCGAGTGGCGTGAGAGGTTCGCGACCTTCGTGGTCTTCGGCGTCTTCCTCTCGGTCGAGTGCGCCGAGGACGTGCCGCAAATGGACCTGGCCGGCGAGCGGCGCGACGCCGAAGGCACGCTGCTCGGCGACTATCGGGTCGAGCAGGTGTGGGCCGCGTGCGAAGGCTGGCCCAGGGGCGCGGTCCCCGCGGATTTCCACGCGCCCCTGTCCTCCACGGTTCCGACGATCGTCTTCCATGGCGCCTACGATCCTGTCGTGGACCGCACCTATGCCGAACAGGTCGCGCGCGGGTTTTCGGACGCTCGCATCCTGACCATGGAGAATACCGGCCACTTCCCTTACCCCACCGCGGCGGGAGACTGCGTGAAGGCCGTTCTCGCCGCGTTCCTCAAACGCCCCGACCCCAAGTCGCTCGACGCCCGTTGCGTGGAGACGATCCCGTTCCCGCCCTTCCAGCTTGCGCCTTCGCCCTAAGGCCGGGCGCCGGCGCCGCGCCCAGCCCAAGCCAGCCCGGAGATCCCGATGGCCGACGACAACCGACCCCTGTTCCTCGACCCTCCGACGCTTCCGAAACCACCGGGCTACTCGCAGCTGGTGGAGGTCCGCGGCGGGGCGACGCTCTATATCGCGGGCCAGGTCGCCCTGGACGCCGAGAACCGGATCGTGGGGCCCGGTGACTTCGCCGCGCAGGCCGAGCAGGTGTTCAAGAACATCGATCTGGCCCTTCGCAGTCGCGGCGGCGATATCGCAAGCCTGGTGAAGCTCAACACCTATGTCCTGGACCTGGGCGACCTGCCGGTCTTCAGGCAGGTCCGGGACCGCTTCATTCCGCCGGGTGCGAGCGCGCCCGCCAGCACGCTCGTGCAGGTCTCGGGCCTGTTCCGGCCGGAGTTCCTGATCGAGATCGAAGCCGTGGCCTGGATGCCGAACGCCTAGCGCTCGCCGCCGCCTCGCATCCGACCTGCGGTGGGCCGATGATCGGCTGGCCGCCGGCAGCGGCTCAGGACACCCGGACGGTCCCGGCGTCGTCGGCTGGCGCGACCTTGATCACCACGATGCCGGCCTTTTGCCCGGTCTCGACGTAGCGATAGGCCTCGGCGATCGCCTCCAGCGAATAGGTCCGGTCGACGACGGCGCGGAACTGGCCGGCCTCCATTCGCGCCTTCAGGAACGCGACGAACCCCGGCCCGCCGCCGCGCGGCGGCAGGGGCACGAGCACCCGGTTGTTCCTGGCGATCGCCGACCAGAGCAGGAGCGGCAGGTACTGCCCCCAGGGCCCGGCGTCCGTCGCCATGAACGTCCCCTCGGGTTTCAGCAGCCGGCGGTAGCGGAAGAAGCTGGTCTTCCCCACCGCCTCGAACACGAAGTCGAAACGCGGGCCGATGCGGCTGAAATCCTCCGCGGTGTAGTCGATGACCCGGTCCGCGCCGAGGGACCTCGCCAGCGCCATGTGCCGCGTGGGCACGACGGCGGTCACCTCGGCGCCCCGGGCCTTGGCCAGCTGGACCGCGGCCGAGCCGATGGCCCCGGAGGCGCCGTAGACCAGGATCTTGTGGCCGGGCCCGACGTGGAAGCGGGTCAGCCCGCTGTTGGCGTAGTAGGCGCCCTCGCAGACCACGGCTTCGTCGAAACCGAGGTTCGCCGGCATCAGGGCGATGGGCGCGGTCTGCGGCAGGCAGACATAGTCGGCCTGGGCGCCGTTGCGCCGATGCGGGCACATGCCGAACACCCGATCGCCCGGCCTGAAGGCCGTGACGCCGGCGCCCACCGCCTCGACGACGCCTGCGACGTCCATGCCGAAGATCGTGCGGCTTGGCCGGCGCAGGCCGAACACCAGCCGCCCGATCACGCCGGGCCGCAGCTCCCCGCAGTCCGTCCGGTTGACCGTCGCCGCATGGACCCGGATCAGCACCTCGTCCGTGGCCGGGACCGGCTTTGGCGCATCGCCCACCTTCACGACGTCGGGCGGGCCGTAGCGCGTGATCAGGGCGGCCCGCATGGTCTGGGTCATCGGCGCGCGGCCTTCGCCCCTGGGACCAACGATACGACCGCCATGGCGAGCCCCTATCCGGACCGATGGTCGCCTCGCGACGCGGCCGCCGCATCCTTGTGGCCGAACGCCGGTCTGGGCAAGCGGCCTCAGCCTCCGGCCCGCAACGGACCTCTCAGTGCCTGTGCGCCTCGCCGCGCGTGAACGGCGTCCCATCCGACCACTTGCCGACGACCACCATGAAGATGGTCTCCGGCTCGGGGACTTGCGTGTGGCTCGCGTCCAGCATGACGGGGGACAGCGGCAGGTTCGCGCCCCAGCTCGCCCCGTCCGCCCGCGGAACATGGAACATCAGGTGCGGGGCGAAGGACCCGCCTGTGTCGCCCAGATACTGCTGTTTCGACATCATGTAGGACATGGCGCCCGGCGCGGGCGCCGTCAGCTGCTTCGTAGCGACCGCAGCATTCAGGGCCTCCAGCATGCTGGCCTTGGATCGGCCGGCGAGCGCCAGGGCCGTGCGCTTTGCGGTGCGGGGCATGAGGGATCGCGCGGCCGGCGGATTGTAGCAGACCGGGCCACGCAGCTTCGGGTTCCAGAAGTCCGGCGCGTCGAACGGCGACATCCACGACCGCTCCACAAGGCAGACGAACCCGTTCTTGCCCTTGGCCGCGGTTTCGTAACCGCCCCGCCCGAGAATCAAGACCGTAGCGTCGTTCGATATCGCCGGCGGGGCCGCACTTCGGGCCAGGGCGATCTCGGCGTTGCGGTCGGCCATCAGGTACTCCGCGACCGGCGCCATGGTCGCGTAGGTCGCCGCATGGCCCTCGGCGCCCACGGCCGGGCCTCTACCGGACGGTTGGCCCGCTCGTTCCCGCGAGGGTAAGAAGACCGCTCACCGGTCCTCGGCGCTTGGGGCGACGGGACAGGGAGCCTAGGCCGCGACCTTGCCTTTCACCCGCTGGCGGGCCGCCTGGCGCGCGCCGACGGCGTCGACGATCCGGCCCACCGCGCCCAGGCCGTAGGGCGGCATGTTGTTGTAGATGTTCTCGTACCGGCCCGGCTCGATGACATAGGTCTCGTGCCAGATGCCCACGTCGCCGTTCGACGCCACGGCCTTGTTGAAGGCCTGCCAGGCGGGCAGGTGCGCCTTGTCGCGGGCCTTGGCGTAGGCCTCCAGCGCCTCGAAGCTCTTCCAGTACTGGGTCACCGTCACGTTGGGGAAGCTGAACTGGTTCTCGGCGTGCAGCAGGCCAAGCTCCGGCTGTTTGGCCAGCTCGATCAGCATCTTCGGCATGGCGGTGGCCACCGGCAGCCACTTCCAGATCTTCCAGGGCTTGTTCAGCCGCATGCCGATCAGGAAGACGACGAAGCCGCCGTCCATCTCCGCGCAGACCCGCCGGTCTATGATCCTGCCCATCGGCCGCTCCCCTCGAATTCTCAAGGACCATACGGCCGAACGCCGGTCTTTGGATGTGACTTCCGCGTCACGCCCAGCGGTTGCGGGCGCGCCAAGGCGAGGCTTGGCTTGCCGCCGGTTGCCGGGGGCGCCAGTGTCCGCGCCTCTTTGAAAACCAGGTATCACCGTCATGGACCGCCCCGCGGCCCAGGCGTCCTCCATCGCGGGAGGGCGCCTGCGTCCTGTCCGCACTGAACTGGCCGAGCTTCTCAAGCTCTCCGGGCCGGTGGTGATCTCGCGCCTGGGCATCATGGCCATGGGGTTGTCGGACGCCATCGTGGTGGGGCGCTATTCGGCGACCCAGCTCGGCTACCACGCGCTGGGCTGGGCGCCGACCAGCGTGGTGGTGACCATGGCCATCGGCCTGCTCTCCGGCGTGCAGGTGATGGCCGCGCGCGCCATTGGCGAGGGCCGGCTGCACGAGACCGGCGCGGTGCTGCGGCGGGGGCTCAGCTACAGCCTGTGGATCGGCGCGATCTCGGCGGCCGTGCTGGCGCTGGGCGGGCCGGTCTTCCTGCACGCCATCGGCCTGGAGAAGAGCCTGGCGGACGGAGCGAGCCGGGTCTTGATGGTCTTCTGCCTGTCGCTGCCCGGCTATGCGCTCAGCGTCAGCGCCAGCTTTTGGATGGAGGGCCTGTCGCGGCCCGGGCCCGGCGCCTGGGCCATGTGGATCGCCAACGCCATCAACCTGGCCCTCGACCTGATCCTGGTGCCGGGCCACTTCGGCCTACCGGCGCTGGGGGCCATGGGCGGCGCCTGGGCCACCACCGGCGCCAGGAGCTTCCTGGCGGTCTTCATGCTGGCCTACATCGCCCTCATGCCGGAGGCCCGCGCGCTCGGCGTCTTCGACAAGCCCGAGCGCGACCGCGCCGCCGAGGCCGAGCAGCGCCGGATCGGCTTCGGGGCCGGGGCGTCCAACTTCTTCGAGGTCGCCGCCTTCGCCAGCATGAACATCATCGCCGGCTGGATCGGCGGCCTGGCCGTGGCGGCCTGGGCGATCGTGCTGAACGTCGCGGCGATCGTCTTCATGGTCCCGCTGGGCCTTTCCACCGGCGCCGCGGTGCGGGTCGGCATCGCCTATGGCGCGCGCGATCCGCGTGGCGTGGTCCGGGCGGGGCTCATCGCCTTCACGATGACCGGCCTCTTCGGGATTCTGGTCTCGCTGGTCGTCTGGCCGAACGCGGCCCTGATCTCCACGGCCTACACCAGCAATCCGCTGACGCTGGCCATGGCGGTCCCGGCGCTGGTGGTCTCGTGCCTGATGTATTTCCCGGATTCCCTGCAGGTTGTGACGGCCTCGTCGCTGCGGGCGCGCGGCGACGTCTGGCTGCCCACCGGAACCCACCTGACCAGCTACATCGTCGTGATGATGCCGCTCGCCTGGTGGCTGGCGATCCCCCGCGGCCTCGGGATCATCGGCATCGCCTGGGCCGTGGTCATCGCCAGCGTGATCTCAGCGGTGCTGCTGCTCGTCCGCTTCTGGCTGCTGAGCCGGCGGGACTAGGGCGAAGTCCCCCGGGGAGACCTAAGCGCCGACGCCCAGGATCCAGCCCTCTTCGCGCTCGGCGTCGAGCACCACGTCGGCCGCCGCGCCCTTGGCCGGCCCGAACAGCGCGCCCAGCTTGTTGGCCTCGTCCAGGCGGGCGAAGTGTTCGGCCAGCGTGCGGACCTGCATCAGGTCCTTGACCTCGCCGGCCGCGCCCTGCGGCTTCAGCATCGAGGGATAGACTTCGGCGAACACCACCTCCACGCCGGCCAGGTCGGCCTCGGTGAGCGCCTTGAAGCCCGTCTCGAACGGCCAGACCCGCGCCGCCTCGCCGCGCGCCGCCTTCAGCCGCCGCACCACCGGGATGCCCATGATTGCCTGGCCGCCGACCGAACCGTTGTAATAGGTCTTCCAGATCGAGGCTGCGCCCTTGGCGGCCAGATCGGCGTGGCGGAATTCCGGCAGGTCGCCCGGGCCGTGGGACCGGAGCTTGGTGGCGGTCAGCGTCGTCTGCACGTCCTTCGGCGGCGCCCCCCAGAAGGGGAAGGCCTCGCCGGTCAGGAGCCGGTTGAGCTGAGCGGCGACGTTGAAGCGGTTGTTGACGTTGGTGGGCTTGTCGACGACGCGCTTGCCGAGTTCGTCCCAGGCCGCGCGCCAGGGCTCGCCCTTCAGCTTCAGGGCGTCGGCGAACCCGCGCGGGAAGCCCATGGGAAAGTCGAAGCCGACGAGGGCGCGCTCGGAGCGCTTCTTCAGGTCCGCCAGGATGGTGTTCAGCCGCGCCTCGGCCGCGGTGCGGGTGGCCTCGTTGTAGCTCTCGAAGGCCAGGCGGAACCGCACGTCGCGCTTCAGGACGCCGATCCAGATGGAATCGGCGCCCGTGGTCGGCTTGGAGGCGGCGCTCCAGTCGACGATCACATAGGCGCTGAACAGGCGCGGCACGGCAGGCTCCGGAGTCGGGGACGACGCAGGGTTCTAGCCCCTGCGTTGTGACACTCCAACGATGGTTTTTCGCGGC
>Ga0105240_10012122_pt1 | contig 11937 bp, 10 predicted proteins | sample KBSC54metaG_FD_80426 | JGI IMG/M metagenome (GOLD analysis project Ga0105240, IMG submission 80426) | Corn rhizosphere microbial communities from Kellogg Biological Station, Michigan, USA - KBS C5-4 metaG | ecosystem: Host-associated > Plants > Roots > Rhizosphere > Soil | place: Michigan, USA...
CGCGACCCCTTCGTCGAGCGCGTAGCCCTCGATGCGCGCGTTGAGCACCTTGTTCCACGCGACCTGCGAGGTCGCCATGTCGAGCACGATGGGCTCGCCCATGGCGCTCGGCACCGCGATGGAGATCGGGTTGGTGCCGAAGTATTTCTGCCGCCCGCCGTGGGGCACCACGACCGAGCTCGAATGCGTCATCGCGATGCCGATGAGCCCCGCGCGCGTGGCCATCCGCGTGTAGAGGCCCATCGCGCCGCAATGGGAGGAGTGACCGACGCCCACCACGCCCGCGCCGGACTCGCGCGCCATCTCGATCGCGACTTCCATCGCGAGCGTGGCGTGCACGATCCCCAGGCCGTCCTCGCCGTGCACCTGCGCCGTGACGGGACCCGTGCGCGTGACCACCGGCACCGCCGCGGCCTTGATCGAGCCGATCGTGAGGCGGCGCAAATAGTGCGTGAGGCGCAGCACGCCGTGGGAGTCGATGCCCCAGACGCTCGTCTGCACCAGCGACTCGCCCACGAGCTTCGCCTCGTCGGGCGGCACGCCGACCTTGCGCAGCGCTTCGACCGCCCAGCGGGTCAGGTTTTCGCGCGAGACCTTCTTCACTTCGCGCTGCAGGCGACGATCTTCTGCTTCTGCTCGCCGAGCCCCTCGATGCCGAGCGTCACGGTGTCGCCGACCTTGAGCCACTTGGGCTCCGGCTTCATGCCCATCGCCACGCCCGGAGGCGTGCCCGTGGTGATGATGTCGCCAGGCAGCAGCGTCATGAACTGGCTCACGAAGGACACGAGGTGCGCGCAGTTGAAGATCATGGTGCGCGTGTTGCCCGTCTGCCGGCGCTCGCCGTTCACGTCGAGCCAGAGGTCGAGATCCTGCGGGTCGGTGATCTCGTCGGTCGTCACCAGCCACGGACCCACCGGGCCGAAGGTGTCGCAGCCCTTGCCGCGATCCCACTGGCCGCCGGGGCCCATCTGGAAGGCGCGCTCGGAGACGTCGTTCACCACCGCATAGCCGGCCACGTAGTCCAGCGCCTTCGATTCCGGCACGTACTGGGCCTTCGTGCCGATCACGATGCCGAGCTCGACCTCGTAGTCGAGCCGGGTCGAGCCACGGGGCTGGACCGTGTCGTCGTTCGGGCCGCACAGGCATGTCGTCGCCTTCATGAAGACCACGGGCTGCGCGGGGATCGGCAGGTTCGATTCCTCCGCGTGGTCGCGGTAGTTCAAGCCGATCGCCACGAACTTGCTGATGCCCGCGTAGGGCACGCCCAGGCGCGGGTTGCCGCGCACGATCGGCAGCGTCTCGGGCTTCACGCGCGCGAGGCGCGCGAGGTTGCGCGGGGCGAGCGTGTTGTCGTCGATCTGGGTGATGACCTTCGAGAGGTCGCGGATGTTGCCTTCGGCATCGGCCATCCCCGGCTTCTCGCGGCCGGGCGGGCCGTATCGCAGCAGTCTCATCGTTCTTCTCCGGCGGTGCGCGTGGGCGAAACCGCCTTTATAGACTCATTCCGCCGTCCACGAAAAGCGCCTGGCCCGTCATGAACGACGATTCATCGGACGCGAGGTACACGAACGTCTCGGCAATTTCCTCCGCGGTGGCGAGCCGCCCCATCGGCTGGCGTGCGACGAAGTCGCGGCGCGCCTGCACCGGATCCTTGAAGGCGTTGATGCGGTCGCCGAGCGAAGGCGTGTCCACCGTGCCGGGGCAGACGCAGTTCACGCGGATCCCCTGCTTCACGTGGTCGATGGCGAGCGCGCGCGTGAAGCCCTCGACCGCGGCCTTGCTCGAGGCGTAGGCGAGGCGGTTCACCGCGGCCTTTCGCGCGCCGAGCACCGAGGCCATGTTCACGATCACGCCGCCGCCGGCCGCGATCATCTTCGGCACCATCGCCTTGCACATGACGAACATGCTGCGGACGTTGAGGTCGAAGCTGCGGTCCCAGTCCTCGACCGAGCACTCGAGCAGCGTGCCCTGGTGCACCCAGCCCGCGCAATTGAAGAGGACGTCGACGGCGCCGGTCTTCTCGACGAAGGCGCGCACAGCGTTGTCGTCGAGCACGTCGAGCTTCTCGCGCTGCACGGCGGCGTTGCTTGCGAACGCCGCGTCGAGGAGCTCGGTGCGGACGTCGGTGGCGATGACGCGCGCGCCTTCGCGCACGAATGCTTCGACCGCGGCGCGTCCCATGCCTTGCGCGGCGGCGGTCACGAGGGCGCGCTTGCCCTTCAGGCGATCGGCCATGGCGTGCTCTTCGATGGGGGTGGTAAGCTGCCCGAACTGGCCTGACCACTTTACCAGATGCCGCTTCAAGCCGTCGACAGCCGCCGCCTGTACCGCCAGATCGCGGACCAGATCGCAGCGCTGATCGAGCGGGGCGAGTATGCCGCCGGCGCGCGCCTGCCGCCCGAGCGGGATCTCGCGAGGCAGCTCGGCGTGAGCCGCCCTTCGGTGCGCGAGGCGCTCATCGCGCTCGAGGTCGAGGGCTACGTCGAGGTGCGCGTGGGCTCGGGCGTATATGTCGTGGGCTCGAGGATCACCGGGGGAGCGCGTGCGATGCCGGCGGACTCGGGTCCGTTCGAGCTCATCAAGGCGCGCTGGCTGATCGAGAGCGAATGCGCGGCGATGGCCGCGAAGGCCGCGACGAAAGCGCAGGTGCGCGCGATGGAGCAGGCCCTCGAGCGGATGCGTTCGCAGCGCGAGCAGGGCGTGATGCCGCTCGACGCCGACCGCCAGTTCCACCTCTGCATCGCCGAGGCGTGCGGCAACAGCGCGCTCGCCCTCGTCGTGCGCACGCTCTGGGACCAGCGCACCGGAGCGCTCTTCCGGCAGCTCGAGCACCACTTCGATACGCCCGAGCTTTGGCAGCACGCGATGCGCGAGCACCGCGCGATCGTCGAGGCCATCGCGCGCCATGACGCCACCGGCGCCCGCGCCGCCATGCGCCGCCACATGGTCCACGCCGGGCGGCGTTTCAGCGCAAGCTGGGAGCAGGGCAAGGCCAGGAGGTAATTGGGGACGTACCCCATTCCCGCCATTTCCGAGGAACGACCATGCTGCGCGAAACCCCGCTCTACCTGCGCCTCAATCCCGCCGACGACGTCGTGATCGCTTGCCGCGAGCTCGAAAGCGGCACCAACCTCATGCAGGAGAAGGTCGTCGTGCGCGAGCGCATCCCGGCCGGGCACAAGGTGGCCACGCGGGCCATCGCGGCGGGCGAGCCGGTGCGGCGCTACAGCCAGGTGATCGGCTTCGCGACGCAGGCGATCGAGCCCGGTGCCCACGTCCACGTGCACAACCTCGAGGTGCGGGACTTCTCCCGCGACTATGCCTTCGGCGAGGCGTACGAGGCGACCCGATTCGTCCCGGAGCCCGCCACGTTCCAGGGCATCGTGCGCGCCGACGGACGCGTGGCGACGCGCAACTACATCGGCATCCTCTCGACGGTGAACTGCTCGGCGACGGTCGCGAAGCACGTCGCGCGCGCGTTCGAGGGCGACGCGCTCGCGGCGTATCCCGGCGTGGACGGTGTCGTCGCGCTCACGCACACGAGCGGCTGCGGCATGGACGTGGGCGGGGAAGGCATGGACCTGCTGCGGCGCACGCTCGCGGGCTACGCGCGGCACGCCAACTTCGCGGGCGTGCTCGTGATCGGCCTCGGGTGCGAGGCCAACCAGATGGACGCGCTCTTCTTCACGCAGGGCCTGCGGCAAGGGCCCCTCATGCGCGCGATGACGATCCAGGGCGAGGGCGGCACCGCGAAGTCGGTCGCGCTCGGCATCGAGGCGGTCAAGGAGATGCTGCCGCTCGCCAACGACGTGAAGCGCCAAACGGTGCCCGCGAGCCACATCGTGGTCGGCCTTCAGTGCGGCGGCAGCGACGGCTATTCGGGCATCACCGCCAATCCCGCGCTCGGCGCGGCGGTGGACCTGCTCGTGAAAAGTGGCGGCACCGCGATCCTCTCGGAGACGCCGGAGATCTACGGCGCCGAGCACCTCCTGACTCGCCGCGCCGCGAGCCGGGCGGTGGGCGAGAAAGTGGTGCAGCGCATCCGCTGGTGGGAGGAGTACACGGCGCGCAACCGCGGGGCGATGAACAACAACCCGTCGCCGGGGAACAAGGCGGGCGGGCTCACCACCATCCTCGAGAAGTCGCTCGGCGCGGTCGCCAAGGGCGGCACCACCGGGCTCATGGAGGTCTACGAATACGCGATGCCGGTGACCGCGAAGGGGCTGGTCTTCATGGACACGCCCGGCTATGACCCCGTGTCGGCCACCGGCCAGGTCGCGGGCGGCGCCAACATGATCTGCTTCACCACGGGGCGCGGCTCCGTTTACGGCTGCAAGCCGTCGCCCTCGCTCAAGCTCGCGACCAATACGCCGATGTACGAGCGCATGGAAGACGACATGGACATCAACTGCGGCGCCATCCTCGACGGGTCGCTCTCGGTCCAGGAGGCCGGCCAGCGCATCTTCGAGCTGATCCTCGCCACCGCGTCGGGCCAGCCGAGCAAGAGCGAGCGGCACGGCATGGGCCAGGACGAGTTCGTGCCCTGGTCTCTCGGCGCCGTGATGTGAGCACTCCACGAGAGGGAAGGGTGCCCTTGGGAGCGCTCCGTCCGTCGTAGGAGATTGCAATCTCGCGTCACGAAGCCGCAATGGCCTCTCTCGAACTACTCGAGTTCACGCAGCGCCACGCGCTGTAGGTGTAGGACAAGCGAGGTGTCCATGGCGCGCCATGAATAGTCGCGCATCCCGGTTTCTCCTGTAGGCCGAGGGCTACAGGCGGGCGGCGGGTTCCGACAGGCGAATCATTTCATGCCTGACTTCGTGAACTAGCCCACCCTCCTACGATGGTCCACACGTAACGCGCCTTGTGGACTACAGGAAAGACCCGATCATGGAAAATACGATTCTCGTCGTCGAGGACAACCCCGAGCTCCAGGAAGTACTGACGCTCAACCTGCAGAATGCCGGCTACAAGGTCCTGCGCGCCAGCACGGTGCGCCAGGCCGAAGCGCTGGTGAACACGACGCTGCCGCAGCTGATCCTCCTCGACTGGATGCTTCCCGACACCACGGGGCTGTCCTTCGCGCGCAAGCTGCGGGCGGAGACACGCACGACGGCGGTGCCCATCATCCTGCTCACCGGCCGCGATGCCGAGTCCGACAAGATCACCGGCCTCGAGGCGGGCGCCGACGACTACCTCATCAAGCCGTTCTCGCCGCGCGAGCTGCTCGCGCGCATCAAGGCGGTGATGCGCCGCTGCGCCCCCCAGCACGCCGACATGGTCGTGGAGATCGCCGGCCTCAAGCTGGATCCGGCCTCGCGCCGCATCGTGGCGAACGGCTCGGACATCGAGCTGGGCGCGCTGGAGTTCCGCATGCTGCGCTTCTTCATGACGCATCCGGGCCGCGTGTACAGCCGCGCGCAGCTGCTCGACGAGATCTGGGGCAACAACGTCTATGTCGAGGAGCGCACGGTCGACGTGCACATCCGCCGGCTGCGCCAGGCCCTCGAGCCCTCGGGGCACAAGGACCTGCTGGAGACCGTGCGGGGCGTGGGCTACTGCTTCCGCCGCGACCTGCCTCAGGAATCGCGCGCCCGCGTGTCGGCGCCCACGATGCTCCGTTCGAATCCCGGCCTGCCGGACTACATTCCTGCCGCCGCGTGAATCGGGATCGTTAACAGCCGAGTCCTAAAGTGCATGTCGGGCGGGCAAGGAAAAGACCCGCCGACAGCCGGAGAACAAAGATGACCAAGCTGTTTGCCGCCGTCGCCGTCGGAGCCCTCATGGTGTTCGGGCCCGTGGCTCAGGCCGAGAAGAACGAGTCGCCGAGCGCCGTGATGGCCACGAAGATGGCCTCCGCGCTGCCGGCGAGCCAGGCGAACGCGGCCGATCTCAACGTTTTCCCCGACGTCCCCGGCATCACGGCCCAGGACGCCGGCATGGCACCCGAAGGGCGCAAGCCCGATCCCGCGGTCGCGTGGGTCCTGGCGCTCGGCTTCCTCGGCCTCGTTGTCCTGCGCCGCACGCGCTCCGGCCCGACGATGTAACGATCGTCGATGCGCTTGCGGTCTTTGCCGGCCCGCTAGCGCGGGCCTTTTTTATCGCGCGGCCCGCGCTTTCCGGCCGGCGGCACGAGGCACGTCGCACGAAAGCTGCGCTTATTTGGCGCGCTCCACCATCGTGCGGATACGCGCCATCGCTCCCTGCGATTAAATAGCCGCCCCATGCACCGCATGGGGGCTGCGGCGCACCGCTGCGCCCCGGAATCGAAGGGGGGAACAATGAAAACGACAGTGGCCCGCGGGCGCGTTGCGCTCCGCGCGGGCGGGTTCGCATTGACGGCACTCTGCGCCGCGTTCGCGGCAGGAGCCTCGGAGCAAGGCAGCGGCCGGCCGTCGATCGACGTCTCGCCCGACGGGCTGTGGCAGTCCGCGCTGGGCGCCGCGGCGGGCGACCCGGGCCTCTTCGCGCCGCCGCTTCGCGCGTTTCGCGTCTTTCGCGGCGACGTCGCGGCGATCGAGGCGCGCCTCGCGGGCGCGCCGCTGCGCACGGTGGCCAAGGCGACGGGCATCGCGGGCAACGTGATTCTGGCACTGCCCATGCCGGACGGGACCTATGCGCGCTTCCTCGTCGAGCGCGTGGCCCTGCTCTCGCCGGAGCTGCAGGCGCAGTACCCGCGCATCCAGACCTTCCGCGCGCAAGGCCTGGACGATCCGCGGCTCGCGGCCCGCATCGAGATCTCCCCCTTCGGCTTGCGCGCCTACGTGATGCGCGCCGGCGGCGATGCGGTGATCGATCCGGTGGGCGACGGCATTCATTCCCGCGTGTTCTGGAAGGCGGACGCGACTCCGGGTCCCTTCATGTGCGGGGTCGAAGAGGTGCCCGGAGCCTCCACGTCGCTTTCGCTCCCGCCCGGAGCCAAGCGTGCGTCGAACGGCGCCCACCTGCGCACCTATCGGCTCGCCGCCGCGCTCACGGGCGAGTACACCCAGTTCTTCGGCGCGGCGTGCGGCGCGGGCGATCCGTCCACGTGCCCGAGCGACCGCGCGGCCGCGGCGCTCACGACGACGGTGAACCGCGTGACCGGCGTGATGGAGCGCGATGCGGACATCAGCATGACGATCGCCTCGATGCGCATCTTCACCGACCCGAACACGGACCCGTACAGCAACGGCGGCAACGTCGACGGCACGCTGCTCGGCGACAACCAGACCGCGCTCGACGCCAACCCCGGCAGCGCCAGCTACGACTTCGGCCACGTGTTCACGGCCGGCAGCGGCGGCGGCCTGGTGCAAGGGCGCACGTGCGACGGCTCGAACAAGGCGCGCGGCGGCACGGGCAGCAACAATCCCCAGGGAGACTCGTACGACATCGACTACGTCGCGCACGAGATGGGGCACCAGATGGATGCCTCCCACACTTGGAGCAGCAGCCAGGGCGCGTGCACGGCGGGCCAGTTCATCTCGACGTCGGCGTACGAGCCGGGAAGCGCCTCGACCATCATGGGCTATGCGGGCATCTGCGCCGGGGACGACCTGCAGCCGCACAGCGATGCGTACTACCACGTGCGCAGCATCGACCAGATGACCGACTTCGCGACCAACGGTGGCACCGGCGGATCCTGCGGCGTCTCCACCGCGACCGGCAACGGTGCCCCCGCCGTGAACGCCGGGGGCGACTTCACGATTCCGCGCAATACGCCCTTCGTGTTGACGGCGACCGGGAACGACCCCGACAACGACGCGCTCACGTTCGACTGGGAGCAGTACGACCCTGCGGGCGCGCAGACCTCGGGCACGCCGTCCGCGACCGCGACGAGCGGGCCCGTGTTCCGCTCGTTCTCCCCCACGGGCTCCACCTCGCGCACTTTTCCTGCGATGGCCAAGGTGCTCGGCACCGGCACCAGTGCGTGGGAGACGCTGCCCGACGCCGATCGCACGCTCAACTTTCGCGTGACCGCGCGCGACAACCGCCTCCACGGCGGCGGCACGGACTACGACCAGATGGTGGTCAACGTGACGGGGGCTGCGTTCGTGGTGAATGCGCCGGGAACCCTCGAGTGCGGCGCGAGCTCCACGCTCGCGTGGCAGGTGGGCGGCGGCAGCGTGGCCGCGAACGTGCGCATCGATTATTCGGCCGACAACGGAGCATCGTTCGGCACGCTCCTCGCGAGCACCGCGAACGACGGCTCCGAGGGCATCACGGTCCCGCGGCCGCCGACGGCGACGGGACGCTTCAAGGTGAGCGCGCTGGGGAACGTCTTCTTCAACGTCTCGCCGCAGTTCTCCATCGTCGACACGCAGGATCCGAGCGTCACCGCCCCGGGCCCGAAGGCCGCGGAATGCGCGGCTCCCGCCGGCACCGCCGTCGCACTCGGCACGGCGAGCACCAGCGACACCTGCGACCTCTCGCCCAGCCTCGGCAACAACGCGCCGGCTCTCTTCCCGCTCGGCATGACGACGGTCACGTGGAGCTCGAAGGACGCGAGCGGCAATACCGGCACCGCGACGCAGCTCGTCACGGTCGCCGACACGATCGCGCCCGTGGTGACGGCGCCCGCGAGCGTGGTGGCCGAATGCACCGGCCCGTCGGGCACGCCGGTCGCGATCGGGTTGGCCACGGCGAAGGACACGTGCGACGCCTCGCCCGACATCTCCAGCAATGCGCCCGCGCTCTTCCCGCTGGGTACCACGGCCGTCACGTGGAGCGCGCAGGACGACAGCGGCAACATCGGCCACGCCACGCAGTCGGTGAAGGTCCAGGACACGACACCTCCGGCGCTGTCGGTGGTGCTCTCGGCCGACACGCTGTGGCCGCCGGACCATCGCATGGTGCGCATCACGGCGGCGATCACCGTGGCGGACGTCTGCGACCCGAACCCGGCGGTGAAGCTGCTCTCCATCGCGAGCAACGAGCCCGACGACGGGCTGGGCGATGGCGACACGGCGAACGACATCCAGGGCGCGGCCACGGGGACGGACGATCGCGAGTTCTTCCTTCGCTCCGAGCGCGGCGGGTTAGGCGCGGGGCGCGCCTACACCGTCACGTATGAAGCGCGCGACTCGAGCGGCAATGCGACGGTGCGGTCCGCCGCCGTGATGGTGCCGAAGAGCCAGCGCTGAAGCGGGCCGCGGGCCGCCGCCGCGCGGCCCGCCCCTTCTAGGCCATCCCCTCGTCGGGAATGTCGAACTGCTCGGCGAGGAATTCCAGGTAGGATTCCATCGACTGCGTGCAGCGCTTCACCGCGCCATTCGCGCCGGTGAAGCCCGGCACTTCCCAGTTGCACTCCAGGCCCAGGCGCTCACGCCAGACGACCGGCAGGGGCTCCACGTCGTGGCACTCGACGACTTGCTTCACCTTCTCGCGGATCATCCTGTCGAGCAGTCGCTTCGACACGACAGCGCGCAGCATTTCCCGTCACCTCCATCGAAGACAACGAAGTCGCTCCGATAGACTCGCCGCGCCTCCCGGGGTTGGTGGGACGGCCGAGGTTCTTGGTGAAGGAACTGCGCGCGTCGCCCGGTCCTCTCCAGGGCGACAGCGAACGACCGACAGCGTACGCGCGGCGGGCGCCTACCCGGCACCCGCCGCATTGGCTTACTCGACGGTGACCGACTTCGCCAGGTTGCGCGGCTTGTCGACGTCCGTACCGCGAACGAGCGCGGCATGGTACGCAAGAAGCTGCAAAGGGATCGCGTGCACGATCGGCGACACGATGTCCGCATGGGCGGGCAGGTGGATCACGTGCAGGCCGTCGGCGGGCTCGACGCGCGAGTCCTCGTCGGCCACGACGAAGAGCTGGCCGCCGCGCGCGCGCACTTCCTGCAGGTTCGACTTGAGCTTCTCGAGCAGCGCGCCGCGCGGGGCGATCGCGACCACCGGCATGCTGTTGTCGACGAGGGCGAGCGGCCCGTGCTTGAGCTCGCCCGCGGGATAGGCCTCCGCGTGGATGTACGAGATCTCCTTCAGCTTGAGCGCTCCTTCCATCGCGATCGGGTAGTGGATGCCGCGGCCGAGGAAGAGCGCGTGCTTGCGCAGCGAGAACTGCGCGGACCAATCGGTCACCGCACCCTCGGTCTCCAGCACGCGCACGAGCGTCGCCGGCAGCGCGCGCAGGTCGTCGATGAGCCCGGCCTCGCGCTCGCGCGAGAGACGCCCGCGCTGCTTCGCGAGCGTCATCGCGAGCAGCAGCAGCGAGGCGAGCTGCGTCGTGAAGGCCTTGGTCGATGCCACCCCGATCTCGGGTCCCGCGCGCGTGAGGAAGCGCAGCTTCGCCGCGCGCACGATGGCCGACTCGGCGACGTTGCAGATGGCGAGGCTGTAGGGCTGGCCCAGCGTGCGCGCGTGCTCGAGGGCGGCGAGCGTGTCCGCCGTCTCGCCGGATTGCGAGATGGCGATCACGAGCTGCCTCGGGTTCGGGACCGAGTCGCGGTAGCGGTACTCGCTCGCGATCTCGACCTGGCACGGGATGCCGGCGAGGCTCTCGATCCAGTGGCGGCCCACGAGGCCCGCATGGCTCGAGGTGCCGCAGGCCACGATGAGCACCGAGTCGATGTCCGCGAGGATCCGCGGCGCGTCGGTGCCGAAGAGCTCGAGCGGCAGGCTCTTCGAGGCGGTGGCGAGCTCGAGCGTGTCGGCGATCGCGCGCGGCTGCTCGAAGATCTCCTTCTGCATGTAGTGCTTGTAGGTGCCCAGCTCGACCGATTCCGCCGACAGCGTGGAATGGTGCAGCGGGCGCTCGATCACCTGGCCCGCGGCGCTCACGATCTTCACGCCTTCCAGCGTCACCTCGGCGCAGTCGCCTTCCTCGAGGAAGATCACCTTCTGCGTGACCTGCAGCAACGCCGACGTGTCGGACGCCGCGAAATTCTCGTTCTCGCCGAGTCCCAGCAGCAGCGGGGCGCCCATGCGCGCGACGACCATGCGCTCGCGGTCGTTCTCCGCGATCACGGCGATGGCGTACGCGCCGCGCAGCTCGTGCACCGCCGAGCGCACGCCCTCGAGGAGCGTGGCGCCGGTGCGCGCGTGCGAGTGGATCAGGTGCGCGATGACCTCGGTATCGGTTTCCGAGGAGAACGCGTAGCCCATGGACTTCAGGCGCGCGCGCAGCTCCTCGTGGTTCTCGATGATGCCGTTGTGCACGACGGAGATGCCGCCGCTCACGTGGGGGTGCGCATTGCTCTCCGAGGGCGCGCCGTGGGTCGCCCAGCGCGTGTGCGCGATGCCGATGAAGCCGTTCACCTGCTGCTCGTCGACGAGCTGGCCGAGGGCGGCCACGCGCCCGGTGCTGCGCACGCGTTGCAGCGTCCCGTTCACGACGGCGATGCCGGCGGAGTCATAGCCGCGGTACTCGAGCTTCTTCAGGCCCTCGATCAGGATGGGCACGACGTTGCGCCGGGCGACGGCTCCCACGATTCCACACATTGTTCAGTCTCCGTTCCGGTTGAATCGATCCGCACGCGCGGCCGTGCTCGGCCCATGCGCGGACAGCAGCGGGGCAGGGACCGTCGCGCCGTCGGCGAATTCGCCGAAGGCGTCGCGGTCCCCGAGTTGGGGTTGCAGGTCCTGGTCGATGGCCACGATGAGCACGACGACCGCCCACGCGAGGAGCGGCCAGCGGATGCCCGTCACGAGCCATGCGAGGAAAGCGACGAGGCCGAAGATCACGCAGAGCGCCAGGGCGCCCGACGACGCCGACACGACGCGGCCGGCGAGGCCCGGCTGCAGGAGCAGGACCTGCACGGCCGCGACGGCGGCGAGGCCGCCGGCGAGCTGGCGCAGCAGCGGATGGGAAGACGTGCGATGCAGCGTCACGAGGCGGCTCCTTCCTGCGTGGACGGCTGTTCCGCCGGCGCCGGCACGCGCTGGTAGACGTCCTCGAGGCGGACGATGTCGTCCTCGCCCAGGTAGCCGCCGGTCTGGACCTCGATCAGCTGC
>Ga0105240_10012123_pt1 | contig 11936 bp, 9 predicted proteins | sample KBSC54metaG_FD_80426 | JGI IMG/M metagenome (GOLD analysis project Ga0105240, IMG submission 80426) | Corn rhizosphere microbial communities from Kellogg Biological Station, Michigan, USA - KBS C5-4 metaG | ecosystem: Host-associated > Plants > Roots > Rhizosphere > Soil | place: Michigan, USA...
AGTTCGACATCATCGGCGGGTTGGAAGTGCTGGATGTGCTGGTCGAGATACTGACCGAAGGCCTCCTTTTCCTCCGTCTTGAGGACGATGGTGGCGGTCAGGAGACCGTGGCGGTAGGCATTTTGTGAGGAGCGGGCTTTGCCCTCCGGAGTGACCGGGCCTTGGGAGCGGCGTCCGTTGGCGCGGGATGCTTCAATTTGAGCTTCTGTTCGCATTAGATATCCCCAATTGGTAACTTAGCAGGCGAGTCTAGAGCTGGAGAGTCAAGTCGTTGAAACGACAGGGCAAGTTTGTTGTCAACGGGTTTTTGAGGGGAAAACGTGTCAAGTGGGGGTTTTGGGGGTAAGGCATTGGGGGTGAACGGGATAGGGGTAGAAAAATTCATGTCAATGGGTTCCGCGATTTAGGGATTATGGCGAGGCGTTTGGGTGTAGAAGCTCCGTTTTGTCCAAGTGGCCGCAGCGATCATAGTGGTATTCGCCCACACCAAGAGGGGCCACGATCCCGATCCATTGAACCACCAGACCAAACTCTCGTACGACTATTTCACCGGGCACGTCACGTTGCACACCGACCCAAATTCTATTCGGACCCTCCTGGCCTACAGCGATAATCTGGACCGGCTGACTGATGTGCGCATCTTCGACTCCGCAGGCTCGCTCAGCAGTAACTCCGCGGCCAAATCCCACACGACCTTCTCCTATCCGAATGCCACGACTGTCGCTACGAAAAGAGACCGGGACACGGTCGACGACCAGGTGATTTCTTCGCAGACGGTGTACGACTCATTCGGCCGGCCGGCAGAATCACAGGGGCCGGACGGCAGCACCACGTACACTAAATACGATGGCATGGGGAGGACCGCCAAAGTCTCGAACCCAGGTTCGAGCACCGACTGGACGAAACAGTATTACGATCAACTTGGTAGGGTGCTTTCCGTTACCACGCCCGATAGCGCGACCAGTACTGTGGACTACCAAGCGAATTCGTCAACCGGAACCATGCTACAAGTGACTACAACTGATCCTTCCCAGAAGAGCAGGATAGCCGCATACGACGCCCTCGGCAGAATCAAGCAGGCATCGGACAATCCGACCGACAACACGTACACCGTCACCTACAAATACGATACGCTGGATAATCTCACTGGCGTGACGCAAAACGGTATGACGAATGATCGGACGTTCACCTACGATTCTGTTGGCCGTTTGCGAACGGCGTTCAACCCCGAGGCCGGTACTACCTATTATGAGAACGGCAGTGTTCCTGGGTATGACAAGAACGGAAATCTGACCTACCGGAAGGATGCCGATTCCCGCGTAACGAAATTCGAGTACGATGATATCAACCGCGTCCTATCGAAAAGCTACTACCAGTCAGACGGAACAACGCTCGATGCCAATACCAAAAAGGTCACGTACAGCTACGACACGTCCGGCTGCATCGGCTGCCTGTCCGGCTATTCGACCACTCTCTCGGGCATGACTTATTCGTATGACAGTTTAGCCCGCATGAGCAGCAGTATCCAGTCCACCAATAACGCCACCTATCCCACCATTTACTACGGCTATAATGCCGCCAATTTGCTGACTTCGGAGACGTACCCTTCCGGCATGATCATCCAGACGGACTACGACACCGCCGGGCGGCCGAACAAGGTATACAACCAGGCAACGGGAGCGGTATACGCTTCTGGCGTCACTTACGCCGCTCACGGAGCTATCTCGCAGGACTATCTGAACAGCGGAACCAGCCAGATCTCGGAGGCATATTCGTACAATAAACGCTTGCAGCCGCTGACCGCGACTGCCATTAAAGGTGCAGATCCGTTGTTCAACCTGCGCCAGAGCTACTGCTCGTCCGTGACAATCGACGACTGCACCACCAACAATGGCAACGTTCAGTTCCAATTGCTGGGCGCCCAGCAGGCCGCTTTCACCTACGATGCCGCCAACCGGCTGACCGGAGCCACGTCGAGCGCCTTTAGCAGAGCATACACGTACGATAACCGCGGCAACCGGGTCCAAACGTCTTACTCTCCGGGCAGCAATACGGGAGTACCGACCGATGCCGCACAATACGACGGCAACAACCGGATTAAGAAAACCGCCTTTCCCTCTGTGGACTACGACGCAGCGGGAAACATGAAAGCTTTCCCAACGGGAGAAACAGCGATTTATGACGCGGAGAACAGGATGACCGCATTCTCCACGAACCTCACCTATCAATACGATGGCGAAGGGCATCGGGTGTCGCGCACTATGGGACTCATGACGACCACCTATGTCTACGATGCGTTCGGCAATTTGGCCGCTGAGTATACTCCCGGCAGTTCGGCCACGGGAGTGCAGTTCTTGGTGGCTGACACATTAGGCAGTGTCCGTCGGGTCGTCGTAGGCTCCGCAACCACACCTCACGACTATGCACCGTTCGGAGACGAAGTTACCGCCCCGACGAATGACGGAACGACTTTAAGATTTACCGGCAAAGAGCGCGAGACCATGGGAGATGGCACTGCTAATGGCCTCGATTACTTCGGGGCGCGGTATTATTCGGGGGCGCAAGGGAGGTTTACGACGCCGGACCCCACCTTCTTGAACATCCTGAAAGTGATAAGCCCTCAACGCTGGAACTTCTACGGCTATGCATTGAACAACCCGCTCAAGTATGTAGACCCGGATGGCGAGGAGACGATTGCCGTCTATTACCCCGGCTATCAGGTCGGTGTGCATGGCAACTTCACGTTGCCTTTTGGGCACGCTGGCGTGGTCATAGTCGCAAAAGACGGATCGACGCACTATTTTGAGTACGGCCGTTATCACGGCCCGATGGGTGAGGTGAGGAACACAGCAACCCCGTCGGTGCAACGTGATGCTTCGGGTACGATAACCCCCGACTCGATGAAGAGCCTGCTGGGAACGCTCTCTGCCTCAAGTGGCAAAGGCGGCGAAACTGACGCGCTCGTATACCAAACGGCCGACATCGAGGAAATGGTCATGCAGGCGTATCTGGAGGCGCGGGAGCGTCAGAACGATGAGCCCAATCGCCAAAAATACAGCTTCTTTGGCGGCCACAACTGCGGAACGCTGATCTGCGACACTTTTGGTGCCGCTGGGCACCCCTCGACGCCGCTGGGGTTCATCAAGTCGGGGGCGACACCAGGAGACGTCTTCAACATGCTCCGTTGGTACACGCAGTGGAGCCAGCAAGTTTCCTATACGCCAGGCAAGCCGAAGGAGAAGATCAAATCACGGATCTGCTTCAAGACAGAGGGCGGGAAGAAGGTCTGCCAGCAATGACCAATCCGCGGCGCAGATCAATGAAATCACTCGCGAAGACTGTGGCAAGCACCGCTCCCGTTTGGGTGTTCTTGTTCACATTCTTCGCGCTTGCGGTGCACCCTGTGCCAGAGTGTGTCGCCTGCGAGTACTCGCACCCGTGGGGTCGCGATAATGGGAGCGCTGCTAGGGATTCCATTCTGATCTTGGCGTGGCTAGGGGGGGCGTCGCTCTTGGCTGGATATTTTGGGGTGAAGTGGAAGTGGCTTGTACCAGCGTCCATTGTGCTGGCAGACCTGGCCACGCAGCCTATCGGTGGCGTGCCACTATGGTCGCTGGCATCGAATGAAGGCCCCATGATTCTCCTGCTCGGCGTTCCGCTTGGTGCGGCCAGCCTGCTTGTTGGGCTACTTGTACGACGCTGTGTTGAACAAGTGCGCCGTAGCGCTCACGCACGGTCGACCTAAAGATGGAAACGTCTGTCCGTAGCCAGGTAAGCGGCCTCGATTACTTCGGGGCTCGGTACTTCTCGGGGGCGATGGGGAGGTTTACCAGCCCGGATGAGCCGCTCAACGATCAGGATCAGTCAGATCCCCAGAGTTGGAACCTCTACAGCTACGTTCGGAACAATCCTCTACGATCCAACCGGGCGAGAGTGCATAACCCTCGACAACGGAACTACTGGCGACAACGGGCAGGGGAAGATGTGCCAGGCCGTTTTGGACGCTGACAAGAACAAGAAGCCGGATGTCACGGTCACGGACTTCGAGCCCCCATCGCCGCTGCTCTTGGCGGTCGCGCAGGGTGCGCAACGTTCTGGCCCGGCCGTTAATGCTATGGGAATAGCGACGGGGGTTGTACTGACCGGCGGCGCAGTCGGAATCGGTGTTGGGGCTATAGGCGGTGGAACTGGGCTGATTTCGCTGAGCATCGGCGCCACACGTGCGGCGCAGATGGCGCCTCTGCTGTTACCGGCAGGCCAGAAGCTCGCTCAGATTATTGCCCGGTTGGGCCAGGGAGCCCAGAATCCACAGCTCGTCCTGCAAAAGTTAACGGAACTCCGAGATACCGCCGTGGCCGCCGGGACTGCGGTGCAAGGGTTTTACATCCAGTCTGGGGCGACTATATACCGAGTCGGCCAAAACTTCCGGACGGTTTCTGGACAAGGCAAGATCCTGAGCTACGTGCAGAATGCAACACCTGCAACGGGCGTTGCGCAGCGGTACATCGAACTCGGTGGCAAATAGGAATCGCTATGCAACTCGTCTATGAGTTCGGAGCCAATGAAGCGGAACCGGTTGTTCAGGTGATTCACCGCGCTCTGGGGGATGTCCCTTATTCTGTGAAATGCCTTCCGAATGACAGCGATACCTATAGCCCGACTGACGAATCATTGGCCTCGGTGTCGTCGAAGCTTCAGCGAGGTGAGATCGCCTCGTTTTCATTACATCCAAGTGGCGGGCTGATCCGCTACGCACTCGTGACTTGTCCAGGTTTCGATGGCCAGCCACTTTCGCTTTATCTCGGCACAATCGAATACACAGGCAACGACTACAAGCCCCTGTGGAACATGATTCTAGGTGCACAGACCTTAACGGTTGCCTGCGTCGGGTTTGAGGAGGGGGTTGAAATCGAGGACGACAAGTTAAGCATCGCGTCGTTCCCGTGGAGCCAATGGCCCCTAGTGATCGGCGCCGTTCGTGATCCATCCGTCTCACAGTCATGGACCATCAAGCAAGGCCCTGAGATGCGGTGGTTCAGCAAGGGCATCGTGAATTAAGCGCAGAGATCGCCGGTTCCTGTATAGGAGCCACAGCGGTATCAGCAGTATCACGTTGGGCGGGCGGAGCGGCGGCGCAGTCGCGCCCGCTGGCCGCTCGCGGTGATCGGCGCTACGGAAGATCAGCAAGTTACCGAGGCAGCATCGAAAGGCCCGAAGAAAAAGACGATGCTACGCTTCGGCTGAAGGTATGACACGCCACCCCAGAATGGGTGCTGTATAGATACTGGGGTTGCTATATAGATACCTAAGAAAATAAGGCCCTTCGCCGTTTTAGGTATCCATATGGATACCTGAGGTTGCTATATGGGAACCTGTTGATTCTTTTGCTGCAGCCGCCGGGCAGTTTCGTCGGATGCACACCTGTCGGCTCAAAGCGCGACGTGACTGGCGTTTATCAACTGAATGGGGAGGGCCGGAAGATTACGCTAGAGTCTTTCCAAACGAGACCTATACTGAGACGATTCTATTCGGTAATGGACGGCAGGAAAGGCGGGAAGGAGCGTGGCGTTGGGCGCTTGGCGGGATGAGTTTTGACGGGCTGTGGATACCAGAGCCATTTGCTCCTGATTACATCCGACGAGCGGACTCGACGGCCAAACCGGATCGGCCCAAGTACACCGATCCGGGTCATTGGTCGATCAAGCCGGAGAGGCACTTTGGGAAGGTGATTCTGCCAGTGTTTTCTGATGCCGACATCAATTTCGAAATGGTCAAACATTCGTCCTCTCAATGATCCGGTCGCCAAACAGACAAGCCTCTTATCGCTGCCGCGAACTTGGGGCTCTACGCACCTTTCGGGGATGAGGTTACGGCTCCGACGAATGACGGCACGACTTTAAGATTCACCGGCAAAGGGCGCGAGACCATGGGAGATGGCACCGCTAATGGCCTCGATTACTTCGGCGCCAGGTACTACTTTAGGCCTCCCCTCATCTTTCATCTGAACCGGAACACTGAGGCTCGCTCGGGGTCGAATGGTTTAGCGGAACCAACCTTCAGTATTTCGGCATGAACGGTGTGACCTGAGCCTCCTGAGCCATCAGAGTGCCGGCGATGAGGAATGCCAGCACCCAAATCGATTTTGACCTCTTCATACGTGGTTCACCTTCGCTGCACCTAGCCGGCTGCAGATCCGGATTGTGGAGCGGCACTGAGCCAGTCTTCAAAACGCCTCTCGCTGAGCCGCGCATCATCGCTGGGAATTAGGGTGTTCTCGGTCACCTTGACGCCGAAGTAACGCGCTTGTGGATCAGCCGTCACGTGGCGTGGATCTTTGCGTGCAGCTAAATCCAGTCGTACGAGTTCATCAAGGCGGAACCGTTGCGGCCCCCCAACTTCAACAATCCCATTCACGGGTGAGCCCATCGCGACTCTGGCAACTGCACTGGCGACATCATCGGCCGCCATAGGCTGGATGAGCACAGGTGGCAGGCGTACTGTGTTGCCGTCGGTCGAAAAATCGGCGATGTTCTTGACGAATTCAAAAAACTGCGTCGCGCGGACGATTGAATAGGGAACCGGGGAGTCTTTGATCAAGTTTTCCTGAGCCATTTTTGCGCGAAAGAAGCCGCTTTCGAGCAGACGTTCAGTTCCCACGACTGACAAAGCAACGTGATGCCCCACGCCTGCGACCACTTCAATAGCGAGGAGGTTACGGGTCGACGTATCGAAGAACTTCAGCACCGCGGCGTCCTCCCACGAGGGGGAGTTCGTGACATCTACGACCACGGAGGCGCCTTTCAGCGCATCCTCGAGTCCCTCGCCTGTGACGCTGTTGACGCCGGAATGGGGCGAGGCTGCTAATGCTTCGTGCCCATGATCACGAAGCTGATTGACCAGCTTCGACCCAATCCGCCCAGTACCGCCAATTACTACGATTTTCATAATTGTCCTTTCCTTTTTGACCGGCCACGTCTAAACCTGCCGGTCGCACTCGCTACGACCAAACAGCCGATCGTTTTGTGACAAGGTGCTCGCTGTCACAAATGCTGACGCCGGTTTGTCATAGCAGTAGAGGATTCATGTGCGTCGCTGTGACTGGTAAAAAGGTAAAATCGACCAGTGGAGCCCCAAGAACACGACGACGGACTGTCGGAATTCGTCAAAGGCCGGCCGCGCCTGTTCGGCATCGCATACCGCATCCTTGGAAGTGCGGCGGAGGCCGAGGACATCGTCCAAGATGTTTGGGTACGGTGGCAGTGCACCAATCGCAGGGTAGTCCGGGACGCGCCGGCGTACCTCGCGACGGCGACAACTCGATTGGCGATCAATCTCGCTAAGTCCGCGCGGTCACGCCGCGAAGTGTACGTCGGCCCGTGGCTTCCGGAACCCGTGGATACCAGCACTGACCCCCTGTTGGGTGCAGAACGGGGTGAGGCGCTGGAGTTCGCTGTGTTGTTACTGCTCGAGAAGCTCTCGCCTACCGAACGAGCAGCGTACGTTCTTCGCGAAGCGTTTGACTACCCCTACCGGCAGATTGCTGAAATCCTGCAACTCGAAGAAGCGAACACCCGCCAGTTGGTGACCCGAGCTCGCCAGCATATTACCGACGGGCGTCGCACGCCTGTGAGTTCGGGCGAGCAACGACGTCTTCTCGAAGCGTTCATCGCCGCGGCCCAGAAGGGAGACATCGCCGCACTGGAAGGTCTCTTTGCATCCGATGTCATTTCCTACTCCGATGGCGGTGGAGTCGTGCGCGCAGCGCGTGTCCCGATTGCCGGTCGCCAGCGCGCCGCGAAGTTCATCAGTGCGTTCGCCTCCCACTTCTGGGCGGGTGCGACGCTCACGTCGATCCAAGCCAATGGACAGTCATCGGTACTCATCTCCCGCGATAGCGCTATCGTTAGCATCGTGACGATCGACGCCTCTGCACAGGGTATCGACCAGATCCTGTGGATGATGACACCGAGCAAACTGACCGCGATTGCAAGGTCGCAGAGTTCCGGGCATCGGGGAGCTTCCGGTTAGCCAGGATCGCGCCGTCCGGAGCTGAACTGTCCAGCGTCAATTTGACGTTTAACGCAAAACCGCAAAACTGTTCGCGACCTGAGTTCCCGAGCGGATGGCCGGCAACTCGGAGAATGGACCGTTCACCAGCATCGGCCGCGGCAGTGTCCGGATAGCGCGTGAATCGGACAGAGCCGGTCGAACAACAGCTAGGCTCCAGAGACCTCGGCGATGAAACCGCCGACTAAGCGCTGGATCTCGGCCGGCGGCAGGTTGTAGCGAGCGTTGCCGTCCGGCAGGCCCATATTGCCGCTGATCACGAAGCAGCGCAGGCCGGCCTTGGCGAGCCTCTTGGCCTGTGCAATGCTCAGCCCGCCGACGACCTGCACCAGGGCGGCCTTGCCGACCCGTTCGAAGACGGCGCCCACCACATCCCCCAAATAGTCCTCCTCGATGAGTTTCGGGTTTGCATGCCGAGCGTCGGACTGCAGGTGGATACCGATTGCGTCCACGCCGGCCTCGATCATCCGAAGCGCGACCTCGCCTGCGTGCGCGGCGGGGCCCTGGTGCGGCACCATGATGTCGGAAAAGACCAGTCGCGGCAATTCGGAGCCCGTGCGCCTGAACTCATCGCGCACGGCGCAGATCGACTTTGCCGTATCCACGCCGGCGAGAGCGAGAAAATCGAAGATGTTGCCGCCGCCGGTGTAGACGCTGCGCGCCTCGCCGGCACCGCCGTCCATGGTCTTCATGTCTGCCAGCAGGAGAGCGTCGGGAAACCGCCTGCGGAAGGCCGGCACGACGTTCGCAACGCCCTGGGTCTTGAGCAACGGCGTCCCCATTTCGACGATGTCGACTCCACCGGCCAGCGCCGCAGTGGCGACCTCCAGGCCCAGGTCCAACGTCCCCACATCGACGGAAATCTGAAACGAGAAGCGGGTCTTGAGCCGATCGAGTACGCGCGCGGAACTCGCGAGTGTCTCCTTCGCCGGCTGCTGGCCCCAGGCGGAGCCGGGCCGCATCAGCTCGAAAGTGGGGCCGACGGCCAGCCCTCCGCCGGCAAGCGTAGAAGCGGCGTTGAGGAACGATCGCCGGTTGAGGTGCCCGTCGTGACTCGACGTCTTCTTACCATCCATTTGGTGCATTCTAGCAGGACCATGTTCCGTAGAGGGGCCACATCGTGAAACTAGTTGAGAAGGGCGAAGCGGAAGCGACGGAAAATTCAAACTGACTCGCGGCCGGCAACTGTCGCTATACGCCAACTCCGGGCGGCTAGTCGCCGACTCGGACAACGGGACGTTTCCGCGGCCTGATAGGGAACGAGAAGTCGGCATCGCAACTGGAAACAGTTCGGCAATGGCCGGCACTTCAGCGGATTGGGCGTGATACGCCCAACTGGCATGCAGTCCAGTTTCACAACTTCACGTCAACCAGCATGCACCGCGTACCCACGCGGCAGAATCTCACCGGGGCTTCGTGCCGAGTATGATAGGTTCCGTTTCAATCAGTTTGAGAGACTTCACCATTTCCTGCGTGCGAGTCTTGTACTTCTTGAAATGAGGAGTTTCCACGTGCGCTCTGTACGCAGCCTCATCAGCATAGGTTTCGAAAATTCGGATTTGCGCGGGTTGGTTCTTAACCGATACGGCGTACAAGGTCAGGACTCCTGGCTCAACGCGAATCGAAGTCTCGATTTCCTCTTTGAGCGCTGCTTTATAGCTCTCGATCTGAGTAGGATCGATCTCCAGCTCTGCTATCCGCACGATATGGCCTTGCGGTTCGGCAGAGGCATGTCGGCCCGTCCAGAATAGAAGCAGCACCGATGTGGCAAGGAACAGCAGCTGTTTCACCGTCACGGCGACCTCTCAGGTACCGACTTTAACGCAAAAGCGGGTTAGCAGAAAACGGTCCACTCCACGCGGGCGGCACAGAATGAGCCGGGGGCGCTCATACCGCTCCGTCAGTCCGAACCCGTTTCGATGGTAGGATGTCTAAGGCTCCTCAGGAAGCCACCGTGTCCGCGGGAAGGACTGCGTCCCCTGAACATGTGCCGTCAGCAATAGTTCGATGAACTCTTTTCTGCCCGAACGAGCGGACACCGGGCGCGATGAAAGGAGCTCTCTGTGAACGAATCCCTACCGACTCGCGTCCTTCGCGAGCACCCCGACCTCGATCAACTCAAACGACAAGCCAAAGAACTGCTCAATGGGTTTCTCGCGGGCCAACCTGATGCGGTCGCTGAAGTGAACACTCATTACCACGACGCCAGCGCCTCCGATTTCGCTTTGCACGACGCGCAACTCGTGATTGCCCGCGCCTACGGCTTCGAAAGCTGGCCCAAGCTGAGAGGCTACGTGGATGGCGTCACCGTCGGACGCCTGGCGGAGGCGGTCCGCTCGGGCGATATAGAAGCTGTTCGCGTGATCCTCCAGGTGCGGCCCGAACTCGTCGACAGGTGCATGTCCGGTTCCGATGAGCATCGCGTTCTGCATTACGCCGTGCTGCAGCGGAACGCCGCGATTGTACGCCTACTAATGCAGCATGGCGCAGATGCGCGTGGAGGTATTCATCCGCATCGCGACGCGACCGGCCCACTGACGCTCGCAGTGGAACGCGGGTACGAAGAAATCGCGGCCATTATCAGGGAGGAAGAGCATCGCCGCCAGACGGGAGTGCCGGAGCCCGTAGATACAGATCTGCCATCAGAGATCGCGCAAGCCTTTCAACGCGGGGACGTGGCAACCATCATGAAGTTCCTGGAGAAACACCCGGAATTGATTCGGCTGGCCGATCCCCGGAACGGCGTTACTCCGCTGCATAAGGCGGCGGCGTTTCTGCTGCAACCGATCGCGGCCTGGCTGCTGGATCGCGGCGCCGATGCCAACGCGCTTAATCGGATTGGCAATACTCCGCTGGATGTGGTTGGTTGCGCCAGGAGTTTCGGCACGGCGGAACAGGTTGCGGCCATGACGGAGCTTCTGCTGGCGCGCGGGGCGGAGCGAACCGCCCGCTGGGCGCTCACCACCGGGAATGCAGAATGGTTGCGAGCGCGGCATGCCGAAGGAACTCTGGGTCAGCCTATATACAGCGACGAGGGGCTGCTCTCACTCGCCGTGAGATACGACCGGCGGGAAATGCTGGCATTGCTGCTGGACCTGGGTTTCGATCCGGACGAGCGCCGACAGGTGGGCTGGGAACCGCCCGAGTACACGTGGGGCCAGCCGCTTCGTCACTGCGCGGAATTCGGCAAACCGGAAATGGCGAAGTTGCTGCTCGCGCGCGGCGCGGATCCAAACGCGCACATCTACGCCGGCGGCACGCCGGTTTACGCCGCATACGGCCAAAAGAATCAGGCGATGATTGACCTGCTTGAAAGTCACGGAGCGTACCTCGATGCCGAGTGCGTGGGGGACCTCGGTCTAGCGGAGAAGGCGCGTCAGATGCTGGACGATGAAGCCGCGGGCCAGCTCCGGCCGGGAATCATTCCGGATTGGTTTGCGACGATGCCAGTGGCGGAAGTACTTCTGGTACATGGAGCGGGCAAACCGCAGATTCTGCAGATGGCACTGGAGCGGATTGATCGCGGGCGCCGCGATCCGTGGTGGTTTGGACAGCTATCAAATGCCCGGGGTAATCTGGCCTGCCTGCGCGCAGTGCTGGATCGGTGCGATCCCAACGTCCGCGGACCATTCGGCCGAACTATTCTGCACGATGTGGCGGCTGACTGGTGCCGTTCCGAAGACCGCACAGGGCCAGCGACCATGCTACTGGATGCCGGCGCGAAACTCGATGCGCGTGACGATCTACTCAAGAGCACTCCACTCGGTTGGGCGTGTCGGTGGGGTTGCGTCGAACTTGTGAAGCTGTATCTGAGCCGAGGCGCGGATCCGAATGAAGCCGATGCCGAGCCGTGGGCCAGACCACAGGCA
>Ga0105240_10012124_pt1 | contig 11936 bp, 8 predicted proteins | sample KBSC54metaG_FD_80426 | JGI IMG/M metagenome (GOLD analysis project Ga0105240, IMG submission 80426) | Corn rhizosphere microbial communities from Kellogg Biological Station, Michigan, USA - KBS C5-4 metaG | ecosystem: Host-associated > Plants > Roots > Rhizosphere > Soil | place: Michigan, USA...
AGCTCCCAGCTGCCATCCGTCTCAATTAACGATGCGATCGCGGCAGCCTGAATCAGGTGGCCATGATCGACCAGACGAAGAAAAAGCGGATCGAGGGGCACGCGAGACATAGTGCGTAGTTCCCGCCCAAGCATCACAGCGGCGTCGGGATCGAACGACGCCAAGACAAGCATGTCGGCGGACCACGCGCGCAAGGCAATTTCCCCGCCCGCTTCGGCAGCAAGAGCAAAAGCGGTGTGCGCTTCGGCATCTTTGCCGCCACGAATCATATGGTCCCAGCCATCGACCAAAGCACTCAGACTCGCAGTCGGCGACAAAAGCGCCGCGTCGCGTGCCTGTTCGACTGCGCCCAGATCGAGCAATCTGAAGATAACGTTCTTGACGAAGGCTGCGTCCGATCGGGTCAGGCCGCGCAATCGCGCCACCGCCAGCGCCGGATCACGGTGGCATAACGCGAAAATCGCAAGTTCGGGCGATAGGCGTTCGATCGTGCCGGTTTCTCCGTCGTCGACGCCGAATTCCTGGTACGCGCTACGAAAAGCCGCCGCTGTCATCGCCGCAGCATCGAACCACTGGGAGGCGTCGCCAGGCGCCGGCGACCCGTTGAGCACGATCATCCCACGATAGAAGAACAACCCCGGTAGACAGAACGGCGCGCCAAAATCGCCGCTGCCGACTCCAGCGCGGATGCGGTCCGCGAGACCGGCGGCGCCGGAAGGCTCCGGTGCAAAGCCGTAACGCCCATGACAATCGGCCTCGATTTCGCGATAAAATATCTGAGCCCGGTCATATTCGCCGGCATTGACGAACTCTTTGAACAATCGATATCTGAGGCCGCTGCTGACCGGCGCCGGCAATCCCGGTCGCGCGATCGCGGACGTCAGGTACTCACGATAGATTTTTCGATCCAACGATTGGGCCGGATCGATTCGAATTGGCCGATCCGCGGCATAAAGGACAAGGCCATATTCCCTCGGAACGATCTCGATCCATTCGAAGCCGGCGCTGCGGACCAGATGCTCCAAACTCGTCCGATTGAACAGCACAAGATGATGACCCGGGCTCAAAATCGGCATCAGGGCCGAGGGAGGCGTGTCCGGTCGGATCGAATCCGCGTCGGGGGTCGTCAGGACCAAAGTTCCGCCTGGCGCGAGGTGGGCGCGACAAATGCGCAGGAATTCACCCGGATCGGCCACATGTTCGATGACCTCGGACCCATACACAACATCGAACGGGCCGCCGAGTTCGGAGCCGACGCCCGCATAAGCCGGGCGGATATCCACGTTAAGAGCGGCGGCTCCGGCGCGTGCCACGGGCGAAGGGTCTACGCCCAGCGTTTTCCAGCCGAACAGAAGACGGGCAGCATCGACCGAAAATCCGAAACCGCAGCCTATCTCAAGACAAGTTTGGATTTCCCGAACCGGCAATCGCGCGATCGGTTCGATAAGCGCGTCTATAGCCGCGCCTTGTTCCACGTAGAAACCGATGGCCCAAGAATGCTCCGCGGGATTCTCGTAACGAAAGCCCCTAAGATCAGTCCAGTATCGCAATTCGCAGTTCGGACATTTGAGGAGGCGCAGCGTCGTCGAATCGTGATCCGCGCCCAGAGTTTCGAGCACGAGGTCTTTTGGCCCCGTCGAACCGCATGCCGGGCATGGAGGCGCCTCCGCGGATGTTCCGTTAAGCCAGATGATCTGCCCAAGCCGCGGTTGCATGTGGTTTCCAGACGTGCCGGTCGACACTGACGATGTTCATTGCGTCGAGGAAGAGTGCTAGCCCAGGTCCGCACAAGCAGCAATGGCGACAATGGCGGGAACTTTTGACGTTCTTTTTGTGTAAGTCTTGAAAGCGTCGGAATAATCCGAATCCGAGGCCGTCCATCGAATCATGCCGCTGGTAAGGATCGCGCCCATAAGCGATGATCAGCCAATTTGCCGAAAGACATGACATTGCGAATCACCAAAACGAACGAGGCCAACGCAGCCCTCCCCATCACGGCATCTCTTAATTCCAAATGAAAGCTGAACGACCCAATCTTTTCTGGAAGCTTCTTTACGTCGTCATCGCCGCCGGACGGCGGCTGATTAGCGAATTGAGGGGACTGGCAGGCTTACTGCGTCGACGCACAAATTTTATCGAGGAAAGATGGACCGGCATCAACGATGGACAGCTAGACGGAAAGGTCTGCGTTTTCGTTCATTTTGACCGGAAGGGAGAAGTCCACGATTTCGTGATGCATTATCTCCGCGCGCTGCGTCTGGCAGGATTCAGCATTGTGTTCGTCAGCAACGCGCCTAAGCTGAAGCCGGCGGCACTGCAAAAAGTCAAAAGTCTTTCTAGCCTCATACTTCGGCGCGCCAACATCGGATATGATTTCGGTGGATATAAGGACGGCATTTCGGCCATTCCGAACTTGGAAAAGCTTGAGATGCTGTTGCTTGCCAATGACAGCGTCTATGGACCGTTCACGTCGCTGGCGGCAATTCTTGAGCGGACGCGGACCACACGAGCACAATTTTGGGGCCTGACCGACTGTTGGGACAAAGCCTATCATCTGCAGAGCTATTTCCTGCTTTTTGGCCCGGAAGTCCTCAACCACGAGGCTTTCCAAAGCTTTTGGCGCAAGGTCCGGTACGTCAACTCAAAATCCTACGTGATTCGAAAATACGAGGTCGGACTTTCGCAAAGCCTGACCCAAGCCGGCTTGCGCGGCGCAGCATTCTTCAGCTCGCGCGAAGCTTCGCACGCGGTGACCAATGCGGTCCGGAATGGCGCCCTGGCCGATGAAGCGATGGATGGCCAAAGAAAAAGATATTTAGCCATGTTGAATGAAGCGTTGGAGAGGGGGGCGCCGCTCAACGTTTCCCATTATTTATGGGATTATCTCATCGTGAAAATGGGATACCCGTTCATAAAACGCGAGTTGCTGCAGAAAAACCCCGTCTTCATTCCGCATCTCGCCCATTGGCAGGAAGTGATTGGCAGCGTCAGCGATTACGACACGGACCTTATCGTGCGTCATCTTGAGGTTACATTGAGGAATAGACTGATTTGACGGGGGTGGCTCCAGAAGAGGTAATGTTCAATTCACTCGCACCGGAATAGAACGGTCAGGATTCCCGTCGAGTAAAAGCAAGGAGCGGTCCGATGCTCCTTGCAACCGCCAAACAGGTTATCGTGGTGAAAAGAAGAGTGGCCATATGATCGAGACGAGAAATTGCGATATTCTTCGCCTGCGCGATGTGCCGGCAGGGCAACGGTGGCAGAATCGACTGCTGGTTGGGGCGGCAATCGCCCTGGCGTCCCCCGTCATCTGTTTTGGAGCAACCGCGCCGGCCCCGGCCGCCGCCGCTTCAGAGCCGCTGGCGCAAGCTATTGCGGAGCGGGCTTCGGCGGACGGATTCGAACTTTTGGGTGCCGACCAGATCGGAAATGAAACGGTCACCTTGCCATCGGGCCAGCGCTCGGTGCCGGCAATCCGAAAGCTTCTGACCGGATATAATTACATTCTCGAACTCGGACCGGGTAATGCGGCGGACGAGACGCAGCGCAAGCCGGTGCGCTTACGCATTCTCGGCCATTCCGTCGAAAGCTCCGGCGATGTTGCCGCGGCGGCGGCGCTGTCGGGAGCGGCGCCTGCCGGGTCCGCCCCGAACGGCGAATCGGGCATCGCCAGTAATAGCGCCGTCGCGCCGACCGTCGCCCAGCCTGGGTCCGCCGATCCAACCGCCCATCCTGTCATCCACATGCTGCAAAGCATCGCGGCGACGACCTTGCCGCAGCAACAAGCAGCGCAATCTGCCGCCGCTCAGCCAGCGCCGGTTGCGGCGGGCGATCCTGTCCATAACGCATCCGACATGGCTGCGCTGACCCGAACGGCCAGCACAAATCTAAGCGCCTTGGTTTCTGGCCTGAAAGCGGCCTGCCCCGCCGGCAGCAAATGCTGATCGGAAACCGGATTCCAACTTAACTGGAGATCCGCCGCGCAGACACGCGGTCGGACCGCTAACTGGTTGTCACCGCGACGCTGGTCGAGCCGCGCGTCATGCCTGTGGTATCCCTGAACCGAACAAAGATTCGCTTGTTGGCGGGGTCCGGCGAAATCAAACCGGTGACGCTGACGAAAATCGAGAAAGTCGGCGTTGCGTTGGTAACAATCGTTGCCGGCACAGTCGTGCCTATTGCGGAGATGCACTGGCCGGTCGAAGGATTGGTTTGGCACAACGTTATCGATACCGGCAGCACCGCTGCGCCAGTGTCGGCGGAAGCGACGATGTCGCCTGATGCGCCCAAATTGATTGTCGCCACGGCGAACGCGCCCGGCCCCGTGGAGGGAACATGAACATAGCCGTCGTTGGAGGCGGTCGCCGCCAGCGCGACGACGTCGGGAACGGGCGTGCTCGATGACGATAGCAGAAGCGTGTTGAGGCCGGTTGTGGTCGGCGCCGCCGGCGTATTGGCGCAGGCCATCGTGAAGCCGACGTCCGTTGCGCCGAACGGCTGGGACGGCGTGATGCTGACCACGAAACTTTGCGAGCCCCCCGTCGCAATATTGACCGGCTGATTGGGCAAGCCGGTCAACTGGTTGGTCGCGGCGCTGGTGGTTTGATAAGATGACGAAGCAGGGATCGAAGAAGCCAGCGCGATCGAACACCCGGTGGCAGTTTGAGACCCGGAATTGATCATCGTTGCAAAAACCGTAGCGGTATTTCCAACCTGAACTGAGCGGCTGGCCGGCAATATGGCCGAAATCACGGATGTCTGACTGAGCGCACTGCCGCCGTAAAGCGACTGGACCCCGGCAATGTCGTCGGCGGTCGGCTGTTCGATGTTGCTGATGCTCGGGGCCATGATGGCTGGGATGCTGGGATCGGTCTCGTGGTCGAGCCCCAGAGCGTGACCAAGCTCGTGGACTGCGACACGCCGGAAATCCACCAGATTCCCCTGCAACGGACCACTATAGACGCTGAAATTCTTGTTCTGATTGAAGACGGTCCCAGCATGTGTGAAGCGCTCCGCCCCATTTCTCTGGGTGACGAAATTGTAAGAAGTCACCGCGAGCGTCGTCGATCCGAAAGCGGTGCCGCACTCGGTCGTGCTGAGCGAGACGCCATTGGCGCCCGTCGAGCTGCAAGGATCGGCCGAGGCGTTGACGCCGACAAACGTGAACGATGTCACCGCGTTCCAATCCGCCATTGCTTGTTGAAACGCGGTGTCAAATTGAACGTCCCCGCCCGGCAGCACATAGTCGAAACTGGTCGTGCCGTTTGCCCAGACCGGACCTTCGACTGCGTATCCCATGGCGGTGCCCGCATCGGACAAAAACGCCGCCGCGAGCACGCCGAGCAGAAAAAGCGAGCCGTACCAACCACGCCGGAGGCGGCGCTCAACGGCCATGAGCGGCTCGCAGCCAAGTCTTGAAATCCTCCCGCCCCATCGCGCCCGTCATGTCGGGCCCATTTCCCGAAACGACGCCAAGCGCCGTCGCGCCGGGACCGACGATAGCCGCTTCACCGGCTGCGGCGACGATTCGCTGAATCGGACGGCGGTTCGCAGTCAGCATTTTGGGCGTGCCGCTGACCGGATCGTTCTCCACGAGGAATCGACCCTGGTCCCATCCGATCAACGGATTGACCATCGGCTGTTTGGTCGATTCGACCAGATAGATTCCATGCTCCCCGACCGCGGGATAGTGCATATCGGTGACGACTGTTCGTTGGCCATTCACCTCACCCCCGAGGAAGCAAAGCACGAGGCTGCGGTCAGGATGGCTGCCGACGATCACATCTGAAATATCGAAGGTCACGCAAGTCCGCGGCATCGCGCCATCGGCGCCGGGCACGACATTGCTCGCGACCACTTGGCCCTCGAATATGAGTTCGGCGCCTTTCACCAGTTCCAGCAGGGTTTTCTGCTCCACCGCCGTCGCTTTCCCCGGAGGAACATATGCGCTGATAATACCGGCTCCCAAGATCGCCAATATCGCCAGCCGCCTCAGAACGTTACCCGCAGCGCTGGTCGCGCCGCGGCATCTCACCAACATTGGACGCACATGCTCATGTCCGATGCCCCGGGGGTATGATGAATATATATGCGGGCCGCGAAATTCTTTCAAACGATGTGCACACGACACCCCGCGGGATTGTGCGTCGAGGAACGCACAAGCTGTTTCGGCGGAAACTCGCGTCAAAGCGCTGCGCTCCACCTGATGCCCAGCACGTAATCGGGCGGCGCCTTGGCGTCGTGACCGGGCTCCATCCGGCCCATCGCGAACGCCTGAACGTGGATGTTCGACGCCTCGCCTCGCGATGACCAGCGGTAGGCAAGCTGAAGATCGATTTCCCGTCCCCGTGGCGCAAGATCGACCGAGCGGATCGACCTTGAAAGGGCACCAGTCGCGTCGATCCCGGTTGGCAAGATCAAAGCCGCCCGTGCCGTATCGGCGCGCAGCGGTTGCGCCAGTTGCAATCCGAGCTTATCGCCAATGGCAAAGCCGTCCTGCAGGATGGCGCCCACCGCGAATGCATTGCTGTCGATCGGTCCGACATGATCGAAGAATCCGCCTGTGTCTTTGACTGCGCTGCGACCAGCGGTGAATGCGGCGCTGATTTGCAACCTGTCGCTGACGCGCAGTTGCGCCATGCCGGTAAGGAAAGAGGTGTCGGCGCCGTGGCCCAGCCGCAGCGCGCCGTTCGAAGCTGAGCCGAGGCTTCGTCCGTTTTCAGTGAGAAAGCCGAGGCCAAACCCGAAATCGATCCCGGCGACACGTGTCATTGCCGTCATCTGCACGAGTCGATTGTCGGACCGGTCGCCGAACCGGTCATAGGAATCGGCGCGATTGTTGCCGGAAAGAGCCGCAATTGTCATCGCCGCTCCGGCCAGGCGATGCGACAGGGACACACCCTCTCCATCGGCGATGAAACCCGCCTGCGGCAAGGCGGTCAGTTCGCTGCGAAGAAAGAGAGGCTGGCCGTTTTCATCCGCGCCCGCGACGTCCGGCAGACTTGCTGTCGCCAGGTTCATCGGCATTATGTGCACGCCAAATTCCGCGATCGTGTCGTCGGACAGGCTGAGAGCGATATCCGCGCCCGGTGGCTTGAAGCCGGAACCCGGTACGATGGCGAGGCCGATGGGCTGGCTTCGGCCTGAGCCGTCGAGGCCACCGTGCAACCGCCGTGCCGCCACCGATGTTGTCGAGGGCGGATTCATGAAATCATATACTAAATCCAAACCATCACGCGAGATCGCCACGCCGCCAGCCAAGCTAACCAGGTAACCGCGGTCGAAACTGTCCAACGCAATTACCTTCGCGTCTGCAAGAGCCGCGGGGAAGGCGTTTCCGAAAACGCCGCCCAGGCTGAGCCTGGTTCGGCTCAACGCTATTCCGGGAGCAGCCGGATCTCTGCCAATTGGGAACCGTAGTGCACCGAACGGTTGAATCGCTTTGGCCAGGTTGAGCAGGCCGGCTCCATAATCGTCGGGAGTGCCGATGGGCAGCGGGTCCGCGGTACGGATCAGAATTTGCACGATCTTGGCCGCCGTCAAATAAGGAAATTCCTGTTCGAGGATGGCAGCCGCCCCCGAGATCATCGGCGCGGCAAAACTGGTGCCGCTGGCCGAGATTTTGGTCCCGCGATTGTCGAAGGTCGTTATCCGGTCGCCGGGCGCGACCAGATAGAACGCCTTGGCCGTGCCGGCGCGGTCGGAATAGCTGGCCAGCTGGCCCGCTTCGTTCAGAGCGCCGGCGACGATTACCTGTCCTTTGGCATCGGCATCGGTCGCAAAAAGCGCAAAAGTGCTGGGGTTGGAGGCGCCCACCGGTCCAGTGCCGTTGCCGGCGGCGATCACGATAACTTTGCCGGCGGCGACCGCATCATCGAGCCCGATGCGCAGCGATGCGGCTATCGGCGCCGAACCGCCCAAGCTGAGGTTGATGATCGACGCCTGGACTGCACCGAAGCTTTGATTCCGGCCCGCGGCAACTTCAATGGCGGTGGCCAGATCCGATTGCGCAAAGCCACCACCGGCGCTCGCTTTAATGTCAACCAGCCGGGCGCCATAGGCGATGCCGTGCATAATACTGCCATCGCTCTTGGCCGCGAGCACGGCCGCCACAGAGGTGCCGTGATCGTCGGAAACCGGCTCGGCGGTGACGTTGATATGAGCCGCGATCTGCCCCTGCAGCTTCATAATGTCGGCAACGCCGGAATCGACGAGCGCGACGGTCACGCCCGCGCCGTTTAGCCCGGCTACATAGGCGTTGCCGGCATGGACCGCGTCCAGGCCCCAATTGCCATAATATTCCGGCGTGAAGATGGCGGGGTGCAAAGCCGGGTTTACCGGCGCCGGTGGAGGAACCCGGAACAAAGGCGGCTGGAGGTACGGCGTCATCCGGAAATCCGGATAAGGAGGGTCCGTACAGCTCGAAAAGAGAAGAGCAGCCATTGCCAGTATCGACTGCCGTGTCAGGCGGCGCGAGGCCTGAACGACCCGGATCATCGGGCGAACCCGTGAACTAAGGAGTTGGCTGCGTGTCGCAGCCTCAAATCGACAGGCGTCGTACGATGGAATATTTTGGCTGAGGCGAACGTCCTGAAGCTCAACTCGCCAACAATTGGTCGATATCTCCGCGCAGCGGAATTCCTATGGTGAACAACTTGTCGACCCGCTGCCGGATCAACGGATGATCTACAGATTCCCCGATAGGCGACGGACGGCTTCCGGCGGCGCAGGCGATGCAACGAACGATGATGAAAAATTCGACCATTTCTCCGCCGCGGTGCTCGCACAGCTGCCACGCCTGCGGCGATATGCGATTGCGCTGGTGCGAGATGTGAGCGTGGCCGACGACCTCGTTCAAGATTGCGTCGAGCGCGCCTTCCGGAATCGGAGGGGATTGGGCGATCCCAGCCACCTATCCGGCTGGCTGAGTTCGATCCTGCATAATCTTCATATCGATTCATTGCGCCAGCAGCGTCGGCGTGGGACCAGCGTGGAACTCGACGATTCGCTTAACTTGGTCGAGCTCAGCGTACCTCCCGCCGATCGGGGAATGGCAAAGGACCTCGTGCGAGCCATGAGCGCATTGAGCATCGAGCATCGGCAGATTCTCTTGTTGATCGGCCTCGAAGGTCATAGCTATCGTGACGTCGCCGCAACTCTGAATATTCCGATCGGCACTGTTATGTCGCGTCTGGCGCGGGCACGGGCACAGTTGCGCGTCGAACTCGATCAGCCGGCCGCTTCGATGGCAATGCCGGCGCCCCCGTCACCGGACCGGAAACTGGTGAAATAAAATGGACAGAAGAATCATCTCGGATGTCGAACTCCACGCATATATCGATGGCGAGCTTGAGCAGGAACGCGCCCGCGTCGTTGCGGCCGAGGTCGCGGCGTCGGTTGAACTCAGTGCGTTGGTCGCACAATACAAGGCCGACAGGGACCTGATCATGAGGACGTACGGACCGCTCATTGAGCACCCCCTGCCCGCCGGCCTCATCGAGTCGTTTGTCCGGGCGAGCACGATCCGACAGGCGCCCCGGCGCGCGCGGTTTTTTGCGGCAGCCACAGCCATGGCGGCATTGATCGTCGCCGGCTGGATCGGCTTTGCGCTGCTCGCCGACAGCCGAACCGAGAGCATCGTTGCGGAAGCCATGGCGGCGCGGGACGGCCGAGTGCATTACGAGCGAGAAGCCAACGCCGCCGAACTCCAGGATCGCGACGCATCCGGCCGAATCTTGCGAAGCGCCATCGACGCGCCGATACAGGTCCCGAATCTCGAAAAAGCCGGGTACAGGCTGGCAGCAATCGACGTCTATCCCGGTCGGAGCGGAAAGCACGCGCTGCAGTTGAGCTATCGCGATGCCGGCAATAATTTATTCACGCTCTATATTCGTGCGCCCGGCGGCCCGGACCGCTTCGACCTGAAGCAACGCGGAAAGATGGCGATTTGCATCTGGCGGAATGACGATCTGAACGTCGCGATGCTAGGGGAGATGTCTCAAAAGGAGATGCTGCGGATCGCCACCCTGACTTATGGCGACTTAAACTTCTGATCCTATCGGATGCCTTCGGCAGCCAGCGTTTCCGGCGCGAAATCCTTGGCGCTGTGGGGTTGCGTCAGCTTGTACTGCACCGGCTCGTCGTTGAAGGTGAAGGCGAGAACATAGCCGCCGCCCTGCAGATCATAAGTAAATTGGCTGGCCAGAACCACCGCAGGCAGTTCAGGCACAAGGTACATCGTCGCGTGGCTGAACTTCCACAATCGTCCATCGGCATCCCACGCATCGCTGTAAACCGCGAACCACGTATCTTCATCGATATATAGCCGACGATGTGGCGACAGATGATGCTTTCCGGCGGCAAGCGTGCCGTCGACCACCCAAACCCGGTGACGCTCATAGCGCAGCGTGTCGGGGTTAGCGTGCTGCTTGCCCGCCACAGTCGCGATCGGCATCCCATGGAACCTGTTATTGTTGTAAGGAACGAACATCTCCTTCTTGCCGACGATCTTGAAATCGTAGCGGTCGGGGCTTCCGCTGAAGATGTAGTAATCGTCGAAGCTCTCGATCCCCGCCCCGTCGGGGGTTGGCGTGTCATACGACAGCAACGGAGACTTGCGGACCCGTCTCTCGCGCGGCAGATACTGCCAAGCTTGGACCGGATGGCTGGCGGCATTGTTCGGCGACCAAAGCAGATAGCCGCGCCCACTCAATCCTGGCGGTCCATCGCTGATTTCCCGCCTTTTGAAATAGTAATCGCCAAACGACTGCGGCGTCGCCCCGGGATAATAATAGGGGAAATCCACGATTTCCCGATATTGGTTGGATAGGTCCAACACTCCGTCCGAGGAGACGACGTAATTCTGGATGCGATCCTCCCGGGCCGCACCCCAGAACGCCAAGAGATGATTCCAGACGATTTCGCCGCCACTCCGCGGAATCGGAAACGGAATGCCGCCGACAGCGCCCTCGACCCCGTAAGCGATACCCTCGGGGGCGGCCCGTGCGCGCGTCGCGTTGGCGAATATGCTGTCGTAAACGCTCCGCGGCGCCGCGGCGGTGCGATGGGTCGGGTAGATATCCATCCGGTAATCGGGGAACCGCGCGAATAGTGCTTTCTGGCCTTCCGGCAATTGATCGGCATAGGTCTTGAAATTGGCCGCGGTGATCGAAAATAGCGGCCGTTCTCCGGCAAATGGATCGGGACGTGGGTTGCCCTCGACATAGCCTGGGGGAGCCGTCGTGTAGCCGCCCTCCCAGGCCGGTATCGAACCCTCGGCATTGCCGGATCTCTCCGCACCCACTGGCGTCAGAGAGATGTTCAGTTGCTGCGCCTCTTGGGCTGAAACGGCGGCAAAGTCGCGTCCCGGCGAAGACAGCAGGATCCCAACGGCGATCAGAGCGACCCGGGCTGACAGCTTTCTCATACCGCCATTCTCGATTGCGAATTTCCGGCGCTTTGATCGACCATGGTCTCGGCCCCTCCCTGTCGACGCCGCGTTTCTTATGCCGCGTCAACAGCATCATCGCAGCAGCGACATCGTCAATGCCATCGAATAATTGGCATAGGCGGCCGGAATAAATTCCTTCGTATCGACGTCCCTTCGAATACGCGACCAAAGCCAACCGCCCGCATCGTCCATTTTTGGAAGAGGCATGTAGCGTCACCCGACGCGCTCCGGCTGGCGAGGGTTCGAAGTTCAATTGAATGGGAATTCAATCGGCCTAAAGGAGATATTCGATGAAACCGACCCGCTTGCCGGCTGCCTTCTCCGCGCGCCTAGCTGCCGTCCTGGCGATAGCGGCGTCGGCATGGTCAGCCCCCGTCATGGCGCTTTCGATTACCGAATTTACCGGTGTGCTCGCGGGCACGGCGCCAAACGTCATCACGCTCGGACCGGATGGGGCGCTGTGGTACACCGAATTCGGCAGCAG
>Ga0105240_10012126_pt1 | contig 11933 bp, 9 predicted proteins | sample KBSC54metaG_FD_80426 | JGI IMG/M metagenome (GOLD analysis project Ga0105240, IMG submission 80426) | Corn rhizosphere microbial communities from Kellogg Biological Station, Michigan, USA - KBS C5-4 metaG | ecosystem: Host-associated > Plants > Roots > Rhizosphere > Soil | place: Michigan, USA...
ATGTAAGCATCAACGCGAGCTTGGTCAACTTCAAGTTTAGCATCAGCTAAAACTTTGCTTACCAATACGCCAAGCTTAACAGAACGCTCTGCTTGTTCTTTGAACAATTCGTCAGGAAGCATGCTCTTGTCAAAAGATTGAGCGCCTGCACCACCAAATTGTTGAGTGAATTGTTGAACCATTTGTTGACGTTGGCGGTCAATTTCTTGAGCAACCATTGCAGTTGGAACTTCAACTTCGTTCGCAGCAACAAGTGCATCAAAAGCAGCTTGTTTAACTTGGTTACGTAAACCATTGCGAACTTCACGTTCCATATTCTTACGAACGTCAGCTTTTAATTTCTCAACGCCTTCTTCTTCAGTTACACCGAAGATTTTCAAGAATTCAGCATCAATTTCTGGAAGTTTTGATTTTTCAACTTGCTTCACAATGATTTTGAACTGAGCTGCTTTACCAGCCAAGTTTTCAGCTTGGTAGTCTTCTGGGAAAGTAACATCAATTACTTTCTCTTCACCAGCTTTCATGCCAACGATGCCATCTTCGAAGCCAGGAATCATACGACCTGAACCTAATACGAGTTTAAAGTCTTCAGCAGAACCGCCTTCAAACTTTTCACCGTCGATAGTGCCTTCAAAGTCAAAAGTCACTTGCATGTCTTTTTTCGCCATGCCCTTGGTAACAGCCCAAGTTTGACGTTGTTTTTGCAAGTTTTCGATCATAGCATCAACGTCAGCATCTTTAATTTCAGCTGTTTTACGTTCAACTTCTAAACCGTCGAATGCTTGTACTGCAACTTCTGGATAAACTTCTACAGTCGCTTCAAAAACTAAAGCATCTTCTTTATGTTCAACTTTATCAATGTTCGGCATACCTACCGCATTGATTTTTTCTTGTTGAATTGCTTCAAAAACGCTATCACGAATGATGTCATTTACAACTTCTTGATAAATGCCTGCACCATATTCGCGGCGAACAACGTTTTCAGGTACTTTACCTGGACGGAAGCCGTTGATCTTCACAGTTTTGGCAGTGCGTTTCAAACGAGCTTCAAATTGCTCGTTAATACGGCTCGTCGGTACAGACACATTTAAACGACGGGCAACGCCCGAAACCGCTTCAGTCGTTACTTGCATGGCTTCCTCGATAAAAATTAGTGAGTAGGAACAGTTTTTTTAAAAGTGCTGTATTATATGACAACTTTCAAGATATACAAAATTAACCGATCACTTCATTTAAGTTAGCCTCGTTATTCTCGTAAATTTCACAGTAATTTTATGATTCTTTAAATATTTTTCATAAAGCATTAACTAAAACTAATTTTTTAGTTATTCTTCATAAATCTAAAATTACAATCAAAATCTAAATTTAATCGCTTTTACAAACAATTACTAAGAATCAGTAGATTAGCTAAATAAAAGTACAATTCACCATTCAATCATTCACTTTTTCTTCATAATTCAATTGGCAAATCCAATTAACACAAACTGTACATATAAATAAGAATTATTATTATTCGCATAACCTTTTAGTTTTAGAGTCCTGAAGTCATGTCTTTGATTAGAACACGTAAAAAAATTGTTTCTTCTGCGATAGCTTCTTCGTTATCAATGATTGCAACAACAGCCATGGCACAAGAAGCAATTTCACAATTACCAACAATTCATACTCAAGCGACTCAAGAAGAATCTTTAAAAGTAGATCAGTCAGCCAACTCTAAATTCGTGGCTCCCCTCAAAGACACTCCAAAATCGGTCTCTATTCTTTCTCAAAAATTAATTAAAGATACAAATTCTAATACCCTACTCGAAGCATTACGCTATGAACCTGGTATTACGTTAGGTGCTGGTGAAGGCGGTACCCCGTTTACAGATATGCCTTACATTCGTGGTTATAGCGGTCAATCTTCTATTTATGTTGATGGTGTTCGTAATACAACTTCACAAAGCCGCGATATGTTTGCCATCGAACAAGTTGAAGTTATTAAAGGCTCTTCTTCTGCCCTTGGTGGTGGCGGTAGCGTGGGTGGAAGTATCAACTTAATCCCTAAAGTTGCTCATGAAGGTGACGTGTACCAAGGTAGTGTTCAAGGTGGTACTGACAACTATCGTCATATCCAACTCGATGCCAACAAAGACTTTGGTAACGGAGTTGCTGGTCGTGTTGTTATTATGGGTCATGAAAATGAAAAAGCTGGTCAAAATAACGGTGCAGAATATGCTCGTGCCGGTATTGCATCAAGTCTTGCATTTGGCCTAGATACTGCAACTCGCGGAACACTGAGCTATTACTATTTACGTAGTAATGATGAACCAGATGCAGGTATTCCTTTTAATAACCCTACAAAAACACCTACAGGTGTGATTGCAAATCCTGGAAATGGTAAACCTGTTGATGTAAAAGCGGGTACGTATTATGGCTGGAAAGCACGTGATTTTGATAAGCGCGAAAATCATATTGGTACGTTTAAGCTAGAACATGACTTTAATGAAAATCTTACTTTGTCGAATGTAGCAACTTACAACAAGTCTAAATCTGATTATGTCTACACAAATGCTGATGATTCAAATGGTAATATCTATAGAGGTACAATCGCTCGTCGTGCTTTAAGTCGTATTTTGGATAGCGATGCTTATAGCGACCAACTTTCTTTAAGAGGTAAATTTAATACTGGTTCATTAAAGCATTCTTTTAATGTCGGTACTGAATGGAGCTTCCAAGAAACTGATCAAGGTGTACATACATTTACTAATGCTGCTGGTGAAACTACCTCAACCATTTTAGACACTAACTGTACTTCAGCTGCTGCTGTGGCAAATGGATGGTGTACCAGTTTAAATAATCCAGGAAATGGTGCTTTCACAGATAAACGTGGATCTATTACAGCACAATCAACCACTCGTAGTCATAATATAGGTGTATATGCTTTAGATAGTATCGAATTTAATCCACAATGGTTACTTAACTTAGGTGTTCGTTGGGATAAATTTGACACTGAGAAAAAATACAATCAAGACGTAGGTGGACGTACACCTCATAAAGCTGGCGATAAACTAGAAAGTGATACAGATTACTTCTCTTACCAAGCTGGTTTAGTTTTTAAACCAACAGAAGATGGTAGTATTTATTTAAGCTATGCTACGTCAGCAAACCCAGTAGGTGTGCTCGCTGAAGGTGATACAGGTTCAGATTCTATTAGCGACTCAGGTGCTGCAAGTGCGAGTGCAAATGATCTAAAACCAGAAGAAGCTCGTACTTTCGAGTTAGGAACTAAATGGGACCTATTTAATAACCGTGCTAATTTAACAGCAGCAGTTTTCCGTACTGAAAAGCAAAATACACGTATCCAAATTGATCCGAACACGACAGCCAATGCTGGTAAAAGTAAAGTTGATGGATTTGAAATTAGTTTGAACGGAAAGATTACTGACAAATGGGATGTTTCTACAGGCTATAGCTATTTAGATAGTGAAATCACTGAGGCTGCATATAATGCCGTTGCTCAAGAAGGTAAACCGCTTCCATTCGTAGCTAAAAACAGCGCGACTTTATGGTCTACATATAAAGTTATGCCTCAATTGACTTTAGGTGCTGGTGTTGAATACCGTGATCAAGTTTTTGTGAACACAACTGCTCCGAAATACTTGCCAACCTACACTATTTACAACGCGATGGCTAAATACGACGTGAACAAGAACGTAAACTTACAGCTTAATATTAATAATATTTCTGATAAGCGTTATTTCACAAGTGCACATGCAGCTCACTACGCGTTTGAAGGTAATGGCCGTAATGCTGTCTTAGCGATTAACTTTAAGTACTAAGGTTAAATTCCATAATTTATTTATGGAATTAATTAAAGTTCATATAAAATAGCCTCATAACGAGGCTATTTTTACAAATGAAGTATCTATATTAAAAGGTGTTTGCTGTGATTCATCATATCCCTAATGTTTTAAGCAAAGAGCAAGTTGCTGAATTTCGTAAACTCATGGAAGAAGCTAATTGGGTAGGTGGAAAAGTGACGGCTGGCACCTTATCTGCTTCTGTTAAAAGAAATCAGCAACTCTCTGAACAAGACCCGCTTACTCATCATTTAAGTGATATTGTCATCAAAGCAATTTGGCAAAATCCAGTGTTTCAGGCTGCGGCTCTACCCCACAAAATTATTCCACCACTTTTTAATCGTTATGATGAACATGAAAGCTTCGGTTTTCACGTGGACAACTCAATTCGTCTTATCCGTGGTACTTCTGAGCAGCTCCGCACCGATTTATCTTGTACGCTATTTTTAAGTGAACCTGATGAATATGAAGGTGGTGACCTCGTTATTGAAGACACTTATGGTTATCACGAAGTTAAATTACCCGCAGGTGATGTAGTACTCTACCCTTCGACCAGCCTGCATGAAGTTAGTAGTATTACTTCAGGTACTCGTTTTGCTTCTTTCTTTTGGGTTCAAAGTTTGGTACGCGACGATAGTAAACGCCATCTTTTATTTAACTTAGATGAAAGTATTAGAGAATTACGTAAAACACACGGCGACAACTATCCAGAAGTCATGAAGCTCACCAACATTTATCATAATTTAATTCGAATGTGGTCAGAGCTATAACTACATTTATTTTTGCCTTATTGAGATCATATAATTTCTTTTACCTTAATTTGGCAAAAATATGAAAATTATTTTCTCATAAATATAAAACTGCGCAAAATTAGAAAATTATTTTCTAATTTCTGAGATTAAAATTACGATAAGAATTTTGCACAAGGTGTAATCATTGTTTAGATGTGATATATCTAAATATCAAGATTACCAGCAAACCATCAAACTTATTATTTCACGGTCTAGAGATGAAAACGAATTACTTGTTTGCCCAGCCTACTCAAGCAAGACATCATCCGCAACTCCTGATGCTGCGCCAAGCGCGCGTATAAAAATTTTGTCTGCTTTCTAAAGCAGCACTTTGAAGTTCCCTTTAATTTTTCTGAATTAGATACCATATATTAAGTAGAGACGTTGCCTTTTAAATATATCCAGAGCAACTGCGCTACGAGACAAGGAGTTTTCTCATGATGTTGGCTGACCCAAGCAAAAAATACCGCCGTATGTACCAACGAGTGGATTTACCAGATCGCCAATGGCCAAATAAAGAAATTACAAAAGCGCCAATCTGGATGAGTACTGATTTACGTGACGGTAACCAAGCAATTTTTGAACCGATGAACATGGAACAAAAATTCAAAATGTTCAAAATGCTTGTAAAAATCGGTTTTAAACATATTGAAATCGGCTTCCCTTCTGCGTCTCAAATTGACTTCGATTTTACTCGCATGTTGATCGAAGAAAATCATATTCCTGATGACGTATACATTGAGGTTTTGGTTCAAGCACGTGATCATTTAATTGAACGTACTTTTGAATCTTTGGCAGGTGCTAAACGCGCAATTGTGCATATTTATAACTCTAACTCTCCAACCTTCCGTCAAAAGGTGTTGAATGTAGATGTTGATGGCGCAAAACAATTAGCAATTAATGCGGCTCAAAAAGTTAAAGAATATGCGGCTCAATATCCTCAAACTGACTGGATTTTCCAGTACAGCCCAGAGTGTTTCTCTGCAACTGAATTAGAAGTCGCTAAAGATGTCTGTGATGCCGTCACAGAAATTTGGGATGCACGTCCAGACCATAAAGTAATTTTAAACTTACCCGCGACTGTAGAAGTTTCTACACCAAATGTTTATGCAGACCAAATTGAATGGATGCATCGTAATTTGGCACGTCGTGATGGCGTAATCATTTCTGTTCACTGCCACAATGACCGTGGCTGTGGTATTGCTGCATCAGAACTTGCGATTATGGCGGGTGCTGACCGTGTTGAAGGTTGCGTGTTCGGTAATGGTGAACGTACAGGTAACGTTGACGTTGCAGCGATTGCATTGAACATGTACACACAAGGTGTAGCGCCAGAGTTAGATTTCTCTAACATTAATGAAGTGATTGCAACGGTTGAAGAATGTACTGGCTTACCAGTACACCCTCGTCATCCATATGCAGGTGACTTGGTATTTACTGCATTCTCTGGTTCGCATCAGGATGCAATCAAAAAAGGCTTCGAGTACCAGAAAAACGAAGAAATCTGGGATATGCCTTATTTGCCAATCGACCCGAAAGATTTGGGACGCGACTATGACGCAGTTATTCGTGTAAATAGTCAGTCTGGTAAAGGCGGTATCGCTTACTTATTAGAAGCGAACTACAACGTTGTATTACCTCGCCGTTTACAAATCGAATTCAGCCAAGTTGTTCAACAATATGCTGATGATAATGGTACAGAAATTAATGCAAAAGAAATCTGGACATTGTTTAAAGACACTTATGTTGATGTGAAAAACCACCATTACACAGTCAAAAACTACAGATTATCTGACATTAATGGCACTCAAATTATCGAACTTGATGTTGATGTTGAAGGTGAAACACAACAACTTCGCGGTGAAGGTAATGGACCAATCTCTGCATTCTTAAATGCGCTTCAATTACCAATTGACGTATTGAACTATGAAGAACGTAGTATTAGTTCAGGTGCAAATGCGAAAGCATTAACCTTGATCGAACTTCAAGTTAAAGGTACAGGTAAAGGTTCATTTGGTGCAGGTGTTCATGACAATACAGTCACCTCATCGATTGAAGCAATTATTGCATGTACTAACCGTTTGATTGATCAAGGCGTTTTAAGTACAGATCAGGTTGTTGCCGCCGCTGTTTAATTTAAAAAAACTCTTTTGAAAGGATACCTAGCTTGGTATCCTTTCTTTTTATTCCTGAAAGATTTAAAAGGCGAAATGTTCCCGTGTCTTTTCCAGCTGATTCAGTGGGGTTAGTCACTCCGCAAAAGTTCCAATTTGAAGAACCATTACATCTTGAATGTGGGCGTGTTTTGCCACGTTTTGAATTAATGGTTGAAACTTACGGCACTTTAAATGCAGATAAATCAAATGCCATTTTAATCTGTCATGCTCTTTCCGGACATCATCATGCAGCAGGTTATCACCATGAAGATGATAAAAAAGCTGGATGGTGGGATAGCTGTATTGGCCCGGGTAAAGCAATCGACACGAATAAGTTTTTTGTAGTTTCGCTCAATAATATTGGTGGATGTAGCGGCTCAACTGGTCCAACGTCACCAAATCCTGAAAATGATAATCGCCCATATGGACCGGATTTCCCGTTAGTAACGGTACGCGACTGGGTCAAAACTCAAGCCATGCTTTCTGACCTTTTAGGTGTAGATGCTTGGTATGCAGTTGTGGGTGGATCATTAGGGGGCATGCAAGCACTACAATGGTCAGTCGATTATCCTGACCGCTTACAAAAGTGTGTGATTATTGCCAGCGCACCAAAGCTTTCAGCACAAAATATTGCATTTAACGAGGTTGCGCGTCAGTCGATCTTGTCTGATCCAGACTTCCATCATGGTCGTTATTTAGAAAATGATAGCTACCCGAAACGTGGTCTGATTTTGGCTCGCATGGTCGGTCATATCACCTATCTTTCAGAAGAAGCCATGAAACAAAAATTTGGCCGTGATTTAAAATCTGGCAAATTTATGTATGGTTTTGATGTCGAGTTTCAAGTCGAAAGCTATCTCCGTTATCAGGGCGAACAGTTTAGCCGTAACTTTGATGCCAATACTTATCTCATCATGACCAAAGCTTTGGATTATTTTGACCCATCACGTGAATACAATCATTCGTTAACAGAAGCAATGGGTAAAACCAAATGTCAGTTCCTGATTGTCTCTTTTACAACAGACTGGCGTTTTGCCCCTAGTCGCTCTCAAGAAATTGTAGATGCACTTATTACCAATCATAAGCCTGTAAGTTATCTCGATATTGATGCTGAGCAAGGCCATGACTCGTTCTTATTCCCGATTCCACTGTATGTCAAAACCATGCGCGCTTTCTTAGGCGGTGAAGAACACTTAAAATCGACATCACTGGAGGCAAGTTAATGCGTATTGATCAACAACTGGCAGAAAAGTGGATTAAACCCGGCTCAAGCGTACTCGATTTAGGGTGTGGTGATGGTGAATTACTCGCTCATATGAGCCAAAAGCATCAAATTCGTGCTTATGGTTTAGAAATTGATCAAGAAAAGATTGCAATTGCCGTCAGTCGCGGGTTAAATATTATTCAACAAGATTTGAATCTCGGTTTGAGCCGTTTTGCTGACCAGTCTTTTGACTATGTGGTTATGGCACAGGCTTTGCAAGCCGTAGATGCACCGGATGTTTTATTAAGAGACATGGTGCGTGTGGGTAAACAGGCAATTATTACTTTTCCGAACTTTGCGCATTGGAAGACTCGTTCTTTTCTTGCATTAAAAGGAATGATGCCTGTATCGGATGCTTTACCATATATGTGGTATAACACCCCCAATATTCATCTATGTACATTTAAAGATTTCGAAGCACTCTGTGCTGAAAATCAGATACAAATTATTAATCGACTCGCCGTCAATGGAAATCAGCAGGGAAGCCTGTTAAGCAAACATGTTCCTAATTTGTTTGGTGAAGTCGCTATTTATCGAGTGAGTGCACTATGAAAAAGACATTATTTAGCACACTATTTGCAGGACTGCTAAGTATGCAGGCTCATGCAGATTATATCGCCCAGCCACAATCGGTTGCGAGTCAGGCTGCACGCTTTTCAACAATGGGGGTTAATGACCTTCAGAAAGCTGCAAAAGCTGGTCAAGCAGGCGCGCAATTTTACCTTGGTACACACTACCAATATGGTAAAGATGTAGAAAAAGATGAAAAGCAAGCTTTCACATGGTTTAAAGCAGCAGCGGATCAAGGTTTATCGCCAGCACAATTAAACGTAGGCCGTATGTATGCCGACGGTATTGGTGTTAGAAAAGATGAGTCAATGGCTCGTAAATACTTTGAGAAAGCGGCAAGCAATGGTGATAACCGTGCAAGCTACAACCTCGCGATGATGGAAGAGCAAAAGAAAAACTACGTAGGTGCTTACCAGTGGTATGAGCTTTCAACTCGTGATGGCATGCTCGATAATAAAGTGATTAGCCTATCTGAAGGTAAGAAAACTGCTCTTGCTGCTAACTTGACTCAAGAACAAATCCGTACCGCACGTGACCGTGCAGACAAATGGATTCAAGCACAATAATAACGGTTCATCCGTAAAAAACCTTACTCGACTAAAGCCACCTTGTATGCTCTACAAGGTGGCTTTAGTTTAGGTTGTCCCATTTTATATTCTATTTATTTCCCTCTATATCCCCTCTTAAAAAACACGTAACATAACTCACGTTCGATATTAGCTATAAAGTTTGGTTTTATTATGTCTACCCCACATTGGTTTGATCAGGGCAGTTTAGTTCTTGCCAGCAATAACAAAGGTAAAGTCGCTGAGTTTGAAAAACTTTTTGAACAGCTTAAGTTACCTGTAGAAATTATTCCTCAAGGTCGCCTTAATATTCCTGATGCAATTGAAGATGGCTTAAGCTTTATTGAAAATGCTATTATTAAAGCTCGTCATGCCTCTAAAATTTCAGGTAAACCTGCTATGGCTGACGACTCTGGCATTTGTGTTCCTGTTTTGGATGGTGCACCTGGCATTTACTCTGCACGCTATGCTGGAGAACACGGTGACGATGCAGCGAACAATACCAAATTATTAAATGATCTTTTACCATTTCGTAAAAATGGTGAAGTGATTGAAGGCATGTTTGTGTGTGTACTTGCTTTAGTAACCCATGCTGAAGATCCTTTGCCACAAATTTTCCAAGGCATCTGGCACGGCGAAATTTTAGAAGCTGCACGTGGTGAAAATGGCTTTGGTTATGACCCACTGTTCTGGTTACCTGAGCTACAAGTTTCTAGTGCCGAACTTTCTAAAGAAGACAAGAATAAGATTAGTCATCGTGGTCAAGCGATGCAGTTATTTAGAGAGAGTTTAGTATAATTTTTTCCATATAGCCTTTGAATACCACGTTAGAAAGTATTCGGCTTTGTATAGGCAATACTTTACTTTTGTTTTGGCAAAAGTAACAAAACCATTTATGTCACTGACGGTACATCCTTGCTACCGCAGTGACATGGCGGCATCCATGCCGCCTTCGCACAAGCAAATGTGGTGAAAGAAGTTTAAAAATTATAGTGGGAAATGTAAAAACACAGCATAAATCGCAATACACACACAACTCACAATCGTCCCAGAAGCAATATAAGCCGCAGATCTTCCAGTTCCTTGATAATGTGTTTCTAACGCTACAATATTGGCTGCTGGTGGCAGACAGAACATTAAAAACATGACTCCAATTTGTTGACTTATATTTGGAATCGGTAGAAATCTATAAGTTAAGCCACAAAGAATAAGTCCACACACCACCTTAAATGCTTGAGCTTTGGTACTGTAGATTAGGTCTTTTAAATGTACTCGAGTACGACGTAACCACATTCCCAATACACACATTCCAGCAAATGTCATTGCAAACTTGGCAACCTTATATACCCAATGTATGGCAGGATGCTCGATATGTTGAGCACCTAACAACCTGAGCACAAGCGCGCAAAAGATTGAAATACACGGAGGAGAAGTTAAAACCTTTTTTAATATATTGAGCTTACTTTGTGGTGCAGTAGTGACTGCCGTAACAGCCCATGCATTTCCAAAAAGAGACATTCCAATATATAACGCAACAATTGGGGCCGTAGCATCAGGGCCAAATAAAGCCATGGCAAAAGGAAAACCGAGCCAGCCCATGTTGGTATAACTCACGCAAAGCGCTAATAATCTGTCTTTAAATAAAGCTAAATATGCAAAGAAAATAAGAAATGCTGAACCGAAGCTAAAGAGCATCAAACTCAAACTACCCGGCTGATAAAATACCATGTTGTAAATAATCACAACTGGAATTAGTAAGCGGGCAAGCCAAGCTGAAAGAACAGGTTTTATCGTTTCTGAAAGAGAAGTCTGAGCAAGTAAAAGTCCAGTGATAAACGCCAATATTGGCAATAATAACGCCACGTTTTCTCCTCTCACCCATCAAAATCAGTTTGTTATGCTACACCTTTTCAAAGTGAAATGTACTCTCCATTTCAAGTAATTTAAGCTTCACTTTCTCAGCTCTCTCTAAAATAACAATCCAATACAGCCTTTATAGAACTACCCTTTTAGATTTTGACTGACGGTTATTGTCTTAAAAATGACATATAAATGTCACATTGTTGTCATAGCAACCTGTTGATATAAAGCAAACTGAAAAGAGGTATAAGATCATGGCCGGTTTATCTATTTGGCACGTCGTTATTTTTGCAATTGTCGTTATTTTATTATTCGGTACATCTAAATTAAAAAATATCGGTAAAGATGTAGGCGGTGCAGTAAAAGACTTTAAAAAATCAGTTCGTGAAGAAGATGAAACTGCTGCTCTTAATACTCCACGTACAATTGATGCCCAAGTCAAAACCCCTGACAGCACATCAGTGAAAAGCTAAAGGTTTTCCACCATGCTTGATGTAGGAATGACAGAGCTACTCTGTTTTGCAATTATTGCAATTTTAGTTTTAGGCCCAGATAAACTACCAGAAGCCGCACGTTTTGCTGGTCGCTGGTATGTTCGCCTAAAACGTTATATTACCAATTTGCAAAATGAGATTGATCAAGAGTTGCGTCTTTCTGAATTTCGAAAAGAAATGCAAGAAGAACTCAACCGCATTGAAGCACTAGAACGCAAAGTACAACAACAACTTGAAGAAATACAAAAACAGACTACTTCAGACAACTCAGAAAAAACTGAGGTAGCTGAAACTATATCTCAGTCTACGATGTACTCCCCTGTATCGGGTCATTATGAAGTGCCCTTTCTTGCCAAATTTACACCTTTGGTATCTGAAAGCGACACTTTA
>Ga0105240_10012127_pt1 | contig 11933 bp, 7 predicted proteins | sample KBSC54metaG_FD_80426 | JGI IMG/M metagenome (GOLD analysis project Ga0105240, IMG submission 80426) | Corn rhizosphere microbial communities from Kellogg Biological Station, Michigan, USA - KBS C5-4 metaG | ecosystem: Host-associated > Plants > Roots > Rhizosphere > Soil | place: Michigan, USA...
GTGATGCGCAACGCCATGATTCCGGTGGTCACCCTGATCGCGCTGCAACTGCCCGCCGTCTTCGGCGGCGCCATCGTTACTGAGCAGATCTTCCGCATTCCCGGCATCGGTTCGCTGCTGATTTCCTCCATTCTCTCCAACGATACCCCGGTCGTGATGGCCGTGACCTTCGTATTCGCCTGCCTTGTGGTGCTCTTCAACCTTGTCGCGGACGTCTTGTATGGCTGGCTTGACCCTCGCATCTCCCTCCGCTGAGCGGCGCACCTATTCGCCCTGGCGCGAGACCTGGCGGCGTTATCGCCGCCACAAGCTCGCCGTGGTCAGCGCGGTCCTGCTCCTTGTGCTGATTGCCGCGGTGGTGTTCGGCCCCTTGCTGTGGCGCGTTTCCATCAACGATATCGATTTCAACGCGCGCCTGGAGGGTCCCTCGCTCGCCCATCCCTTCGGCACCGACGATCTGGGCCAGGATATCCTCGCCCGCATGATCTATGGCGGACGCATCTCGCTCGCCGTCGGCTTCGCCGCGATGATGGTCTCCGTGATCGTCGGCACACTGATCGGCGCGCTCGCAGGCATGTCGCGCGGCGCGCTGGGTCATGCGCTGATGTGGCTTACCGATCTCTTCCTCTCGCTGCCGCAATTGCCGCTCCTGCTCCTGCTCATCTACCTGTTCCGGGACGGGCTCAAAGCCGTGCTCGGCCCCGAGGGCGGCATTTTCATCCTCATCGTGCTGGTGATCGGCGGGCTGCGCTGGATGCCGGTCGCCCGCCTCGTGCGCGCCCAGTTCCTCTCCTTGCGCGAGAAGGAATTTGTCGAGGCCGCCCGCGCGCTCGGCGCCAGCCCCGCGCGGCAGGTGGTCCGCCACATCCTGCCCAACGCGGTCGGACCGGTGATCATTGCCGGGACGATCGATGTCGCCGCCGCCATCATCGCCGAATCGACGCTGTCCTTTCTCGGTCTCGGCTTTCCGCCGGACACCCCGACGTGGGGGCGGCTGCTCTATGACGCCAAGGACTATCTCGACATTGCCGCCCATTGGGCCTTGTTTCCGGGCGGAGCCATCTTCATCGCGGTGGTGGCCATCAATTTCATCGGCGACGGGCTGCGCGACGCGCTCGACGCGCGAAAGGTGATCTGATGGCGCCCTTGCTCGAAATAAAGGGCCTCAAGACCCACTTTGCCACCGACGACGGCGTCGTGCAGGCCGTCGACGGCGTGGACCTCACCATCGAGAGGGGCGAGACGCTCGGCGTGGTGGGGGAGTCCGGGTGCGGCAAGACCGTCACGGCGATGTCGATCCTGAAGCTGATTGCCATGCCGCCGGGCCGCATCGTCCAGGGCCAGATCATGTTCGAGGGTCGCGACCTCGTGCCGCTCACGAGCCACGCGCTGGACGAGGTCCGGGCCAAGGAGATCGGCTTCATCTTCCAGGAGCCGATGACCTCGCTCAACCCGGTGCTGACCATCGGCGAGCAGATCGCGGAAAGCCTGCGCCGCCACGAGGGCCTGTCAAACAGGGGCGCGCTCGACCGCACGGTGGAGATGCTCAAGCTGGTGCAGATCCCGAATGCGCAAGCGCGCGTGCATGACTACCCGCATCAGTTCTCGGGCGGCATGCGCCAGCGCGTCATGATCGCCATGGCGCTGGCCTGCAAGCCCAAGCTCGTCATCGCCGACGAGCCCACCACCGCGCTCGACGTGACCATCCAGGCGCAAATCCTCGACCTGCTGCAGGACATGAAGGAGCGCTTCGGCATGGCGGTGATGCTGATCACCCACGCCATGGGCGTGGTGGCCGAAACCGCGCAGCGTGTCGTGGTGATGTATGCCGGCAAGGTCGTCGAAGAGGCCGCCGTCGACACCTTGTTCGAAGACCCGCGCCACCCCTATACGCAGGGCCTGATCCGCTCCATTCCGCGGATCGACCTCGATAGCGAGCATAAAAGCCGGCTGGAGGCGATCGGCGGGTCCGTGCCGATCCTGATCAATCCTCCTCCGGGTTGCCGGTTCGCGCCGCGCTGCCGCCATGCCATGAGCCTGTGCACCGAAAGGGAGCCAGTGTTGCGCGAGATCGCCGCCGGCCATCGCATGGCCTGCCATCTCGGGGAGGCGCCATGAGCGAACCCTTGCTGCGCGTCACCGATCTCAAGAAGCATTTTCCCGTCCTCGGCGGTCTATTGTCGCGCGAGGTCGGGAGCGTGCATGCGGTGGACGGCGTGTCGTTTGCGATCAATCGCGGCGAAACGCTGGGACTGGTCGGCGAATCCGGCTGCGGCAAGTCCACCACGGGCCGCTGCGTGTTGCGCCTGATCGAGCCCACCTCGGGCGAGATCGTCTTCGACGGGCAGGACGTGCGGGGGCTGGGCGCCAACGATTTGCGCGCCTTGCGGCGCAAGATGCAGATCGTGTTCCAGGATCCTTTCGCTTCCCTCAATCCCCGCATGACCGTCGACGCCATCCTCGGTGAAGCGCTTGTCATCCACAAGCTCGGCGCCACTGCGGCTGAGCGGGAGGATCGCGTGGCGAGCCTGCTCGTCAAGGTCGGGCTGAAGGGCGAGCACATGCGGCGCTACCCCCACGAATTTTCCGGAGGCCAGCGCCAGCGCATCGCGATCGCGCGCGCTCTCGCGGTGGAGCCCAGGTTCATCGTATGCGACGAGCCGGTTTCGGCGCTCGACGTGTCCATTCAGGCGCAGGTGATCAATCTGCTGGAGGATTTGCAGAGCGAGCTGAATCTCACCTATCTGTTCGTGGCTCACGACCTCTCGGTGGTGGAGCATATCTCCGACCGCGTGGCGGTCATGTATCTCGGCCGCATCGTCGAACTGGCCAGGGCCAGCGATCTCTACCGCAACCCCCAGCACCCCTACACGCAGGCGCTGCTCTCCGCCGTGCCGGTGCCGGACCCGAAGGTGAAGCGGAAGCGGATCCGCCTGAAGGGCGATGTGCCGAGCCCGATGAACCCGCCGCAAGGCTGCCATTTTCACACCCGCTGCCCCAAGGCCGAGCCGCGCTGTCAGCAAGCTGCGCCCGAACTAAAGCAAGGAAGCGACGGGCATTTCGTGGCCTGCCATTTAGCGTGATGCCGACCTGCGCCAAGGCACCAAGGTCGAACGATCATCAATCTGAAGAGGGCAAAGGCGCTTGGGCCAGTGCTGCCGCTGTCGCTGCTTGGCCGCGCCGACGAGGTGATCGAGTAGGCAAGTCGATGTCGCCTATTGTGAAGGGTTTCGGATGCCGGCCGCTTGAGGGACGGCGCCGCGTGTTCGGCGGCCGGCGTCCGAAAGCCCTCACAATACCGGAAGTTAGGACTTCACTCGATCGCCTCGTCCGCACGCGGAATCGAAATAGACAAAATTGGCGGTTTTGACGTTCACCGCCCCGACGCGAAAACGCATGCCGCCGGCATTGATCCGGTCGAAGTCGACCAGGCGCTCAAGCGTCGTTCTCAATGGAGCGACGTCATAGAAGCTGAGCTGGTCGGCCTTTGGTGACGGCCAGAACATCGGGGAGAGCAGACGGGGCGTGAAGAAATGCGGCGCGCCGAATAACATGATGCCTAACGCGCGCGTCTGATTGATGACACGATGGATTACATCGTCGTTGATCTCGATTGAAGCGAGATGCGGGAGACCGAGGGGTGGCGTACTGACGGCCTCCCAAAACTCTCGCAATTTTTCGACCCGGCTCTCCCGTGGGTTCCCGGCGATCAACGCCGCATTTATGGCACCGATCGAAATGCCGGCAACCCAATCCGGATCGAGGTCAGCTTCGGCAAGAGCTTGATAGACACCAGCCTGATAGGAGCCGAGCGCGCCGCCTCGCTGCAGCAACAGGACGGTCTGTTCAAACTGGCTAGGTTCGAGCCGAGATTGTTTTGCTTCCAGGTGCGGCAAAGTATCCATGATCGAAAAATCGCCGGTGATTGCAGGTTTACGCTCCCCTGCGCGGCTGGCATGAGGCTGCTTTTGGTTGCTTCACAGGCCTAGCTTCCCAGTCCATCTGCGCATGCTCCACATCGGTTGTCGCGAGCGTGCCCTCTCAGACCTTCACCAAATCCCCCAGCAAATTCGCCGCCACCGTCAGTTTGGCGAGCGTCAGTCCACTGGTAGCGATCTCCTCGACCGAGCGGCGGATGCGCGTAGCTTTAGGATGGGTCGCGAGCCATTTCTCGGCGGCCTGCTGCCCGGACTGGCCGGTTGCAAGCATATCGGCGACCAGTCTTCTTTCGGCGGCTGCGATCTGGTCAACGGCGCGGTCGATGGCGAGACGTTCGAAAAAATCGCTCGCCGGCACGCCGCGCGCGGCGGCGATGATGCGGTCGAGACCGAAATTGGCCTCGGCGGCGAAGAAGGTCGTGGTCGTATCGCCGATGGCGCGGTTGGCGCGCTCTGCGACCGTCACGATATCGGGTGCGGAGACCAGGGTGTCGAGATCGGCGAGTTCGCCGGCAAGTTCTGCCGGGACGCCGCCATCGGTCAGGTCTTGCCGGCGCTTGCTGCGCCCGGCCTGGATGTCTTGCGGCAGGTTATTGTCGAGCCCGGCGGCGATCTCACGGATGCAAGGGCCGAAGCGCGAGATCACAGCTTCCAGACCGGCGCTGAAATCGACATTGCGCACATACCAAACGACGCGGGAGTGCAGCAGATCCTGAACGGCGGCGTAGAGGCTGAGCTGCAATTGACCGTCAATCTTGTTGTCGAGCGCATCAATCGCATCGTTCAGCCGACTGAGGCCGTAGGATTCATCCACCGCTACGAAGGCCATGGCGATGGTGGGAACGTCGGCATCGGTCTCGTCGATCAGGCGTACCACGCAGGCCGGGCCGCCGCGATTGATCGCGGCATTGGCGAGATTGGTAGAGATGATCTCCCGCCGAAGGCGATGGAATTCCACCGAATCGGGGAATTTGTCCCTAACCTCGCGTGGGAAGTATTGCGACAATTCGCGGGCGAGATAGGGATCGTCGGGCACGCCGCTGGTGAGCAGATCGTCGTAGAGCATCAGCTTGGCGTAAGCGAGCAGCACGGCAAGTTCCGGCCGCGTAAAGGGCTGGCCGCGCCGGGTGCGCTCGGTGATCGCCACATCGTCCGGCAGGAACTCCACGGCGCGGTCAAGGAGGCCGCGCTGCTCGAGCGATTGCATCAGGCGGGTGAGGAAGCCGGTGTCGGCCAGGCCCTTGCGTTCGGCCAGCGAAAGCGCCAGCGTCTGCAGATAATTGTTGCGTACTACCAGCGTGCCGACCTCGTCGGTCATCGCGACAAGCAGGCTGTTGCGGTCGCTCTGGCTGAGGCGAGCATCGCGTTCGGGGCGTGCCAGCGCGATCTTGAGATTGACCTCGACGTCGGAGGTGTTGACCCCGGCCGAATTGTCAATGGCGTCGGTGTTGAGTTTGACACCTTTCTGCGCCGCTTCGATGCGGCCGCGCTGGGTCGCGCCGAGATTGGCGCCTTCGCCAATCACCCGGGCGCGCACATCCGCGCCCGTGACGCGGATTGGATCATTGGCGCGATCGCCAACTTGCTCGTCGCTTTCCCCCAAGGCGCGGATATAGGTGCCGATGCCGCCAAACCAGAGCAGGTCGACGCGGGCCTTCAGGATTGCCCTCATCACCTCGAAGGGCGTGGCTCGCGGCTTATCGAGATCGAGCAACGCCCGCACTTCCAGCGCGAGCGGGATTGCCTTGAGCGAACGCGAGAACACACCGCCGCCCTGCGAGATCAGCGACTTGTCGTAATCCTGCCAGCTCGACCGGGGCAGGTTGAACATGCGCATGCGCTCGGCTTGGCTGATGGCCGGGTCGGGCGAGGGATCGATGAAGATGTCACGGTGATCGAACGCCGCGACGAGCCTGGTCACCGGCGAGAGCAGCATGCCATTGCCGAAGACATCGCCGGACATGTCGCCCACACCGGCCGCGGTGAAGGGCACGGTCTGGATATCGGTGCCGAGCTCGCGGAAATGGCGCTTGACGGCTTCCCACGCTCCGCGCGCGGTGATGCCCATCTTCTTGTGGTCATAGCCCTGGCTGCCGCCGGAAGCGAAAGCATCGCCAAGCCAATGGCCCTTCTCGGCCGAGATAGCGTTGGCGATATCGGAAAAGGTGGCGGTGCCTTTGTCGGCGGCGACGACGAGATAGGGGTCATCGCCATCGTGCCGCACGGTGTCGTCGGGCGGCACGATCGTATCGCCTTCGAGATTATCGGTGAGTTCGAGCAACGAGCGAATGAAGATGCGATAGGTTTCGGTGCCTTCCGCCATCCAGGCATCGCGATTGGAGGGCGGCGGCAGGCGTTTGGGCACAAAGCCGCCTTTGGCGCCGACCGGCACGATGACGGCATTCTTAACCTGCTGTGCCTTGACCAGGCCGAGGATCTCGGTGCGGAAATCCTGTGGCCGGTCGGACCAGCGCAGGCCGCCGCGCGCCACCTTGCCGAAGCGCAGATGAATGCCTTCGACACGCGGCGAATAGACGAAAATCTCGTAAAGCGGCCGCGGCGCCGGCAGGGCCTCGATCTTGCGCGCTTCGAATTTGAAGGAGATCACCGGACGCGGATGCCCGTCCTGGCCGATCTGCCACAGATTGGTGCGGATGGTGGTCTGCACGAGATTGGTGAAAAGGCGCAGGATGCGGTCTTCGTCGAGCGAGGCGACCGATTTGAGCTGTTCCTCGATCTCGGTGAGAATGGCGGTCTCGCGTGCCGAACGCTCGGCATCGGTGGCGACGAGGCGCGGGTCGAAGCGGGCCTGAAACAAAGCGACAATGCTGGCGGTGATCGCGCTGTTGTTGCGCAAAGTCTCCCACATATAGTCCTGGCTGAACGGCGCGCGGATCTGGCGCAGGTAGCGGGAGAGGGCCCGGATGGCCGAAATTTCGCGCCAGCTCAGCGCTGTTCGCAGAATGAGGGCGTTGTAGCCGTCGGATTCGGCGCGATCGCTTACCACGGCCATGATCGAGGCTTCCAGGCGGTGGTTGAATTCCGTGGTGATATTGATCGGCTTGCCGTCGTTGGCCTCGATCGTCATATCGTGCAGCCACACTGGGGCGGGTGCCGGCGTCGCGCTGGGCACGATCTGATAGGTGCGTTCGTTGACCACGCGCAGGCCGTGATTTTCGATTACCGGCACCCGGTAGGACAGCGACAGGGGCGCGCCGCGCGAGAAGACCTTAAGGCCGAGGCGCGTCGCATCGTCCTCGCCCTCGATGCTGTAGACCGAAATCGCTACCGGACGAGCCGGGGTGAGCTTTTCGATGGTGGTGATATCGGCAATCGCCTGGGCGGCACCGAAGGCTTCCGTATAGCCGCCGGTGAAGGCCCGGGCATAACGGTTGGCGAGCATGCGGGCTCGCATGCCGTCAGCGGAGGTAGCGAGCGCGGCTTTCAGCTTGTCGCCCCAGGTCGCGGCGATGGCGCTGATCTCGGATTCCAGTCTGTCGCGCGCGATGACAGGCGTTTGGCCTTCATAACGCCCGATGATGTAGTGGACGCGCGCAAGCGATCCTTCGGGGAAAGAGGCGTAGGAGGCTGACAGGCGCCCTATATAGACCTGCGCCAGGAAGGCCCCGACGCGCATACGCACATCGGTGTCATATTTCTCCCGCGGAATGAAGACGAGGATGGAGACGAAGCGGTCGAATTTGTCGGCCCGCGCCAGCGCCCGCACGCGGGGGCGCTCATAGAGCGTCAGGATTTCCATGACGAAATTGTAGAGCGTCCCGGCATCGACCTGGAACAGTTCGTCGCGCGGATATTCTTCGAGGATATGCTGGACGGCCTTGCCTGAGTGGCTGTCCGCGTCGAAGCCGGCGCGCTCGAGCACCTGCGCCACCTTGTGGCGGACATAGGGGATCTGCCGCACCGAACGGGTATAGGCGCCTGAGGTGAACAGGCCGACGACGCGCAATTCGCCCTCAAGCCGGCCGTCGGGCGTGTAGAGCTTGATGCCGACATAATCCATCCGGACGCGGCGATGAACACGGCTGTCCACATTGGCCTTGGTGACGATGAGAACGGTCGGCTCGCGCATGAATTCCCGGATTTCCGGCGTCATCACCACCATTTCGGTGCCGCGGCGCAGAACCTTCACATCGGGATCGCGCAGGATGCCGAGGCCTTGGCCAGCGCTGATTTCGTCCGACCCATCGGTGTCGGACGAGAAGCGATATTCGCGCAGGCCCAGGAAGGTGAAATTGTTGGCGCACAACCATTGCAGGAACTGGTTGGCTTCGGCGATTTCGTCGATCGGCAGCGGCGGCGGATTGGAGTTGAAGGTCTTGATCGCCTGTTCGACGTGGGCGCGCATGGCCCGCCAGTCGATGACGCAGGCGCGCACGTCGTTGAGCGTTTTGGTGAGGCCCTCGATCAGCTTCTGGCGGTCGGCGTCGGCGTCCAGGCGCGCGATGTGGAAATGGATCAGGCTTTCACGCTCGCCTCTTGCCCCCTCTGGCAACGCCTCGCCGTAAAAACGCAGGAGCTTGCCTTGCTCATAGCGCTCGACGGCGAGGATCGGGTGGGCGACCAGGGTGACCTCGATGCCCTGCTCGGCGAGCTCCGCCATAGTGGAATCGAACAGGAAGGGCATGTTGTCGTTGAGAACTTCGAGCACGGAAATCTCGCGCCCGTCCGGCATCATCGGATTGGTGATGCGGATATCGGCGCTGCCCGCCGTGCGCCGCTGCACATGTTCCCAGGCTTGTTCTGCCAGGAAGGCCAGGGAGACCGCATCGTAGTTGGCGAGATCCTCGATATTGGTGTGGTCGAACAGAAGCTCGGCAAAGGCCCGGGGCGTCTTGCCCTGCTGCATGCTTCCAGCTGCCTCGCGGATCAGGGTCGCGCGAGCTTTGTCGTCATGCCACGCCATAACGTCCTCCGTTTGTTGCCGCACCATCTAATCGCAGACGCTATTGTCTGCCTGATTTTGGAGTGCAACTCTTGGAGCGCCATTTTTTAACCGAGATTGATGGCGTCTGCGAACCCTCGGCGTCGAGCTTCCGCGGCTCTTGATGAAAACGCCATTCAATCCCAAAAATACACCTCCATTGGGAGGTTTCAACGGTTCTTGAAGGTATTCGGGCCGCTCGCCTCGCGCATCGAAGCGCAGTTGCCTGCGCCCCGATCGGCTTTGAGCAGGGCAGTCTCACTGACATACCGTAACTATTCGTCCGTATGGATCCGCGACCTGCGCCTGCACGCAGCCAGCAGTGGCGTACACTGCGGCCGCGCCAACAGCTACTCCAGCCGCTCCGTACGCCACCGCCCGGCGCGTGGTTCGCCGGGCAACCCCGGCATAGCTCATCGGTGTCAGTGGACTGCCAACCCTGGCTTCCGCTGACGATATGAGGGACGATCGGGAATCCAGCGGTACCTCGCCGCTCCAGCACAGAGCCGCGGCACCGATGAGGCTCGCAGTCGCGAAGCGGATCATCACTGCTGATGTAAAAGTCATTTCTTTGCTCCTGCTGTCACCGTTCCCCGCGGAACTTCGTCAATGTCGACCAAATCGCCCAAGGCAATTTTCTTTGCGCCCTGGGGCGGATTGAACGCAAAGGCGTCGGCCGGTAGCTCCGTCTTCCACTCCTTGATGCGCAGGGTGTGCTGAGGTGCGCCAGTCACAGCCTTGCTGGTGATCACATATTTGTGCGGGATTGGTCGAGCGCCGGTCTCGATCCAAATTTGCCAGTCGGTGTCCGGATTTCGAAATGCCACTTCGTGTCGTTCGCACCGGGGGGTATACGGACGTGGAGATCGTATTCGACGGGAAGACGCTCACCGTCAACAAGGACAACAACGCCTTCGCACAGGCCGAGTCTTCCGGTTCGGTTGGACCAAGGCTCTCGGGGATGCGATGCTGGCTCAGCAGGCGGACGTGATGGATGCGATCCAGCGACTGTGCTCGAAGGCTCATGACAACAAAAAACTGACTTCGACAAAGGAGCGTTTGATAGGATTAGCTTGCGCACTTATTCGCAACGCGGCTGTCCCCGCGGGAAGACATTCGGGTTCGGCTGATAAGGTCTCGGCAGAAATGATTCACCAACTGGCTAGGAGATTGCACAAATCTATCCAGTTTCAAACTGACTGGGAAAAGATAAGAATCATCCCAGCCCAATCTGTTCGGGCCAGGCTAGGCTGCTTTAGTTGCAATCGGCTCGATTTTCGCGAGGTCATTGCCTATTTGCCGCTTCGCGATCTGGACGTCGTAATCGGTCTGAAGGTTCAACCAGACTTCAGGTGAAGTACCGAAGGCCTTCGATAAGCGCAGCGCGGTATCTGCGGTCACTCCCGTTTCTTCATTCGACAATCGCTCAATGCGCGTCCGTGGGACACCACAGGCTTTTGCTAACGCGCCGGGGGATAGACCGAGCGGTCGCAAAAACTCTTCCCGAAGAACTTCACCGGGGTGCATGGGAGCAAGTTTCTTGGCCATCATGGCCCTCCTTGGCTTGAGGGCCATACCCGGCCCCTCTCCAGGCTGTTAGTGATAGCCGGTTAACTCAACGTCTTTTGGCCCTTTTGAGGTCCAAACAAAGCAAATCCGGAACTGGTCATTTACGCGGATTGAATATTGGCCCGCCCCGCCATGGGACCAAAGCGCATCCTGCTGTGTCGGCTTCCACATGTTTCGCTGTTCGCCTTCCCACTTGGGCCGCATCCCCGACACATTGGGAGAATTGCAATGTCGATGCAATCGGTCATGCGTCGAATCGAAAGATCGGCGCTGCAAGATCGGCGGGCGCTCTGGTGGTGGCAGCGACATCGGATCCGCTTCCTTTCGGGTGTTATCGGTGGCAAAATCACTGTCTAGCCAGAGCAACCCTTCAACGGCTGCGCCCGTCGGCGGGCGATTACGCTGTGGTAGCAGTCAACGGAAATAGTCTATTGGCAGGTAAGGTCAAAAGAGGAAGCACCTGCGCGACCAGGAAACGGACGGAGGAAAATCGTCAGATATGATTCCGGTATCCGCAGTGCCCCGCCGTGTGCTTGGCCGGACGGGGCTTTCGGTCTCGGCTCTCGGGTTCGGAACCGCGCCGCTGGGTGATCTCTACGCGCATTTGGACGACGGCACGGCTATCACCGCGGTGGAGCGGGCATTTGAGCTCGGCATCAACCTGCTCGACACTTCGCCACTTTATGGGCGCGGCCTGTCCGAACATCGCTGCGGGACGGCAATCAGGCGCGTGCCGCGCCAGGACATTGTGGTCTGCACCAAGGTGGGTCGCTGGATGGACCCGTTTCACGGCCCAAGCAACGGTTCCGGCTTTGTCGGTGGGCAGCCGCACCGCGCAGTGGTCGACTATTCTTATGACGGCACCATGCGTTCGGTGGAACAGTCGCTGTTGCGGCTTGGCACCGACCGGCTGGACTTGCTGCTGATCCACGACGTGGATGTCTGGACCCATGGCGTCGATGCGATCGAGGACCGGTTTCGCGAAGCGATGGCCGGCGCCTATGTGGCGCTCGACCGGCTTCGCGCAGAGGGCGTGGTCGCGGGCATCGGGATTGGCGTGAACGAGGCCGAGATGTGCGTGCGTTTCGCGCAAGCCGGATCGTTCGACACCATGCTGCTCGCCGGGCGCTATTCGCTGCTGGAGCAACCGGCGCTGGCGCACTTCCTGCCGCTGGCGCAGCAACAGGGAATCGGTGTGTTGCTCGGCGGCGTTTTTAATTCAGGCATTCTGGCAACCGGCGCAGTTCCTGGCGCCAAATACAACTATCAGGACGCGCCACCTGACATTTTGGCGAGGGTGGCAGAAATCGAACGCGTCTGTGATGCCCATGGCGTTGCCTTGGCAACCGCGGCGCTGCATTTCGCCTTGGGTCATCCGGCCGTCGTTAGCGTGGTGTTGGGTGCGCAAACCCCGCAGGAGATTGAGCGCAACGTGGCTGCACTCTCCAGTCAAGTGCCAACCGCACTTTGGGCCGATCTGAAGA
>Ga0105240_10012129_pt1 | contig 11931 bp, 8 predicted proteins | sample KBSC54metaG_FD_80426 | JGI IMG/M metagenome (GOLD analysis project Ga0105240, IMG submission 80426) | Corn rhizosphere microbial communities from Kellogg Biological Station, Michigan, USA - KBS C5-4 metaG | ecosystem: Host-associated > Plants > Roots > Rhizosphere > Soil | place: Michigan, USA...
CGCTTCTGATAGAAGTGCTCGCCCCCGATTCCGTCGGGGTAACGCACCAGCATGTTGGGTCGGCCGCCCGCACCGCGCAGCGCACCTTCCGCAACGTCGATGTAGTAGCACGCAAGATCGAGCTTGGTGTGCTTTGGACCCGGAAACAGCACCTTGTCAGGATTGGAGAGGGCGACCGTGCGACCTGCGATGAGAAGAGTTTCCGCCTTGCGTGGCACCCACGCCGACCCTCAAAGAGTGGGAGTGCGTCCTGCGCCGTGCTCCGCCCGGCGTTGATGCACGAAGTCATACCGGGCGGTCGGTGACGCCCGCAACCGCTGCGGCGAGATCGGCCTGCCGCACTCCTGGCACAACCCGTACGACCCCGCGTCCATTCGTCGCAGCGCCGCTCTAACTTCCTCGAGCTCCCCTGCTTCGCGCTCGCCCTCGGCGCTCCTGGAATCGACTGCGACATCCGCCACCGACGCATCACCTGCGTCGGGCACCTCTCCCGCCACGTTCGCGAACGTTTCGGCTGTTGCAGATGAGTGCCTGCGCTTCAGCTCCGCGATGAGCTGCTCCTCACGGCGCGCCAGTGCCGCTCTGAGCTCGGCGATAAATCTCTGATTCAAGGCAGTCATGGCGGGGACCTCTGCGACGTCGCTGCAATAACGAGCAATTCGCATGCCGCCTCGCCCGGGGCACGCGACGTGTTACATTCGCAGCTCCCCAAGGACCTCACCTCTCGTCCCCTTGCCGAGGTGGGCCGGCTTTGATCCAACCTGTGCATAACCTGCCCACTGCGTGCAGGTTATCCACAGAACTATCCACCGGGCACGCGGCGTGTAGGACAAACACCGACAACGGCTTTCGCCGGCAGCTCATTGACAGTCCGGAGCGCGGCCGGCAGCGCAGGCCGCGCAGTTGCGGCGGCGGATCCACTGATTCCTCAACTACAATACGAACAAGAAGAACATCGCCGACCCAAAGCCCTCGACATGACCGCCCCGGCTGCTCCGACTCCCGGCTTCATTTTGCCTGCGATCGCATCGCTCGGCCTGTGGCTCCTGAACGTGCCGGCGGCTGATGCACAGACATCGCCCGCAACCGAAGGCGGGCTGGAGACGCTGTCGCTCGAGCAACTGGCGAACGTCGAAGTCACCTCCGTATCGAAGAGCGCCGAACGCCTGAGCCAGGCGCCGGCTGCCATCTACGTCATCACGCACGACCAGATCGTCCGCTCCGGAGCGACCAGCATCGCGGAAGCGCTGCGCCTCGCCCCGAATCTGCAGGTTAGACGACTCACCTCGACCTCCTACGCAGTGAGCGCGCGCGGCTTCGGTGGCAACCAGGGCGATCAGAACTTCGCGAACAAACTCCTGGTTCTCATCGACGGGCGCAGCGTCTACTCCCCCCTGTTCTCGGGCGTGTACCTGGACGCGCAGGACGTGCTGCTGGAGGACATCGACCGCATCGAGGTCATCAGCGGCCCGGGCGCCACTCTATGGGGTGCGAACGCGATGAATGGCGTGGTGAACATCATCACGCGCACCTCTTACCTCAGCACGGGCACAGCAATGACGGCGGAGGCGGGCAACCAGGAGCAGAGACTGGGCACGCGCTACGGCGAAAAGCTCGATGAGCAGACGGCCTATCGTGTCTACGGGCTCGGATACCGCCAGGATGCGCTCGAGCTCCCCGATCGCTCCGGTGCACACGACGCGTGGTGGAAGGCGCAGGGCGGCTTTCGCCTGGACTGGTCGCGTTCCGATGACAGCTTCACCGTGCAAGGCGATCTCTACCGCGGCCTGGAGAATCAACCCGGCGGCGCGGACGTACGGATCCTCGGAGCCAACCTGCTGGCTCGCTGGCAGCATCACACGGAAGCATCGGACACGCAGCTGCAGGCCTATTTCGATGACACCCAGCGGGGCGCGCCCAACAGCGGCACTGCCTTCGTGCTGCACACTTACGACATCGAGCTGCAACAGAGTCTGCTGCTGGGAAGCGCCAACCGGGTGGTCTGGGGAGCCGGAGAGCGCTTGAACATGTACGGCATCGACAACTCCGCAAGCCTGCTTTTCCTGCCGCCGAGCCGCTCGCTCACGCTGGGAAATCTGTTCGCGCAGGACACGCTGACTGTGGGCCGCCTCGCCCTGACCGCGGGGGTGAAGCTCGAGGACGACCCCTATTCGGGCTGGACGTTTCAGCCCGACGCGCGGCTCTCCTGGACGCTGAGCGACAGCGAACAGTTGTGGGCCGCGGCATCGCGCGCCATCCGCGCGCCAACCCCATTCGATCGGGACGTGGCCGAGAGAGTCGGCGGGGTCACGTTCCTCACGGGAAACGCGGCGTTCCGGCCCGAGCGGGTCACCGCCTACGAGCTGGGGTATCGCGCGCTCCCCTCCAGCCGCCTTTCCGTGTCGGCTTCAGTGTTCTACAACCGCTATGACGATCTGCGAACCATCGATCTGGGTCCTCCTCCGCACTTTCTGCCGCTGCTGTGGGGAAACGCCATGGCGGGGGACACCTATGGCGTCGAAGTGTGGGCCGACCTTCAGCTCCTGCAATGGTGGCGACTGTCACCGGGTGTGACGACGCTGCACAAGGAGCTGCGCTTCAAGGCAGGTGCGGCGCAGGTCGTCGGGGTGGCTCAAGCCGGGGACGATCCGAGCGTACAGGCCTCGCTGACTTCCTCCATGGATCTGCCACGAGGTGTCACCTGGGATGCGTCCTTGCGACACGTGAACGCCCTGCCCGATCCCGCCACACCCGGGTACTACGAGTTGGACACCCGCCTGGGCTGGCGAGTGTCGAGCCAGCTGGAGCTGGCGCTCATCGGCAACGACCTGCTTCATGCCCGGCACCTCGAGTATCCCTCGCCGGACGGTGAGGAAATCCCTCGTAGCTTCATGCTGCAGATCCGATGGCTCCCGCAGCGCTAACCATTCGCCCTCCCAGACTCTGTCTCCGAGCGGCGGCGATGCTCGGATACCTGACCGTCGCGATGTCATGGCTCTGTACCTGGAACACCGGCAATGCCGATGAACGCTATAGCGCGGCATCGGTCGAGGCGGTGTATCTGTACCGCTTCGGCGGGTACATCCAATGGCCGCCGCAAGCCCTGTCCGGTCCTCGCTTCACCATCGCGGTGCTCGGCGACGATGAGGTCGCTGACGCGCTCTCGAAAGTACTCAAAGATCACAGCATGGGGAGCCTGCCGGCAAGCGTTCGCCGCGCACGCAGTCTCCACGATCTTGCTGGCGCGCAGATGGTTTACGTCGGCGGTGGCTATCGCGGCGACCTCCACGAGGTGATTTCGAGCCTTGCCCACCGGCCGGTTCTGGTGGTCACCGACGAGGTGGATGCGCTGGAAGCGGGAAGCATGGTGAACTTCGTGATCGCCGATGGCAGGGTTCGATTCGAGGTCTCGCTGACGAGCGCCATGCGTGCCGGGTTGAAGATCAGCTCGCAATTGCTCGCCGTTGCAGTGCGGGTGAAGACGGGATGAGCGAGGGTACGCCTTCCGTTCGCGCGCTCTTTGCGCGCAGCCTTCGCTGGATCTGGCCGGCAAAGGCCGGCCGCGTGCGGCGCACGATGCGCAGCAAGCTGATGGGACTGGTCGCAGCGACGACGACGGCTGCGTTACTGATTTCCGCAACGGCGACCCTGCTCCGTGACCTGAACCGGTACAAGGAGTCGCAAGCGGCGGAGCTTACGACGGAGGCCGACATTCTGGCACTCGCGACCGCTCCGGCGCTCGCCTTCGACGATCGCACCACAGCCCAACGTACACTGGCCGCGCTGCGCGCCCGCCCCGCAGTGCTGGCCGCCGGGCTGTACGATTCCAAGGGTGTTCTGTTCGCGCGCTACGAGCGTGCCGGCGCCGCTGCGAACATCTTGCTGTCTTCGCCCCATCCGCCGGGCCTGCGAATCAGCGACGGCCGAATAGAATTGACTCGCGAGGTCCTCTCGCAAAGCGAACCGGTCGGCGCTCTCTACCTTGCGGCCAACTATGAGCTCACCAGTGGCCTGCGCGACTACGCCGGCATCGTCGGGCTGGTCACAGCGCTGAGCCTCGCCGTCGCCCTCGTGGCCTCCACTGCACTGCAGCGTGCGCTGATGGCCCCGCTGGATGCGATCGCCAACGTCGCTCGGAGGGTCGTTGATCGACGCGACTACTCGCTCCGGGCAAGCAAGAAAAGTGATGACGAGATCGGCCTGGTGGTCGAGGCGTTCAACGACATGCTCGGGGTCGTGCAGGATCGCGATCGTGCTCTCGAGCAGAGTAACTCGGCGCTGCGTGAGAGCGAGGCGCGCTTCCGGGCGACGTTCGAGGTTGCCGCCGTGGGGTTTGCAAACGTCACGCCCGAAGGGCACTTCACGCTGGTCAACGATCGGCTGTGCCAGATCCTCGGATACACACGGGAGGAATTGCAGCAACGAACTTTCGCGGAGCTCACGCACCCGGACGACCTCGCGGCGGACTGGCAGCACGCGCACGATCTGCTGGCCGGCACCGCGGCGACCTACTCCATGGAGAAGCGCTACTTCCACAAAAGCGGCCGCACCGTGTGGGCGAACCTCACCGTCTCGCTGCTCAGGGACGCGGGGGGCGCGCCCCAGCACTTCATCGCCGTCATTGAGGATATCGGGCAGCGCAAGGCCGCCGAGGATGCCTTGATGGAACGCGAGCGGCGCTTCACAGCTCTTGCGAACGCTGTACCGCAGCTCGTCTGGGTCAGCGGCCCCGAGGGCTCGATCGAGTATCTGAACGAGGGTTGGTACCGCTTTACCGGGCTCTCCCCTGCCGCTCGCCTGGAGAGCTGGTTCGAGTTTCTTCATCAGGGGGATCGCGAGCGCGCCCTCAAACGGTGGCGACGGGCACTGAAATCCGGGGAGCTCTATGAGGATGAGTTTCGGCTGCGCAAGGCGGATGGCACGTATTGCTGGTTCCTGGCTCGGGCGACCGCCGATCGGGACTCCGCTGGAGTGACGCTACGCTGGTTTGGAACCTGCACGGATGTCGACAGTGCGAAGCGCACGGAGGCGGAACTGCGGGCCACGGAGGAAGCGTTGCGCGAGGCGGATCAGCGCAAGGACGTGTTCATCGCGACGCTCGCCCACGAATTGCGCAATCCGCTGGCGCCGCTGCGAATCGCGGCGCGGCTGCTGGCTTCGCCGTCGCTGGAAGCCGCTCAATTGGAGAGTACCCGCGCGATCATCGCGCGGCAGACCACGCAGATGGCGTTGCTCCTGGATGATCTCCTGGATGCCTCCAGAATCACTCGTGGCGCCCTGGAGTTGAAGAAAGACTACGTCGACCTGAGCGAGTCGGTGGCAGCGGCCATCGAGGCCGCGCGTCCGCTGCTGGAGCGCAAGCAGCATCGGCTGACGCTTCGCCAGGCTTCCCAACCGATCATCCTGGATGCGGATCCCCTGCGGCTCACACAGATCATCACCAACCTGCTCACCAACGCAGGCAAGTACACCGACCCCGGCGGCGAGATATCCCTGAGCACGCAGATTCGCGGCGCTTACGCTGTGATCGCAGTTCGGGATTCCGGGATTGGGCTGGCCCCACAGGCGCTCCCGAAGCTCTTCGAGATGTTCTCGCAACTGCAGGCCGCCGGCACCCGCTCCGAGGGAGGGCTCGGAATTGGCCTCGCCCTGGCGCGCGGACTGACGGAGCTGCACGGGGGGTACATCGAGGCGCATAGCGAGGGACTGGGAAAGGGCAGCGAATTCCGGGTCTTTCTGCCGCGCCCTCTCAAGGCAAGCGCGCAGGAGCCCGACGACCAGGAATCTCAGGTCCAGAAAGCAAGGGCGCGTCGTGTCCTGATCGTGGATGACAATCGCGACGCGGCGGATAGCCTGGCCCTGTTCCTCCGGCTTGCAGGGCACGAGGTCTCGGTCGCCTATTCGGGCGCGCAAGCTCTACAGGTCGCCGCGGATCTGCGGCCCGAGCTGCTGCTGCTGGACATCGGCATGCCGGGCATGAACGGCTACGAGCTGGCCGAGGCACTGCGACGCCTGCCCTGGTCGGCGCGCGCCACCCTCGTCGCCCTCACCGGTTGGGGCCAGGAAGAGGATGTCAGACGAGCCCGTGCGGCCGGGTTCGATCACCACATGACCAAGCCGATCGATCCGGCCGCCATCCAAGCGCTGCTTCATCAGATCGATCAGAGCGCGGCGGACACGCCCGGCGACAGATAGCGCCGACGCGCGCGCCGTCGATCGAGCGAGCGCGCGCTGCTTTCCAGCCCGAGATCTCTCATCAGGCTCTGCGCATCAAACGGGGCGCGCAGCTTCGCATCGGTATTGTCGAAGAAGCAAAACACATCGCGCTTGCGCGGCGCAGGCTTTCGGCCGGGGACGATCTTCAGCGCCTCGCCTGGCTCGCCACCCGAATGCCATGCCCTGATACGCTCCGCCCAGCGGCTCAGGGCCTGCCTGGAGTACCCGCTGCGATAGAGCTCCTTGTCGCCATGCAGGCGCAGGTACATGAAGTCGGCAGTGACATCGTGCGCCTGCGGCCAGAGGCCGGCCGTCTCGGCAACCACGAGGGCGATCCGATACCTGCGCAGCAGCTGCACGAGTGATGGCTGCAGGAAGCCCGGGTGCCGGAATTCCAAAGCGTGCCGGATGCGCCTGTCAGGCTCTCTCCTCAAGCAGGTACGTCCCTTCATCCAGCGTGCGCGCTTTCTTGCCAGGGACAGCGCGGCTTGAGTGTCGTGCGGGAGCAGGGCCAGAAAGCTCTCCAGCCGTCCGGGGTCGTAGCCCAGATTGGGAGGCAGCTGCCACAGAATGGGGCCGAGCTTCTCGCGCAGGTTGAAAAGGCCGGAAGCCAGGAAATTCGCCAGCGCCCGTTCGCACTCGCGCAGCTTCAGCATGTGCGTGATGAAGCGCGGTCCTTTCACCGCGAACACAAATCCGGCGGGAGTGTCCCGGTACCAGCCGGAGTAGCCGTCCGGGCGTTGCAGCGAATAGAACGATCCGTTGATCTCGATGCTCGCAAAGATGCCGGCCGCATAGGCCAGCTCGGCGCGCTGCGGGAGCCCGCGCGGGTAGAAGACACCCCGCCAGGGCGGATAGCGCCAGCCGGAGATGCCGATGCGGATCTGTGCCGTCAAGGCGTCAACCGCTCGCGCCGCCCGCCAGCCCAGGCACTCGCCCCATCGAGGCGCCAGCGATCAGCCCCGCCCGCGGTCGCCGGGTCAGTACCTGGCGGTAGTGCGCGAATCCTGCCGGCTCCTGCCGAACGGTCCGCGCGGCCGCTCGGCCGAACCGCCCAACTCGGCCTTGCGCGCAGCGAGCTGCTCACCCAGGGCCTGCAGATCCATGTCCGATTGCCGCGCCTTGCCGAACATGCCGTCGCGCTTCTCTTCCTCCTTCACGTGGTGTTTGATCATTTCCGACAGCACCGAGACCTTGGCTTCGAAGTACTCATCTGCGGCGCCGGAGGACTCGATCTCGGCGATGAGCTTCTTGGCCGCATCGTGCTCGACCTCCGCCTCGTGATGGATGTCTTGCGCGCCCGTCGCTTCCAGGAAAGCCGGATAGAAGATCTCGTGCTCGATCTGCGTATGCAGCTTCAGCGCCTGGCAGATTCTGCGCGCCAGATCCTGCTTGCGCGAATCGCCGCGCGCGGATTCGAACTCCTCGAACCAGCTCTCGACCTGCCGGTGATCTGACTTCAACAAGGAGATCGCATCGCTCGCACCGGCGCTTCTGCTGCCCACGCTGCGCCTGGGCGCACTCTTGCGCGCCGTCTTTCTTGCCTTGGCCATTCGGAACCTCCACTGTAAGAACGTTTATCGACTCTGACCGACACTAGCCCGTGACCGCTTCGGCTACCGTCGGGTGCGTGCGGTTTGAGTCGTAAGGTTTCTCCTACAGTGTTGGTCGGCCGCGGTACGCGACGCTCCGCTCGAGCCAGGATGCCGGTCGGTGCACGACGCCCGGCTGAGGCACGCAGTGCAGGCGCCTGTTAGACTAGGCCACAGGCGCGGCATCAATAACGGGGACCCTGAGTGCCAACCAGCGTCGCACAGAAACTGCAAACCATGAATCACCGCCCGCAAATCGGTGCCGCTGCTGAGGGCCTGGCGCGCGCCTTGACTCGCTGGCTCCAGGTCATTGCCCTGGGTGTGGGCCTGGCGTGCGCGCTCTTCCTGGCGCCCACGCCGGCACGTGCTTCCGAAGGGTGCGCCCTGCCTGGCTCTGGCTGGCAAACGGTGACGGTGCGGTCCGGCAACCTCGATCGGAGAATGCGCGTGTACGTGCCGGCTTCCGGGGTCGGACGCTCCGGGTTGCCGCTGGTATTCGATCTGCATGGCAGCGGGGGCAACGGAGAGCGGCAGGCGCTGCACTCGGGGCTGACGGCCCAAGCCGACCGACATGGCTTTCTGGTGGCAAACCCCGACGGCGGAATTGCCGATCCCGCGAGCCCGGCCGATCGGTTCTACTGGAACATTCCCGGCGTTCCGCTCATCGGCACCCTGCAGATCCCCGCGAATGCACCGGATGACGGGCAATTCTTTCGCGCGGCGATCCAACAGATGGAGCAGTCCGGATGCGCGGACCCGCACCGGATCTATGTGACCGGATTCTCCGGAGGTGCCCGAATGGCCTCGTGGCTGGCATGCGAGCTGGCCGATCGCATTGCCGCGGTTGCACCGGTGGCTGGCTTGCGGGCCGGGGTGCCGCAAGCAGGCGAGCCCCGGAAGCCCGATCCGAGTACGTGCATGCCCGCTCGAGCCGTGCCCATCATCACCTTCCACGGGGTGCATGATCCGACGAATCCCTACGCCGGCGACGGCGGGCCGCGGTGGGGATACAGCGTGCCGGCGGCGCTGGAGCGCTGGGCGAGCCTCGACGGATGCCGTAAGACGCCCACGGAGCAAAAGGTCTCAACGCACGTAACGAAGGTGAGCTATGCAGGGTGCGGAGGGAGCGCCGAGCTGATCCTGTACCGGACCGACGCACCCCTGGAGCACGGCGGCGGGCACGTCTGGCCGCATTCAACGGAGCCAAAATCACAGAACCCCGTCGAAGAGGTCGATCAGTTGGATGCGAGCGCGCTGATCTGGGAATTCTTCGCGCGACACCGGCTCTGAGGGACGAGCAGCAGCCTCACTCGCCCAGCACGTGCAATGCGATCTCGCGCTGGTGAGGACGCCTGCGATGCTCGAAGAGATAGATACCCTTTACTGGTAAGTTACCGGTAACCGTGGCCACGAGCTTCACTGTTTGCCCAGAACGATCCGGCCCGCCTCTCCGCTCGCCTCGACGCGGGTTCCAAAGGGCGCCGAGAGCCTGGCCAGCCGACTGATGATGTAGCTCGCCCTGGCTCCGGTCGCAGCGGAGGGCAAGCCGCGAGTGTGGAGGAACGCGTTGTTCGCGTAGGGGTCGTGAGCATCCGGTTGACCGTCGCCGATGGGATTCAGAACGATGGGCCACAAGGTGATGGCCTGGAGCGTCTTGCCGCGGAACTCCAGACGTGCCACGACGCTCTCCCAGGCGATGGGCTCGTCGATGTAGGTGAGCGTGGAGGGGAGGTTGTAGATGAAATTCCCGAGGTCGTAGAAAATCGGCCGCCCCTTGAAGATCTCCACCCCGTGCAGCAGTGGAGCGCCATGCATCACTACGATGTCGGCGCCTGCCGCCACCTCCTCGTGAGTCCACTTCACCAGCCATGGGTCGGGGGCCAGCCGCTCGGGCATCCCTTCGTTGAAGAGTGTTGCGAACGCTTTATCGCCAAAGACGTGATTGTGCTGGTAGACGATGACGAGATCCGCGTGCCGCCGGGCGGTGCGGATGCTGCCGAGGATGCGCGCCGCGTCCTGCGGATCGGGAGTGTTGGCCGGCGCGCCCGGCAGATCGGCGGTCGCTTCGTTGAGCCGGGCTCCCGCATTGACCCGCAGCTCGTTCACGCCCGGCCGCTGGTCTGTGGCGTTGGCGCCGGGCGTGATCAGTCCGGAAGCGCTCCCGATGAGCGCGATCGTCATGTTCGCCACATGCAGGTACGCCGGCGCGAGGGCGTCAGCCAGGTTGTCACCGGTTCCGGCATGCGCGATGCCGCGGCGGTTGAGCTCCTGCAGCGTATTCTCGATCCCTGCGGCTCCCAGATCGAACGCATGATTGCCGGACAACGACAGCAGATTGAAGCCGAGCGCCTGCAGGGCGTCCAGCGACTGCGGGGGGCTCAGGAATCCCCTCCCCTGCTGCACCGACTGCCCATTCTCGGCAATCGCCGCTTCCAGATGAGTGAAGACGACATCCCCCTGCACGAGCGCCCGGATCCTCGGGACCGCCGCCGGAGCGCTTGCGCGCAGATCCGACCTGATCATGGATTGGCCCGTCAGGACGACGGTCAGGGGCTGCTGGGCTGCCGCGAGGGTGCCAGCGAACATGAAGTACAGCGCGGCACCGACGATGAGGAGGCGCATACCGCATGGTAGCGCGAAACAGGCTCGCGGCCGAGTAACGCATCGCGGGCTCAAGGCAGTCGCGCAGCAGTTGAGCGACCGACCGCCGCAGGCTCGGTTGAGCGACCGCCTCAGGGTTCTAGCGCAGCGGGCTCGCACCCCGCTGCGCGATGCCTCATTTACCCGCCTGCGCTGTCTCCGCAGCGTGGGTCTTCGGCGTCAGCGGCTCCAGCAGAGCCACCGTCGCTGCCCGGCTGGCATCATCACCCCGCGGTGGAGGCGGTCCGGGGCCAACATGCGGCGGGTCGCGCGCGTAGTCGAGAGCGGTCTTGCCCGCGGCGTCGAATACCGCCGGATCAGCGCCGCGATCGATCAAGTGCTTGACGACCTGATCCCATCCCGCTTCGGCCGCGGCGAAGAGCGCTGTCTGGCCCTCATGATCACGGCCCTGGATGTAGGCAACCATCTTGGCCGTGTGGGTATGACTGTTGGTGACACGGGCGTTGATCTTCGCACCCGCATCGAGCAGCAGATCGATCGTCTTGATCGCGCGCTCCTGCAGGTCCTTGGGATGATGGGCCCGGGTGCCGATGATGGCGCTGCCGACGCCCCCTCGACCCGATCCGCTCATGCTGGCCGCAGCCATCAGCGGCGTGATCTGGAAGACGTTCGCTGCATCGACGCTGGCGCCATGCGCCAGCAGCGCCTTGATGGCCTCGTCATCGTAGCTGAGCGTCGCAACCATCAGCGGCCCGGTGCCCCCGCGCATCATGTAGTCGGCGAAGCGCCCCCTGCCGTTGCCGTTGGGACGCATGCGCGTGAGCTCGTGATTGGGATCGACTCCCATCGAGAGCAGCCGGTTGACCACGTCCATCGGCGTGGCGGTGCTCTTCGGGTGCGGCGCCACTTGCAGCTCAAACCCCTGGAAGTTGCCATTGCCCGCACCGCTGGAGCCGGCGTAGGAGTTCATATCGACCGCCGTGTACAGGGGAGTGCGGCCGGTCATGTCCCAGATGCTCGGGTTGGCGCCCTTGTCGAGCAGGAACATCGCGATGTCGTAGCTGTGGGCGTCGATCGCATTGATCAGCGGAGTGACGCCATCCGGGTTGGGCTGATTGACATCCGCCCCTGCCTTGACGATCGAGACCGCGCATTGGAGGCAGCCGGAGCGCGTCGCGTAGAGCAGCGCCGTGAGCCCGCCAGTGGAGCGGAACTGCGCACGGGGCTCGGACGTCATCTGCCGCTGCCAGTCGTCATACTTCGCACGCACCTTGACATCCGCGTGGTGCTTGAGCAGCAGATCCACTACGTCCGGGTGATTTTCGGCTGCCGCCCACATGAGCGCCGTCTGGCCGCGGAAGTTCTCCACGGCATTCACGTGTGCGCCTTTGCTGATCAGCATCTGCGCAATGGGGAGCGACCCGACGGAGGAGGCCAGCATCAGCGCAGTCTGGCCATCCTGGTTGGCGGAGTCCGGATCGGCGCCCGCATCGAGCAGCATGCGCACCAGATCGGCGTCGTC
>Ga0105240_10012131_pt1 | contig 11931 bp, 21 predicted proteins | sample KBSC54metaG_FD_80426 | JGI IMG/M metagenome (GOLD analysis project Ga0105240, IMG submission 80426) | Corn rhizosphere microbial communities from Kellogg Biological Station, Michigan, USA - KBS C5-4 metaG | ecosystem: Host-associated > Plants > Roots > Rhizosphere > Soil | place: Michigan, USA...
GATGCGCGTGCCGGGCTTGAGGGCATCCATGCGCTCGAGCATGGTGAGTTGCGTGTCGACCCAGGCGCGCCGCGCGTCCACGTACTCCATGGCCAGCCGAATATCCTTCTGCGTGGGCGTCTCCCGCGCGGCGCGCGGCATCACACGCCGTCCGTCGAGCCCATCGCGGCCAGCTCAGGATTCGTCTGGAACAGGGTCTCCATCTCGCGCGGCAAGCGGTCCTCGCGCGGCGGCAGACTGACCGGGCCGATGCCCTGATGGGTCACGCGGCACTGATCGAGGGCCACATCGGCGCGCTGGCGCTCCGCGAGGAACTGCTTGCGCCAGAACGTGACTTCTTCGCGATAGTGCGTCACGAGCGGGCCCGACGGGTCCACGAGGCGCGCCAGCTCCTTCTCGCGATCCTCGCGCAGGCGCGCGATCTCGGCGTCATGGCGCGCGAGGTCGGCGTCGGCGCGCTCGTCGATGATGCGCAGGGCCTGCTGTTCGATGGCGAGCCGCATCTGCGCGAGCTGCGCGTCGGTGACGAACCACTTCATGGCGTCTCCTCTAGCTCCATAGCTCCTGGCCTCCCATGCCCAGGCCCGCGCCGGCGAGCGCGCGGGCTTCCTCGTCGGCCTCGCGGGCGAGGCGCGCCTGATGGTGGTGCCACGCCACGCGCAGGCTCATGGGGTCGAGCTCCGGCTGTTTCGCGCGCAGCTCCTGCTCCCAGCGGGCGCGGAACGCCAGCTCATCCCCCGCGAACGGGTCGGCCTTCTCGCTCGGCCGGCCGCGGAGCTGGTAGAGATCGGCCACGGCGTCGAGCAGGTCGTCGTGCTCGTTGTCGGCGTCCATGCGGAACTTGTCGGCCTGGTCCACGAAGTCCGCCAGGGCCTCGCACGAGGCGAGCGCGTGGATCTGCCGGCCCATCCACTGGCCCTGGATGCCGCCGATGCGCACCTGCTTGGTGACCTTGGTGTCGCGCTCGAAGGCGCGGATCGGCAGGTAGTAGCCGCGGCGGTCGCCCTCGATCGTGACCACGTGGCGGTAACTCTTGGCAAAGCCGACGGCCTCGAAGCCGATCGCCTTGAACGTCCCGCCGCGCGCAGCGAAGCGGGCGTGCAGGTCGTACATGCGCCGGACGAGCCCTTCGTCGTCGCGCTTGCCCTGCCAGAGCTCCAGCAGCCACAGATCCCCGCGGCGGTCGAAGCCGCCGACCGCGATCGCGGAGAAGTCGGCCCAGGCGTGCAGCGACTGCGCGGGGTCGACCGACATCGCGACCCACAAGTCCTCGAGCGGCGGGCTCGTGTCCGCGATCTGCAGGTAGCCCTCGCCCTGCGGGTCCAGGCGCGGCAGGTGCGCGGTATCCGCGCTCGAGGGATCGAGGAGATACTGCGCGTTGAAGTTGGACGGCGCCTGCCGCCGCTCGGGCAGCAGCTCCAGCCGCCGGTCGTCGGCGTCGCGGCGCTCGAGGCAGAAGCGCTCGGGGAACGTCACGGCCACCCACCCGTGGCCCGGCACCAGCCCCGCCGTGCCGTCCCGCACCTGCGGGTCGTCAGGCGCGCGCGCCGTCGTCGGCCGCCAGCACGGGACTTCGTACAGGCCGAGCTTGATCTCGCCGCGGGCGCGCTGGGCCTTCAGGCGCGCCCACGTATCCGCATAGTGCCAGCACGTGCCGATGTAGTCCTTCGTGCTGCCGGGATCGAAGAGCGGGCGCGCCTTCATGAGAAAGTCCCAGACCTTCTCGCGCTCGGCCTTGCTCGCGCTGTTCTCCTTGCCCACGATGTCGTCGAACACGCCGTGGTCGTAGTGCTTGCTCGTCAGCTCGCCCGTCACGCCGATGGTCTGGATCGTGGACTCGCGCAGATCGCGGCGACTGCGGGTCACGGTGATCGCCGACTGGGTCCATTCGCGCGCGTTGCGCTGCGGATCGCGCACCAGGATGTCGGGAAAGAGCCACAGCAGGCGCTCGTTGGATTCCAAATGCCCCTTGATGCCCGTCAGGAAGTCGTCGGCGTTTTCCCCCTTGTTGCTGGCGATCAGGATGCGCGTGTTGGGCCCGCACACGCGCCCGCGCCACCGCGCCTGGCACAAGGGATTCGCCGGGTCCGCGAGAATCCGCTGGATCACCGCCGTCGTCGTGATGATGGAGGACTTGAAGAACCCGCGCGAGAGCAGATACAGGTTTTCGTCGTAGGGCGTCGTGTGCAGGAAGTCGCACAGCGCCCCGTGCAGCGCATCGGTGAGCAGGTTCGGCGTGAGGTGGCGGAACAGCACCGCCTTGGCGAGCACGTACAGATCGAGCTGGCACGCCAGGCGCATCCCCGCGCGCGTCGCCGCGTCGGCCGTGGTCTTCTTCGTCGTCAGGACGGTGGGCGGCATAGGCGTCGGACCACGAGCAGGGACCGGCCGCGCGAGGGCCGCCGGGCCTGCCAGTAGATGGCGCGCAGGATGGCATCGAGGGACGCCGTCGTGCGCCGTGGCAGCGCGCCAACCGCCCGCCAGCCCGCCTCCATGTCGCGCAGGAACCGGCGCTCATCCGTGAGCCGGATCGGCCGGTACCAGTGTGTCTCGTCTCGCCAGCGGGCCACTGCGCCTCCGTCGTGCGCCCGCACACACAGCAAACCCGCCACGTCCCCTGCAGGACGGGCGGGCTCGCTGCTGCCGTAGGCCCGAGGCGCTGGCCGGCGCCTCGGTGCGCGGGAAGTTAGGTCGTGGGGGTCGGGGTCATCTCCAGGGCCGGGCGGCACGACCACGGTCGGGGGTCCGGCACCTCGGCATAGGCGCCACACGGCACGACGGCGTACCCCCCGTCCTGCGCGATGCGCGGCTGGCACTCGTTGCAGACCGCGCACCCGAAGACCGTGGTCCACGACGCGGGCAGCCGGCCCACGTACAGCCGCGCGTAGCAGAACTCACACAGCCAGGCCGGCATCGCGCTCGCGGCCCGCTGGTGGCGCACCTCGGCGATGAGAGCGGGGACGACCACGTCGGCCAGATGGTCTGCCACCTTCCCGGTGCGGCGCTCGGCACACAGCGCCTCCCAGCGCGCGAGATCGGCGTCCGTCATCGGGGGCGCTCCGGGACCGGGCCGAGATCCTCCAGCGCGCGGCGCACCTCCTCCAGCAACGCGGCGGCCGCCGCCTCCGTGGGCGCCATCACCACGACGGGCCCGGTGCCATCGGCGATCGCCCGCGCCAGGGACAGGGCGCGCTGCCGGCGCGCGGTCATGCCGACCCGCTCACCCGCGGGTCGCGGGCTTCCTGCGCCGCGATGAACGCCCGCTCCTGGGCGTCGTCGGGGGCCAGGAGGGCGTCCAGCAGGTCGCGCAGCTTGGCCATGGGCACGGGTGCCCCGGCGGTCTCCGACCGGCGCATCATCGCCTCGGCCTGATCCCGCAGCGCCTGCAGCGCGGGGCGGTTCATCGCGCCCCCTTCGCACAGCAGCGGCGGGGCGTGCCGCAATGCGGACACGTCGTCGGGGGGACGCGCGCGGGGGTCATGCGGTCGCCCGGAGGTGATCCAGGCGCCCCTCGGTCACGTGCTGCCGTGCGTGATGCAGCGGGCAGAGCCACTGCACCTCGAGCGCCTCGCTGTAGTCCGCGTGGTGCGCGTGGGCTTTCTCCCCGCACACCTCGCAGGGCTGGCGCGTCAGCGTCCCATGCTTGATCGCCTCGGCCACGATGTTTTCTGCCTCGACCTTCTCGGGGTTGCGCGCCTTCCACCGCTTCGTGTTGGCCGCGACGGCCGCGCGCTTCCGTGCGGAGGCGTGATACCGGGCCCGATCCGCGGCCTGCGTCAGCCCCGCCGCTCGCCGAGCGCGCATGTAGGCCCTCCCGCAGGCCCGGCATCGACGCCTGTCAGGCGCGAACGCGCTCAGCGGCTGCTCCACCCCGCAGCGCGGACACGTCTTCACGAGCCGCCCCTTTCCCCTGCTGAAAAAATCTGTGGGACAGCGAGGGGCACGCCCTCAAGGGAGGCTCGTGCCCGCGCCCCACCGAGGAACAGGATTCCTGCCGCCTCGACGGTTGCTGCCGGGTCGTCGGAGGCCGTCCGGCGCGTTTCCACCTGGCTACAGTTGTTCAGCGCGTGCTGTGCCCCATGCTCGGGCGTGCTAAGTAGGCGGAAACGCTGGTAGTTCACGTCATCCTGCGCATAACCATAGTTCTGCGCCGGGGCGGGCGGCGTCATGCGGGCTGCTCCGGGGTGGCCTGACCCTCCAGCGTTTGCGGCAGGGCGCGAGCCGCTGAGCCTGACTCCCGTGTCTCCCGCCCTTGCAACAGCGCTTGCGTACTCGGCCGCATCGTCTCAAACATCGCTTGCAGGGCCTGCAGCCCATCCGCGCTCTCCAGCTCCGTCGTGACCGTGAAGTTCATGACCGCGTGCTTTTCGATGTACTCATGCGGGCGCAGCGCCTTCAGCCGCACGATGAAGCCGGCGGGGTTATCGCTACGCCGGGCGCTGTCCAGCATGTCGATCTCGATCCCGTCGGCGGCTTCCTCGCGCGCCTCCCGGCACTCGGCGTCGAAGTCAGGATCAGCGTGGCGCTCACGTTCCGCCGTCTTGGGCGATACGCCGGCCTTGCGAGCCGCCAGGGCGTAGTGCCCGTGGGTGCGCACATGCTCGAGGTAGCGCTCCCGCCAATCGGCGGGGATCGGCGGGCCTGGGCGGGCTCGCTCGCGTTCTTGGGCGACGACAGACACGGCAGACGGCGCCATGGCGTCAGCGATACCACGGGCGGGGGCGGCGGCGCAAGGGAAACGCGAGGGGCGGGATCGGGAGCGGCGATACCGGGGGCGGGAATGCGCGGCGAACACCCCCTCTTAGATTCAAAGACGTAGATACACCTTCCCTTAGTATAGGGCGCGCTGGCGTGAAATCGTGCGCTTGTGAACTCGGGCGCATTAGGTGCGTTTCTGGGCCTGCTCGAGGCGTCGCCTGACCCATTGATCCATGGGCATCGCAAGCAGGATGGCCAGCGTCTCGGCGCGTGGCAAGGGATGCTTCGGGAGCACCCGCCCGGGATCGAGCCGGGTCAGCGCGTCGCTCAGTGTGACGGGCTCAGAGCGTGGGGCGGGCGGCTTGGTCTCACGCCAGCACGCCAGGTGGTAGAGCCGGTCCTGCGCGCGCACCGTCTGGACGGGTCGCCAGAGTTGGCGGCGGCATCGGCCACAGCGCCCGAGGCTCTCACGTCGAGCCATTACAATACTTCTTGACAGCTAGCCAAGGCCTTGGTATCCTCAGCGCATGGACACACAGACGGCGACCAAGGAGGCGACCATGACCGAGCGAGCGATGCTGGAATACGTCGAGCGGATGCGCGCGGAGCAGCACGCGCGGGCCTACTTCTGCCCGGACTGCCAGAACTGGCAGCTGCGCGACTCCCACCCGGGCCGCTGCCCGACGGCGCGCGCGGAGGCCTAGGCCATGGGGAGCATGGACCCCCGGGACGGGCGCACGGGGGGCGATCCACGCCCCTACACCGGTCGGCGCGATGCCTGAGCCGCCCGCCTGCCCCACGTGTGGCCGCCCGCTGGCCTGCGCCGCTTGTACAGGGCGCAGAGGGGGCGCCAGCACGAGCGCGAAGAAGGCCGCGGCGGCCAAGGTGAACGCGCAGCGGCCCCGCAAGGCGCGCACCTAGGCCCACCGCCGCGCGATCCGGCCGCACCGCCGGCACACGCGCTGCTGGCGCTCGAAGACCAGGCCCCAGATGCGGGCGCGGGCCCACCAGGCCCACGGCCCCCAGGCATGGCCGCGGGGCCACCAGCAGCGCCAGCTCATCGCGGGTCGCCAAGGCGCGCGCGGATCGCGGGGTCGACGGGCGTGAGCCCGTGCCGCGTGGGACTGGGCCGCGCCACGTCGAACCCGAGCGCGGCGCGGAGCTGGGCGAAGCCGGCCGCGTTCTGCTCAGGCGTGCAGGCCTTCCGCGGGCCGTCGACCCTCTGCCAGTGCCCCTTGTCCAGCGCGTAGCGGTCGCCCGGGAACGCCCAGTCCTCGCGCCGGCCTGTCGTGCAGCCGTGGCAGTGCTCGCATCCGCCATCCCAGGCCAGAGGGCCGCGGCAGATCGGGCAGGCCAGGGGACAGCTCGAGGTGGCGGGGTAGCCGCCCGCGGCCGAGCAGAGGCCGGAGGCGAGCAGTGAGGCCCCGCAATCGCATAGCGTCCGCGGAGGTCTCGTGGGGGCCGTCTCGGCCGGCACTTGCCAGCCGCATAGCTTGCAGCCCTTCCCCTTGAACATGCGACTGCAATTCGGGCATTCAGGCATCGGGGTCCTCCTGGAAGGCCGTGGCCGGCAGCTCGCCGAGGTACTGCTCGAACTTCGTTTCGTTGAAGAGCGTGGCCGGGCGCAAAAACTGGTCCATCTTCGCGTTGCCTTTCCACGCGGCGGTCTTGCGCCCGATGATGGCGCGGCATTGGTCCACGGTGGCGCCGGCCTTGAGTCGGGCGCGAATGAAGCCGAGGTTGACGGGAGTGGGCTGGTAGTTCCGGCCGGCCTTGTGGTTCAGGAACTCGAGAATCGACTGCGCGTCGCGCGCTCGAGGCGCGCCTCTATCCGATCCGTTCAGATCCTTTCCCTTCCCTTCTAGATCCTTTCCGATCAGAGACGAAGGCTCGTCGAGCGTTCGACGAATGATCGTCGATGCTTCGCACATCGGTAATAACGAAGGCCGAGGGCGGTCAATCTTCTGGTGATCGTGCCACGATGGGAACCAGACGTACTCCTGGCCATCGACGGCGTATCGGCAGACCAATCCGAGGCGCTCGAGGCGGTTCGTCGATGCGTCGACGAGCGCTCGCGACACCTTGACGTGGTAGCCGAAGATCAGCACACGGAGGGCCTCGGGATCGTACACCAGCCGGCCCTCATCGTCGGCCTCCAGGATCATGCCCACCCAGAGGCGATAGGTGATGTGGTCGAGCGCCCCAACCTTGCGATGCTGGCGATGCTCCGGCTTGAGCGTGCGGATTCTGGGCATGGTGCCCTCCATCTTCCAGAGCCTCGGGTAAGGATGGGGCCAGCGTTACGCGTAGGTGAGCACACCCCGGCACGGCACCTCGTCGAGGCCCGCGCGATCGCCGCAGACTGTGCCAAGATTGACCACGGGCGAGAACGGCACGGCCGTCCCACGGAGCCAGAGTGGCTCGAGGCTGCGCGCGTAGGAGGTGCCGCACACGGGACACCGCAAGCCGCGGCGGTCTAGACCCATGACGCCCCCTCCTCCTGCGCGCTGATTATGGCGCGGCAGCGCGGCGGCAATCAGGCTCCGCTCGGCCGCGATCGCCTCGTCAGGATTGGCGAAGTGCTGCAGCTCGAGCCGCGCCACCGCGGGGAACCACGCGGCGTTCGTGGCGTGGCTGGCCCAGCGCGTCGCCCAGTTCTTCGCCACGCCGACGTAGAGCAGCGTTCCGTCCCCGTCAAATGCGCGATATAGGTACATTGTCTTCCCCCATCACATGAGGAGCGGTATCGGGCACACGAATGTCCGCCACCCCGCCGTCACACGCCCCGGCCAGGTGGCTCATGGCGCAGGTGCCGGGGGCGCAAGCAGGGCGCGAAGGTCGCTCAAGATTGAGCACGGGATATCGTCATCGCACTCCTCGTGAAGAGCCAGCAGCTTCGTCACCGCCCGTTCCCGTGCCTCGGCCTGCTCCTTCGCGATCCGCTGGCGGTGATAGTTCTCGGCACTCGGTCGGAGCGCGGCGTTCTCATTTTCCAGCTCCCGCACCCGCTCGCGGGCGGTGGCGAGCATCTGATCTCGCTGCTCGACGACCTGTGTCTGCGCGGCTAACTGGCGCTCGACATGCTCAAGTTGCAGGAGGCAGGCATCGTGGTCCGCCCCCACCCCCGCCGCGAGCAGGGCGTCGGCCATCTCCTCGAATGGATCGCGATCCGTCGGACTATCCCAGACAGCCTCCAGCACCCGGGCGATCCGCGCGCGGCGGTCAGTCATGGTCTTCATTCGGGCACGCGGTCCCGTGCTGCGCGAACCACGTGCGGTCATGCGGTTGCAATTGCCAGCGCGGGTCCACGTGCGCCGCGCAGTCCTGGCACCAATAATCCGACGCGGTGAGGTTCTGGCGCCCACAGCATCCGCAGTAGTCTGGCTCGCTCATGCCCCGCGCTCCCCCCCGGGGGCCACCTTCGGCGCTTCCTCGCGTGTCAGTCGCTCCACGATGTCCTGTCCGTGCTTGCGGCAGTAGTAGCCAAAGAGCGCATTGCGCGTCGTGACGACTTCCACCACCGCTTCCCGGATGCAGGCTTCGGTGTCGCACGTGCGCCGACACTCTTTCAGGTAGGCCATCAGCGCTCCTCCCCGGGCGTCAGCAGGGCGCGGAGCGCATCTCTTGCTTCTCGTTTCGCCTTACAGGTATCCCATGCCCAACGCATCGCCGCCTCTTGCTCCTTCGTGAATCCCGGCCCCTGAGCATCCTCGTAGCGAATCGCCATTTGCTCGCGTTCCATCGCTTGTGCTGAGATGATCTCCGCACACTCCTCGATCACCCGCGCCCGTTCCCGGCCCGCCTGCACGGCCTGGGCGAGCACATAGAGCGCCTCTCGGACCGCGGATCGCTCCTCAGGAATGCCGATGAGGGAGATTGCGCCGCCGATTGTCAGAAGCGCCGCCGCCACGTCCCCCGCTGGCCCGGCCATCACCCACGCCTCCACCACCGCCCGATCCGCCGCCAGCGTGCTCGGGATCACCCCCGGCATCGGGGGACCCACGGGGCGCTCGTAGTCGGCCACCCACGTGCTCAGGCGGGTCCAGGCGGTGCGGACGGGCGTGGGGGCGCTCATAGTCCCGCCTTTCGCATCGTGTCGGCGAGGTCGGCTGCTTCCTGCGCAGTCGCGACGGGACCGATGCGGCCCTTGGGGCCTTGTGGTGCCCGTGCGCGCGTTGGGCTCGGTTCGCACTTATGACACTGGCAGCCAGCCGGGTGACTCTTCGGGCCGACGAGCGAGACGCCATCGTCCAAGCCCGTGCGCGTCAGCGGCTTCTCCCAGGCTTCGCACGTATCCATTTCCGGAGTCATCCGGCCCGCCTTCGGACTCGCCGCGTTCTCGCAGAGCGCCCGCATCGGAGCGCCGCCAATGCTCTCGGCGCACGTGTGACTCCACCACCGGCACGTCTCGCAGTGTTTGGCCATCACCGTCTCCTTTCCTCACGTCCCACGCCGCGCCTCCTCATGGACTAGGGCAGCCCGGCGGCGGTCGTACTCATCCCACAGCACTCGGCAATCGCAGAGCAACGCCCCCGTAGTCACACGCCAGCTACAGCGTACGTCGTGAGACTCGGGCAGCGTGCCGCGCACGAAGGCCCACCCAGCAGGAAAGTCCATGGCCTCCTCACGTCCCACGCCGCGCCTCCAGCCGGTCCTGGGCGAGGGCCTTCCGCACCGCCTTCGCGATGGCGCGGCCCATGGGGAGCGGGACGCCGTTGCCGATCATGGTCCGCTTGCCCTCCAGCGTGAAGGGCGTGGCGTCGAGGAAGTCGGGCGGGAGCCCCTGGAGCTCGCACATGACCGCGATAGGCCGCGTGGTCTCGTGGGGCAGCTTGGACCGCTTCACCTTGCCCGTTCCGCCCAGCGCGACAGACACGCGCCGCCCGCCCGCGGTCGCACAGACGGCGTGCTCATAGTCCATCGCTTCGAGGGCGGCCAACCCATCAACGAGGAGCGGCAGCCCGTCGCGCGTGCCGAGCGAGAAGCGGCGCAACCGGCTTTGCTTCTCGCCGAGCCAGCGGTTGTTGAGCATCGCCGTCTTCACGATGTAGCCCGGGACGTGGGGCTCGGGGGCATCGGGCACGTTCTCCATCAGGAACCACCGCGGCTGCACTTCGCCCACCACGCGCTCGTACTCCGGGATGAGATTCGGCTTGACTGCCGCCTCGCCGTACAGTGAGCGGACGAGATGCACCAGCCGCGAGAACGCCTGGCACGGCGGGCCGCCGATCACGCCGTCGAACTTGCCGGTCGGCGGATGGAACGCGCGAATGTCCCCGCCCCAGAGCAGATCCGGCCCGCGCACGACGCAGAAGCCCTCCTGCTCGAAGGCCATGTCCAGCAGGCCGATGCCGGGGAAGAGGCTCAGCACGAGCATCACCGCGCCTCCAGCCGGCGCCCGACGCCGAGGGCGGTCATGGGGCCACCGGGGTGATCGTCAGCCATACCCCGCGGTCCTCGCGGTGGATCGCCTGGCGGTACGTAATCTGGTGGCCGCTCGCCGGGCCGTCGCCGTGCAGCACGCCCGCGTCGACCAGCCCGTCGACGATCGGCTTACAGGCATTGCGGAACCCGTCATCATCGAAGCGGTTGAACGTCCACGCCAGGATCTCAACGTGCTTAGGCGCCTCGGGCACGGCCAGGGTCGCCCATCCGCGCTGGCGGGCTTCGAGGCCGACGACTAGGCGCCACCGCTTACGGTAGGCCGCCTCCGTGCGCCAGTGGACGCGCCCGTTGGCGTAGTTGCGGAGTGCGCCGGGAATGAACAGGCGAATCTCCTGCGGCTCGCGGCGCTGCGGGGCGCTGGCGGTCATCGCGGGCCAACGGTCAGCCCGGTTAAATCGCGCGGCCCCAGTCGTTTATGTACCGGCACGCGCTGTGCGTTACCGGCCTCGGCTAACTGCCCGTTTTCGTGCATCAATTCTCCCGGGAACTTCTCCGAGTCTGGTATGGTCTTACCGCGTCGTAGCCCTATTCATGCGGGTTCCAGCGGCCTGGACGGTGGCTGCAGATTATGGCGTCGCATTAGGTGAGGTACATCTGTTGGGTCATCATCTGGCGAGCCGCGCCCCACTTGGCGGGCGCCCCTGTCGCGCAGTATTAATGCGGCGAGCCGAGGTTGTCGCGATCTTGAACGGAATGCCGCGCCTGAGCCGATTGGCGAGTGTCTGGTGGCTCATCTCGAACTGCTCGGCCCAATCAGAGAGGCATCGCGTCATTCCCGCATATGTGATGAGCTTGGTGCGGCGGGTATTGCGGGCCTGCTCCTGGACGGTGGCCCAGCGACAGTTCCCGGGCTCGTAATGCCCATTGCTATCGATGCGCTCCAGCGTGAGCCCGGGCGGGCACGGTCCCATATCCGAGTAGAACCGAATGAAGTCCCGGCTCCAGGCTGGACACATCAGGATGCCGCGCCCGCCGTAGCGGTGAAAGTTGCCGCTCCTCGGATTTTCACACCGATCCTTGGCGTTGATCCAGGCGGTGTATTCCTTGCTGGGCCGATACCCGGCGCGATGGCCGTGGGTGGTCATGCGTCTCCGGTCGGGCGCATCAGCATGGCGCGTCGCAAGGCCGCCTCGCCGACGGCCTTGTCTGAAATGCGGCGGTAGACTTGGGTGGTGGCGATGTTGGCATGCCCGAGAAACCCTTGGGTTTCCTCGAGGGTGGCCCCCGTCTCCAGCAGCTCGCGGCCCGCCGTGTGGCGGAATCTATGGCTGGTGGCATTGGGCACGCCGGCCGCGCGCCCCCATCCGGTGACCGCGCGCTGCACCATGCGGACGGTCCACGGGAGGCCGTGGCGTCGGCTCAGCAGGAAGCTCTTGGGGCGCAGATCAGTGTGCTCGATCATGTAGTCGCTCAGCAGCCGCGCGAGCTCGGGCACGATGGGCACCTGAATCTGGCGGTCCCCCTTGGTGATGACCGTGATCTTTCCCAGGGTGTCGCCCTGCCCCGCCTCGATGTCCCCGATGCGCAGCCGGCAGACGGTGCCGACACGCAACCCCGCCAAGTAGAGCAACCCGCGGATCATCACCTCGACCGAGGGCATCGGGATCTTCGTCCAGGCGCGCACCCGCTTGCCGGCGACCCGACGCTCCACTTCCTTCTCAGTCGTGGTCAGCGCCATGAGCCGGGCACATTCTCCGCTCGTGTACGGGCGCGGCAGTCGATAGGGGAGGCGGTAGCGCGGCATGTTGATGGTGGGGTCCAGCAGGAGGTAGCGCTTCCGCTGGCAAA
>Ga0105240_10012133_pt1 | contig 11930 bp, 8 predicted proteins | sample KBSC54metaG_FD_80426 | JGI IMG/M metagenome (GOLD analysis project Ga0105240, IMG submission 80426) | Corn rhizosphere microbial communities from Kellogg Biological Station, Michigan, USA - KBS C5-4 metaG | ecosystem: Host-associated > Plants > Roots > Rhizosphere > Soil | place: Michigan, USA...
CCGATATCGTTGCAACGATCCAAAAAGGATGGTTTTTCCGCGGACAACCTTCGGCCCATTTTGGCGGTCCCCGTGGAAGTGAACCTGACGAAATACCTTACCCGCGTTTTGTTTTCTTTCTGCAAAATCACGATCAGATCGGCAATCGCGCCCGCGGTGAGCGGCTCACGGCGCTGGCCGATCCTGCAGCGCTGCGCGCGGCACAAGCCTTGCTGTTGCTATCGCCGCAGATCCCGATGCTGTTCATGGGCGAAGAATACGGTGCGGCGCAGCCGTTCTATTACTTCACCAGCCATGCTGACGAAAAGCTGGCCGATGCGGTGAGGACGGGACGGCGCAAAGAGTTTTCACGCTTCCCCGAGTTTGCGGATCCGGCGGCCCTGGATGCCTTGCCCGATCCAAACAGTTTTTCCACCTTCATGGCATCGATTCCCGAGCCTGTCGCGCCGGAAGAAGACGCCAGCGCAGGGCAATGGATGGGCTGGTGCTACCGCCTGCTGCTCATCCGGCGTGAGGCGATTACGCCGTATCTGCCGGGCGCCATCGCATTGGATGCGCAAGCCATCGGGCCAGCGGCGGTCTACGCGCGGTGGCGGCTGAATAACGGCACGGTGTTGTGTATCACGGTCAATCTGGGTAGCGAGGCAGTGACGGATTCAACCGATACAACGCTGGATGCGCTCGCTACGCTGGCCGGTGCCGATGTTCTGTTCGATAGTGGTGGCGTACTTGATTCATTGGCTGGAGGTGTATTGCCGCCGCATTCTATTTTGGTCATTCGCGAGGCCGCAAGATGACTAGCCGTCCGCAAGAACAAGCACCCAGCGATTACGACCAGGCCGTCTATAACCTGGCGGCGCTGGCCGGCATCGCAGTCAACTGGATCGATGCCTATGACCAGCCGCAAACGGTGTCGCCGGCATCGCTGCGCACGATCCTGGCGACATTGGGCTTGCCGTGCGACAGCCATCGGCAAGCTGATGAAAGCCGTGCGCGGCTGCAAGAGATCAACCGCTCGGCGGCACTGCCGCCATTGATCACTGCGGAAGTCGGTAAAGACATTGTCCTGCCGGCGCAATGTGGCTTGCAAGGACAGTCCTGCCTGATCATTCTGGAATCCGGCGAGCAGTTGGCGCGAAAGATATCAGGAAACGACGGTGACGCGCCGACCATCGCCGCCATTGACCGTTACGGTTATCACCGTCTGCAGGTGGCCGGTATCGAAGTCACGCTGGCTGTGGCGCCACCGCGCTGCTATGGCGTGGCGGATGCCTTTCTCGACAAAGGGGACGCCCGCGAGCGCGGCTGGGGACTGGCGCTGCAACTCTATGGATTGCGCAGCGAAGACGATGGCGGTATCGGCAGCTTCGGCGGTTTGGCGCAGCTGGCGACGAAAGCCGGCAAGGAGGGGGCGACAGCATTGGCGATCTCGCCGGTGCACGCCATGTTTGCCGCAGACACGCATCGCTTCAGTCCGTATTCGCCATCGAGCCGCTTGTTCCTTAATGTGCTGCATATCGATCCGGCGGATGTCATGGGGCGCAGCGCAATGCAGCAGGTTCTGCAGGAAGCCGGACCGGAAGCCATGGCCCTGCAACAGCGTCTGGAACACGCGTCGCAGGTCAACTGGCCGGAAGCCGGGCGGCATCGCCTGAATCTGTTGCGGCGCTTATACGGCATGTTTCGCATGCAAGGTACGCCTTCGGCAGAGTTTGCCGCGTTTCGCTTGCAGGGCGGACGGGCGCTGGCAGACCACGCGTTGTTCGAGGCGCTGCATCACACGCTGTCCGCAAAGACGCCGGGCATTGCCAGCGATTGGCGGCATTGGCCAGAGCGTTACCACCATCCCGAGTCCGCAGAGCTGCGTCGCTTTGCGCAGGAGCAGGGCGGCGAAATCGATTTCCATGTCTTTTTGCAATGGCAGGCGGCACGCAGTTTGCAACGTGCGCAACAGGCGGCGCGCGACAGCGGCATGGCGGTCGGTCTGATCGCCGATCTGGCCGTCGGCGCCGACAACGGCGGCAGTCAGGCATGGAGCCATAGTGACGAAATGATTGCCGGTCTGTCGGTGGGCGCACCGCCGGATCTGCTTAACACGCGTGGGCAAAACTGGGGCATCGGCGCGTTTTCACCGCTGGCGATGCGGGCAGCGGGATTCCGCTCCTATATTGCGATGCTGCGTTCGGTGTTTGCGCATGCCGGCGGCGTGCGTATCGATCATGTGATGGGTCTGACGCGGCTGTGGTTGACGCCGGAAGGCGCCGATGCCAACGACGGCGCCTATCTGCGCTATCCGGCATCCGACCTGTTGCGGCTGGTCGCATTGGAATCGTGGCGGCATCGCGCCATTGTGATCGGCGAAGATCTCGGTACCGTGCCGGAAGGTTTTGACACGCAACTCAAGGACAGTGGATTGCTTGGGATAGGCGTGCTGTGGTTTGAGCGCGAGCAGAAGCAATTTTTGCCGCCCAAGGCATGGCCTGCGCACGCCATTGCGACCACCTCCACGCATGACCTGCCGACGGTGGCGGGTTGGTGGAGCGGGCGCGACATCGGCTGGCGTGCTGAACTGGATTTGCTGATGCCGGGCGACACCGAGGCGCAGGCCTTGGACGACCGTAAGCAAGATCGCCGATCACTGTGGCAAGCCCTGCAGGAAGCCGGATGCGTCAGCGGAGAACAGCCCGCCGATGATCAGCCGGAATCCGTGGCGGACGGCGCCGCGGCTTACATCGCGCAGACTCCGGCACCGTTGGCTTTGCTGCCGATTGAGGATCTGCTGGGGCTGGAAGAGCAACCCAATCTGCCCGGCACGGTTGCGGTACATCCCAACTGGCAACGGCGGTTGCCGGCGGCCGCCTCCACCTTGCTGGAACAGACGCCATGCCGCCGGCGCATGCGCTTGCTGCAACGGCCCGACATAAAAAAGTAACGTAAAAATGACGCGAAAGTAAATATGCCGACATCTAATCCTCAGCAGCTTCCGCGCCCGTTGCAAGCCACCTTGCGCATCCAGTTTCATCGCGGCTTCACCTTTGACGATGCATTGGCGCAGTGCGATTATTTTGCCGCGCTTGGCGTCAGCCATCTGTATGCCTCGCCGATATTCACCGCGCGTAGCGGTTCGACGCATGGCTACGATGTGGTCGATCCTGGACGCGTCAATCCTGAACTCGGCGGCGAAGAAGGCCTGCGTCGCCTGGTGCAAGGCTTGCACGCAAGGCAGATGGGACTGATCGTCGATATCGTGCCCAATCACATGGCCGTTGATGGACAAAATCCTTGGTGGTGCGACGTCCTGCTCTGGGGGCAGCATAGCCGTCACGCGAGCTGGTTCGATATCGAATGGCTGGGCGCCGATCCGGCATTACACGGCAAAGTGTTGTTGCCGGTACTGGGCAAGCCCTACGGGCAATTACTGCGCGATGCCGAAATCGGTCTCGGTTTTGATGTTGAATCGGCGCGTCTGTACGTCGCGATTCCAGGTAACCGCTTGCCGGTCGCGCCGGAAGACTATGTTGAGATTCTCTCGGCGGCGGACTCCCCCTATCTGATGAAATCCATCACTGCCTTCGAGCGTGTGCTGGATGCTGCTGTACAAGAAGAGCGCCAGACGCGAGCCGAACAGGCATGGCGTGAACTGGCAACTACCGTCGCCGATGTTGAGGGCATGGCATCGCTGCATACTGCGCTGACGACCTTCAGCGCGGCCACACCGCATGGCGCGCAGACTCTACATGCCTTGCTGGAGCGCCAGCATTATCGCCTCACCGATTGGCGCAACGCCGGCGATGAAATCAATTGGCGGCGTTTTTTTGAGATCGGGGATCTGATCGGCATGCGAGTGGAGCAGGTGGATGTATTCGAAGCGACGCATGCCGGGCTGTTCCGTCTTTATGAAGAGGGCCTGATTGACGGCGTACGTATCGATCACATCGACGGACTGGCCGACCCAGCCGCCTATGTGCGGCGGTTGCGCGAGCGCCTGCAAGGCATCCGGCGTGACATCGTACCCTACATCATCGCCGAGAAAATTCTGGCGCCAGATGAAAGCTTGCGCAATAGTTGGAGCCTCGACGGCACCACCGGTTACGACTTCATGGATCAGGCCGGCGCTGTGTTGCACGATGGTGAGGGAGCAGCAGCACTGGATACGATCTGGAAGGAGTACCGCGCCGACCCCGACGGTTTCGACTATGTCGTGCTGGCGACGCGGCGGCGTTTGTTGACGCAGAACTTCGCCAGCGAGTTCAACGCCTTGACCGCGACCTTGCATGCGTTGGCGCGCACAAGTGTGGCGACACGCGACATCTCGCTGATGTCGATACGGCGTTGCATGCTGGAGTTGCTGGCGTACTTTCCGGTGTATCGCAGCTATGGCGATCACGACGGCTGCGACAGCCGCGACGGCTTTCTGATCAGGACCACTGCGGCGCGCGTGCGCGACTGTCTGCGCAAGCAGGATTTGCCGACACTGGACGCCATCGCCGGTTGGCTGGCGGATGCGCCGGAGCCGGAGAAACTGCAGGGGCTGAAAAATCAGCAGCATCAGGAGGGGCACGCCGCCAATTACAGTCAGTTGCACTGGCGCGCGCTGACACGGTTTCAACAATTGACGCCGCCGCTGACGGCAAAGTCGACCGAAGACACCGCCTTTTATCGCTACGGCCGTTTGCTGTCGCGCAACGAAGTGGGATCCGACCCGGCACAACTGGCGTTACCGGTAGAGGATTTTCATCGCGACGTCTTGCGGCGCCAACGCGATTTTCCACGCAGCATGCTCGCGACGGCAACGCATGATCATAAGCGCGGCGAAGACGCCCGCATGCGGCTGGCGGTACTCAGCGAGATTCCTGCGCACTGGCAACAGGCATTGCAGCGCTGGCGTGCGCTTAACACAACGGCACGCCTGCAGGCGCCCATCGATCCCGTGGACGAACTGATGCTGTATCAGACGCTGGTTGGCGTGTGGCCGCTGCCGCAAACCACGCAATCTTCACCGTCTTCACCGTCTTCACCGTCCGGTGAAAGCCATCCTGGGGAGTTGACGGACCTGATCCGGCGCGTTTCTGAATGGCAGCGCAAGGCCTTGCGAGAAGCCAAACGGCGCACCGACTGGAATGCGCCTGATCCGGTTTATGAGGGGCATTGCGAAGCTTTCCTGCAACGCATCTTGCGATCGGATGCCGACAATCCGTTTTTGCCGGCCTTACGCGCTTTTGTGCAAGAGATCTCTGCTGCCGGCGCACTCAACAGTCTGAGTCAAACGATGTTGCGGCTGACGGCGCCGGGCATTCCGGATCTTTATCAGGGGTGTGATCTCTGGGATTTCAGCCTGGTTGACCCGGATAACCGTCGTCCGGTGGACTATGCATTGCGGCAAGCGTTGATGGCCCGTAACGGCGTGCGGGCGTTGACACTCGAGGACTGGCGCCGTGGCGACTGCAAGCAGCAACTGATTCGCACGCTGCTGCATTTCCGCAGCGGCCGGGAGGCTTTGTTCACGACAGGAGATTACCTGCCGCTCACGGTGGACGGAGAACTGGCCGAGCATCTGCTGGCGTTTGCCCGCAGCGCAGGCGATGTGACGGTGGTCGTCCTATGCAGCCGCCACGCTGCACGGCTGATCGCCTCCGGCCATTCGGCGCAATCGCTGCACTCCGCTGTTCCACTGATCCCGCCGCAGCGCTGGGCGGATACAGCGGTGCATCTGCCGCTGGAATGGACCGGTGGCGAGTGGCAAAGCATCTTGTCGGGAATGCAGGGTGCGATTCGTGAGCAATACATCGACGTGGCTGACGTCTTGCGAAGTTTTCCGGTGGATGTGCTGGTGCTGTCCCGAGGAGGCGGTCCTATAGCCGGCAGTCGGTCTGGCGCGGTGGAGTGACGCCCGGTTTCAACGTCAATTCCTACAGGCAAATGCGTGGCGCGCCTATCGCCTTCGCTACACGGCAAGGATAGGCTCCTTAACAAGGCTCAATGGAGTCTCGACGACACTTAACAGGAAGGAGTCCTATCATGTCCTCTATCATTGTCGGCAGATTTCAACTGCAGGATGAAACTGAATACGCCGTGGATGAACTGGTGCAAGCCGGTTATTCACGTGACGCCATCACCACCTTTTATCTCAATCCGGCCGGCCAGCACGATCTGTATCCCGTCGGTGGCGACCGTGACAAGTCTCCCGGGGCCCAAGATACCGACACCGGCGTCGCTGCAGGTGCAGCAACCGGCGCCATCGTGGGAGCGACTGTGGGTTCTGCGACAGCGCCGGTCACCGGCGTCGCCGGCCCGGCGTTAGGCGGCTTGGTTGGCGCGCATCTTGGTTCGCTGGTCGGCTCTCTTAACGCTACCGATGACACGGATGGTGGCAGCCGCCATGCGCAGGAAGCGGAAGTTCGCAAAGCAGGCATGCGCGTAGCGGTCGCGGTCGATGGCGCACCGCAAGAAAATGAGGCGATCGCCTTATTGCACTCGCTCAAGGCGGCAGATATCGAGCGCAGCGAAGGTCACATTGAGCATGGCGATTGGGATGACTTTGACCCGTTGACGCCTCCGCGCTATGTCGATTTGCAAGGAGATCGTTCTTACACGGGTCGCCTTTGAATAATTATCTGAGCGCTCAGGGCCATGGCATCGGCGTGACATCCTGGTACTGAGCGTTTGCCGGGGGCGGTGTTTCAGTAAAAGGTGAGCCGGTTTTGCGTTCGTCGGTGTGCAGGCGGGCACCCAGCAATAACAGCAGTTCGCGGTCGCTGGCGATGAAATCGGATTGTTCCAGTGGCTGTCGGGTATTCGGCCAGTTCTCGACTGCCCAGCGGCGCAGTTCTCGATAGCGGCGTACCAGTTCTTCGGCATATTGTTCGCGTGCCAGTGGTTCGTTAGGGTGGGTGTCCATCGTGTGCTCCTGGCTAGTGTGAATGGTGTCGAACGGGAAAGAGATAGCGCAGCCTAACGCGCCCGCGTCTACGAAGGCATCGGACAGGAGCTGATTGCCTTGTAGGACGTTGACGGCTCAGAGCAATAACCAAAGGCGTGGAAATCCGCATTCGCACCAAGCATCCCAACGTCCTTGTTCTCATCAAGCTGCAGACGCGGGGTGCTTTCAGCAGATGCTGCAGAAAAATTGTAGCGGTGACGGGATGCCAGTGTAAAAACGGCGTCCACAGCTCATTCACTCTTTATCGGTAAAGCGGTGGCGCTGATGCCACTCCAACAGCGACTCTTTCGGGAACTGAGCGAACTGCTTATCCTTGCGGCCGGCCTTGACCTCGACCCACGGCGCTTTGTCGTCAAGCAGCAGATGCGTATATTCCGGCGGCGTCGGCAAGGGTGTATCGATGGCCGACGCGAACGGATGAACCAGATCCGGCCAGGTGGGATCGTACAGCCACAGCGCGCTGCCGCAACGGCGGCAAAAATGTCGCTGGCCTGTGCTGGTGTGGATACGCTTTTCACCTTTGCGTTTGAGACGGGCGTGATAGACGCTGACGTCATCCGCACCTTTCACCTTGAGACTGTGAAAATCGCCGCCGAGGTTGACGGCATAACCGCCGCCACCCTGAGTCTTGCGGCAGATCGAGCAATAGCATCGTTGATACGGATAGGGGGTGTCGCTGTCAAGCGAAAAGGTCACGGCGCCGCAATGGCAGGAGCCTTTGAGTTTCATGCGTTCCTCGCGGAAAGTTTGGGAAGGTTGGCTACCTCAGCTTAACCGTAAAGCAGATCTCCAGCTTGCCGGTAAGCTTGATATGGCCGGGAGCAACGAGTGCGTTGCCTTCTTCATCGCGCACACCGATACGATGCAGGGTTTCGACGAGCATTTCGGCAACGGTGGTTGACATGAGTGCCTTATCTTCTTTGAGCTTCTTTGAGTACTCAGGTCATTGAGCATAGGCTTGGATATCGCCGGTCACTATCGGCGACTGCCGTAAATCGCTGTAGGAATCTACGGAAGAACGCACATCGTTGCCATGCATGGGCGTTTTTGCGGCGAGCGCGCCATCTTCCGCCATTCATCAATTCTTACAAGCAGCAGCGGCACTGTCCGATTTCATCTCCGGCTGGTTGGCACTACATTGGCTCCATGTTGTTTGCGTCAGGTTGAATGTTTGTTGCGGCGCAGACTCACTTTCATCCATAAGGAGCATCACCATGTCGCAAGGAGCATCACCATGTCGCAACCGCTATTTCGTCCGCAATTACGCATGCAGTCAGCTCGCCGTTCCGGCACCATGTTCAAGATACTGGGGCTGACCGCCATCAGCGTTGCCGGATTGGCGTTGGCGATCAATCATCATGCGCGCGCCGATGAGCTGCCGCGATCTGACAAGAGCTTTATCAACAGCGCAGCCGAAGCCGGCAATGCTGAAGTCAAGGCCAGCAAAATTGCGCTGGAAAAGACCACCAATCCTGACGTCAAGGATTTCGCCACACTGATGGTTGATGAACACACTACCGTGGGCGACAACCTGAAGAAACTCGCCACCAGCAAGAACGTTGAAGTGCCCACCGAACCAAGCATGGCGCAACGCGCCAAGATCGCCGTTCTGGAAAAACTGGATGGCGCTACTTTCGACAAGCAATACGTCCGCATGATCGGCGTGGCAGCGCACAAGGATGCCGTCAAACTGTTCCACAAAAACGCTGCGGAAGCCAAAGACCCGGACGTGAAGGATTTTGCGGCCAAGACCTTGCCCAATCTGGAACACCATCTGGAAATGGCTAACGCCCTGAAGGCCAAGCTGGATGCAAAGAAATAAGCAGGTTCATGAACTTGAAGCGGTTAGACGAATTAAGCAGTAAGCCAAAGCAGCACGCATAACAATAACGGGATTCCGTTTTATGGGTTCCCCCTCTGTCGTCAGGACGCACTTCCTCATGGAGTCGATCCTGGCGGCAGTTTTTTTGTGTTTTTACAATGAGCACTTCATCGTCTGCTTGCAGATAATCAAATCTTGCCGTCTGCCTGTTCTTCGATCACCAGCTCGAAACAGATCAGCACGGGATTGCGCCCGCGTGCCAGCACGCCTTCACAGACGTTGCCGCGCGGGTCGATCAGTGCGATGTCCAGATGGCAGCGTAAGCCCTCAGCACTCGGCTGTACATCGCCGTCTCGCACCAGAATCTCCGTCGCCAGATCTTCCACCACACGACCATCCTCAAACTCGGCACCGATAATACTGCCGACGCTGCCGCGTACTTTTGCGTGGCGAATACCGTGTGTGTGGCACACATTTTCAATCGCCGTATTCAAATCTTCATCGGGCCGGATGCGTGCCAGTACCGTGCGCAGGCCTTCGGTTTTATCCTTGGCGGCCTCGATTGCGACGACTGCCGGGTGAAACAGTGTGAAGTTGGTTTCAGGATCGAAGCGTGTTTCCATCGTGGCGTTGTGCAAGCCCCAGGCTTGTGCCGTGCCCGGCTCTGCGACGATGGTCTGATCCATCAGCATGTGTCCGCCCTGGCGTTTGCCGTCGGCATCGCGCCAGATAGCGTGGCAATGCACGAAAGGCGCACCGTCGCGGCGGCCGTAAGTGGCACAGGCCAGTTCGATGACGACACCGCCGTCGACTTCATGCGGCGCACTGTAAAAGGCCGCATGTTTGCCATCGTGCGAGAGCGCCGGCATCAGAAAGTGATGCGGCGACACGCGCAGGTTTTCGAACCTCACGGTGGCACCGTTGATACCGGCGGCGGCCAGCGGCATGCTGATGGCGTCACGCAAATTCATTCCTGCCTGCAAGGTAAAACTGGCGCTGGCTGCATTGCCGGCGAGGCTGACGATGCGTACCGGATCCGGCGAACCCGGATGGCGGGCGCGACGGGCGAAGGGCAGGGGTGCAGCTTGGATGGGGTGTACTGGCGATGCTTGCATGCTGGCGTGTCTCCTGGCCGGGCGGTGTGTGCTCTCGGCTTGCTGTTCTTTGGCCCATGGGCTGCATGGGATGGATGGAACATGTTAACGTGCTTTCGATTTTCTTGTTGAGGGCATGCTAGACGAGACTTCAAGAGCGACTTGGGACGATTCTCTCAAGGAGACGTTGTCAAAATATTTCCATGCGGAATTATTTAATCTGTGGCGTGCTTTTTCCATCGAAGCTGATGGGGGAAATTTACCCGTCTAATTTCCTGTATACATTTTGTTGTCATGCGGAAGTAATACTTGAGTGCAAGAATGCTGCGGCGTCGACAGTGGTTGATCAATGCCAGATAAATGCAATGAGTGCAGCGAGTGCAATCGCTGCGCAATAACAAAATCACACACGAGCGCCTACCGCCACCAGGGAAGAATTCCACATGACTATCCGTCTGCGCATTACCTTGCTTGTCATTCTTACGTTCATTGCGATTTCCGCCATTGGTGGCTACGCAGTGTTCCAATCCCGCGCCAGCGCCGTGGAAGTGAAGTCGGTTACCGAAGGCGTTGTGCCGAGCGTGCTGGCATCATCCGACCTGGTCGGACAGTTGAAGGATGTCCAGTTGGCCGCGATGGTGATGGTCACCGAGACCGACACCAATCTCATCGGTCAGGAAAATGAAAAGCTCGCGGCCAAGAAAATCACGCTGGAAAAAGCGCTGGAGTTCCAGGCCGGCCAAGCTGCGAGCCAGGCACAGAAAGGCCTGATCGAACAAGCCAAGGAAAGTCTCGATAACTACTTTGGCGCCATCGACAGCACGGCGAAGTTCAAGCTGGCCGGCAAGGATGCGCTGGCGCAGGCGTCCTTCTTCGGTGGCGTAGTGCAATATCAGGCTGAGCTGGAAGGCGTTGTGGATACCTTGCGCATCGAGAAGAACCGCAGCAAGGACACGGCGATTGCAGCGCTGAACCAGAATCTGGCATCGACAACGACCACCATTTCCATCGTGACAGCGGTTGCCGTCGTGGCGCTGGCGCTGATCGGCTTCTTGCTGTATCGCCAGATCACCGGTCCGATCAGCCGCATGCAAATCATGATGACCGAGATTGCCGTCAATCAGGACTTCACACGCCGCCTGCCGGTGGATCGCATGGATGAAGTCGGCCATTCCATTGTCGCCTTCAACGGCATGATCGAGAAAATACAGGAGGCCTCGGCGCAGGTTAAACAAAAGACCGCCGACATGCAGGCCATGCTGCAAAACATCCCGCAAGGCATCTTGACCGTGGTCGACGGCAACAAGGTGCATCCGGAATATTCGGCCTTCCTCGAAACCGTGTTCGAGACGAAGGACATCGCCGGCCGCGACCTGATGGAGTTGGTCTTTACCGATACCACACTCGGTGCGGACACCCTGTCGCAGATCGAAGCCATCGGTGGCGCCTGCATCGGTGAAGACGTGATGAACTTCGAATTCAACGAGCATCTGATGGTCGGTGAAGTCGAGAAAAAAATGGCCGATGGCCGCGTCAAGATTCTGGATCTGAGCTGGTCGCCGATCACCGATGACGCCGATCAGGTGATCCGCCTGATGCTGTGTGTACGCGACGTGACCGAACTGCGCAAGCTGGCAGCGGAAGCCAATGAGCAAAAGAACGAGCTGGAAATCATCGGTGAAATTCTGGCGGTAACTGCACCGAAGTTCCAGGACTTCATCGTGACCTCGCGCCGCTTTCTTGACGAGAACGAACAACTGGTGCATCAGAATCCCGAAGCGACGGCATTCGCCATCGCCAAGCTGTTCCGCAACATGCACACCATCAAGGGCAATGCCCGCACTTATGGCCTGCTGCATCTGAGCAACGTGGTGCATGGCGTTGAAGAACATTACGACGATCTGCGCCATCCGGAAACCGGTGCGGTCTGGAATCAGGAAACCTTGTTGCAGGATCTGGCCAAGGTGCGTGTCGCCGTCGACCGCTATGCCCGCATCAACGAAGTCACACTGGGCCGTCAAGCCGCACCGGACCAGGCTGCCCCCGTCAACCGCCAAATAATGACAATCGCCGC
>Ga0105240_10012134_pt1 | contig 11929 bp, 9 predicted proteins | sample KBSC54metaG_FD_80426 | JGI IMG/M metagenome (GOLD analysis project Ga0105240, IMG submission 80426) | Corn rhizosphere microbial communities from Kellogg Biological Station, Michigan, USA - KBS C5-4 metaG | ecosystem: Host-associated > Plants > Roots > Rhizosphere > Soil | place: Michigan, USA...
AGGCATTCTGGTCCGTCGTAACACCTGGCTTGGCGATTATGGCGCTCGCGGCACTGCTCACCAGCTTCGGCACGCCGCATCTTCACATGGTCTGGCGTCTTGCCGGCACGGGACTATTCTTGGTCACGGCTATCATGACGCTTACATATTTTAGACCGTCCGTCATTCAGATGGTGGTGCACCACGGCGCCGGCCACACGGATCAGGAGCTTGTGGCGGGCGCAAAGCAGTGGGTCGCGCTGAATTGGTTTCGCATTGGGGCGGTCGCAGCGTCGCTTGCGATGGGCGTGCGGGCGTTGCTTTTGCCGATTTAAGCATGCATTCGGAAAGCAACACAACGGAAGGCAAGGCAAACAAAATAGACTCACACAACCAGGAGTGGCTGTGCCAGATTGAAGCGATTCCGGCAGTTCTTGGACGGGTGCAGAGCGAATGCTGTGTTGCGCTTCGTGAAACTCGCAAGGTGGGATAAAATATTTGTGAATGTCATCCCAGAATGGTTCTTCTCAGAATTTTGTACATCTGCATGTGCACACGGACTACTCCCTTCTTGACGGCGCCTGCGAGATTAACGAGCTGACGCAGGAAGCGGCGCGGCAGAAGATGCCGGCGGTGGCCGTGACGGATCACGGTAACCTCTTTGCCGCCGCGAATTTCTACAAAGCGGCGACAACTCACGGCGTAAAGCCGATCATCGGGTGCGAGGTTTACGTTGCGCCGGACAGCCACAAGAATCGCGGCGCGGACGCGGAGCGTTCGAATCATCTTGTGCTGCTCTGCGAGAACGATGAGGGCTATCGCAATTTAATCAAGCTGGTTTCGGCGGGATTCCTCGAAGGGTTTTATTACAAGCCGCGGATCGATCACGATCTGCTTTCAAAACACAGCAGGGGACTGATTGCGCTTTCGGCGTGCCTGCGCGGGGAAGTGGCGGATGCGCTGCTTGCGGATAAATACGATCAGGCGCGCACGAACGCCTACCGGCTGCGCGATATCTTCGGCAAAGGAAGTTTCTTCCTCGAAGTGCAGGATCAGGGGCTCGAACAAGACATCCGGGTGAACCGCGATCTCGTTCGCCTGTCGAAAGAATCGGGGATTCCGCTCGTTGCGACAAACGACTGCCATTACTTGACGCGTTCGGATTCGCATGCGCAGGAAGTGCTGATGTGCATCCAAACCGGCAAGACGATGAGCGAGCCGCAACGGATGAAGTTCGCGACGGATCAGTTTTATTTCAAGACCGCCGAAGAAATGGCGCAGGTTTTCCGCGAACTGCCGGAAGCGCTGGAACGGACAATGGCGATTGCCGCGCGTTGCAATGTGAAGATTCAGCGCGTGGCGAATCCGTTTCCGGAATTTAAGGTGCCTGAAGGCGAAGATGCGGACTCGTATTTCGAACGCGTGGCGCGCGAGGGATTCGCGGCGCGCGTACCTACGTTGGAGAGGCTGCAAAAAGAAGGATTGCTGCGGCATTCGCTGGCGGAATATGAAGCGCGGCTCTCGCGCGAGATCGAAATCATCAAGAAGATGAAGTTTGCGGGATATTTCCTGATCGTCTGGGATTTCATCCATTACGCGAAATCGCAGGGCGTGCCGGTGGGGCCGGGGCGCGGTTCGGCGGCGGGAAGCCTGGTGAGTTATGCGCTGCAGATTACGGACGTGGATCCGCTGCAATACGATTTACTTTTCGAACGCTTCCTGAATCCCGAGCGCATTTCGATGCCGGATATCGATATCGATTTTTGCATGCGGCGGCGCGGCGAAGTGATCGAATACGTGCGCGGGAAATACGGCACGGATAGTGTGGCGCAAATCATTACGTTTGGAACGATGGCGGCGAAGGCGGTGTTGAAGGATGCGGGCCGCGCACTCGACATGCCGTATGGCGACGTGGACAAGATCGCCAAGATGGTGCCGGCGACGCTGAATATCGAGCTGGAGCAGGCATTGAAGGAGGCACCGCAGCTCGAAGAACTCCGGAAATCCGATCCGAAAGTGAAGGAGCTTGTAGAAGTAGCGTTGCGGCTGGAGGGATTGGCGCGGCACGCCTCGACGCACGCGGCGGGCGTGGTGATTTCGCCGCAGCCGCTAACGGAAATCGTTCCGCTGTATAAGTCAAACAAAGACGAAGTCACGACGCAGTACGACATGAACGCGCTCGAGCGAATCGGGCTGCTCAAGATGGATTTTCTTGGGCTGACGACGTTGACGGTGCTCGACGATGCCGTGCGGATGATCCAGCAGAATCGCGGCGTGAAGGTCGATTTGGAGTCGTTGCCGTTGGACGATAAAGCCACATATGACCTGTTCTCGCGCGCGGAAGTGACGGGGATCTTCCAGTTTGAATCGCACGGCATGCGCGACATTTTGAGACAGTATCAGCCGTCGCGGCTGGAGGATTTGACGGCGCTGAACGCGCTGTATCGTCCGGGTCCGATTCAGGGCGGGATGATCCCGGACTTCATCGCGCGGAAGCACGGCAAGAAAGAAGTGAAGTACGACTTGCCGGAGTTGAAGGAAATTTTGTCCGAGACGTGGGGCGTGATTCTGTATCAGGAACAGGTAATGCAGATCGCGAACCGGCTTGCCGGGTTCTCGCTGGGCGATGCGGATATTTTGCGTCGTGCGATGGGAAAGAAAAAGCCGGAAGAGATGGCCGCGCAGCGGGAGAAGTTCATGGCAGGGTGCGCTGCGCACAAAGTGCCGCAGAAGAAGGCCGAAAAGATTTTCGATCTGATGGAAGAGTTCGCGGGATACGGATTCAACAAGTCGCATTCATGCGCGTATGCCTACCTGGCGTATCAGACGGCATGGCTGAAGACGCATTATCCGGTCGAGTTCATGGCGGCGATGTTGACGGCCGAAACCGGCAACACCGACAAGGTGGTGAAGTACATTAACGAGGCGCGCGGGATGGGAATTACCGTGCTGCCGCCGAACGTGAATTCGAGCGATATGAATTTTACGCCGACCGGCAGCGATATTCGGTTCGGATTGGCGGCGATCAAGAATGTGGGCGAGAACACGGTGAAGGGAATTCTCGCGGCGCGGGAATCGCTCGGGAAATTCAAGAGCTTTTATGAATTTGTCGAGTCCGTGGATTCGCGATTGATGAACAAGCGCGTGCTGGAGAGCCTGGTACGCGCGGGCGCGCTGGACGGGCTTGGCGCGCATCGGGCACAGATGTTTGCCGCGATTGATCGCGCGATGGAGCGGGCGCAGAAATTGCAACGCGCGAAAGAGAGCGGCCAGCATGGGCTGTTTGGTGGAGCGGCCGCGGCGATTGCTCCGCCGCCGGAGATTTTGCCGGATGCGGAGGAGTGGCCTGAGCATGAGTTGCTCGCGTCCGAATACGCGACTCTTGGGTTTTACATTTCGGGGCATCCGCTGGATAAATACGCGGGGCGCTTGGCCGATTTGAAGGTAGTCGATATCACGACGATTGAAGGCCGTCGAAACAAGGAAAATGTGATCGTGGCCGGCATCGTCGTGCAAGCGCGTCCGATGCGCTCAAGACGGGGAGCGCGCTGGGCAATCGTCACGTTGCAGGATCGCACGGGCGTTATCGAGGCGATGGTTTTTCCTGAAGCGTTTAGCAAGATTGAGCCGGTATTGAAGGCTACGACTCCGCTATTGGTAAAGGGATCGGTTCTGGCGGAAGATGTGGGCACGCGGCTTACGGTGGAAGACGCGAAGCCGCTCGAGCAGGTGCTCGATCGTCCGCCGAGTTTGTTGCGTGTGCGAGTGCCCGTGGCTACGCTCGAGCGGGACGCGATGGATCGGCTGGATCGGTTGTTTGCGAGCCGGCCAGGGCGGTGCAGAGTGGAATTTGAATTAGTGCTGGATGACGGTGCGGCGGCGACCCAACAGACCTCCAAGGCAGTGAAGGCGGATTCGGAGTTGATCGAGCGCGTGAGAGAAATTTGCGGCGCAGATTCGGTGGTCGTGCAATGACGGAAAAGGGGAGCGCGTCGGCTGGCGGAGCAGGCACCGGAGGACGGAAGGGGCGGAAGCCGCCGTTTGACGCCGCGAAAAGAAGAGCGGCGCGCGAGAGGCTTAGGCGTTGGCAGGAGCGCGCGAGGAAGCGTCGCGTGGAAGAGGAGAGGCTTTCGGGCAAGCCGACACAGGCAAATCCGATGGACGCGCATACGGAGCGGCAGAACCAGATCGACGATCTGGAGCGCGACGTGGCGGAAATGTCAGGCTTCTCGGAGAAGAGCGAGGACCTGGATCGGCTTCGGCGCGAGATTGACGATCTGAAGAAGGAGTTTCGTTCGCACCTGAATGCGTGGCCGCGGGTGCAGTTGGCCCGACACGCGCAGCGGCCTTACACCGAAGATTTCATCAAGCTGCTTTTCGAGAATTTCAGCGAAATTCACGGCGATCGGCGTTTTGCGGACGACGCGGCGATCGTTGCGGGCATGGCGCGTTTTCATAGCAAGCCCGTGCTCGTGCTGGGAAGCCAAAAAGGGCGCGATTTGAAGCAGCGCGTGCGGCGGAATTTTGGGCAGGCAAAGCCGGAGGGTTATCGCAAGGCTTTGCGAGCGATGCAGTTGGCGGCGAAATTCAAGCGGCCGATTTTTGTGTTTGTGGATACGCCGGGCGCGTATCCGGGCGTCGATGCTGAGGAGCGCGGGCAGGCAGAGGCGCTGGCGTTTAATTTGCGCGAGATGTCGCGCTTGCCGGTGCCGATCATTGTGACGATCACGGGCGAAGGCGGGTCGGGCGGGGCGTTGGCGATTGCGGTGGGTGACCGCGTGCTGATGCTGGAAAATTCCGTGTATTCGGTGATTACTCCCGAGGGATGCGCGTCCATTATTTGGCGCGATTCGAACAAGGCGGAGCTTGCCGCCGAGGCGTTGAAGATGACGGCGGCGGATTTGGCTGAGCTTAAGCTAATCGATGAAATTGTGCCCGAGCCGGAAGGCGGCGCGCATACAGATCATAAGGCGGCCGCGCAGTTGCTCGATGTTGTGCTCGTTCGATTGCTGGATGAACTTTCTGCGCAGAGTCCGCAGCAATTAGTGGATGCGCGATACCGGAAGTTTCGCGCGATGGGGCAATTCTTCAGTTAAGTCCGCGATTGTGCGCGCATGGCAAAGTGTGCGCGAGCATGGTCAACACCGACGCCTTTATAGAAGCTGCTATGAAGGCACGTCCGCAGCAAACCCCACGCCGCCAGGAGTGCTGCCACAATCGGGTACATGAAACTCCGTCATGGCGGTCAGCCGAATACCTGATCGTTGAAGAGATGATCGTGCGTTTCAATAAAAGTAGGGAGCGCATGATGAAAGCCGATATACGCGAATCGCGGAGGGCGGGCATTCTCTGGCTAGCCTATGGCTGCCTCCGCATTGCGCAAGTGGCGTTTATTGTGGTATTTAGCGGGACACTCTCGCTAATGTGGGGCGCAGTGCTTGAGCGGGTGCCCAATCCGCTCGTATGGATGACGGCATTTCACGTTTTGCTGGTTCTTGCCGCCGCGTGGTGCGTCATTTCGGGGTTCTTCAGTTTTGTGGCAGGATTCGCATTGTTGAGGCACTGGCCGGCCTCAAAGGTCGATACGCTGATCGCGTCGCTATTGGCTCTGCCGGATCTGCCTTTCGGAATCGTTTTGGGGGTTTATACGATGCTCGCGCTGCTGCCGCGTCCGACGCTGGTTCAGGAACGGCGTTCGCAATCGCATATCGTCATACCCTTGGTGCCGCAGGGAAGCCGCTAAAGCTGCCGAAATCCACAGGCCATTTAGGCATTGGGCACTTTCCCGCCGTAGTAGGGTTGCTCTCCGCACAGCCGTGATTTAGCTTCATTGCCACGGGGGATTCATCCACATGGCAGACGCGAACAGCGGAGTTTCGATAATGTCCGGAGTTTTTCGGCCGTTCGAGAAACTCGTCGAAATTACGATTATGGGCAAAACGTTCCTGGTGCCGGAACGCAATTCGGTGCTGCGGGCATTTCAATACATCAGCCCGGAAACAATTCCTTACGGCAAGTTCTGCTGGAGCCAGGACTGCCAATATTGCAAGGCCGATTGCCAGCTTCCAGACGAAGATAAGCCGCATCCGATTCAGGCGTGCAAGTTTATGGTATCCGAAGGGATTCAGATTACGAATCTCTCGCCTGAGCTGATTGGATGTCTAAAGGCCAGGCTTGGACAGCAATAGGCGTCAGTTTCTTCTCCTCAGCCCTCTCTGACTAGACGAAATGAGCGGCGTCCGCGCTGAAGAGCCGCGGCGCTACGCGTCTAAACCCTCTAATCCCGGACCTAGTTAGCCGTCTATTGGTGCGCGGTTTTCGCCGGGACCGTCGTAAATTTAAAGACGGTGATTTCGTGGTAGCGCTGACCGGGCTTTAGTTCCGTCGTGGGAAACTTCGGCTTATTTGGCGAATCGGGGAAATGCTGCGTCTCCATGGCAAAGGCTACGTGCTGACGATAGACCGCGCTTCCCTTGCCGTGAATTGAGCCATCTAGCTGATTGCCAGTATAAAACTGCAAGCCGGGCTGCGTAGTGAGGACTTCGAGAACGCGGCCGGATTTGGGTTCGACGACCCTGGCTGCCAATTCGAGCGATGTGCCTTTGCGATTCAAGACGAAATTGTGGTCGTAGCCGCGGCCGTACTTCAGCTGCTCGTCATCGGCATTGATACGCTCGCCGATCGAGTGCGGCGTGCGGAAATCGAAAGGCGTGCCGGCGACGGCGCGCAGTTCGCCGGTTGGAATCAGGGTTTTATCGACCGGAGTGTAGCGGTCGGCATTGATCGTGACGATGTGGCCGAGAATGTCGCCGACGCCCTGTCCCGCCAGATTGAAATAGGAATGATTCGTGAGATTCAGGACTGTGTCTTTGTCCGTGGTCGCGTTGTAATCGATGCGCAACTCGTTGTTCACCGTGAGCGTGTAGATCACCGTGACTGACAAATTTCCGGGATAGCCTTCCTCGCCGTCTTTGCTCAGATAGGTTAACTGCAGGCTGTTATTGCCGATCGGTTTTGCCGTCCAAACTTTCTTATCGAAGCCATGAAAGCCGCCGTGAAGGCTGTTAGGACCGTCGTTTTTGTCGAGCGTGTAGTGAACGCCATCAAGCGTGAAGGTGGCATTACCAATGCGGTTTGCGTAACGTCCGATTAATGCGCCGAAGAAGGGCGGAGCCGGCGGACCGATGTATCGATCGAGGCTGTCAAAGCCGGTGACGACGTCTGCGAATTTGCCTTTGCGATCCGGCACCTTCAGCGAGACGAGAATTCCGCCGTACGTGATGATGCGCGCTTCCATGCCGCGCGCATTAGTGAGCGTGTAAATATCAACGGGTTGCCCCTCTGGAGTTTGTCCCCAGGATTGATGCGTGAGTTTCGCGCCGCGCGCCGTCGCGTTTTGCCCGGCGCAAATGCCGGGGATCGCGACCGCAATGACGAAAATCGCGATCAGAATTTTTCGTAAGTGCATTGCATTCTCCCTTGCCATTTGATGTATTGCGATGCTCATGATAACTGCTCAGCGCTTTCCTTGGCCGTAATAAGCGGCATTGCCGTGCTTTCGATAGAAATGCTTGTCGAGCAGAGCGCGCGAGATGCGTTCGGCTTCCGGGTTCGCCATGGTTGTGCAGAGCGCCAAGTGAGCGACCTCTTCGAGAATGCCTGCGTGATAAGCAGCATCGGCAACGGTGTCTCCCCATGTGAACGGCGCGTGCGACGCAACGAGAACGGCCGGCATCGATTGCGGATCGAGGCCTTGAAAGCGGCGGACGATAGACCGGCCCGTGTTCGCTTCGTATTCATTCTCGATTTCGCTGGAAAGCAACGGCGACGTGACGGGCACGGGGCCGTAAAAATAATCGGCATGCGTCGTGCCGTAACACGGTATTTCGGTCCGCGCCTGCGCAAAGGCGGTGGCGCAGCGAGAGTGCGTGTGCGCGACCCCGCCGATACTCTGGAAATTACGGTACAGAATCAAGTGAGTGGGAAGATCGGAAGAAGGTTTTAGCGAGCCTTCGACGATTTTGCCGTCAAGATCGACCACGACCATGTGGTCTGCCGTCATGCCTTCGTAGGGAATGCCACTCGGTTTGATGACAACGATGCCTTTCGAGCGATCGATCGCGCTGGCATTACCGAAAGTGTAGATCACCAGGCCGTGGCGGACCAATTCGAGATTGGCGGCGAGCACCTCTTGGCGCAACGCTTCAAACATCATCTTCCACCTCTTGCCTGAGCGGCAATTTTGCGTAACGAAGGAAGGACCTCACCGACTTGCGCCGGCGCAGAGCCGGATTTGCCAAACGCGAAATAAAGAGGCTTATAGAATTTATAAAGCTCATCATACACGCGAACGGAAGCCGGATCGGGTTCGATGACGTGATATTTCGGGCAGAGTCGCGATTGCGCTTCTTCTATGCTGCGGAAGGTGCCCGCCGCGAGAAACGCGAAGATCGCCGAGCCGAGGCTGGTGACGTCCGATTTCGGGATCAGAATCGGCTTATTCAATACGTTGGCGTAGACGCGGTTAAGCACGTCATTTTTCTGTGGGATCCCGCCGCCATGGATGACGCGGTCGATCGGGAGCCCGTGTTCCTGCATGCGCTCAAGAATGATGCGCGTGTGTAGTGCCGTCCCTTCAATCGCGGCGAACAGTTCATCTTCGGCGTTGTGGACGAGATTCCAGCCGATCGTCATGCCGCCGAGCTCGGCATTGACGAGAACAGTGCGGTCGCCATTGTCCCACGTGAGGCGAAGAAGGCCCGTTTCTCCAGCGCGATAACGATGCAGATTGCCGGAAAGCTCGCCGACGGGGGAGCCTGCCCGGCGCGCGATGGCTTCGAACAGATCGCCCGTAGCGGAAAGGCCCGCTTCGATGCCGCTAAGACGCGGATGAACGGACCCTTGCACAACGCCGCACACGCCCGGTATGAGGCTGACGTTTTCGGCGACGGCAATAATGCAGGTGGAGCTGCCGATCACGTTGACCACGCTCCCGAGATTCACGCCTGCGCCGATGGCGTCCCAGTGAGCGTCAAATGCGCCGACCGGAATCGGGATGCCGGCGCGCAAGCCGAGTTTTGCGGCCCATTCTTCCGAAAGACGACCGGCGAGCTTGTCTGACGTGGCGTAGCAGCCATTCAGCTTAGAACGAACGCCTTTGAGCAAGGGATCGACCTGCTCAAGGAAATTCTCAGGCGGCAAGCCGCCCAGCGATTTGTTCCAGAGCCATTTGTGGCCCATGGCGCAGATACTGCGAGCCGCTTGTTCGGGAGTTTTCGCGCCGCACAGCGTAGCCGCGACCATGTCGCAGTGTTCAAATGCGGTGACGAGCCGATCGCGCTTATCCGGATTGTGGCGCAGCCAGTGAAGCAGCTTGGAGAAACCCCATTCGGACGAATAAATGCCGCCGCACCACTGAATGGCTTCGAGGCCGGTGCGATTCGCGACGTCAGTGATGAGAGCGGCCTCTTCCGACGCACGATGATCGCACCAGAGATAGTAGTCGTCGAGAGGATCGAGATTTTCGCCAACAGGAATGACGCTCGATCCTGTGGTGTCCAAGGCAATGGCTTCCACGGATTCGCCCGCGACGCCCGCAGTGGCAAGAGCCTTCTTTGTGGCAGAGGCGAGCGCGGACATGTGGTCAGCATGGCTTTGCGTGGCGTAATTGGGATCTTCGCGCTTGCGATGCAGCGGATATTCGGAAATGCCGTGGCCGAGGCGTCCTCGTTCATTGTCAACGATAGAGACGCGAACGCTGAGAGTGCCGAAGTCGACGCCGGCAACGACTCTCATTGGTGCCAATACATCTGCCAGCCAAGGTATTTGGTGGCAGCCTCGTGAACGGCCGCGGCTGTGGAGGAAAGATTTGCGGCTACGTGATGCTCAAAGCCGTTTTCGCAAATATAGTGCAAGAGATTCTGAAGGCGCGGAATCTCGACGACGCCCGCGCCGCCGAATGTTTCGAGAGGATCGGTGGTGAAAGCGCCTTGGCCGAGATAACCGCGGACGCGGCCCGAGAGATCGTCCGTGGAAAAGCGTGCGTACGTCATTGGTCCGGCCTTTACGCGGCCTACGACGGTGCCGAACGTGTTTGCCTTGCCGACCGTGCCCGCGATGATCTCCTGAAAATCCATTCTTACGCTCTGGAAGAAATGTTTCGGCAGATTGCTGCAATGGAAACAGACGGCTTTATTGGGATCTTCGCCGTAGTTGTTGTTCCAATCGAGCAGGGCGCTTGGCGTTTCCGAGGCGAGGCGCAACGCGTGCATACCGAGCACGCCGGCGATATCCACTTCGCACGCGCTCGAAAGCAGATCGTTGCTCATCATGCTCATTAGCGTGCAGGGGACGACGCCGAAATATTCCTCCATCGAAGTCCAGCATTGCACGGCGCTGATATCGAGGTCGTTGGCCTTCATCCATTGCTCGATCACGGCACCGAGCTTGGCCATTTTCATCAGCGCTGTGGCCGGAACATCGTTCGTCGATACGTAGTCGCGGATGCTTTTCAGCTTCGCTTGAGCGGCTGGATCTTCGTCTTTCATTTTGTCGATGCGGCCGAAAATTTCAGACAAATCGATCGGTGCGACGGTGATGCCGTTGTTTTCGAGGATTTTTTCGCTGTAGCGAACTGTGTTGAACGCGACAGGCCGCGCGCCAATCGCGCCCACGCGCAGGCGGCGCATGCCGTTCGCCACGCGGCAGACTGCTGCAAACCACGCGAGGTCTTTTGCGAATGCGTCCGAGGACGGAGATTCGGTGTGAAGCGTGGTGAGCGAATAGCGGACGCCGAACTGCTGAAGATTGTTGCAGACGGACATTTTTCCGCAAAAGCTGTCGCGGCGGTCGGAAATCGTCATGCGCGATGCGGTATCCGGAAAGGCCTGGATGAGAATCGGCACGTTCAGCTCGGCCATGCGCAGCGCATCAGCAATGGCCCTTTCATCGCCGAAATTCGGCAGCGTGACGATGATGCCGTCGATTTTGTCGCGATTGGCGCGGAAGAGATCGGCAAGCTTTTTGGATTCTTCGCGGGATTCAACGGCACCGTAACGCGTGTCATCCGCTCCCAGCGCAATCACGTCGTAACCCGACTTTTTTATTACCGCCAGAATTTCTTCGCGGCCCGTTTTGACAAGATGGCCGGGGAAAAAGCCGCGATTACCTACGACAAGGCCGAACGTCATTTGCTTTGGCATGGAAATTTACTGTCCTCGCTTTGTGGGGCGAAAAAGATATGCGTAAGTGCCGCCGAAAACGATCAGGAGCGCTCCCCACCAGATTCCGGCGTGCAAATGCGCCAGCACAACGGGCGCGGCGGGCGGGAAAATAGCGACGCGGATTCCTGCGGCTAGAATCAGGATTCCGTAGATCAGGATCAGCGAGCCGATGAAGAACCAGATCGAGAATTTTTCAGGTTCGCGAGACATTTTCGCCTACCAGAAATAGATATTTAGAACGATGAACCCGATCAATACTACTCCAGCCCAAAAGATCGGACGCTTGAATAAAGGCATCTCGCCTTCGGACGGCACTTCCGAATAGCCGTAAACAAGGCCGGCGAGTTGGAGCGGTTCCGGCGCTTTCGTCATCAGGCTGACAACTACGGTGACGACGACGCAAACGATCCACGACCAGAGCGCGCGGTACATATTTTCGGCCATGTCTTGCGCGTGCGATGAGAGCGCAATGATGGAGAGCGCCGAAGGATCGAGCCGCACCCAAAGCCAAAGAGAAATCGACGAAACCGTGCCCGCGAGCAAGCCCCAGAAGCCGCCGGCGCCGGTGCATCGTTTCCAAAGCATTCCGAGCAGAACCGTGCCAAAAAGCGGCGCGATGAAAAAGCTGAAGAGGGCCTGCACGTAATCCATGATGCTCAGGAACTGCATCACGAGATACGCCGTGCCGATGCTGACTAGAATTCCGACTACGGTGCACCAGCGGCCCA
>Ga0105240_10012136_pt1 | contig 11928 bp, 10 predicted proteins | sample KBSC54metaG_FD_80426 | JGI IMG/M metagenome (GOLD analysis project Ga0105240, IMG submission 80426) | Corn rhizosphere microbial communities from Kellogg Biological Station, Michigan, USA - KBS C5-4 metaG | ecosystem: Host-associated > Plants > Roots > Rhizosphere > Soil | place: Michigan, USA...
CGCAGAGCCCCCCGAAGGGGGCGTGCGGGTAGCGTTTCATTGCGGCGAAAACGGCTCACCGGATGGCATTTCCGTGGTGCAATCCTCACGTTCCTACGCTCTCGACCAGGCAGCCGTTTACGCTGTGAAGCATATCCCAACGCTCCATCCATTGCCGGATGGGATCGACCATAGCCGCCCGATGGAGGCGTGGGTGTTTTTTGCGAGAGACCAGCAAGGCGTCGATCAAATGAAGGGCCGCTTCGCTCGGCATTCTGAAATCGCCGCAAACCGGTCGCCCCCCGGCGAACGGCTAGCCGGCCTGACACCATTGATACTGGCATCCAGGTAACGAAATCATGGCGCCCCGGCGAATTCCGGGGCGCTCGTGGGCGTGCAGACCAATTTGACGGCTGCCGAAAGTAGCATGCTCCTGTCATACGATGTTGGAACCTGTTAGTGCGGTGGCATCGTCGGCGATCTCACGAGCATCCAACGACTGAGAGCCGTTTCGCGCTCTCGCTCCCACCGGGAGACACATCATGCACTCGCCTTCAGACGCGAGCTACTTCAAGCATCGCGCCCGCGTTTCGCGAGCCGCGTCTCTGGCGGCTGCCGATCCGACATCTCGCATCGCTCACTCAAGGCTTGCTGCGGCATATGATGCCGGTGCGGCTGCGGCTGATGCGAAGACGCTGTTATCGGTTGCGATGCCGCCGACCGCTCGGCCTGATTGACGTCCGGCCCATCGTCCCGCGCCATATTTGCGATTCCGAAGACGAAGATCGCGGGCTGTTACCGGCCCGAACACGACGTTGGGCCCTAGATCATGCCGCAATCAGACATCGACTATTGGCTGGCGCGTGCGTCCGAGGAGCGGCTGGCGGCGCAAGCCTCTACCGATCCCAGAGCCGAGAATGCGCATGACACAATGGCGGCGCGTTATATCAGGGCAGCTCGGGGCGGGACGATATCGATCCCGATAAATCCCGGTACAGACGATGTATGCGCGTCCCGCACGCCTCGTCGACCGCTTTTCCAGTCACCGGATATGGTGCTTTACCACCTCAATATCTTCAACACCCGCGGCGAGGTACGCGACGAGGACGGAACGGAATTCACCAGCTTGCCGGCCGCGCATACTGCAGCCCTCGCCGGCATCCGCACTCTGCTGGGCCGCGAGGCAGTTGCAGGGAGGATGGACCTCAGGGGGAGGCTTGAGGTGGTTCAGGACGGCGAGATCGTGCTCACCGTCGCCTTTGAGGATGCTATCGAAATCTTACGGAGTTGAAGCAACGCCTCCGTTCGGTGTAGAAACAATTGGCAGGCTCGCCCGTCATTGCGTCGGCGTTTCTCCGCCTGACGACTAACCTCACATGTATCTGAACATCGGGGATGAAGGGCAAATCCTATGTCCATGGTGCGCAATGCGCCTCTCCGTCCGTCCCGACCCTAATTGCAAGAGCGTGTTCACCGTCGGCTTTGAAACAGATCCGCCGGGTTTTAGCATGGGCATGTGGATGCGGCCCTTGTAACCGTGGTTCAGCAAGCCTCTAGCATCTCAAGGAGACAGGAAGCGATTCTACCGCTTTTTGCTGCTCTCCGCCCGGCCGATGTCGACGGAAGTATGGTATGTGATCCTGATGGCGCCTCCAAGGATCCTACCTCACGTGCAGTTTCCGAATTACGCCTTTCTGCCGGGGCGCACGCCTCATCCGGTCCGTAATCCCGCCGGACACAGCTATCGTCACCGCGATATGTCTGGCGGGGCAACACCGGCCAGATCCGAACTTGTGCGGTGGGAGCCGACCTTTTCAATCACGGTTACTATTGGGAAGCGCATGAAGCATGGGAAACGCTTTGGCAGGGCCTTCGCGAAGACGTCCCGCAACGTCAGATATTGAAGGGATTGATTCTGTTGGCAGCAGTGGGGCTCAAAGTTCGTGAAGGCAACCGGGCAGCCGCCTCGCGCCACGCGGGAAAGGCTCACAGATTATTCCTGAACGTGGAGGAGAAACAGCGGGTCCGGTTGCAGGCTTCAACAGGTCTCGATGTCGAACAACTCATCGAATGGGCACGAATTGCAGCCGCCACCTCGTCCTCGGCTGTTTCCAGTGCTACAAAACAATCGAGTCAGATATCGGTCTTCAGTTTTGTGTTGAACCCAAGTGCACCTGCAATCGTATGACGTAAGTCGCGAGGTGGATGCCTCGTTGCGCGATTCACTGAGCTTCTCCGCCAAGAGCTGCATTCAGATCTTACGGGTAGGTTGTCCACGTTCGGTGCGGCTTCCGCTAGGTACTAGTTTCAGCGTTGCAATGCGATAATAGATGTTCCCGTTCTTACTTCCGCTGGCCTCTTCATCAGTTTCAATGTTGGCAGTCGCCTGCTGGCCGTAGACTATCGGTTCCCCGCGTCGTGGAAGGTAACACGTCTTGACTATTGACTTGTAGTGTACGTAGCCACGGATAGCCTACCCAAACCGCGCTATGTCATCTATCTTCAGGGCCTCGATCGCAATTCTCGGGAGTGAACTGCCACGCTGCTCAAGCGACAGCCTCTTTCTTTCCCTAAGTTTCGCGGCAATAGCGATGGTCCGATCCTGTCGTCGCTCACGCTTTTCGGCGACAAGGGCTTCCGCGCCCCAGGCGAGTGCGGCCTTTTCGTCGATCGTCCGGACGTTGGCCAGCAGCGCACCTTGAGCGCGGATGCGATGATGCATTTCCTGAGCACGACATAGGGCAGATGATGGGTTCATTGGCTTCCGTATCGACAAAGCAAAATGGTTGGTTTGGCGTGTCAGCCTTTCTTTCCGGGAGAGGCAGTGCCCTTGAGAGATGGCTGGGAGGCGTTTGCCTTTGCGGGAGTTACTTTTTTTGGTTTTCGGGTTTTCTTGCCACCTTTGCGTTCACTTTTCGCCATGATGATTCCTATGTTGACTTCGGGGAAGTGCACCGTCGCGCTGCGCTTGCGCGACTGCATCGGTGAGGTTCGAGTAGCGAAACGTCTTATAATGATATCGGTCCGCAGGAACGCGCGTGATACCGTGCTGCTTCATCAGAGCGGCCGCTTCGATTTCGGTGTATAATATAGACACGCCAGCCTCATTTTTTTGAGTGAAATCGTATTACACGGATATGGATTTGTGGTGCAGGCTAATAGCCTGCATCTCTTTCGTACGGAGCGCACGCCTCTGTTGCGCGATCGGACCGGTCAGCGGTAGCCTGAACTTTGCAGGCAGTCATGATTCTTATGACGGTCTTCTCTTAGACGTTGGATATCGGACAAGAGCGCGATCATGCGCGGGCCGGAATGTCCTGTCGAAATTCCTTGAGCACGGGTCCGCGACGACAGCACCGCTTTCACAAGTTCGGAGCAGCGCTACCAAATTGCGGGAAGACCCAAAAAATGGCCGGCTTGTTGTAGATGATGACGAACTGGCAAATGTTCAAGGCACAGTTTGAATTAAGGGTGTTTTGCTTCAACGGGATCATACGTAAACGATATTAGAGGTCCACCTCTCATTATTAAATCGCCGCGATCCGAGCTTTCACGAAAAAAGGCCGCTGCGGTTGCAAGATGCCATTTGCTACTTCCGGCAGGGATGGTGGGAATGTTGCAACGATCGCATTTGCGGTCGCTGCCGATGCGATTTGTCGGCAACGAAGCCGACCGGCAGGATTCAGGAACAACCCAAAGCCGCGGGAATGTCGACAATTGGGCGCCTTCCCGATGGGCCGCTCTTCCTCTGACGGATGTCGGCAGTCGACCAGAAGTGGTGGTCGCTCCTATCTCGCTCCGCGAACGTCTGGATGCGACAAAAGCGGCCTTCTGTAGGAGATGAAGCCGCGAACGAAAGGTAATCAACGCTGTTTACCTGTCAGACAACCTTCTGAAACTCTGCAAGTCAGTCATCGTTTGGGTGCTCCCGATCGACACCAATCAACCCCGTCTCAGCGGCGCCACGAAAAGAGCATCTGGTCCTTAATCAACCGCGCGAAGCCGCGCTTTTTGCGGAGCGGAGAACCGGATCAACTCATCGAGCCGTCCCGCGAGATCCACCTGCCGGAATGGCTTTGCCAATCGGGGAACATCGGGTGGGACATCATTGCCGGCGGCGGCGTATCCGGTGATAAGCAGCGAAGGGATCGCGAAGCCCGATCCTCTGAGTTCCGAGATGAGAGCACCGCCCGTCATCCCCGGCATTAGGTAATCACTGACCAGCGCGTTTGCCTCGGTTCCTGACCGGATGGCAGCAATTGCCTGGCTCGCCGATCCGAATTCAACCACCGAATATCCAATATCCCGGAGCATATCCGCGGTCGCGGAGCGCACCAGCTCCTCGTCATCGACGAGGATTACGGTGGCGCCACGAGGTGCTCCAATCGGTTCGCCCAATTTGGGCGACATCGTTTCAGCAATATCGTGCGTGGCTGGCAGCCATATATCGACCGACGTTCCCTTGCCGGGCTCACTTGTCAGACCAAGCATGCCGCCCGATTGGGCAGCCAAACCGTGGATCATTGACAGTCCAAGACCCGTTCCCTTGCCGACACCTTTGGTCGAGAAGAATGGCTCCGTAGCGCGGGCGAGCGTCGCCGCATCCATGCCCGTCCCGGTGTCGGTCGCGGTCAGCCGAACATAGCGCCCTGGCGCCAGTCCCAACGCATTGTTTTTGCCGATTTCAACGAAGCGAGCCCTTAAGGTCAGTCGTCCGCCGCCAGGCATCGCATCACGAGCGTTGATCGCAAGATTAAGTAGTGCCAATTCGAGCTGATTAGGATCGATGCGCGCCGATGGCAGGTTGCTCGGCACGTCGAGGATGACGTTGATCGTAGGTCCCAGCGATCGCCGGATCAGGTCGACGATCCCATCGATAAGGGCCGCTATATCCACAGCTTTGGGCTGCAGCGCCTGCCGACGCGCGAAGGCCAGAAGACGCTGGGTCAGAGTCGCCGCGCGCTCGGCCGCCTGCAGCGCGCCGGCTATCATCTTTTGCGTACGCTCGTCGTCTTTGTGCCGCCGTCGAACCATATCGAGGCTACCGACGATCGGCGTCAGAAGATTGTTGAAATCATGCGCAACGCCGCCGGTAAGCTGGCCGATCGCATCCATCTTGTGCGCCTGCGCCAATTGGGCGTCGGCCTCTTTGCGATCGGTCACATCGGAGATGACGCCGGCAATACCGATGGGGTGCCCGCCTTCATAACGGACGCGGCCCTTGGAGACGATGCTGCGCGCAACCCCATCCGCACGGACAATGGCGCATTCGAGATCGAGCGTTCCGGTCCTGAGCGCGTGCTCGAACGTGGCACGGACTTCGGCCCGTTGCGATCGATCGACATGCTCGAGGAACGTCTCCAAACCCCAACTCGCGCGTCGGTCCGGGTAACCGAATATCTCATCGTGACGTTGCGTGCGCCTCGACTCCCCCGACAGAAGATCGAGATCCCAGCTCCCCATTTCGGCGGCCTCAAGCGCGATCTCGAGGCTGTCGCGTGCGGCTTCCAATTCCCGAGTGCGCTCGACCACAGCGCGTTCAAGCGTCGCGGCGGCAGCCTGAACTTCATATTGCCGCGCCCGTGCCTTCAAAGCCGAGCGGATCGCACCGAGCATCGCCTCGGCGTGGAGCGGTCGCTCCAACAGAACCACGTTGCCAAGATCATTTAGCCTATCGGTGGCAAGCGTCGAGCGGGGTGCCTTGCCGCCATTGGCGAGCACGATGAAGGGCAGGTCGGACCAGGAGGGCTGGCCGCTCGTCCAAGCTGCCAGCGCGTCGTGATCGCCCGCGGCCAATGCCTCTTCTGTAACAAGTACGGCACCAGCACCGGTGCGAAGCGACGCCAGCAGCTCCTGCGTATTTGCGCAGACAACGGCTTCGATCGCGTTCCGGGTTAGGAGATCGGCCGCAATCGCAGCATCTCGCCCGCGCGGCGCGAGAACGAGAACGCGCTGGTCCATCAGGCGGCGTGTCCGTCGCCGGTGCCGGCTTCGCTTGCCAGCAGGGTCTTGCTCTCGCCAGAGAACGTCGGGACGCCGGTTAGCACACCCTGGAAATCGCGCAACGGTTCGCCAAACGCGATACCGCTTTCGGCGATCCTGAACTCGCGGATAGTACGCTCGTGTTTCGCGGTTCGCGTCTTGATGACAGAAATCGCCTGGCGAACTTCTCCATAGGCTTCGAAGTAGCGGAGCTGGAGAACGGTATCGGCAAGATAGCTCAGGTCGACGTCGGAACGAATGTCGCCCATCACGCCGTGCAGACCAAGGATGAGAAGAGAAACTGCGCCCAGCTGGCCGAGATAGGTCAGCAGCTCGTGCATCTGGAGGATGAGAAACTGCTCGTTGGGCATCGACTGGAGGTAGGCGTTGAGACTGTCGATCACGACGACCTTGGCGCCATGCTCCTCCACCGCCTGTCGTACCGCGCCCGCGAACTCGCCGGGCGATAATTCCGCCGGGTCGATCGCGCGCAGGAGAAGCTGGCCGCTGTCGATGTAGCGCTGGAGATCCATGCCCAGCGCCGCCGATCGCTTCATCAGGGTCGGCAAGCGCTCGTCGAACAGGAAGTAGACCGCATGATCGCCGCGCTCGAGTGCCGCGACCATAGCCTGCGCCGCAGCGGTGGTCTTGCCGACGCCGGCCGGGCCAGTCAGCAAAGTGGCTGTGCCGGGAACGAGGCCGCCACCGAGCAACGCGTCGAACTCGGCCGAGCCCGTCGAGACAGGATCATCGGCATATTCGATGCCATGTTCGGCCGCGACCAGGCGCGGATACACGCATAGGCCGCCACGCTCGATTTCGAAGTCGTGATAGCCACCGCGAAAGCGGACACCGCGCATTTTCACGACGTGGACGCGCCGCCGCTGCGCCCCGAAGCCCGACAGGGTCTGCTCCAGTGAGATCACACCGTGCGCGATACTATGAAGCTGAACGTCGCTGCCCGATGTGCTCTTGTCGTCGAGAACGAGCACGGTGCAGGCACGTGTCGTGAAGAAGTGCTTGAGCGCCAGGATCTGGCGGCGATAGCGGATCGCACTCTGGGCCAACAGACGCAGCTCGGAAAGGCTATCGATCACGACCCGCGTCGGGCGGACCTCGTCTACCTTCGCCATGATGCCGCGCAATGTCTCGCCGAGTTCAACTTCGCTTGGATGGAGCAAAGTCTGTTCCTGATCGTCGGCAAGCCCTTCGGCGGGCACCATCTCGAACAAGCTGATCGGATCGAGCGACCAGCCATGGGTCTTCGCCACGGCGCGCAGTTCGACTTCGGTCTCGGCCAGCGTGATATACAGGCCGGTCTCTCCGATTTTCGCACCGGCTAGCAGGAAACCCAGCCCAAGCGTGGTTTTGCCCGTCCCCGGCGTACCCTCGACCAGATACAGACGGTCGGGTGTGAGGCCTCCGCCAAGGATGTTGTCGAGACCGGATATGCCCGTCAGAGCCGGCTGAATTTTGTCTTCGTCAATCGGCACTTACGATCCCCGTTGCAGCGCTGGTGTCACCTAATAGCGGTAACGTCGCTTCGCAGAGATGGATGCGGTGAGCCTCGAGGTAAGGCCTATCGTCCGACCACTTACGCCGATCCGGCCGCGGCAGGGTGGCTAGTTGATTAGCAGGCTTGCACAGGAAGGGAGACGGCTGTCGACCGGCATTATCCATTTGGCAATAGCCTTGTGAACGATCGAATTTGGTGAGATTTGCCGGCTCGCGAAGCGTCCTCAATTGAAAGGTTCGATCCAAAAGCGGCATTCCCCAACACTGGCATAGTCAGGTGGTCCGCAATTCCTGGGCCAGATAATCCACGAAGGCGCGCGCGGCAGGCTTCGCGTCCTGGCCATGGGCGAATAGCGCATGGGCTTCGATGCCACCCAGTTTCCAATCGGGCAGCAACTGCACCAGATCGCCTTTGTCGAAATCCTCAGCGAAGGATGGCAGGCTCGCTACGGCGATACCGAGTCCGGCCCGGACCGCACTGACCGCAACCTCGGCGCTGCTGATGGAGACCTGTCCGTTGGGCGAAACCTTGATCTGTGTGTCACCCCTGCGGAATATTAGGTCTTTGCCCGCTACGGGGCCGGCAATGATGAAATTATGTTCTTCGAGATCCTCTGGCGTGGTGGGCGTACCTTCGCGTTCAAGGTAAGATGGCGCCGCCGCCACGACGAGCGGCCAGCGCCCCACAAGCCGCGCGATCGCGCTGGAATCGGGCAGTTTGCCGATGCGGACCGCCACGTCGATCCCCTCCTGGATCAGATCCTGCCGGCGATCATCGGTGACCAGTTCGACCTGCAGGTTAGGATGGCGCGTGAGGAAGCCGCCGAGCAACGGCACGAGCGCGCGAGAGGCGAGGATCGTCGAGACGCCGATGCGCAGACTGCCGTGCAAATCTTCTCCGCCGCGGATCGCGTTGTCCGCTTCCTCGAGTGATGCCAGAATCGGCTGGATGCGGGCGAGATAGGCAGCGCCCGCGTCGGTGAGGATGAGCGCGCGGGTCGAACGCGAGAATAGCGACGTCCCCAATTGCTCCTCGAGCAGCGCGATGATCCGCGAGGCCGTCGGCTGCGACAGCCGCATCGCACGGGCACCCTTGGAGAAGCTGCCCGTGCGCGCGACCTGGACAAAAAGCCGAAGGGCCTGAAACTGGTCGCTCAACCCTTCGGTCCCGCTCGCCATGGAAGATCCCTCGATCCTAACCGCTTTAATTATCGACGGCCACCTTCGGTTGGGGGGCGGAAGCCCCCCGACCTGTCAGACCTGCGCGTAGCCCCCGTCGACCGGCAGCTCGACGCCGGTAATGAAGCTGCTTTCGGCTGAGGCAAGGAAGGTCGCTACGCTCGCGATTTCGCTCGGATCTCCGTTCCGACTCAGCGGCGTCTTGGCGGCGAACTCCGTGTAGAAGGCCTCGAGTTGCTCGTCGCTGAACCCCGCCTGCTCGGTCATGATCGGGGTGATGATCGTGCCGGGCGCGATCGTGTTGACGCGGATCCGCCGCGCCGCGAGATCAGTTGTCCAGGTGCGAGCGAAGGAGCCGATCGCCGCCTTGGTCGCCGAATAGACGGTGAAGGCCGGCATCCCGAGGCTGGCCGCGATCGAGCCGTTGAGGATGATCGAGCCGCCGTCGACGATCAGCGGCAACAGCGTCTGAACACTGAAGAAGGTGCCTTTGAGGTTGGTCCCAACAGTCCGATCGAAATCGGCTTCGGTGACTGTCCCGAAGGCGCCGAGCGCCCCGCCGCCGGCATTGGCGAAGAGGACGTCGATCCGGCCATGGGTAGCCGCAATCTGATCATGCAGCCGCTTGAGATCGCCAAGGTCGGCGATGTCGCCCTGGAAGCCCTCAATCGCGCCGCCGATCTCGGCGAGTGCCTCGTCGAGCCGATCACGTCTGCGGCCGGTGATGACAACAGTGGCGCCTTCGGCCACAAACTGCCGCGCCGTCGCGCGGCCCATACCGCTGCTGCCGCCGGTCACGACGGCGATCTTGCCTGATAGTCTTTTCATGATGGGAGTCCTTGTTGAAAAAAGAGGTCGATCAGCCGTGAAACGGCACCCAGAACATTTTCACCTCGACGTTCAGCATTCCCGACCGGACGGTCGGATCGTCGGTGCCGATGCGGGTTGCTTCTTCGAGATCGGCGGCCTTGAAGATCGTCATGCCGCCATCGGCGAGCACGCCCTGCAGGCCGCCAGCCTGCTTCATGAAGGGACCGCTCATCACGGTAAGCCCCTTCTCCTGCATTTCGATCATGTAGCCGACATGGGCCATGAATTCGGGCTGCTCATTATAGGGGACGCCTGCGATCCAGTTCGGGCCCGGCGTCTAAAAGGCCACGAAATAGTGGGGGCCATTTTCGTCGATCATGACTGCGCACTCCGTTGATGTCCGCCGTGAGACCTTGCGGCTCCGGCCCCACCTATGTCGGAGCTTTCCACACGGCTGCGCAGTGCGAGCTTTCGGATAACTGGCATTTGCGAGGCGAATGGATTGGTCGGATGGTCGCAACATTATCAGCGCTAGCGATCAGGCGGGAGGTGACGTCATCCCAAGACGGCTAATGGCCGCGCTTGCTCCCCGGCCAGTCTCCGGCGACCCAGGAACGACCGGTCCTTAAAACCGTCGTTCGAGCCCGAGATCGCGGATGGTAGGATATTCCCAGATAACGTCGTTTCCGATCAGCGCACCCATCACCCGGTGTCACGAAGCAGACTGTCGGCAATTGGGAAGCGCCTCGGGACGCGAGAACGGCGACAAATAGGCGCCTAGCTGCCTAGCTGCGCTTACCAAAGCGATAGCATGCGCCAACTACCGACCGGATGACCTTGTCCGGCATGGCCTGCGTCGCTGCAGCGGTAAACAGGTCGCCGCTACAATGCCCTGGTATGATATAATCGGGGTTAATCGCTTGCATCATCGCGACCGTCTCGAGTGCCTGTGCCTTGGTCTGCGGCGGGATCAGATGAAAGCCGCCGACGATGGCGTGGACCTTGTCGATACCGGACACCGCTTGTGCTCGGCGCACCGTGTTGATGATGCCTCGGTGGCTGCACGATCCGATCACGACCAGGCCGCGTCCAGCAACATTAAAAGCAGTGCCGAGTTCATGCACGGCATCGTCCACAACGAAATCGACATCACGCTTGCCAGGCTCGAGCAGCGCGCGGTTGCAGTTCTGGCCGGGTAGCATTGCCGTCGGCACCCTAGGTCGTTCAGTCGAGACAAAGGGTATCTCACCCGTGGTGAACCCTCCGCCTCCGACAACCTGTGGATCACCCGAGACGATCACCTTTATCCCAGCCTTGGACAGTGCGGGCCGGTCGATCGCGCCGAACGAGGAGGCGCCGGGCTTCGTGCCTCTTAGCCGCGCGCAGAACGCTTCTTCGTCGCCAATGAATAAGGGCGTTCCGCGCCGGACCTGCTGCGTCGCCAGCAGTCCGTCCAGCCCACCAAAATGATCGTAATGTCCGTGGCTCAGCACCATCGCGTCAAAACTCTCGGGCTTGATGTCCATCAGGTCCAGATTGTTGAGCAAGGTCCGCGGCGTATAGCCAAAGTCGATCAGGATGTTGCGCTCGTCGCTCGGGGCGAGAACGCTGTGTGCAAACAGCGAGTAGCCCCATTCTGCAGCGTAAGTCGAACGGTAGTCAGGCGCGGGGTTTGGAGCAGAAACCGAGATATCGGGTCGCTCGAAGTCAGCTGCAAAAACATTGGCGAAATTGTCGACCACAACCGAGAGACCGAGGCTCGTCACGGTCGGTACCGTGAAAGAGTCTGCACCAGCCGATAGGCGCCGAGGGACCCCGAGCAGGGCCACAACGCCAAGCCCAAGCATCTCCCGACGACAGATCTTCATGGCGCATCCCCAATCACGGCATTGCAACCGGACAATGGCAGCTTTTCAAGATCCCGTCTCCAACCTGGAACGACGGTTCTTGGGCGCAGTGCCGATGGGCGGCTTTCGATCGGGCTGCTTCGCGTCGTCAATGCCGAAGAACGAGTGGCGGCAGCGGGTTCACGCAGTTAGCTCGACCTAGACTGGCGCCCCGGCTGCTCGGGCGATCGCTGCAAAGGCATCGCCCGTCGCCCAGATCGTACCAGCCTGAATCGCAACAAAGATCGCGAACAAGGCAGGGAATGGCCAGGACAATCGCTTGCTGAACAGCTCCGCGATGATTGCGATAATCAGCACCGCTTCGATGGTGTAAAACGTCCATGTCAGGCCGCCAGAAAGGCCATGCAATGCCGGTATATGCTGGGCGTAGAGCCGCCCGAGGGCAGGACCCAGACCAATCAGGATCGTCGAACCCATCAAGCGGGAATGCAGGCGGCGGTTCCGACGGTAGGCAATGCCGAGGCCGTACATCGCCATGAACAGGAGCAAGAATGTGATATCGAGGAAGACGAGGCTGAGCCGAAGGTCGCGCGGAAAGCCTTCGTCCCCGACGAGC
>Ga0105240_10012139_pt1 | contig 11926 bp, 7 predicted proteins | sample KBSC54metaG_FD_80426 | JGI IMG/M metagenome (GOLD analysis project Ga0105240, IMG submission 80426) | Corn rhizosphere microbial communities from Kellogg Biological Station, Michigan, USA - KBS C5-4 metaG | ecosystem: Host-associated > Plants > Roots > Rhizosphere > Soil | place: Michigan, USA...
ACCACCAGCTCGGCGCCCTCGTCCGCGCCCATCTGGATGTAGTCGGAGACCTTCTGGCGGTGGGCGGCGGTGACCACCGGGCCGTACTGGGCCGCCGCGTCGTTGGAGAGGCCGACCTTCAGGGTCTCGATCTCGGCCAGCATCTTCTCGCGGAAGGCCTCGGCGGTCTTGGCGCCGACCGGCACCACGACCGGGAGCGCCATGCAGCGCTCGCCCGCCGAGCCGAAGGCCGCGCCGGAGATGTCCTTCACCGCCTGGTCGAGGTCGGCGTCGGGCAGGACGATGCCGTGGTTCTTGGCGCCGCCCATGGCCTGCACGCGCTTCCCGGCCGCGGTCCCGCGCGAATAGACGTAGTGGGCGATGTCCGAGGAGCCCACGAAGCTGACGGCCTTGATGTCCGGGTGGTCGAGGATCGCGTCGACCGCGACCTTGTCGCCCTGCACCACGTTCAGCACGCCCTTGGGCGCGCCGGCCTCCATCATCAGCTCGGCCAGGCGGACCGGGACCGAGGGGTCCTTCTCCGAGGGCTTCAGGATGAAGCTGTTGCCCACCGCGATGGCCACGCCGAACATCCACATCGGGATCATGGCGGGGAAGTTGAACGGGGTGATGCCGGCCACCACGCCCAGCGGCTGGCGCATGGAATAGACGTCGATGCCGGGGCCCGCGCCCTCGGTGTATTCGCCCTTCAGGGCGTGCGGGATGCCGCAGGCGAACTCGATGACGTCGAGGCCGCGCTGCACGTCGCCGCGCGCATCGGCGATGACCTTGCCGTGCTCCGAGGAGAGCAGCTCGGCGAGCTCCTCAATGTTGGCTTCGACGAGCCGCTTGAAGTCGAACATGACGCGGGCGCGGCGCTGCGGATTGACCAGCGCCCAGGTCTGCTGGGCGCGGAGCGCGCTCGCCACGGCGGCGTCCACCACGCCGGTGGTGGCCAGGGCCACGCGGGCCTGCACCTCGCCGGTGTTGGGGTTGAAGATGTCGCCGAAGCGGCCGGAGGTTCCTTTGACGGCTGCGCCGTCGACGAAGTGGGTGATGTCACGCATGGGCGGGCATTTAGACCTTCAGGGCGGCCACGCCTAGGCGCCGGGGGCCATTTCCGCCGATGGGCGCGCTTGCTCAAGGCCTGCGCGCCAGCGCATCCTGCGGCGCATGACGGCCGCTTCGCCCGCCGAGACCCTGAGCCCCGCGCGGCGGCGGCCGCACATCATCGACGTGCTGATCGAGGAACGCGCGCCGAAGCTGGCGGGGAGCCCGGCCTGGCCCGTGCTGCGGCCGCTGCTCTACAGCTTCCTGGACTACGCCAAGGCGCGGCGCATGGCCGACGCCATCCGGCCGCTGCCCGGCCGCGCGGCGCTGGAATATGTGTCGCAGATGCTGAGTGTGCAGGTCACCGCGCACGGCCTGGAGCATGTGCCGAGGCAAGGCCGGCTGATCGTGGTCTGCAACCACCCGACCGGCATCGCCGACGGTATCGCGGTCTTCGATGCGCTGAAGCCCCTGCGGCCGGACGTCTGTTTCTACGCCAATTCCGACGCCCATCGGGTCTCGCCGGGCTTCACCGACGTCCTGATCCCGGTCGAATGGGTGGAGGCCAAGCGCACCCGCGAGCGGACCCGCCAGACCCTGATCCTCACCCGCGAGGCGATGGAGGCGGAGCGCTGCCTGGTGATCTTCCCCTCCGGACGCCTGGCGCGGCGGCAGGCGGACGGACGGCTCTCCGACCCGCCCTGGGCGGCCTCGGCGGTGTCGCTGGCGCGCAAGTACGACGCCCCGATCCTGCCGCTCCACGTGGCGGGCCCCTGGTCGGGGCTGTTCCATTTCTTCAACCGCTTCTCCGCGGAGCTGCGCGACGTCACCCTCTTCCATGAGCTGCTCAATAAGCGGGGCCGGGCCTTCACCCTGACCGCGGGACGTCCGGTGGCGCCGAACGCCCTGGAGGGCGAGCCGGCCGAGGCGATCGCGCGGCTCAAGGCCTTCGTCGAGACCAGGCTGCCGGGCGCGCCGGGCCGGGCCTGCGCATGATCCTGGACAGCGAGGCGGCGACGGCGCGCCTGGGCGCGGCGATCGCCGGGCGGCTGCGCGCCGGGGAGGCGGTCTGCCTCTCGGGCCCGCTGGGCGCCGGCAAGTCGACCCTGGCGCGCGCCCTGATCCGCGCCCTGACCACGCCCGACGAGGAGGTCCCCTCGCCCACCTTCACCCTGGTTCAGTTCTATGAGGGGCCGCGGCTGAAGATCGCGCATTTCGACCTCTACCGGCTGACCGACCCGTCGGAGGCCTATGAGATCGGCCTCGACGAGGCGCTGGAGGACGGGGCCGTGGCCATCGAGTGGCCGGAGCGGCTGCAGGGCCGGCTGCCGCCGGATCGACTCGATGTAGAGATCGGCCTGGCCGGGTCGGGCCGCCGGGCGCGGCTGACGCCGCAAGGGTCGTGGATGGGACGCGTGGAAGGACTGACGGATTGAGCCCTGAGCGTGAGGCGGCGAAGGCGCGGTTCCTCAAGGACCATGGCCTCGGCGCGGCCAGGATCGAGCCGCTGGCGGGCGACGCCTCGACGCGCAGCTACGCGCGCCTGCATCCGCAGGTCGGTCCGCCGCTGATCCTGATGGACCAGCCGCCGGTGCTGGAGACCCCCATCTGCCCGCCGGGCGCCAGCGAGGCCGAGCGCCTGGCCCTGGGCTACAACGCCGCCGCACGGCTGGCGGCGGGCTCGGTGGCCGCTTTCGTGACCACGGCGGCCTATCTGCGCGACCACGGCCTCTCGGCGCCGAAGATCGTGGCCTTCGAGGTGGACCAGGGGTTCGCGGTGCTGGAGGACCTGGGCGACGGCCTCTTCGCGACCCTGATCGCGGACGGCGCGCCCGAGACCCCGCTCTACGAGGCCGCGGTGGACGTGCAGGTCCAGCTGCATGCGGAGGCGCCGCCGGAGATCCTGCAGGCGCAGGGCGTGGCCTGGCCGCTCCTCACCTACGACACGCTCGCGCTCAAGGTGGGGACCGACACCTTCCCGGAATGGTGGCCGAAGTTCGCGGGGCTGCCCGCCTTCTCGCCGGACGCGGTGGCCGAATGGGACGCGCTCTGGGCGCCGGTCTGGGTGCGCGGCGAGGCGGGCGCGGCCGTCTTCTGCCACCGGGACTACCACGCCCAGAACCTGCTGTGGCTGCCCGAGCGCAAGGGCGCGGCCCGCGTCGGCCTGCTCGATTTCCAGGATGCGCTACGCGCTCACCCAGCCTGGGACCTGACCCACCTCCTGCAGGACGCCCGCCGCGACGTTTCGCCGAAGCTCGAAACGTCGATGTTGGACCGCTACCTGGCCGCGCGGCCGAAGGTCGACCGGGAAAGCTTCCTCGCCGACTACCGGGCGCTCGCCGCCTCCAACGCCGCGCGCATCCTGGGCCGCGTCTTTGCGCGCCAGGCGCTCTTGGGCCGCACGCAGTACATGGCCTTCATGCCGCGCACCTGGCGCTACCTCGAACGCAACCTGGCCGACCCGCAGCTCGCGGGCCTGCGGCGCTGGTTCGACGCCAACGTGCCGGCGGACGCGCGGGCATGAGCGCTGGCCCCAAGACCGCCATGGTGCTGGCCGCGGGCCTCGGCACCCGCATGCGGCCGCTGACCGATCGTCTGCCCAAGGCCCTGGTGCCGGTGGCCGGCCGTGCCCTCATCGACCGGGCGCTGGACAAGCTCGTGGAAGCCGGGGTGGAACGGGTGGTGGTCAACCTCCACCACTTCGCCGAGCAGGTGGAGGCGCATCTCAAAGGCCGCCGCGACCTCGAGGTGCTGTTCTCCGACGAGCGCGACGGCCTGCTGGATTCCGGCGGCGGCATCCAGCACGCGCGCGCCCTGCTCGGGGACGATCCGATCTTCGTGGCCAACATCGACTCGCTGTGGCTGGAGGGCGAGACCCCGGCGCTGGAGGCGCTGAAGCGCGCCTGGGACCCTGACCGCATGGACCTGCTGCTGCTGCTCGTCGCGCGCGGCAACGGCCTGGGCTTCGAAGGCCCGCAGGGCTTCCTGATGGACGCCGAGGGCCGGCTCACCCACTCCGTCTCGCCCGACGTGGTCACGCCCTTCGCCAACGTCGGCTTCGGCATATTGAAGCCGCAGATCCTCGACGGCGCGGGAACCGGCGCCTTTTCGATCTATCCCACCTGGCGGCGGCTGCAGGCCGAGGGGCGCCTCTACGGCGCGGTGATGGACGCCTTCTGGATGCACGTGGGGGACCCGGCGGCGCGCGACGCGGCCGAGGCGCGGCTGGGGTGAGCAGCCCCTTCCAGGGCGCCGGGCCGCGCTGGTTCACCATCCCGGCGCACCGGCCTTTCGCGCAGGACCTGGCGCGCGGCCTCCTGGAGATGCTGGCGCCGCTCGGCCCGGAGGCGCTGTCCCAGGCCATCGTGCTGACGCCCACGCGGCGCGGCGCGCGGGCGCTGGCCGACGCCTTCGTCGCCGCGGCCGAGGGCGCGGCCGTGCTGCCGCCGCAGATGCGGCCGCTGGGCGACCTCGACGAGGGCGAGCCGCCCTTCGAGCCGGGCGACCTGGCGCTCGACCTGCCGGCCGCGATCGATCCCCTGAAGCGCCGCTTCGAGCTCACCCGCCTGGTCACCGACCACTGGGATCTCCTGGCGCCGCGCGAGCTCACCGCGGCCTCGGCGCTGGAGATGGCCGACGCCCTGGGCGGTTTCCTCGACAGCCTGCAGATCGAGGAGCTGCAGCCCTTCGACCGGCTGGCCGGCCTGGTCGAGGCGGACCTCGCCGACCACTGGCGGATCTCGCGGCGGTTCCTGGAGATGGCGCTGGTCGAATGGCCCAGGCGCCTGGAGGCCCTGGGCGCGGTCGACGTCAGCGAACGGCGGGTGAGGCTGCTGCGCCGGCTGGCGGAGGCCTGGACCGAACGCCCGCCGCCGGGCGTGCTGGTGGCGGCGGGTTCCACCGGCACGGCCCCGGCCACCGCGGCGCTGCTGAAGATCATCGCCCAGGCGCCGCAGGGCTGCGTGGTGCTGCCGGGCCTCGACGAGGGCCTCTCCGACGAGGCCTGGGCGGAGGTCGGCGAACAGCATCCGCAGGGGGCCATGCGGCGCCTGCTTCACGCCGCCGGCGTCGACCGCCAGGACGTCGAGGTCTGGCCGGCCTCGCTGGTGTTCTCCGCGCGCGGGCGGTGGCGCCAGCGGGTGATCAACGAGGCCCTGCGGCCGCCGGAGCGCACCGCCGACTGGCTGCGGGTGATCGGCGACCTGAACACCCAGGCCGACGGCGAGGCGGTCAATGGCGTGGGCTTCGGCCTGGAGGGCCTGTCGCTGGTCAGCGCCCGCTCGGAGGAGGAGGCGGCGACCGTCGCGGCGCTGCTGCTGCGCGAGGCGCTGGAGACGCCGGAGCGCACCGCCGCCCTGGTGGCTCCCGATCAGGCGCTGGCGCGCCGCGTGGCGGCCAAGCTGGCGCGCTGGGGCGTCGTCCCGGACAGCTCGGCCGGGGAGGCCCTGGCGGGCTGCCCTTGCGGCGTGCTGGCCGGACTGGTGGCCGGCGCGGCGGTCGACCCGCTGCACCCGGTCCGGCTGCTGGCGATCCTCAAGCACCCCTATGTGCGGCTGGGCCGGGCGCCGGGCGAGCTCGCCGCAGGGTTGGAGGTGCTGGAGCGCTGCGGTTTGCGCGGCGCGCGGCCCTGGCGCTGGGACGGGCTGAGGGCGCGTCTGGTGGGCGAGCCCGAGGCGCTGGCCCTGGCCTCCGCGCTGGAGGCCATCCTGACCGCCTTGCCGCCAGGCGACGCCCCGCCGGGCGAGGCCGCGCGCGCCGTCGCCGCGGCCATGGAAGCCCTGGCCCGCGACGATTGCGGCGACCTGGGCGAGCTTTGGAGCGGCCATGGCGGGGAGGCGATGAGCCGCCTCCTGGCCGGCCTGATCGAGGACGGTTCGGGCTTGCCCGAAGCCTCGCGGCGCGGCTTCGCCGACCTCCTGGAACGGCTGATGGAGGGCGAGAAGGTGCGGACCGGCGGCGCGACCCATCCGCGCCTGCGAATCCTGGGCGCCATCGAGGCCCGGCTGGTGCGCGCCGACCGGCTGATCGTCGCCGGGCTGGAGGAGGGCGTCTGGCCGCGCGGCGCGCCGCTCGACCCGTTCCTGTCGCGGCCAATGCGGGCCACCCTCGGCCTGCCGCCGCCCGAGCGGCGGGTGGGCCTCGCCGCCCACGACTTCGCCCAGGCCGCCTGCGCGCCGGAGGTGATCCTGCTGCACGCCGAACGCCGCGAGGGCGGGCCTTCGGTCAAGTCGCGCTGGCTGTGGCGGCTGGAGACCCTGGCCAAGGGCGCGGGCGTGACCATCCCGAGCCGGCCCGAGGCGCTCGCCTGGGCGCGCGGCCTGGATGCGCCCGCCGAGTACCGGCCCGCCGCGCGGCCGGCCCCGGTCCCGCCCGCCGCCGACCGGCCCACGGCGCTCTTCGTGACCCGGGTGGAGAGCCTGACCCGCGACCCCTACGCGGTCTGGGCGCGCGACATCCTGAAGCTTCGGGCCCTGGACCGGCCCGACGAGCCGGTGGACGCGCGGGCGCGCGGCACCGCGATCCACGCGGCCTTCGAGCGGTTCGCGCTGGCCCATCCGGCCAGCCTGCCGCCGGACGCCGCGGCCATCTTCCAGGGCCTCTACCTGGAGGAGCTGGAGCGCGCCGGCATGCCGCGCGAGGCGCTGGCCCGCGAGACCGCGCTTGCCCGCGAGGCCGCCGCCTGGGTCGCCGAGCTGGAGGCGCGGCGCCGCGCCGACGGCCGCGCCATCCATGTGGAGAAGACCGGCGAGCTCCTGGTCGAGATCGAGGGCCGGCCGTTCCGGCTCTCCGCCAAGGCCGACCGCATCGAGGCCGACCCGCGGGGCTTCGGCCACATCCTCGACTACAAGACCGGCAAGGCGCCGTCGCAGAAGGTGATGGACGCGGGCTTTTCCCCGCAGCTGACCTTGACCGCCGCCATCCTGGCGCACGGCGGCTTCGCCGAGCTCGGCCGGCTGCAGCCCGGCGAACTGACCTATCTGGAGATCACCGGCCGCAAGCCCGCCGGCCGCGAGGAGGTGCGCGCGACGGCCGGCGACGAGAGCCACGAGGCGGCCGAACGGGCGCTGGCCGGCCTGAAGGCCCTGATCGCCCGCTACTGGGACCCGGCCGAGCCCTTCGTCTCGCGCACCGCCCCGCAGTTCGTGCACCAGTACGCCAGCGACTACGACCACCTGGCGCGGGTCTTCGAGTGGTCGACCAGCGGCGAGGCGGGCGACGAATGAGCCGCGCCGCCATGGAGGACCCGCAGCGCATCGCCGCCGATCCGGCGCTCTCGGCCTTCGTCACCGCCAACGCCGGGTCGGGCAAGACCAAGACCCTGATCGACCGGGTGGCGCGGCTGCTGCTGGCCGGGGTCGATCCGGAAAAGGTGCTCTGCGTGACCTACACCAAGGCCGCCGCCGCGGAGATGCAGCGCCGGCTGTTCGGTCGCCTGGGGGAGTGGTCGGTGATGGCCGACGCGCCCCTGACCGGGCGCCTCGCCGAGCTCGTGGGCCCCGGCGCCTTCGACACCCCGCGGCTCTCCGAGGCCCGGGCCCTCTTCGCCCGCGCCCTGGAGACGCCGGGCGGCCTGAAGATCCAGACCATCCACGCCTTCTGCGAGAAGCTCTTGCGGCGCTTCCCGCTGGAGGCGGGCGTCTCGCCGGGGTTCCGCGTGATGGACGACACGGCCGCCGCCGCGGTCGCCGACGCCGCCCGCAAGGCGGTGGCGCGCCACGCCCTGCTGGGCGAAGGCCTGGTCGCCGAGGCCTATGCGCGATTCTCCGTGGCGCTCGATTTCGCGGCCTTCCAGGGGATGTTCCTGGGCTTCGAGACCCGGCGCGCGGCGCTGGAGGACTTCCTGGCGACGCGGGGCGGGCCGGAGGGCGCCCAGGCCTGGGTGTGGGACGCCTGCGGGGTCGCGCCCGGCAGCGACCCGGAGCGGTTGGAGCGCGAAGCCATGGCGGCGCTCGACCGCCCGCTCTGGCGCGCCGCGGCGGGGGCGCTCATGGCCGGGACCGGCAGCGACCAGAAATGCGCCGCCAAGCTGGCCGCGGTCGCCGACGACCCCGACGCGACACTCACCGCCGCGCTGGACGCCCTCTTCACCGAGAAGGGCGAGGGGACGCCCGCCACCTGGGTCTTCAAGACCGCGGCGCTGAAGCCCCGCGAGGACCTGCGCCGCGCGCTGCTCGAGGAGCAGGACCGCCTGGCGGTCGTCCGCGAGCGGATCCGCGGCGCGCGGGTGGCGGCCGACACCCTCGACGCGCTCGTGCTGGCGCAGGCCTATCTGACCGCCTACCGCATCGAGAAGGGCTCGGCCGCGGCGCTCGACTTCGCCGACCTGATCGAGAAGACCAAGGCGCTGCTGGCCAGCCGCCCGGCCGCGGCCTGGGTGCTCTACAAGCTGGACGGCGGCATCGACCACATCCTGGTGGACGAGGCGCAGGACACCGCGCCGGACCAGTGGGACATCGTCCGTGCGCTGACCGGCGAGTTCTTCGCCGGCGCCGGGGTGGCCGAGGGCGACCGGCCCCTGCCGCGCAGCCTGTTCGTGGTCGGCGACGACAAGCAGTCGATCTACTCCTTCCAGGGCGCCGACCCCCGGCGCCTGGCGCTGGAGACCGACCGCTACATCGCCGAGATCGAGGCCGCCGAGCTGGCGGGCCGCCGCGTGCCGCTGAACGCCTCCTGGCGCTCGACCGTGGAGGTGCTGGCCTATGTGGACGCGGTGTTCGCGGCAGGCGTGCCGCCCGGCGTCGAGCCCCTGGCCCACCGCCCGATGCGCGAGGGCGACCGCGGCTGCGTGGACCTCTGGCCGCTCGAGCGCGAGGCCAAGGCCGAGGAGCGCGACGCCTGGACCGCGCCGCTCGACCTGGAGGCCGAGGGCAGCGCGACGAAGCGCCTGGCGCGCAACATCGCCTGCGAGATCAGGGCGCTGGTCGAGCGCGGCGACGCGGTGCTCGACGGCGCGACCAAGCAGTGGCGGCCCGCCGCCTGGGGCGACGTGCTTATCCTGGTGAGGAAACGCGGCGGCCTCTTCGAGGAGATCCTGCGGGCCCTCAAACACGCCAGGATCCCGGTGGCCGGCGCCGACCGGCTGGCGCTCTCCGGCCACATCGTCTTCGACGACCTCCTGGCGCTGGCCCGCTTCGCCCTCTACCCGGCCGACGACCTGACGCTCGCGGCCCTGCTGCGCAGCCCGTTCTGCGACCTGGATGACGAGGACCTCTACCGCCTGGCCAAGGACCGGACGGCCAGCCTCTGGCGCGCCCTGCTCCAGCGGGCGGACGAGGCGCCGGCCTGGCGCGCGGCGGCGGACTTCCTCTCCGGCCTCATCGAGGCGGCGCCGCGCCGCCGGCCCTTCGAGCTCTACAGCCGGGTGCTCGGCCTGCGCGACGCGGCCGGCCGCTCCATGCGCCAGAGGCTGCTGCGGCGGCTCGGGCGCGAGGCGGAGGACGCGCTCGACGAATTCCTCGCCCAGGTGTTGGCCGCCGAGCAGCGCGGCGTGCACGACCTGGAGAGCCTGGCCGCGGCGCTCGCCGGCCTCGACATCACCGTCAAGCGCGAACTGGAGGCCGGCCGCGACGAGGTGCGGGTGATGACCGCCCACGGCGCCAAGGGGCTGGAGGCGCCCATCGTCTTCCTGCCCGAGACCACCACGGCGGCGGGCGGGCGCGGGTCGGCCCTGCTGGAGACCGAGGACGGCGGCTTCCTCTGGTGCGTCTCGCAGAAGGGCGACTGCGAAGCCTCCCGCCTGGCCCGCGAGCTTCGCGCCCGCAAGGAGGACGAGGAGTCCCTGCGGCTGCTCTACGTCGCCCTGACGCGCGCCCGGGAGCGGCTGGTGCTCTGCGGTCGGATCGCGGCGAACCGCAAGGAGGAGAGCCTGAAGGGCTGGTGGGCGCAGATCCGCGCCGGCTTCGACCAGGCCGGCATCGCCGGCGAGCTGCGGCAGGTGGCCTGCGGCGACGTGACAGCGACCCGCTATGGCCCCGATCCCGCGCAGAGGCCGCGCGCGGCGGCCGGCGCCGAGGCGAGCGCGCCGCTCCCCGCCTGGACCGGGGAGGCGGCCCCGGCGCAGCCCCTGGCCCGCTACGCCTCGCCCTCGGACCTGGGCGAAGGCGTGAAGGCCCCGGCGCCTTCGCCGCTGGCCGCCGTGGGCGGGCTGGGCCGCTTCCGGCGCGGCGACCTGATCCACCGGCTGCTGCAGATCCTGCCCGACCTGGCGCCGGAAGCCTGGGCGGACGGCGCCGCGGCCCTGCTGGCCCGCGAGCGCGACCTGACGCAGGCCCAGGCCACCGATATGGCGGCGGCGGCGCTCTCGGTGCTGCGCGACGCGCGGTTCGCCGAGGTGTTCGGCCCCGGCTCGCGCGCCGAGGTGGCGATCGCCGGCGCCGCGGCCGCGCTGCCGCCGGGGCTGAAGATCTCCGGGCGCATCGACCGGCTGGTGGTGCTGCCGGACCGGGTGCTGGTCGCCGACTTCAAGACCAACCGGCCCTCGCCGGCCCGGATCGAGGACGCCGACCCGGCCTATCTGCGCCAGATGGCGATCTACGCCGCCGTCCTGGCCGAGGTCTTCCCCGAGCGGCGGATCGAGGCGGCGCTCGTCTGGACCGACGGGCCGAAGCTGATGCCGGTCCCAGAAAACCTGCTCGCGCAAAGCCTTGCCGAGCTGCGCCGCAGCAGTTGATACCGGGGCTGCGCCCGCCTACATCGGCGGATCAAGAAGCGTCGGGGCGACGTTGTTCGAACCGCCGACGCGCAAGGAGATTTCCATGAGCACCGTGAAGGTCACCGACGAATCCTTCGAGAAGGACGTCCTGCAGGCCTCGAAGCCGGTCCTGGTCGACTTCTGGGCCGAATGGTGCGGCCCCTGCAAGCAGATCGCGCCCGCCCTGGAGCAGATCGCCGAGGCGCTCGGCAACCAGATGACCGTGGCCAAGCTGAACATCGAGGAGAGCCCGACCACGCCCTCGCGCTACGGCGTGCGCGGCATCCCCACCATGATGCTGTTCCGCGACGGCCAGATGGCCTCGATGAAGGTCGGCGCCATGCCCAAGCAGAAGATCCTGGAGTGGCTGAACGAGGCGGGCATCGCCGCCGCGGCCTAAGGACTACGTCGGCCAGGTCTCCGGGCTCATCGCCAGGACCTCGCCGGCGAAGTGCAGGCCGCCGCAGATCAGGACGTGGGGCGCCGGGCCTGAGCCGTCCAGCGCCTTGCGCAGGGCCTCGGTGACCGTGACGACCGGCTCGGCGGCGAGCCCGGCCTGGCGGGCGGCCTCGGCCAGGTCGCCCGGCGTCGCGGCGTTCGGCGAGTCGAAGGCGGTGGTGAAGACCTTCGGGTGCATCTCGGCGAACGGCCGGAAGTAGCCCTCCGCGTCCTTGCGGGCGAACATGCCGACGATCAGCACCAGCGGGCGCGGGTCGCGGTCGACCAGCCGCGAGGCGGCTTCGGCGAGCGCGCGGCCGGCGTGCGGATTGTGGCCGCCGTCCAGCCAGAGGTCCGAGCCGCGGGCCTTGGCCAGCGCCGCCAGCGGCCCCTTGGTCAGGCGCTGGAAGCGGGCCGGCCAGACCGCCGAGGCGACCCCGTGGCCCAGGTCGTCCTCGCCGATCTCCCGGTCGAAGGTCAGCGCCGCGGCCACCGCCAGGCCGGCGTTCTCGAACTGGTAGCCGCCGAACAGGCTGGGCGCCGGCAGGTCCAGCAGGCGGTCGGGCATCTGAACCATCAGCCGGCCGCGCTCCTCCCAGCTGTCGAAGTCGCGGCCCATCAGGAACAGCGGCGCCATGCGGTCGTCCGCCTCGCGCTCGATGACTTCCAGGGCTTCGTCGTGCTGGCGCGCGCAGACCACCGGCCGGCCGCGCTTGATGATGCCGGCCTTCTCCCAGGCGATCTTGGAGAGCTCCGGCCCGAGCATCT
>Ga0105240_10012141_pt1 | contig 11925 bp, 9 predicted proteins | sample KBSC54metaG_FD_80426 | JGI IMG/M metagenome (GOLD analysis project Ga0105240, IMG submission 80426) | Corn rhizosphere microbial communities from Kellogg Biological Station, Michigan, USA - KBS C5-4 metaG | ecosystem: Host-associated > Plants > Roots > Rhizosphere > Soil | place: Michigan, USA...
ATGTCTTTGCATGTCGCGGATGTTTTTCGAGTACCGCCTCATACTCTTTGCGTGCGCCCTCCTGGTCACCCACTTTTACCAGGAGCGAGGCCTTGAGCATCAGATAAGACGGCTGGCCTGGCTCAGCTGCGATCAGATGAGCAACCTCGACCAAAGCCTCCTGGAAGCGGTTGGATTGCTGGAGGTTTCGAGCGAGCAATTCTCGGGCGGCCAAGTAGAACGGAGCTAGATCGAGAGCACGCCGCAGCAGGCGCTCGGCGTCGGCCATGCGCCCGAGCCGGGTCGCAAGCTCCGCCATCATCCGGATCGCTACCACGTCCAGGGGATTTTCACGAAGTCGAGCCCGAAGGATGGGCTCTGCCTGCTCGAGATGCCCTTCCGACAACGCCAGACCCGCCGTCATCAGGGCGGGATCGTGGGTGGCGCGGGCGACCATCTCCTGCACGGCGCGATGTGAGACGACTCGCTCGCTCATTTTCCTACCAGCTCAGAACCTCTGCGACAGCTTCAGGCCGAAGAGCTGCGGCCTGGTAGGATAGACGAGATAGTGTTGCAGACAAAGCGTGCTTCCACAGTAGGCATTGCGGCTGAGCTGGCCGCGTCGGTCGAATATATTTTCGCCGAAGAATTCGATGTTGACTCCACCGAGCGAAAGACCCGCGCTCACATCGAAGGTTGTGAAGCCCGGCGTCGTCCCGAGCAGCGCATTCTCGCTCACCGACAGACGACTGCTAGCGTCGCTCTGGGACATCATGGAGACCTGAACGAACGGTTTTAATGCAAGTACTTCGAAATCGTGTCGCGCGGTCACGTTTCCTTTGAAACGCGGTTGCACGGGTAGCCGGGTTCCCTTGGGGGCCGCGACGCCGAGATCGCACCGTTGTACGTTGTCTATTGTCGTACAGAAGGGCGTCGCCAACTTGGCGTCGTTGTAGGCGCCGCTCGCCGACAGCGAGAACCCTCCGAGCTTCAGTTGAGTGTCGAGCTCCAAGCCACGGATGTCCGCATCGCCCGCGTTGATGAAGCTGACGGCGCCGAGATCGCCGATCACACCATACTGAATACCCTTCCAACGTTCATAGTAGGCGGCACCGTTCAACCTCAGCCGGTGGTCGAACCAGCTCGTCTTGAAGCCGATCTCGTAATTGCTGAGTGTATCCTCGTTGTATTGTACCGCAGTGCGGCGATTGATTCCGCCCGGACGGTACCCCGTCGAGTAGGTCGCATAGGCCATCCGGGCCGGATCAAACTGCCATGCCAGGCTGACCTTGTGGGTTTCACCGCTGCCATCGGCAGATCTGTTGAGGTTCACGCAGGAATCGCTGTACGGCACGCACCCGATGTTGACCGCGCTGCTGTGGAAACCGGTGAAGCCCGCTACTGAGTTGCGATACTTGTACTCCCGGATGCCGCCGGTCAGCGTCAACGTCGGGGTGATATGGAAGTCCGCCTGGGTAAAGGCCGCCGAATCGCGATCGACCCGGTTTACATGGGAATGATAGATCGAGTCACCGACCACGACGAAGTCGCTCGCCTGCACCGTGCCGGCAAGGCCCGGAACGTAAAAGAATGTCTGAAAGAGGTCCGCCTGGCGCTGGTAGAACAGGCCCGCGGTGAAGTCGAGCCGTTCGCCCGCCGGGGAGCTGATCCGTAGCTCATGCGTCTCCTTGGTGAAAGTCTGATCGTATTTCTCGAACTGGGTCGGATCGACCGGCGTGCCATCCGCCTTCTGGAAATAGGTGTAGTCCGGATACTGGTCATAGGCGACCGTGTAGTAGGAATAGTCCTGCACCAGCACGTGGCGGCGATGCATGTAGCCACCCGAATAGACGAGCTCCCAGTTGCTGATCTTGCCGTGAACGGCAAGCGCCGCCTGGTACCATTTGTCGTTTTCCTCACCCTGCAGGAAGTCGTGGATCTTCAGATCCCCGGCTTGGGGGTCGTACAGGAAGGCTCCTTTACCTTTTTGTTCCTGTGTCGTCACCGTCGGTGTGATCGTCCAGTTATCGTCCAGATCGATGCCCAGTGCGGCTCGGCCGCCATAGGTATCGACCGGGTTGAAGTCGTTCTTGACGAAACGTGAATTGTTGACCGTGATCGGGGAGTCCACCACCGACCCATCGGCGAGCGTGTGCGGGCGCTGATAGGTGCGGCTCGTGAGCGTGTTGTCGATATAACCGCCGTCGTGCTGATAGAAGCCCATGACGCGCAACGCCGCGCGGTCGGAAAGTGGCAGGTTGACGAACGACTCGACGCTGGTGCCCGCCTGCCCCATCCCAAAGGTGTTGACCTGCACATCGTAGCCCGCCTTGAAACCCGATGGATCGGGCTTGTTGGTGATGATCCGCAACGTGCCCGACAGCGAGCTGGCGCCAAACAATGTGCCTTGCGGACCGGAGAGCGCCTCGACACGCGCGATGTCGTAAATGTGAACGTCGAGCATGCTGTAGATGGTTGTAACCGGAATATCGTCCAGGTAGACGGCAGCGGTCGGCTGAGTGCTCAAGGCGTCGCCCTCCGAGCCGGAGGTGACGCCGCGGAAGAACAGCTGCGAATTTCCGGGTCCGAGAGACTGGAAGCTGACACTGGGAAGCAGCTTCGTATAGTCATCGAAGTTGTTGACCTGGTGCTGCTCCAAGGTCGAGGCCACTATTGCCTGTATGCTGATCGGTACACGTTGCATGCTTTCATCGCGCCGCTGAGCACTCACCACGACCTCGGTGAGGTCGGCATCGGTCGCGGCGGCTTCACTCGATGGTGTAGCTGTCTCCTGCGCGACGGCCGCAACGCCGAACGCTGCGCTGGTCACCAGTGCCGCCCAACTTTTCTTCTTCATAGTGTCGCTTGCTCCCCACCGACCCGTTTTGGAACGAGCCTAGCAGCGACGCCGGCGAGCGTGAGACGTATTGTATCTGAGGAGTGACACACGAAGTGTCGTTGCCCGGTGAGATCCAGCCAAGAATACTGACCACGTTCGAGCGCACTCGAGGGGACCGGATGCTGTTTCTGTCAGATGAGCTGATTCAGCGGGAGCTGAAGATGGAGAAGGTAGTCGACCTCGTCGAAGAAGCCTTCGCCGCGGACGCCCATGGCCGGGCGATCACCTTCCCGGCGATCGTGGAGTACGTCGGCAAAGCGCACGCCCACTTCGGGTTGAAATCAGGCTATCTCAACCTGGAGAATGACTCGCGTGCCGTGGGGGACGGGCATGCTCCGGACGGCGGCCGTGAAGTGCTGGGTCTCAAGGCCGGCGGCTACTGGCTCGAGAATCAGGAGCGGTACGGCTTGCCAAATCATCGCGCCACCCTGCTGCTGATCAATCCCGATACAGGAGAAGCCCTGGCCGTCATGCCGGCAAACACGATTACTCGCATGCGAACGGCGGCCGCCGGAGCCGTCGCCGCCCGACATCTTGCGCGACAGGACGCGACGACGGTTGCCGTGCTGGGGACCGGTGAGCAGGCCCACGCGCAACTCGAAGCCCTGCAGCTCACGCGCAGCATCTCAAAGGTCAGAGTCTGGGGCCGAAAGCCGGCTGCAATCGAACGCTATATTGCGGCCTGGCAGGGGCGCGATGTTGACGTTCGGGCGGCCGCGAGCCCGGAGGAAGCGCTCGCGCAATCCGACATCGTCATCACGACTACGCCGTCGACCTCTCCGCTCGTGCTGGATCCCTGGATTTGCTCAGGGACTCACATCAACGCCATCGGCAGTGATGGAGCGGGGAAAAGAGAGCTCGACCCTGCATTGATCCGACGGGCCAAATTCGTGGCGGATAAGGCTTCGCAGAGCGAAACGATCGGAGAACTGCAGCAACTCGTCCCGGACAGTTCAGCTGATCGGCCTCTCCTGCACGCGGAGCTCGGACAGATCTGCGCGGGGCTGCGCGTCGGCCGGGAGAACCGTGAAGAGATCACCATCTTCGATTCCTCGGGCGTGAGTTTCCAGGATCTCGTGGTCGCCGACTTCCTGGCAAGGCTCGCCCGCGAGAACCGACTCGGCCAGGTGATCTGGTGATATGCGCGGCACGCGCTTATCAGGGGCGCTTCGCGGCTCGGGAGACTGCCGCGACCACGAGGTCCACGAAATTGCGCAGGACAGGCGATGTGTCGTTGCGTCGGTAGACGAGCTTCGCAGTGATGCTCGGCGGATCTCGCAGCTCCTTGTAGACGACGTTATCGCGGTGGAGACCCTGAAGCGAGGCCGGAACGAGCGACAGCCCGAGCCCCAGGTTCACGAGCCAGACGACCGATTGCATCTGGTTCCCTTCAGCACGCAGCTTCGGGCTGAAACCACTCTCGCGGCAGTACGCGCGGACGACGTCGTTGTATCCCATCGAGCCTTCGTCGGGGACCATGACGAACGGCTCGTCGGCGAGGTCCTCGCCCGTCAGTTTCTTGTGTTCTACCAAGCGGTGATTGCTGGGAAGCGCGACAACGAGCGGCTCAGGGATCAATTCCTCGACCGCGAGGCCATCTCTCGGGAATACCCCACGAAGGAAGCCGACATCAACGGTCCGACTGGCCACAGCGTCGAGGAGAGCCGACGGCACCATGTCCGCAAACGACAGCGCGACACCTGCGTACTGGCGCTGGAAGTCACGCACGACCGACGTGAAGAAACTGTTGGTCATGGAGGTGAGATACCCGATGGTCAGCGCGCCGATCGACCCTCGGGCCGCGCGCCGCGCGCGCTCCACACCTACGTTAGCCCTTGCCAGCGTGGCCTGCGCCTCGGCAAGAAACACCTGTCCGGCGTGCGTCAGCGCCACACGACGGTGCGTTCTCGTCAGCAGCTCGACACCGAGCTCCTGCTCCAAATTGCGAATCTGTTGGCTCAGAGGAGATTGCTCGATGTGGACACGCTCGGCCGCACGACGGAAATTCAGGGTATCGGCGACGGCGACGAAGTATCTGAGGTGGCGCAGTTCCATGATTCACAGCGAAACATTTGACGCCCCGGCTGTCAATTCGTTGATCCATAGTGGTGCTGGACCGACCCCGGGCGCCCCAAAATGAGCATCTGGGCGAGGAAGTCTGTCGAGACCTACGCGGCAGAAGCCGTGGGCGCCGCGGGCCCCCGCCTGCATCGCACACTTGGAGTCGTGGACCTGGTCGCCTTCGGTGTCGGGTGCACGGTGGGCGCGGGTATTTTCTCGCTCACTGGAGAGGTGGCTGCTCACCAGGCCGGCCCGGCCGTCTCGCTATCCTTCGTTGTAGCAGCCATCGCCTGCTTCTTCGCGGGCCTGTGCTACGCGGAGTTCGCCGCCATGGTGCCGATCTCGGGCAGCGCCTACTCCTACTCGTACGCCACACTGGGCGAGATCGTCGCCTGGATCATCGGGTGGAGTCTGATCCTCGAATGGCTCTTCTCCGTGTCAGTAGTCGCGATCAGTTGGTCCGGCTACGTGTCGTCAGCCCTCTCAGAATTAGGCATTGCACTTCCTGTCCAGTTGGCACGCGCGCCGCTGGGCGTGGATGAGCATAATCACCTCATCGCCACGGGCGGCTGGATCGACCTGCCCGCTGTTGCAGTGGTCCTCGGTTGCACTGCGCTTGCCGCCCTGGGCACGCGGACATCGTCGCTCGTGAATACTGCGATCGTGATCATCAAGCTCGCGGCGCTTGCGGCACTCGTCGTCGTTGGGGCGGCTTTCGTGAGCCCGAATAACTGGCATCCCTTCGTGCCGCCGAACTCCGGAGAATTTGGTTCGTTCGGCTGGTCCGGCGTCTTCAGGGGTGCCGGCATCCTGTTTTTTGCGTTCATCGGCTTCGACGGTGTTTCCGCGCTCGCGGAGGACGCGCGCAATCCACAGCGTACAGTTCCACTAAGTCTCTTCGTCTCACTGGTCATCGTGACGATCGTCTACGTCAGTGTGAGTGTGGTGGTAACCGGGCTCGCAAGCTATGGAAGTCTGGCCGTGCCGGATCCGCTGTACACCGCGCTTTCCGCGCCGGGCTCACACACTGGCCTGCTGCGCGCGGTGCGTCCACTCATCGCCGTAGTAGCGGTGGTTGGCCTCGTATCCGTCGTGCTCGCGAACATCATCGGCCAAGTTCGGATCTTCTTCGCGATGGCACGGGATGGCCTCTTGCCCACGGCACTGAGCAGACTGAGTCCCCGCACGAATACGCCCGTCGCGGCAACCTTGCTGACCGGCGGCATTGCCGCGGCCCTGGCGGGCGTGTTTCCCCTGGGCCTGCTCGGCGAGCTCGTGTCGATCGGGACACTACTCGCGTTCGCCATCGTATGCGGCGGAGTGATGATTCTTCGACGCATCGCTCCCGCCGCGCACCGTCCGTTCCGGACGCCGTGGGTTCCCTTCATTCCTATAGCAGGGGTACTTTCATGCACGGTCCTGATGCTCAGCCTTCCCGCTTCAACCTGGCTACGCATGGTGGTGTGGACGGCGCTGGGGCTGCTCATTTACGGATTCTACGGCCGGCGGCATTCGAAGCTGCGAGCCGCGCCAATCGAACATGAAGGGGTGATTACGCCATGACTCTTGCTCCCTGGTTGCCACGGCGCGGATATCTGAACACGGCGAGCATCGGCGTCCCGCCTCCCGCGGCGGTCGAGGCAGTTAAGACCGTGGTTGCGAACTGGGCCGATGGGAGATTGACCTTTGGCGGCTGGCTCACCGAAACGCAGCTCACTCGCGCCTCCATCGCCGCACTCCTTTCCGTGCCGCCGGAGTGGGTCTCCCTGGGAGGCTCCTCAGCTGCGCTGCTCGGATCGGTGGCGGCTGGCTTGCCGGATGGCGCTCGAGTGCTGGCGCCGGAGAACGAGCACAACTCCAATCTGATTCCCTACGTGAACCAAGCCCATCGTGGCGTGACGGTCGAGCTGGTGCCGTTGGCGGAGCTGGCAGCGCGGGTCACGCGCAGTACGACGCTCGTGTCGTGCAGCGCCGTTCAATCCCTCACGGGCGAAGTCGCAGACCTCCCGGCAATCAGGGCCGCAACAGCGGCATCCGGATCCCTATTGTGTCTCGATGGGAGCCAGGCATGCGGATGGTTGCCCCTGTCCGGCGCCGCGGCGGACGTGATTGTCTGCTCGATGTACAAGTGGCTGTGCACGCCTATGGGCGGCGCTTTCATGATCATGCGGCCGGAAGTGGCGGCGCAGTTTCGTCCGGTCACACCAGGATGGGTGGCGGCGGAAGACCCCATGGCGGCGCCGTACGGTCCCGAGTTCCGGCGGCCCGCCAGCGGCCGCAAGTTCGATACGGTGCCCAACTTGATCTCCATGATCGCAGCCCGGCGGTCCATCGATGCGCTCGTGGGTCTCGGCGTGGATGCGGTCAATCGTCATGATGTCGCACTCGCCAACCGTCTTCGGGTGGGCTTGCAGCAAGCGCCCTCCAACTCGGCCATCGTCAGTTTGCCCTGGGAAGGTGCCGCGAAGCGCCTCGCTGCCGCAGGTATCGTCGCCACCGAGTGGCGCGGCAATCTGCGTCTGTCATTTCACGCTCATAATGATGAGTCGGACGTCGATGCGGCGTTGGAGGTGCTCACGTCGATGGCCAGGCCTGAATGATGACTCTGCGCTATCTCCCACTGCTGCTGGTGTTTTGCCAACACCCCGCCTCAGGCGGCACGGCATCGCAGATGAATCAGCAGATTTCGATGAGCCGAGCTGTCAAGGAGGTCGCGCTCTCGAGCGATGGCCGAACCGTCGTAGCGACGATCACCGACACAACAGCCTCTGGAGGCCACGCCCATCTGTGGACGTTGTCGAAAGCCGCCAGCCCCAAACAGATCACAGGGGCTGGCGACGATCGCGCCGCAGACGACAGCAGCCCGGTTTGGGCACCTGACGGCCGTACAATCCTCTTTCGTAGAAAGAGGAGTGACGCTTCGACGATCAACAGGATCGACGTGGGCACCGGACGGATCGATACCCTGGCGCTGTCCCGGGAGGGCCCGGTAGTGGCCGGCGGTTGGGGAGCTCACCCCGAGGGCAAGCCCCTTATCGCAACAGGATTCGCGATGGGATCCTCCACCACCCTCGCAGTATGGGCGGCCGATGACACGCGCGATCCTGAACGGCAAGCGCGCAAGGAAGATCAGCATCTGTTCGGACAGAGCGAACAGGTCCGTCTCTATGTCGTCAACGAATCCGGGCCGCACGAGATAGCGCTCGAGGACAATGTTCGCAGTGTCACCTGGAGCAAGGACTCCCGCAGTCTGCTGGTGATCACGGCGCCGGCGTCTGATGACCTTGGCGCGTTGAATCGCCTCTGGCTGATCGAGAAGGATCAACCTCCCCGTCAGATTACGGGAACCGCGGAAAACGTTCGGGCGGCTTCATGGCTCGCCGACGGACGCATCGTCTACTTTGCCCGCTGCGGCCACGATGCGCCCATCGTCTGCCTGGACCTCTTCGTGCAGTCGCTCGATGGGTCGAAGCCACGCAACCTGACCGAAAACATCGACGGCTCGCTGATCGTAGCGGCAGACACGACAGGGCCGGTGGTCACCGACTCGGGCGACGCTCTGGTGACGATCGCACGTCACTTCGATCAGCAGCTGGCTCGTATTCGCCTGTCCGACGGCCGCCTCGGCTGGATCGACTCACTTCCCGCCGTTGTACAGGCGGTCGCAACGAACGTCGGCCAGACCAGTTTCGCGCTGCTGGCCGCGGAGCGCGGCGGCATCGCTTCGGTCCAACTCGCAGATGCGCGCCTTCGCACTTACGTGCATCTTGCTGGCCCGGAACTGCAGCCGGCCGACTGGGCGCCGCTGCACGCACGCCGGTTGGAATGGGCCAGCGACAATCACACAATCGACGGCCTGCTCTATCTGCCGCCTGCTGCGATAGCGGACAAGCGCGTCCCATTGGTTGTTGATGTCCATGGTGGTCCGGCAGGACGCTTCGAAGACAGCGACTATCCGCTCATCAGACTGCTGCTCGAGGAAGGATGGGCCGTACTGCATGTCAACCCGCGCGGTAGCTTCGGCTATGGCGTCGAGTTCCTCGCATCCCTCAGGGATGATCTGGGAGGAGCTGATTACCGGGACATCATGACGGGCGTGGATGCGGTCCTCGCGCAAGCTCCGATCGACAAAGATCGAATGGCACTGGTGGGCTACTCATACGGTGCGACGATCGCGAGCTTCACGCTTGGACGGACGAGCCGGTTCAAGGGGTTGGTGGCGGTGGCGCCCGTGGTCGATCAGATCAGCGAGTACGGGACCGAAAGCTCGAGCTTCTACGATCGCTGGTATTTTGGAAAACCTTGGACGCGGGTGGATGCCGTGTGGCGGCAAAGTCCGCTCGCCGGCGTAACGGCCGCGCGCACCCCTCTTTTGCTCCTTCATGGCGACAGCGATACCGTCAATCCGCTGAGTCAGTCACTGGAGTTGTATCGCGCCCTTCGCCAGGAAGGGTCGCCGGTCGAGCTGATGCTGTTCCCTCGCGAGACCCACCGGGAGATCGGTCAGAACTTCTACGGTTATCCGAGCGTCGAGCCTCGCCACGGGATCGCGCTTCGCCAGCGGATTCTGGATTTCCTGCGCGCCGCATTTTCGGGACAACCCAATGCCGGCCTCACGATCGAGGATCACAGATGAAGAGACGTCTTTTTCTCGGTACCGCGCTCGGCGCCGGACTCAGCGCCATGGCATTCGGTAAGAATGGCCCAAAACTGCGCATCGGGATTGTCGGTGGCGGAATTGTCGGCGCGGCCATAGCCATGCGATGCGCCAGAGCGGGCGCGCAAGTGACGTTGCTCGAAAAAACGGCACCCGCAACGGCAGCCACCTCGAAGTCTTTCGCCTGGATCAATCCATTCATGGACGATCCTCACTATATGAAGATGCGCCTCCACGCGCTGGAGCGTTGGCGAGCGCTCGACCGGCCCCTCGGCATGGGAGTCACCTGGGGCGGTTATGTTGGCTTTACTGACAGGGAAAGCGATCGCGGACGCATGGCCGTTCAGTCGCAGCATCTAGCGCAGACCGGTCACCCTACCCGCTCGCTCGACGCCGAAGCGCTCAAGAAGATCAGTCCCGCAATCAATCCCGGCGCGCTGGTGGAGGCAACCTGGTCAGACCTGGGCGGGCATGTCGACCCGGTCCATGCCACCCACCGCTTTCTCGTCGCCGCGAAAAGCGCAGGCGCGCGAATCCTGTATCCGTGCCCTGTGACTGCGATCGAACCCGCTCAGGGTCAGGTTACGGTCGTCACGCCGCGCGGACGATTGATGTTCGACCGCTTGGTGATCGCGACCGGCGTGGATGCGCCGGGGATGCTTGCACCGCTCGGTTACACGCTACCGCTGTTGCATCGGCCGGGCGCACTCGTTCACTCCAAGCCTCTGCCGATCATGACGCGCATCGTGTACGACGGGCCCGGCGAGCTGGAGTTCAAGCAGGCAGCAGATGGGTCCGTGGTGGCGCTCGAGGCTTCAGCTCCTCCACCGATTCCCGTGCATTCCGGAATTCGCGACCATGTCATGGCCTTCCCGCCCGGTATTGCTGAAATGCACGGCGCGAGAATCCTGTCCAAACTCGCCCCCTACATGCCCGGGGTCGCGCGAGCTGAAGTCGGTTTCATGACGCTCGGTTTCAGGCCAATGCCCTCTGATGGGTTTCCGGTTGTGGGACCGGTACCCGGTGCCCCGGCTGTATCGGTCTGCGTAACTCACAGCGGTGTCACGTTGGCTGCGTTGTTGGGGGATTATATGGCCAGTGAACTGATCTTCGGCGAGGAGGAGCCCATGCTCGCTCCCTATCGGCCAACCCGGCTGCTGCCGACACCGACGCCTGCATGAGCTCATGCCCATGATTGTTGAAATCCGGTACGGCGGCGCACAGCGCCGCGGTATCGACCGTCAGAAGCACAGGGGATCTGTCGATGTCTAATGCTCTGCGAGTCGGCTTGGCGATGTGGTCAGTCGCGTCGTTTGCCTCATCGGTTCCAGCGGCGCCTGCAATTCAATATCATCCTCGGGCCGGCAAACCCTTCTCCTCGGCCGTCCGGGTCGGTGACTTTGTCTACGTATCGGGTGCGACCGGCACCGCATCTGATGGCGTGCTGCCAACGGATTTTGCTACTCAGGCCGGGAATGCAATGGATGCGGTCGCCAAAGAGTTGCAACTGGCGGGCGCCTCAATGGACGACGTCTATAAATGCACCATTGCCTTGACCGATATGAACAACTGGGACGCCTTCAACGCGGTCTATGTGAAGTATTTCAAACCAGACCACTACCCGGTTCGCATGTCGTTCGGGGTCACCAGCCTCGGTGGCGCCGCCGTCGAGGTCCAGTGCGAAGCTCACATCGGGAAATGAGGGTCGCGGCTACTTAAGTTCGCAGCCCCAACCACTGCGACACGACGGGAATTCGCACCAGTACGAGTCGTTCCAGCAGCAGTACGAGGACTAAAGATGCTCCAAACATGGGAAACAGTACGGCGAGAACGCCTATTGTCACGAGCAACCCGATGATCCTCTGGCGCTCGCGCACGGGCCGTGGAGCACCCAACCGGCCGCCGGGTCTGCGACGCCACCACATGACGACCGCACTGAACGACATGCCGATCAGCACAATCGCTGTCAGCAGCAAAATGGCTTGGTTGATCCGCCCGAACAGATGGCCCTCGTGCAGGGAGACCCCAATGTTGACAATACGGTCCAGGCGCGGTTGGTCCGCGAACGAGGCCGTCTCGAGGATCTCGCCATGGATCGCGTCGACCTTGACCTGGCGCCGCTGAGTTCGATCCTGTGCTTGAGAGGTTCCAACCCAGCTCTCACCAGGCGTCCTAGGCGGCAGAATCCAGACGGGGCGCGCCAGATGTTGTTGCGCAACGGCCGGCACGACTACGTTGAGATCACTTACCGTCCAAGGTTGCTGAGTTGCCGCGGCGTGCGATCCGCTCATCGAAGGCATTGCCGCCATCTCCGCGGCACTCATTCCCG
>Ga0105240_10012145_pt1 | contig 11921 bp, 9 predicted proteins | sample KBSC54metaG_FD_80426 | JGI IMG/M metagenome (GOLD analysis project Ga0105240, IMG submission 80426) | Corn rhizosphere microbial communities from Kellogg Biological Station, Michigan, USA - KBS C5-4 metaG | ecosystem: Host-associated > Plants > Roots > Rhizosphere > Soil | place: Michigan, USA...
AACTCGAGATGCCCGTCGCTGGCCCGGCACACTATCCATGGGGCCATCCTCACGGCTATCCCTACGGCCCGCATCCCATGGGCGGCGTCGGCAATGCGCTGATCAAGGGCTGCTCCGCACTGGGCATTCCTGTTTCCATAGGCGGCCCTGTTGCAATTCTCTCCGGCTCGCGCGCCGACCGACCGCACTGCATCTACCGCGGCTACTGCATTCAAGGCTGCAAAGTTGGCGCAAAAGCAAGCACGCTGATTACGCATGTTCCAGATGCGATCGCCCACGGTGCGGAAGTACGCCCCTTCTCTATGGCGTATCGAATCGAGCTCGATCAGAACGGACGTGTAACAGGGGTTCACTACTTCGATCGCGATGGCGCTTCATGGTTCCAGCGCGCCAAAGCAGTCATCGTCGCTGGATACGCGATCGAAACGCCGCGCCTGCTGCTTAACTCAGCGTGTCCCGGTCACGAGAACGGTCTCGCCAACTCCAGCGGCACAGTAGGCCGCTACCTCATGGCTCAAGCCGGCAACGTCGTCCTCGGCCGATTCGATCAACCAGTGCGAATGTACAAGGCCCCGCCTGCCCATGCGCTCACCGAAGAGTTTTACGAAACCGATCCCCGCAATGATTTCGTCCGCGGCTTCGCAATCCAGACCGTCGGTCCGCTTCCCATCGCTTTCGGCAAGCAGATGGTCTCTGCGAAACGCGCCTGGGGCTGGGGATTGCGACGCGAAATGATGGATTACAACCACTGGGCCAGTTTCGGTTTGCTCGGAGAAATCCTTCCATGGCCTGACAATCGTGTCACGCTTTCAGAAGAGCGCGACCAGTTTGGCATTCGCGTGCCGCACATCTCCTTCAGCCTGCATGACAACGATCACAGGCTGATCAAAGCGGCAAAGAACAAAACAATGGAAGTCATGCACGCCGCCGGCGCTACCGAAGTCGTGCAGGAAGCCCGCTATGCGCACCTCGTCGGAGCAGCTCGTATGGGCAACGATCCCCGCACATCCGTGGTTGATAAGTTTGGACGCACACATGACATCGCAAATCTCTTCGTCTGCGACGGCTCGATACTTCCAACGCAAGGATCAGCGAATCCGGGTCTCACTATTCAGGCACTCGCGGCACGTGCCGCCGATTACCTCATCGCCCAGGGCGATACCATTTTCAACAGCAATAAACGTGATATGGCCGAGCCACCGATGCGCAGAGAGCTCGCGCCTCCGGATACCTGGGGTCATGGAGTTCCGCGTCTGAAATAACTTAGGCGACCGCTGCGTTTGCTTCGAGACTGAAATCGGCAAGCAACGGCAAGTGATCTGATGCCAGCAATGCTTTACGGTTGCGCCACACTGTCGTGTGCTCCAACTTCAGCGGCTCTTCGTAGTAGCAATGATCCAGACTCAGCAGAGGCAACACGCCCGGATAGGTCCGCTCGAATCGGAAAGGCGGACGAGGACGGTGGCTCAGGAAGCTCCTTTGCAGCACCTTCGTGGTTCTTCCGCGCGTCCACTCATTGAAGTCGCCGATTACAATTCGTGGGCCGCTCAAATCAGGCTTGGCAAGAATTTCGTCTCCAATGAGCGCATCGATTTGCATTCGCCGCTCCATGTAGCCAGTCCCGAAGTGCACATTAAAGACATTGACCCGCCGGTTGTCGCCTAACTCGATCACGCAGTGCAGCACTCCACGTTCCTCGCGCCTCGCCTTCGGCAACTCGTGGGTATGAGCTTCAAGGATCGGAAAGCGCGAAAGCACCATATTGCCGTACCGGCCTCCGTGAAGCGGTCGTGTTTTTCCGAAGGCGGTATGCAGCTTGGGGAAAGCCGCCGCAATTTGATTTGCCTGGTCGAACTTGCCCGTGCCGCCCGGCGCATCCACAATCTCCTGCAAACACAGGATGTCCATGTCGAGTTCCGCAATGACTCGAATCACTCGATCCGTGGAAAATGCCCCATGAATTCCGCGGCACTTGTGCGTGTTGTATGAGGCTACTCGAAAACGGACCAAAGGTTTGCTCATTGCTGTCTCTGGAAAACCAATCCCATCAGTTCTGTCGCCCGTTCCGTCACCGGCCGGTGATTCCATTCCTGCAGGGAGATCTGTCTGCTTTGTTCTAAATCAAAAGCCATGTCATTCTCAAATCGCATAGCCACATTCGCATCCCGCACGGCAAGGTTCACTTCATCATTGATTCCAAACGAGCGATTATCGAAGTTCGTAGAACCCACCACTACCCACAGCTTATCAATGCACAGAATCTTCGCATGAATCATCGAGGGCTGATACTCATAAACTTCTGCGCCCGCCTTCAGCAACTCGCCATACCCGGCCCGGCTGGTGCTCCGCGTAACCATATGATCACTCTTGCGGCCGGGTACGAGAATCCTCACTCTGATCCCCCGGTCCACAGCACGACACAGTTCTTTCATCAGGCTTTTATCTGGAAGGAAGTAGGGCGTCGTGATCGAAATACTTTCCCGAGCCGATGCCAGCAGCAGTTGAAAGAGAATTCTCGCCCGCGTCCCGCCGCCCACTGTGGGCGTACTGTTCACCACCATCGCGACCAGCGGATGCTCGTTTCGAATGCTCGGGAAGTAGGCCTCGCCTATCAGCAACTCGCCCGAGGTCGCCAGCCAGTTCTCCGCAAACGTGGCTTGAAGATTGCAGACCGCTTCGCCTTCGATCCGCACTGCCGAGTCGCGCCATCGTGGGTGTCCTTCGCTGCTCGAATACCACTGGTCTGCGATCCCCGCCCCGCCGATGAAACCAATTTTCCCATCCACGACCATTAATTCGCGGTGCGTGCGGTTATCCAGGTGCATCAACCCGTGCCAACTCGGCCCGTTATACCAACAGACTTTTCCACCTGCCTCGAGCAGTGGAGCTAAATACCGCTTCGTGGTTCCCGCGCTCCCAATTGAATCGAAAACGAGATTGACTTTCACGCCTGCTTGCGCGCGTTCCGTCAAGGCAGCGATATATTGCTCCGCGATCTTCCCTTTGTGGAAAATGTACGCTTCGATGTTTACGCTCTGCGTCGCGTTTCGAATCGCCTCCAGTTCTGACGGATAGAACGATGGGCCATTCGTGAGTACCTCCAGCGAACCGGTTCGATTGACCTGCGCGTCGCTCAGAGCCTCCATCACCTGAAGAAACCGTTCTGAGTCGTTCGGCGGTACGCCATTAGGGTCGGTCAGCTCGTACTTTGGTGTTGGCCCGATTAGCCCGCCAATCAATGAAGACGCAACGATCGCCAGCGCAACAATCCCCAGCACCGCAACTCCGGTGGGTACTGAGATCGCCATGAGGCAGACAAGCACGTCAACTTAGATGCATGCACCGTGCTAGTGGTTCGAGCCAGAGTGCGACAGTCTGCGACACGCCCCTTTTACTCGCGCTCCGGCAGATTCTGCAGATCGATTCCCAGCTGCTGGCACTTCTTATATAGGTGACTTCGCTCCAGTCCGAGGGCCTTGGCCGTTTGCGTCACATGCCGCCCATGCCTTAGGAGTTCCTCGAGCACAGTTTCGCGCTCGAAAGCGAGCACCCGTTCGGCCAGGGGCCCTTCGGTACTCCTCGCCTCAGACCTCTGCACTTTCTCGGTTTCCCTACCGGCGGGCAGTGCCATCTGAACTTCTTCAGCCTCCACCCGCACGCCCGCGAGCAGCAGCAGCCTCTCAACCACATTCCGCAACTCGCGAATGTTGCCTGGCCACGAGTACTTCTTGAGCGCGTCAATAGCCGCACTGCTGAACGGAACCGGCTTCCAGCCATTCTGTGCGCTCACCTGTCGCGCGAAGTGATCCACCAGCGCCGGCAGATCCTCACTTCGATCCCGCAGCGGAGGCAATGTCAGCGGAAATACAACCACGCGATGGTACAAATCCCTTCGGAAGCCGTTGTTCTCGACAAGCTGCTCCAGATTGCGATGAGTGGCTACGACAACGCGCACATCCACTTTAGTCGGCTTCTCCGCGCCGATCCGTTCCAGCTCGCCCTCTTCCAGAACCCGCAGAAGCTTCGCCTGCATTGCAACTGGCATGTCACCGATCTCATCGAGAAACAGCGTTCCGCGATGCGCCTGCTCAAACTTCCCGGTGTGCCGCTGCGCCGCCCCCGTGAAAGACCCCTTCTCGTGTCCGAATAGCTCGCTTTCGATCAGCTCCGCCGGAACTGCCGCGCAGTTCAGCGTAACGAACGGTCCATTCGCTCGCTGGCTTTTCTCGTGCAGCGTTCGTGCAACAAGTTCCTTGCCAGTGCCGGTCTCGCCGTAGATGCACACCCGTGTCTCACTCGATGCGACTCGCTCAATCTGCGCCATCACTCGCCGCATCGTCTCGCCTGTCCAGATCATCGTGTGCTTGCCGATTCGCGTGCGCAGATCGCGATTTTCCGCCTCCAGCCGCGTCAGCTTCATTGCGTTGTCCAGCGTGACCAGCAGCTTCTCCGTCGAGAGCGGCTTTTCCAGGAAATCCAACGCTCCCAGCCGTGTTGCGCGAACCGCCATCTCGATATGAGCCTGGCCGCTCATCATCACTACCGGAGCCGTAACCTCCGCGTTCTTCAGATCCTCCAGCAGCGCCAGCCCATCACGCTTCGGCATCACCACGTCGCTCAGGATCAAGTCGAAAGCTTGGGTCTGTGCCAGTTCCAGTGCTCGGGGCGCATTGTCGCAGACCACCGCCTCATGTCCCGAGAGTCGAAACGCGCGGGATAGGGAGGCCAGCGTATTCGCCTCATCGTCAACGATCAGGATCTTCGCACTCATGCGTCAGCCCTCGGCAATGTAATCACAAACGTCGCGCCCTGTCCCTTGCCGCTCTCAACAGATATGGTACCTGCGTGGTCCGCAATAACGCTCTGCACAATCGCCAATCCCAATCCGGTCCCATGCTGCTTCGTCGTGTAATAGGGCGTGAAGAGTCGTTCACATTCCTCGGGCGTCATTCCTTGCCCAGTGTCTGACACGCGGATCTCCACGCTATTTGCAAGACTGCGGGCAACAATCATCACCGTGCCGCCCTCCGGCATGGCATCCTTCGCGTTCAGCACGAGATTCGAAAGTGCGCGATGCAGCAGCTCCGGGTCCGCCATCAGCGGCATCGCTGCGTCCTCCAGCTTTGTGAGTATCTCGAATCGTGGTCCGTCTTCTGCGCCGGCTGCATACAGATTGCGCACTCGAGCTATCGCATCCTTCGCGTCGATTCTCTCCAGTTCCGGTTTGGGCATCTTGCTGAAATCGCTGAACCGCCCGATGATCTTTTTGAGATTCCCGATCTCCATGCTCAGCGTCTGTGTGCTCTCGTTGAAAACCTCGTCGAATTCTGCAGGAGGCAACTGTCGCGCTCGTGACAAATTCTCCACCGTCAGCTGCAGCGGGAACAGTGGATTTTTCAGTTCATGCGCGAGCCTTCGCGCGAGTTCGCGCCAGGCAGCCACGCGTTCGCTCTGTACCAGCCTCTCGCGCTGGTTCGCAAGCTCCTCCGTCATATGATTGAAGCTCTGTGCCAGCACTCCCACTTCATCGCTTCCTCGTACCGGAACTCGCGTGTCCCAGCTACCACTGGCGACCTCTTCCGCAGCCCGGGCTAGCTCTTCAATCGGTCGTGAGACACGGGCGGCCATCCAAAGACTGAAGATGATCGCGAGCAGAATTCCGCCCGCCGCAACTCCGTATGCACTTGCTCGAATCTGCTGTTGCTCAGCCACAAGGGCGCTTCGTGAGATCGCCACCGTCAGCACCGCCAAAACACTCCCGCTGGAGTTATTCAGTGGTATGGCGGTTGCAGCGAGGCTATCTTCTCGACGCGGAGTCAAGTACAGAATGCCACTTGCGGGTTGACCACTCTTCTGCGCGGCCTTGATTAATCCTGCATACCTTGATGCGCCTGTCATCGCGCCGTCTGGTCCGACGAAGTTCTTCGGTTCGAATGCATCCCTGCTCGCGTTTTCTCCTGCCGGGTTCATGTCGCTGTAGAGTCCGACCTGCATCCCTGGAGCAACGGGAAGACCTGCCAAGAAACTGCGGTCCATCCGCACTCCGCCGATCAGTTTGACCGCCGGTTCCGATCCCCGAACTGCGCGTACCGCGAACAGTCCGAGCGCTGTGCTCCCATCTGATAGCTCCTCGTGCTTCAGAAAAGAACTCTGGGTTGTCTCTTTTACAGCCGGTTCTGGATATCCGAACCTCGCAGGCCACTGCGCCGAACTGACGATGTTGCCATCTGGTCCGACGATCTCGAGGAAATCCAGCCGCGCATCCTGCGCCAGGGCTTGAGCTTCATTCAGAAACGGTGCGGCATCGCTGGACTGAACCAATTCAAACGCCATGTTGCGCACGCGCTCCTGCCCCGCCATGCGGTCGATTGCGGCCGCTACGTCCGCGGATTGGTGCTGAAACTCCCGCTGAAACTGGTTCACGAACAGGGCCGTTTCATCCCGGTCGCGCTGCTCAAACACTTGCCTGATGCGCACCAGCACTGTCCACGCCACGGCCGCTACGGCTGCCGCCACGGTGAGCGAAAACAGCAAGAGCAGCTTCTGCCGCAGACTCAACGTACCTCCCCCAGCGAAGCACCAGCTAAGTCAGGCGATCCGTCAGCTCGCAAACGCAGATCTCTTACGCTGGCGCCGCTTGCGTATCCGACGGGCAAATCAACCAGCGGGACGATCCTATAGCTCTCCAGGATCGACTGCTCACGCCTGTAGAGATCTGCCGCTGATTGCTCGCTGACAGAAGAAGATTGCCCGGCATCCCACATGATTCTTTCGAGAGCAGCCGCTGGATTATTGCCGGATACGAGAAACCTCCGGAGCGACAAATCCGCATGCTGCACTCCCGCAGGAGCCATCTGTACATTGAAACCCGCTTCACGAAGATTCAGTGCGATTCTCTGCGCAGCGAGCTGCATTGCCCCATCGCCGTCCGCGCTCATCGTGAGTGTGCCTGTCGTAAGACCTCCGCGCAGCTCATGTGCCTTATTGAGATCTCGCTCGGTCGGAAACAGGAACGAGTACCCGCTCATCTTCTGAGTCAGAAGGCTCGCACTCACCTCTCCTTGCTTCTGGAAGATCACGTTGTAGAGTGCGCTTCGATCGATCGCTGCTGCAATCGCTCCCCGAACCTTCACGTTGCTCAGCGGGCCGGCATCGTTCACCTCGAGAGCAAGCAAAGTAATTGGAGGCGAAACAAGCACGGAGAGCCGCTGTTGTTGTGCCTGCCGCAACTGCTCCGCCGGCACATCGACGACATCCGCGCGTCCCAGGCTAAGATCGAGCCACTGATCGCGAACTGGACGACGCACACGAATCTCGATCGCATCCGCAAATGGCCGCCCCGACCAGCAGTTCTCGTTTGCAGCCAGCGATAGCACGCCATTGTTGAAACCCGTCACCTGAAACGGTCCTGTCCCGATCGCACCTGGCGCCGTTCTTCCATCCGCTGTCGCTGTGAGCGCAATGAGGAACTGGTCGCTCGCCAGCAATGCAGGCAGATTCGGCATCGCTGCATCATTGGTGAAGATGACCAGTGGGCCCACAGCCTTCACCGCATCCCACGGGCAATGCGAACCGCACGAAGCCGAAAGTGAAGCGGCCACCGCCGTTGATGTCAGCGCCGTTCCATCGTTGAAACGTACTCCCTGCCTCAGCCTGAATTGCCAGCGATGAAAGTTGTTGTCCTGCTCCCAGGAGACAGCCAGTGCTGACGATAAAGCTCCGCTCGCATCAACTTGGGTGAGCCCGTCGAAGACCAACCGCCGCGCAACCCCTGAGGGCCGTTCCCAGGGATCTCCCGCAATCTCAACGTGCAAGGTACCGCCATAATGCGGACGCGTGCGCGCCGCGCAAAGCGCCGCTCCAGCGACCAGCAGGCTAATTGCAAGTCGCCGTAACACGGTCCACCTCGTATCCGCCCGCCCCATTGCGCACTACAGCCATCGCGCTCTTTCCATCCTGCGCCGTCCACAACGCTGTCACAGTTCCATCCATTGGAAGCGCATTGCTCTCCGGGAGAGCCTCCAGTGCAGGAATCGCGAACGCCCGAAGGCTATCGCTCACCGCCTCGCCCGAACTCGACGCAATCACCTGCGTTCCCGCGCCGCATCCCGAGCGCACCACCGCAAAATCGCTTCCCCAGTCCCGCACACCCGCAACAGCGCGCATTGTGCCGTTCTCCACAATCTGCACCTTGCCATCTACGCCTGCGAACAAGATTGCCGCACCACCCGCCGCCCGCGGAATCATCCCCGCCGCATAGAACGCCGGCAGATCCACCCCGATATTCGGTGTGACCACCCCCGTAAAAAAATCGCGCGCCGTGTTGTAGAAGGCCTTCAGCGCCGGCCCGCTGCTCGCATCCGCGCTCTGATAGATCGGCCATGGATCATCGCTCGCACGGCACCGCACCGTCCAACCGCTGTCTTGGTTTTCGCCGTTCAAGGGCAGGGAATAGCTCCCATTACACTGCGTCCCAGGCGCGTAAGCCGCAAACGAACCCCCATCGGCCGCCGGAATCAAAACTCCACGAGGATCACGTGACATCTTCGGACTCATCGCGAAGGCATTCGATTCTGCCCAACCCGCTCCAGCGGACGAAAACACCGCAATCCGGTCCGTAAACATCACGACGAAGTGTCCGTTGATCTCTGCAGCAGCCAGTATAGGTAGATCTCGCGGCCGAGCGTCCGTCCTGCTGACCAGTCCGTCGATCTTTTCCTTTCGCAACACCACCCGCTCGCTCGCGCTCCTAACCGTCGCAGACTCCCCCGCCTCTACGTGTACCATCGTGACCCGCGTCTTGTTGCCCTCGGCGATTTCCGCTACCCACAGTCGTTCGCGTGCATTCTCGCTAAGCGTGACGCGAATCGCGTTCGCGCTTTCTGGCCCACCAGCCAGAACACCGTGGGCCTTCAGACCCTGTTCCACCTGCTTGCGAATCCCCGGCACTTCGCTCGGCGGAATTGTGGACAGATTGCGCACCGTAAGCTGCGCCTGTCCGGGCCCAAGAATGTCGGCAATCTGTCCCGCGAGTTCCGCTGCCGGCTGCGCCCATTTCGAGGGAGCCGAAATTGTCTGAGCGGCAGACGTCACGAGTCCGGACAGCCAGCACACCACCAGCGCCACTGTCCCGACCAGCCTCATCGCTCTCATTGCTTCTCGCTTGTTCTGCGCGGATTATATCGTTTGCGGAGGTTCAAGTCCGTGCCCGCGCGACGACCACAGAGCCACCAGTAACACGGCTCGGAAGATGCGAACTTCCCCACACCTCCCGAGCCGCACGCCACCCCGCCATCAATGTCCAGCCTTCGGTTCCGTATCTGACTCCGAATCCATCTCCTGTTTCACCACCGGCGCGTTCGCCATGTTCTTGAACACATCATTCGCGAAGAAGAACTTCCCATCAGATGGCACCATCATTACCTGGATCTTGTCTGAAAGCCGCTCCGCCACAATCTTATTGATGAGCAACGGCGATTTATTCAGCAGCGATGCCTCGCTCGTCATTCGCTCCGCGTTCGCCGCGGCAATTAGCTTGATCCGGCTTGCCTCCGCATCCGCCAGTAGATTCCGTCGTTGCAGTTCGGCCTTGCTGTCAATCACCTTCGCTTCAGCCTCGGCTTGCGCATTCTGGATAGTCGCCTCTTTTCGCGCCTCTGCCTCGAGTTTCGTCTGTTCGATCTGCTTCTGTTTCAGCGGCAGCGTGTACTGCATCGCATCCGACTCGCCTTTCGCTTCGATCACTCTGGCCTGCGCGTCGCCCTCCGCGTGTTTCGCCTTCTGCTTCGCTTCGGCCTCGGCCTGCAGCTCCGCGATCCTCACCTGCTTCTGTTGAATATCGGTGTCCACCGTCATCTGGTCGTCCTGCTGCTCTTTCAGCAACAGCCCTTCCAGCCCTTTCGCGTACTGCTCCGGCAATTGAATATCCGACAGCATCACCTCTTCCACCACAATCCCATCCGCCGACAGCTTCTTCGTGATCATCCCGGCAGCCCGATTGCGCACCTCTTCACGCTTGCTCGAGAAGATCTCGCGCACAGTGTAGCCCGGCGCCAACTCGCGCCACGCACTCGCCACCACAGGCGGTACCAGTTGCTGATCCGCCGGCTGCGGCAGATGCGCCTGCACGCTCGCCAGCTTGCTTGGATCGAGCCTGTACCGCACCGTCACTGCCAGTCCAATGTTCAGCCCCTCGCGCGACTGCACCGTCATGTTGTTCTTGATTCCCGGTTTGCCCGCATCCACTACTCCGGCCGTGAAGAGGTGATCGCGCAAGTCAAACATCTGCACACTCTCAATCATCGGCGTCACAAAGTGCAGTCCCGGATAAAGCGTTCCCGGCTTCGTTCCGCCAATCTGGCTGATGCGCACGCCGCCCATTCCGCTCGGCACCACCACCATGCTCCCCGCCATCAGCAGCGGCAAGCACGCCACCAGCGCCAAAGCCACCGGTACCCTCCACATCACTGGCGCAGGCTCTGGCTCAGCCACGCCCGATTCGAGAAGAGTTCCATCGCCACGTGATTTCTTCTTCATCACGTACCGAAGTTGCATCCACAGCCCGTGCAGCGGAATCCCCGCCGCCACTGTCATCAACATCACACCCGCGATCATCAACAACGTCTTCAGCGCAATCATTGTCCGCCCCCTAACGCCCGGAGTTTTAGTTCCCCGGGTTCCCCACAAACCTGTCTTTGGTTTGTGGCGTGGTCTTCCGTTCTGTGCTCTTTCCGTCCGCGTCCTTTTTGGGCCGCCCCGTCTCTCCTGGATCCCGGCCGTGGAGCAAGCAGCAGCCGGACCAGCCCGCCAAACGTCAACTCCTCAAACAGCAGTGCGGCCGCCACCGGCAACAGCGCTGCTCCCATCCCGCTCATCGCATCCGCCAGCACGCTCATCGCCGCACCTCTTACTTCTCAGCGGCCACAACCTCAGCCGCCGCCGTCATCTCAGAACCTGTCGCCGCCGGAGCCGCGCTCGCCACCACCATCGGCTGCTCCGCCATCACCGGTTTCGGTCCGCCGAACAACTCCGCCGTCTCCTCATTCCGCTCGCCGATCAGCTCCACCGTGTCTCCTACCTGGACCATTCCGTACATCTCCTCAAGGTCCTTCCGGGCCATTCGGATGCACCCATGCGATGCAGCCTTGCCGATCGATTTCGGTTCGTTGGTCCCGTGAATTCCGTAGCCCTTCACGCTCAGACCCATCCACCGCGTCCCCACCGGATTCCCCGGCCCCGGCTGAACAACTTTGCCCTCGTGCTGGTACACCGGATCCTTCACCCGCCTCTGAATGGTGAATGTCCCCACCGGGCTCGGCGTCGAAGGCTTTCCGACTGCCACCGTGTAGACCTTTTTCACCTGCCCGTCTTCCAACAGCGCCAGCTTGCGATCCTCGAGACTCACCACGATCGTTCTCTTAACCTGCACCGGAGTCACGCTTGTCGTCCCCGTCCCCGTCGCGGTCGCCGCCTCCCCCATCGCCTGTCCCACCATCACCAGCGCCGCGCCTGCTGCCATCGCCCACTTGCTCATTCCGTTCGCTTTCATCGCGTCCCCCGTCCGGTGCTTTATGTCTCAACGCCCAGGGAGATTGCAGCCCCTGTTCCAATCGGTTCTGCTATGAAAACAAAGCACTTGTATGCGAAATGAGAAAGGAAACCCGTGTCCCGCTAAACACGCTGTGTCAGCCGTGACACGCACACCGGGGACATGCGAAAGGCCCCGCTGACTTGCTGACCTGCTGCCGCGAAGCGCGCTGACTCGCTGCTTTCGTTCTGAAATCACCCGGCCCGCAATCAGTTCGACCAGCCTGTTATGTTGGCTCCAGTGATCCCGTACATCACCATCGCCATCGACACCGGCGGCACCTTCACTGACTGTGTCTACCGCGAACGCGGCCGCATATACGTCCTTAAACTTC
>Ga0105240_10012146_pt1 | contig 11919 bp, 9 predicted proteins | sample KBSC54metaG_FD_80426 | JGI IMG/M metagenome (GOLD analysis project Ga0105240, IMG submission 80426) | Corn rhizosphere microbial communities from Kellogg Biological Station, Michigan, USA - KBS C5-4 metaG | ecosystem: Host-associated > Plants > Roots > Rhizosphere > Soil | place: Michigan, USA...
ACCGAATTCGCCGGCGGCCAGGCAGCCTGCGATGTACTGATTGTTGAACAGCACGGCAGCTTCGGCGCTGATCACCCAGATCTTGATGTGTGCGTTGCCTTCCGCCTGCCACAGGCCGCTGGCGGATTCATCCCAGAAGGAGATGCCGCCGCCGACTTCCACCGCCGGTTCTTTGGAGGAGAAGGGGAAATGGATGTCGACCGCGAGCTTGGCGTCGGTGTAACCGTCGGAGTAGACGTCGGCCGCCAGCGTGGCGATGTCGTCGTCTTTGTATGAGAGCTTGCCCTGGCCGCCGAAGAAGCCGAGTTCAGTGGAGGTCGCTTCGCGGAACTTGAATTCGAGCGTCAGCTCGAGCTGTGTTGCGATTGCGGCTCCGAGGGTGCCGCCAAAAGCAAGCGGGTTAACCCCGATGGAAGCGCCTATCTTGTTCACTTCGACACCAGGGTAGATCGGCGCCCCCGCGCCGGGTGGGGCCGTGAAAACCATCGAGGCGGAGTGGAATTCGCCTTTCTTGAAGGACAGTTCACCTTCCATTGCGGGCGATTCGAGCGGTCCAAAGGAGATCGTGCCCTTTGCCTGCCAGCTGTCGCGCTTGGATTCTTCGGGGTCGCTGGGAAAATAATAAGTGAACGAAGCTTTGGAGACCTTGAAGATTTCCGCCAGCCCCGCTTCGCCGATTTCGAACTTCAGCGAGGTCAGGTCGATCCCAGTTTCGCGGTCGGCGATGATCTCGAGCGCACCCGTGGCTTCGAAGTTGACCGACTTCAGTTCCAGGCCGACCTGCACGTCAAGCAGTGACTGGCCTTTGTCGTTGAGGTAGACGGCGACCTGCCCGGTCAGCGGAAAGCTGCCCGGCAGTTCCGCGCAGGAGGTGTTGTTCTGCGGCGGGCAGCAGCCGGCCTTTTTGCTGCCGCCCGAGCATTTGTGCGCGACGGCGAAGGCCATCACGAGCGTCTTGCCGCCGCCGGCGGCGTGGGCGCGCACGCCGCTTGAGGCCGCTCGCGGGTCGGCAAAGCCCGCGGAGGGGAATTTGAAGGTCGGCGGATGGAACGCTTCGAAGGCGAGCGTGATCGGTTCTTTTTCCAGATCGCGCCCGCCCAGCACGACGTTGCCGATCGGCGTGTTCAAGAGCTCCACGTTCACCGGCGAGCCGGACATCTGAATGGTGTTGCCGATGCCCAGTAACTTGACCGTTTCGATTTTGAAGACACCGATGCCGCCACCGGCGGTGGCGAGGTCCATGCCATCGAGCGCCACCTGTCGCGAGGAGATGACGACGCCGCCGCCTTTGATCTTCTGGATGCATTCGGCGATCACGTGCACCTGCCCCTGGTCGTAGGTGCTGGTGCATTCGCCTTCGCCGCCGTCGGGGGCGTGCAGTGCGTTGTTGTTGTAGGGAACGTTGACGCCGAGGCTCGACTTCGAGCTTTCTTTGTTGGAGTTGGTGACGGTCAGGTCGACCGTGTGCACCCCCGGCGCGAGGATCAGCTGCACGACCGGATTGGTCCCGGTGCTGGTGTCGATCTTGCCGTCGCCGTTCAGGTCCCAGTCGTAGGAGATGATGCGCCCGTTGCCGGCCTGCGAGCCGGCCCCGGTCAGCGAGATCACCGCGCCGGGCAGCGGGGAGGGCGTGAGCGAGGCGATGCTGGCCGAGAGCGGGGGCGGTGGGGGCGGTGGGGGCGGCTGTTTCGGCGGCGGCGTTGAGGGCGGTTCGGATTCGAAGCTGAGGTCGTCGATGCCCACGCCCCCCGTGACGATCGTCGTTTCGGTGCGGATCTGCAAGAAGCTGATTCGACTAGTGCCGCTCGCTTTAGCGGTGATCTGCCTCCAAGCGCCGGTGCTCGCTTCGCCTGTTGCCGAAACCACTTCTTTGCTTTCGCCGTCGAAGCCGATCAAAACGACTTTGATCGCGGGCGTTCCCGCCACCACGTCGCTGACGTACACGGAGATCGATCCGCTCGGATGGCGTAGAGCCCCATAGGTTCCGTAGAAGGCTGGCCCAGCCGGCACGCAGGACGGCAGCACCGCGTAGTTGGACCCGGAGTGTGCGGGCACATCCGCGCGTACCGTTGGCGCGCCACAGTCGCCCGGACCCGGCGAGGGCTCTTTGAAACTGGACGAAGTCCCGAATTCAAGCCCTTCGCCAGCGTACTGGCTGGTGACCAGATCGCCGGCTTTCAGGTCGTCGAAGTTGATCGTGGTTTCGCCTGCCGCCCGTGCGGGTACGGCCAAAGTGGCGACCAAGAGCGCACACGCGAACAGCGCCGGCGTAAACCCCCGAAGGAGCCCGGCAAGGCCCGACCCCGCTCCGGGTCGTGCGTTCATGGTCGCCGAGCTTTCCAGAGGCCCGTTGCCTTGTCAATGCCGGCTGGACAAGTGTTCCTGCTGAACGTTTAGGCCAACCGTCAAGAGCGTCTTTGGCCACGCCGGCTTTGACAGGCCCGGGAGTCACGACTACGGTGAAAGGCCGATTCGGGTGGATCTAAACGGGGGGCGTTTCGCCCGGCACAGCCATTAGCCAAGGAGGCAGGAGATGGTCAGCTGGCTTCGTTCCCACCCGCACTCGCACCGCGTTGCGGTGCTCGCGGCGCTGCTCGCGGCGATCGTGCTGTTGCTGCCGGCGCCCGGCGCCGGCGCGGTCAAGCCGCAGCGCACCTACCTGGCACTCGGCGACTCGCTCGCGTTCGGCTACCAGCAGGCGAAGTTCAACGAACTGTTCCCGAACGAGGACCCGGCCGCGTTCGACACCGGCTATGTCGACGACTTCGGCCGCTTCCTGCTGAAGACCCACCGCGACACGGCGATCGTCGATGACGGCTGCCCCGGCGAGACGACAGACTCGTTCATCGAAGGCCCCTGCCGGTACCAGCTCGCCTTCCCGCTGCACCACCCCTACGTCGGCGGGCCGACGTCCTCGCAGCTCTCCGACGCGCTGGCCTACCTGAACGCCCACCCCGGCGCGGTCAGCCCGATCACGCTCGACATCGGCGCCAACGATGCGCTCGGCGTGATCGAGGGAATCTGCAACAAGGAACCGGCGTGCATCGCGGCGCACGCGCCGGCGCTGTTCGCGCACATCGCCTCCAACCTCAGCGCGATCCTGACCGATCTGCGCGGTGCGGCGCCGCAGGCGAAGATCGTCGTGCTGGGCGTGTACAACCCGTTCGCGGGCAAGGTAGCCGGCGGCGACGAACTGACCGCGGCGCTGAACGAAGTCATGCGCAGCGACGCCGCGAGCGTCGACGCGCGCTTTGCCGACCCGCTGCGGGCGTTCAACCCACCCGGTGCTCGTGAGCAGCCGAGGATCTGCCTGCTGACGAACATGTGCACGCCGCTGGAAGACATCCACCCGACCGACCTCGGCTACGCGGTGCTCGGCGGCCTGATGCTCAGGCGGTACCTGCCGGGCTCTCCGTGGCGGCCGTAGTCGAATCTGACAGAAGCGGGGGCGCCTCCGGCGAGGCGACCCCGTGGCGGACGCGATCTCGCACGTCGGCGTAGCGCAGCACCTCGTAGATGATCAATGCGCTCATCGCGGCCGCGAGCAGCGCGAGCGTGGCCAGCGAGGAGATGCCGAGCGCGAGCGTCACCGGTACTAGCGCGATCAGCGCGATCCCGACGACCAGCCGCCGACGCGAGAGCGTGTGCATGTTGCGTAGACGGAACGCGACATGCGCGAGCAGGTACATCGCCGCGCCGCCCAGCAGCGCCACGGTCGGCGCTTCTTGCAGCGGGGCCGACACGTCGGCCAGCGTGTGCTTGACGCCGACTGCCAACAGCGCGATCCCGGCGACCATCGGGAAATGCAGGTAGGAGTAGGAGTCGCGCGCCAGCTCGTTGCGCTCGCGCCCCTCCTGAGCACGGGTGAGGCGACGCTCGGCGACGATCGCCGTCACGTCGAAGTACACCCACCAAAGCGTCACCGCCACGACCATCCCGAGCACGGCCGCTGCGACGATGCCGGCATCCAACTCGGTCTTCGCGCCGACGCCGAGCGCGACGATCGACTCGCCCAGCGCGATCAGAACGATCAGCCCGTGCCGCTCGGCGAAGTGGCCGGGTACGAGCTTCCAGCCCTCTGCTCCAAACAGGTAGGGCCCGAGCATGTCAAGCGCCAGCGCCAATGCCCACAGGCCGATCTGTACCGCGCCGCCGACAAAGGCGGCCGCGACCAGCAGTCCCACACCCAGAGCCGTGCTCCCGGCCAGGCCGACAACGGACTGGCGCAGCCGTTCATCGTCGCGGCTGGCGATCGTGAACAGGGCGATGTGCGCTCCGCGCACGACGGCGTACACGCAGGCGAACAGCAGCGCCTCGTCGCCGAACGCTCCAGGAACGCACAGCGCCGCGACGAGCAAGCCGGCCATCGCCAGGAACACCACCAAGCGCACGCTCCCCTCCTCCGGGTCGATCACGCTGGTCAGCCACGCGTAGCCGACCCACGACCACCACAGGATCCCCAGCACGAGCAGTCCCTTCAGCAGCCCGTCCCAGGTGGGGAGGTGCGCCATGAGCGTCGTGCACTGCGTCAGGGCGAGCACGAACACCAGGTCGAAGAACAGCTCCAGCGGGGTGACCCGCTCGCCTTCGCGCATGACGGCCGTCAGTCGCGGGGGACGGCGGTCGGAGACAGTGCTCACACAGGCATCTTGGCAAGCTCGGAGGTTTTACCCAAGACCACACAGAAGCCGCCGCTCAAGGTCGACGGGCTGACGATCGTCGTCACCGGCCTGGGAATAGAGTGTGAAATCGCTCAGGTCGGGTAAGCGCACATGGGCGAAGGCCGGATGAGTTGAGTTTGGCCCCGCCGTTCAGTGAGCGAGGGCCGGCTGCCCGTAAAGTCGCAATGTGACACTTCGCGGCCGGCGACGTATAGGGTTGAGCGACAGATAGGGCTGCCGCTCAAAGCGCAAGGAGACCGCGCAAACAGCGAGAACACCGATCTGAGGCGCGACGAGCGTCCGCCAAAGCTGTCAGTCTTAGGCTAGGGAACTGCGAAAGGGGGCTTTCAGCAGTGGGTGCAACGATGAATATATATGTCGGACTGGGCGTTTTCGCCCTTTTGTTGGTCTTTGCGTTGGCGCTGGTACGCACCGCGGCAAGCGCCGACGTATCCTCTGAGCGGCTGCTTGCGGAGTATTTACTCGAGCGTGCCAGCACGTTCGAGTCGCTGGCCGCGATGACGATCGAGGCAAGACGCGTGCAGGCCGGCGAGGCCGCGGCGCGGCTCAGCCGCCAGACGTGGCGATCGCCATCGTCAGCGTGATCAGGACCAGTACGGCCGAGACAACCGAGATCGCACGCTGACCGCGCAGGTTGCTCGGGAAGTCGGGCCTGCGCAGGCCGATGCCCAATGACAGGAGCAGCGCCCAGGCGACGAGCAGGCCACCCGCGATGTAGAAGAGGGTCTTGCTCTTCTCAGCCGCGAGCATCGGCGCCATCTGGGTGAGTAGTGCGTGCATACGCGCGCGAGAGTAACGCATCGAGCGTACGGCCGCACTGCTCGCACGACTGCGGACGCAGCTTCGAGGCGTCGCGCGACCAGCGTCGCCGTGACATATGCTCTGCCGCGCGATGGTCGACGCGGTGCGCACCCCGGACGAGCTGCTGGAAGGGCTGCCGGACTTTCCCTTCCAGGCGCACTACCGCGGGTACGACGGACTGCGCTTGGCGCACGTCGACGAGGGCGAGGGAGCGCCGGTCGTGTTCATGCACGGCGAGCCCACCTGGTCGTTTTTGTGGCGCAAGACGATGGCGCCGGTGCTCGACGCCGGCTTTCGCTGCATCGCGCCCGACCTGCCGGGCTTCGGGCGCTCGGACAAGCCCGTGGACATCGACTGGTACAGCTACGACCGCCACGTCGCCGCGATCGCGCCCTTGTTCGAGCAGCTGGATCTACGCGGCGCGACGATGGTCGTGCACGACTGGGGCGGCCCGATCGGCCTGCGACTGGCCGTCGAGCATGCCGAGCGCTTCGACCGCCTGGTGATCCTCGACACGGGCCTGTTCACCGGGCATCAGCGAATGACCGAGGCCTGGACCGCGTTCAGGGACTTCGTCGAGCGCACCGAGGACCTGCCGGTCGGGATGCTCGTGCGGGGCGCCTGCAAGAACGACCCGGGCGACGCGGTGATCGCCGCGTATGAGGCCCCGTACCCGAACGCCGCCTCTAAGGCGGGCGCGCGCGCCTTCCCACTGATGATCCCGCGCTCCCCTGAGCTGCCCGGCGCCGCCGAGGGCCAGCGCGTGCTCGACGCGCTGCGCGAGGACACGCGCCCCACTCTGATGTTGTGGGCAGACTCCGACCCGGTGCTGCCGCTGGCCACCGGCGAGCGCTTCGCCGAGGCGATCGGCCGCGAGAAGCCGCGCACTATCGAGAACGCCTCGCACTTCCTGCAGGAGGACGCGGGAGCGGAGATCGGCCGTCAGATCGCCGAGTGGCTGGCTCGCTAATAGCGATAGACAGAACTATTCGGATGTTATGGCATTTTTGGGAATGGCCTGTATAAGCTTCGCATGAATGCCATATCCTCCGTTGCACCCATCCAGTCCGGAGCAGCCGGCTAGCTTCGCCTCGGTTGACGAGTTCAGACGGCGCTTCGCGCATGAGACGCTGCACGTCGAGTTTAAGGCCGGTGCCGGCAACCAGCCCCTCCAGGACTCCATAGTCGCGTTCTCGAACGCCGAGGGAGGCGTGATATTCGTCGGCATTGCGGACACCGGCGAGCTGCTCGGACGCGAGCTTACCGCGGGGACGTACGACGCGATCGTGCAGGCGTTCCGGGATACACACGACCCTGGGCGCTATTCAATCCGTCAGATCGTCGTGAACGGAACGCCAATCGTTGCCATCGCCGTTGCAAAGCGAGTCAGCGGGTTCGCCCAGACCTCCAATGGGCGCGTCTTGGCAAGACGCGGCTCTCATAAGGTCGCGCTATTCGGCGACGAGCTTCGGCGTCTGTTGATCGACCGATCGCCCGAGCGCTTCGATGGGCACGACTCGGGCGTGCTCATATCCAAGGTAGGAGACAGGCAACTTGCCGAGCTGAGGCATATATACGGCTGGGAAGAGGCAGACGAAGACAGGCTCCGTGAGCGCGGCCTCCTCGTCCAAGAGGGCAGCCATCTGACGATCGCAGGGGCCATGTATCTCCTTGACGATCCAAGTTCGATGTTCGGCAAGGCTTACATAGAGATCCTCAGGTTCCCATCAGGAGCCCAGGAGTATGACCGTCGCGTCGAGATACGTGGCCCGCTGCACCGGCAGGTCGCCCACGCCACACGGATGATCTCGGATGAGCTTGGGCACGAGTTGGTCGTGATAGGGCTCAATCGGCATGAGCTGCCGAGGCTCCCGGTGGTCGTCCTACGTGAGGCGCTGGCAAATGCCGTGGCGCATCGCTCTTATGAGCTGACCGGCGTTGCGATACGCGTGGAGATTCGCTCGGACGAGGTTAGAATCGTCTCGCCTGGAGGCCTACCAGAGCCGGTCACCGAGGAGAACATCCGGGTCGCGCAGTCTGCTCGCAACGCCAGGATCATCGGGGTTTTGCGTCAAGCGGGGCTGGCGGAGGACGCGGGCCGTGGGATCGGTGTGATGCTCGATTCGATGCGCAGCGAGCTCCTCGACGCCCCTACGTTCAAAGACCTAGAACACGGCGTCGAGGTCTCCCTCCCCACACGCGGAACCGTGACCCCCTCGGAGCGAGCCTGGGTGCGTGAGGTCGAGGCCCGAGGAATGATCCAACCATCGGACCGATTGATCCTCGTACACGCCGCTCGTGGTGAGCGGATCACCAATGTACGCGTTCGCGAACTACTCAACATCGACAGCGCGGACGCCCGCCTTGCCCTACGGCGTCTACGAGACTCTGACCTGCTGGTTCAAGAAGGTGCGCGAGGGGGAGCGTCCTATCGTATCGCCGACTCAATCGACGCGCCGGCTAGTCTGAGGTTGAGTCAGCCAGAATTGAGCTCGCTTCTGCTGGAGATGGCCAAGGAAGGTCCGCTGACCAATTACAAGGTGCGCTCGCGTACGGGCCTCGATCGGGCAGAGGCATTGCGAGCATTGCAACAGCTCGTCCGTTCAGGGAAGCTCATTCGTGCCGGCATGCGTCGCGGAAGTCGGTACGAATTGCCTTCTTGACCACCAGCATCGCGTGGGTCCCGGTCTGTCAATCCCCTCCGTCGGTGAGCCGCGCCGGCTCGGATACCGGCTCCAAGCCCGGCTCGGAGTGCGAGGCCCGCAGCTCGTAGCCACGGCGCACGTTCGCATCGGCGCCTGCCAGCACCTGATCGGCCTTCATCGCGCGGGCCATCGCCTCCGAGAGCGAGCGCGGCAGCAGCACCCCGAGCGCCTGGGTGCGCTTGGAGGACTTCGGCACCCACACTTCCACCCGGCCGGTTTGGAGAGCCTCGACGATCGCGTCGGCGACATCGCTGGGCTGCAGGCTCTTCAGGCCGCGCGCCTCGCCCAGGCCGGAGCCCAGTTCGGTGTTGACGACGAACGGCATCACGTAGCTGAGGTCGATCTGCGCATCCATCAGTCGCAGCTCGCCACGTACCGCCTCGGTCAGGCCGACGACCGCGTGCTTGGTCGCCGAGTAGGTCGCTCCACCCGGTGAGCCGTACTTGCCGGCCTGCGAGGAGATGTTGACGATGTGGCCGCGGCCACGGGAGAGCATACGGTCGAGGCCCAGCTTCATGCCGAGGATGACGCCGTGCAGGTTGATGTCGACCATCCGCCGCGCGGTCAGGTCGTCCTCGTCGATGAAGCGCCCGATCTGCATGATGCCGGCGTTGTTGACGAGCACGTCGATTGGCCCCAGCTGTTGTTCGGCGCGGTCCAGGAAGGCGGCGAAGGAGTCGCGGTCGGTGACGTCCAGCGGCGCGACGATCGCGCTGGGGCCGAGCTCGGCGGCGGTCTGCTCGGCGGCGGCGAGGTCGAGGTCGCCGATCGCCACCCTCATTCCCTTGCTCAGCAGTGCCTGGGCGGTCGCCTTGCCGATCCCGCGCGCGGCGCCAGTGATCGCGGCCGTTTGCCCGGCGAGGATGCGGAGCTGCTTGGCCATGCTGCGAACGGTAGCGAAGACCGCATCATCAACGTCTTTTCAGGGTTTAAGTGGATAGGTCATCTCGGTGCACCGAGATGGCTCCGGAGAGGGGACCGGGCCCGGGCGATCCACGGCTTCGTCCGGGCCCTGGTATCCGCGAGGGTGGCGCAGCCCGCCGAAGGCGGGCGAGCCGGGCTCTCGTCCGCCAATCCTCCACCCAACCGATCCACAGCTTCGCCCGGGCTCGAGTAGCGACCTTGGACCCAAGTAGGCTGTGCACGTGGCGTCGTTTCAGTTTCACTCGCGGCGGATCGCCTACACCGAGTACGGGGCGGGACTGGCCGCGCTGAGCAAGGACGGCACGCGCGGCAAGACCGCGCGCCGCACAGCCGCGGACAAGCGGCCGGTGATCCTCGTGCACGGGCTGCTGCTCTCCCAGAAGATGCACCGCCCGCTGGCCGAAGACCTGGCCGCCAGGGGCAACCGGGTGATCACCGTCGATCTGCTCGGGCACGGAGAATCGGATCGGCCGCGCGACATGTGGCGCTACTCGATGCACTCCTTCGGCGAGCAGTTGGTGGCGCTGATGGATCACTTGGAGATCGAGCAGGCGGTGATGATGGGCACCTCGCTGGGAGCCAACGCCTCGCTGGAGGTCGCGGCTCGCGCGCCGGAACGGTTGCGCGGAATGATCCTGGAGATGCCGGTGCTCGACAACGCGCTGCTGGTCTCGGCGCTGACATTCACGCCGATCCTGGTCGCGCTGACGTTCGGCGAGCCGCTGATGAAGCTGGTGGCGCGAACCACGCGGGCGATCCCGCGTCGGCTGCTGCCCTACTACGGCAACGTCGTGCTCGACCTCGTACGCCAGGATCCCGGGCCGGGCGGCGCGCTGCTGCAAGGGCTGTTCTTCGGGCGGATCGCGCCCCACCGCAGCGAACGGCGCACATTCACGACGCCCGCGCTGATCCTCGGTCACAGGCGCGATCCGGTGCACCCGTTCTCAGACGCCGGCATGCTGGCCGAAGAGCTGCCGCAGGCACGACTGATCGAAGCCAACTCGCTGATGGAGCTGCGCCTGACACCAAAGCGCCTGACCGACGAGATCGCCGCCTTCTTGGATGAAGTGTGGGCCGCCAAGCCCCGCCGCGCCAAGACCAAGAGCGCCTGACGGCCGTCAGCGGCTTGATGGGAACAGTTCAAATTCATTGATCGCCACCTGGCCCGGTTTGGCGGCGGTAGAAGCGGCCGGCGCCTTGACCAGCCACAGCACGACGTAGCGGAACTTTTTGCCGCCGGTCTTCAGCTTGAAGTGGGTGTCTTTCTTCTTCAGCAGTTTCAGCCCCACCAGCCGGGTCCAGGCGGGATCGGTGATCGAGGCCGGCAGCGTGGCGCCGTTCGCGCCGTAGATTTCGACCGTTGCGCCGGTCGTCGAAGTCTTCACCGCGGCTGTGCCCAGTTTCTGGGGGGACTTCAGGTCGAGCAGCAGCCCCTCGGCCATGTGCGGCGCCTTTTCGCTCTGCACCTGCGCCGTCCAGGCGGTTTTCGCTTCGCCATCGATCGTCAGGGTCGGATCGCCGAACAGCGGGGCCGGATAGGAATAGGGGTTGTAGACGGAGGCGGCGTTGGTGTCGAGCAGGATCGGGCTGGGCGGTTCGGCGCTGGACCCAGATTCGGTTCTTTCTTTCGAGCCTTCTTCATTGGCGCCCGGTTCGGGGGTCGATTTCGTGGGCGAGCTCGTTTTCGTTTCTTCGGGAAAGACCGGCGCTGAGGGTTCGGAGCTTTCCGGTGTGGGGGTCTGCGTCGGGATCTTCGGGGGAGCCGGCGTCACCGTCGTCGGGATTCCCGGCACGCCGCCGCCAGTCGTCGTTCCCGGTAGGGGCGTGGTCGTCGCGGGCGTCGCGGGCTTGATCGCGACCGCCACCGCCTTCGGCTTTGGCTTCGGCTTGGTCAGCGCCGCGTAGGCCGCGACAGAAGCTCCCACCACCAACAATCCCGTCGCGCCGAGGATCGCGACGCCGGTGCGCCACCCAGGGCCACCACCATTAAGGCTGCCGGGAGCGCCGGCGCCACACTGAAGACACCAGTCCTGACCCTCCTGCATTGGCGCTCCGCACTGCGCGCACTCAGACACAAGGGCATTCTGACACCTTGGCGCCGCTCAGCCGCCGGCAGGCTGCCCGCCAGCAGCTATCTACTCGGCAGCGACGGTCCGCCCGCCACGATGTCTTTCCCGTTTGGCGTGAGCTGCTCGTCTAGCTCCAGCTGCCAGTAGTAGCGCGTGAACGTCACGTCGCGACGGTACTCGCCGACGTTCGGCGCGACCTGCTCGCCGGCAGCCATCCGCACGATCAGCTCCGGGTAGCTGCGGCCTGGCGGAGCGGCCAAGGCCGGCGCGGGAAAAGCGCCGCCAAAGCGCGTGTTGACATCCGTGATGCGTACGCCCAACTCAGGGTCGCGGAAGACCTGGATCGTCGCCGGGCCGCGCACGCCGAGCGCCTCCATCACGCGCTGGCCGAGCGCCACCAGCTCGGCGTCCTCAACCACCGTCCCCTTGATCGACTCGCCGCCGCGAGACTCGAGCATCGTGCGCGGAATCGCGTTCAGGCAGCGCCCGTCCAGATCGCCGAGGCAGTCGATCGACAGCTCCGGTCCACCCATGGCGCGCTGGACCATCGTCGCCTCCTCCACGTAGCCAACGAAGAACCGCGCCTGCGCGGCGTCGTGGGCGAGGTGGATCGAGCGAGCGCCCGAGCCCTGCCGCGGCTTGACCATCACCGGGTAGTGCAGCGAGTCGAGGTCGGCGTCGGGCAACACCGTCGGGGGCGAAGGCAGTCCCAGTCGCTCCAGCAGCAGGTGCGCCTCA
>Ga0105240_10012147_pt1 | contig 11918 bp, 19 predicted proteins | sample KBSC54metaG_FD_80426 | JGI IMG/M metagenome (GOLD analysis project Ga0105240, IMG submission 80426) | Corn rhizosphere microbial communities from Kellogg Biological Station, Michigan, USA - KBS C5-4 metaG | ecosystem: Host-associated > Plants > Roots > Rhizosphere > Soil | place: Michigan, USA...
ACGTCGAACGCGGCTACCCCGGTGAACTATAAACGCAACCAGGACTTGAACTTCTGGATGCAGGTCTATAACCTCGGCATCAACGACCAGACCAAGGCAAACGAAGCCAAGGTCACGTACCAGATCATCGACACGGCGACCAACAACGTCGTGCTCGAGAAAGTGCAGGATTCAAAGGACTTCGGCGAGCATAGCGACCAGCTCACGGTGGAAAAGACCCTGCCCATGGCTGGCCTGCAACCGGGCAAGTACAAGGTGACGATTAAAGTAAATGACGAAATCTCAAAACAAGAGATTGCGCAATCGGCACCTTTTGTCGTGGAATAGTACGCAGAGCTTCGCGCCATGGCCATCCGGCACCAGACCGGCAGCTAGCGGGGCACTGAAGTTTTGATTCCCAGGACTTAGCCAGGACGCCGCCCGGGTCACCAAGGTGTGGATGATTCGTAGCAGGCTCCATCTCGTTTCCCTGATCGCGCTGATCGTGATAAGTGGCGCGCCTCTCTACTGCGCGTCCAACGGGACTGTGTCAGGAGTCGTGCGCGATTCGGCTGGCGTGCCGCAGATGGGCGCAGCGGTCGAACTGCTGAGATCCGATCTGACCGTGGTTGCGGCGGTTTATACGAACAGCAAAGGAACCTACGCATTTTCGAACGTGCTTCCCGGCCGTTATGCCGTGAAGGCGATGGGGACGTCGTTTCTCCCTTCGCTGCGCGAAAACGTAAAGGTTCGCAGTGATGCAGTGGTCAACCTGACGCTGAACACCCTGTACGAAGTCATGCAGTGGTTGCCGGCCGAGCCCAAAGCTGCGAATGCCAATAAAGATGATTGGGAATGGACTCTGCGGTCTGCTGCGAACAGGCCCTTGCTGCGATGGCTCGAGGATGGACCGCTGGTCGTGGTTTCTGACCGCCCCGGCGCAAAGCCGAAGCTGAAGGCGCGGCTCATGGCAACAGGGCAGGAAGGCACTTTTGGCGAAAGTGGCGAGCGCTTCAGTGCCAGCGTTGAAGACACACCTTCCAGTAGCCGCGAGCTGCTTGCACAGGTGGATTTCGCTCCGAACACAAATCAAGGCATGGAATCGATGCTCGGCTTCCGGCAGGATCTCGGAATCGCTGGAGCGGTGGAAACCCTGGCCGCCATCTCGATTCATCCTGTCGTGGTGGGTCCAGACGGAGCAGGGCTGGAAGAGGCGATGATGCGAAGCGCCGAGACCATGAATCTTGGCGACGAATTTGAGGTGGAAGCAGGAACGCAACAGGTACTCGCCCGATTCAGCCAGAATTCGCCGAACACAGTGATAGAGGCTCTGCCTTTCGCGACTGTTGCGTGGAATGGCCTGAAGTCGACAGTGAGCTACCGAATGGCGAGCGCGATTCCGGTTCCAGGTCACGATGAATCGCAGACTGGGTACTTCCTGCCGAGACTTGGTATGCGCGACGGGCAGTTGACGCTGGAACACGGCTTGCATCAGGAAATCTCGTGGGAGCGGCGCACCACAGCGTCGGGCGTTTCCTTCGCCGTCTACTCGGATCACATCGAGAATCCGGTCATCGAGGCTAGCGGGTCGGCGGCATCGCGCGACGGCGCTCTGCGCGATGCCAGGAGCGGTCTGATACGCGGCGCCGGTCAGGACTTCTCCAGCGCCGGCATCGTAGCTACCCTTGACCATAGGATGGCGGGCGGCAATCGTGTTCAGTTGGCGTATGCCAATGGAGACGCGATGGTCATGCCGGCCGTTGTCCACCCGACGGGGCTGAACCAGATGTTCGCGGCGGCAAGGCCGCGGCGCGCGCAGATGTATGCGATCTCACTCTCGGGCAGGCTCGAGGGGACCGGCACACGTTGGCGGGCGAGCTATCGCTGGCAGCCGTCGGATACCGTCACAGCCATCGCGCCGTACTCAATCGGAGCGATGGAGCCTTACCTCAACCTGCACCTGCGGCAGCCAATCGTGAGCCACAGCGGCGGCGTTGACGTCGAAGCGCTGCTGAACGTGAACAATCTGCTCGCTGAAGGGTACCGGCCCTACATCACCAATAGCGGCACCGTGGTGTTTGCGCAAGATCAGCGCAGCATCGGCGCCGGCGTGGCGTTTACCTTCTAAAGCCCTCATCCAGATCTCAGTACTACCCTCACAGGATTCGGTCCCATACCCTGCGTCATCGGCTCGTCGAAACAGAGAAAAAATCTGAGCAGAGCCTCTCTGCTCTGCGAACTCATCCGAGCAGTCCCGGTTTCCTACTCGCTCACTATCTTGATCTCAATCAACGTCAAAGATTTTGAGCACGGGTGCGCGAGCACGATTCCGAGCCAGGTTAGTCAGACGCAATACTTCGCGATGAGCCGTTGCTCCTCGCCCTTGGCCTTGGCGCGATTGGCCGTGAATTGGAGCAGTGGTCGGATTACTGCGAGAAGACCAGGGACGTGGACGTCGCCCATGCAGAGCACGACGGCTGCATGCTCGAACGACTTAGGCTTGGAGTTCTGATCAGTCAGCCCGTCCGAGGCGAGGCCATACATGACGCGGAGAAAATTCTCTAGGCGCTCACTGGCGGGTTCCACCTCGATGCCGAAGCGAATCTCGTGGTCAGTGGGGTTGAAGAAAGCATGGAGGGCGCCAGGCGCAACGAAGAGAGACTCGCCCGGTTGCAGGACCTTTCGCTCCTTCTTCCCGACCCGCAAACCCAATGCGCCATCGAAAGCTGTGAACTTTTCCGGATAGGAGTGGTGGTGCAGCGGATTTCCGCCGCCAGGTTGCAGCGTCATCTCCAGTTCGGTGATCCTGCCGCCGGAACTCGCTGCAGTCTGCAGGAAAGTTACCGTGTCCTTGATGACGGGGTTGATGATGGTTCGTTTCATTTGCTTAGCCTCGATAAATCTTCTTCCATGTGAACTTATCGATGGTTCGGAAGAGTGGCGGCGGTTGAGGGCCATGACGTCCAGCGTCGCGCGAAGATCATCGGCACCGTCACTGCGCCAGCCGCTCTTCTCTGTGGGCAGAAAACCATCAAAGTGTGTCTTTGCCACATAGTGCTAATTGCGTGGCGAGTTCCTCTGGTTTGCGCAGGCGTGGTCCCATCATACGGCCTTGCCCGGATCTGGACAGGGAATCCGGACGTAAGGGGCCAATTTTCGGCAGAGCCAAATCGGAAAACGGCACACTTACTACCGGAGTGCAAGTGCCAAACCTTCACCTTCGGCTACAAGGCCTGGAGGTGGTGCTCACTTCCATACTCACTCTGAAAATGGGCAGGACGAGCAAGCATGCAAAGCGGCTGCGAACCGCCTACTTATTGTGATTTGAGTTGGTGGACGCGGTAGGAATCGAATCAACGACCTAACTTAATTTCAAGAACATGCAGGCCAGCGGATGACACTTTACGGCCACTGAGAGCTAACGTAGACGAAGAAACGGAGCGCGGTTAGAGCGCAGCTTTCTTCTTAGGGTTTGGGCGTCAACGACGCCAAGTCGGCCCGCGCGGCCTAGCTAGGCGCTAATTATCCTGCCAATAACTTCCAAAGCCACTTCCAAATCTTGTATTCGAGCGCGCCGAACGACTGCGCGAAAAGCCCCACAGCAATGCAGACGAAACTTGCCGTGCGCGAAGTGTGAATAAAAAAACTACAGGCGCAGGCGGTTAAGAACGCAATCACTAGCCCATGCGCCAACGCTATTTGTTGTGGTACTCCGTGCGTGAAGTTCCTCCGCACTTGCAGCGCCAGCCGCGCCCCCTTCAGTCGAGTACTAACCCATAGCGCCGGTGTCTGATCATCGTTTGGGCGCGTGCAAAGGTAGTTGAGGTGGAGAAGTTGCCCACGATTGAACACCGGCACTTCATACTCTCTGCCATGCATGTAGTTATATAACTGCCACTGCGAGGGGGCACCTCCGGCAGGTATGGCCATCATAGCCTTGTACGATGGAGACCATTCAACGATGTATGGATTTCCCGCGACCGACGTTCTTTCGCTCATCAGCTCGGTGTCGTCTCCGCAGTAGACTTTGAGATCCACATTTTCAAAGTCTCGGCTACTTGTATTTTCGACCTCTATCGTCGCTAGATAGAGATTCCGCATTGGCTGGCCGCCATTCCAAGTGACTTGAACAGTACCGAAGACTTGATCATTTGCCGAAACGGCAATTCGCTCGACTACTGAGGAGTACCTCAGCCGCACGGACTTGTTCGCAAGCTTCGTGACGACGAACGTCACAAGCGCACCGAAAAGAGTGCCAAAGATTACAGGGACGAGATTGCTGCGTAGCAGGTCAACGTGATCGGCCATTTATTTATGTGTCGCGGGGGTGACGTATCAATGGTACACCGAAGCCAACTGGCAAGCGGCGGCGCGGGTGCTAGAGTGTTAGCCAAATGACGCCAGATCAAAAAATCGCCATTTTGGTTCCGACAATTCTAGCCTTTCCCACCATCGTATTCACTGGGTGGGTAGCTTGGTGGACGTGGAAGCGTGACCAGGAGCGAGTCCGCGTCCAATACTCGCCCATACATTGGCAGACGCTAGACGGCGTACAGACTGAAGAAACGCTCCACGGCCTAGGCGTGGTCGTTACAAATTTGTCGCTCTTTCCCGTGAGGATTGTTGCTCTTGGGCTTTGGCTGCCGGGCGGCAAGCACTTAGATTTTGACCGGGATGCACACGAAAAGGATTGGCCTATTCAAATCGAGAGCCGCTCTCGGGTGTTGGTTGTTTCAACTCCGCCTGAGTGGACTCAACTCGAACGCCTCGGTGCCAAAGCGGCAATCAAAAAGAACAAAGTTGTGGCTGTTGCGATGACAGAAACCGGCTACTCCTTCCATTCCAGGCGTGTAGGTAGGGTGTTCTTACGCCCGCTTCGGTGGTTTCAAAAGCGCTGGAGGAAGATACTTTGGCGAGCGTGACTGCCTCCGCCACGTCAATTACCAGGAGCCTCTCTCTCGGTATCCACTTCGCAGGAGGTGCGGGTGCTTGAGTCTGCCTGTGTATTGTTGCCTGGCGGTCGGCCATTTGGCATGGGGTACGTGGCTTTTCAATACCAAGGGTGTGGCTCGATAGCGTGACGGATGCAAGGAGCAGGATGAACTTCATAGAAGGAAGCCCTCGGGATGCCCATTCTAGTTCCGGGTCGATGACGGACGGCTTCAAGGATGTGACGAATAGCCGAAATACCCCCGTTCGCTTGTGCATACGCTCGGGCCGCTCTTGCGATTGACGTGAGGCATCTGCCTGCCTTAGATCCCAGTTTGCTAATCTCATTCCAATGAAGCCTCTTCTGACAGTGATAGCGGTGGCGCTTACAATCGCACCCGCGCAAGCCACTTCTGTCGTCTTCAGGGTGGATGGTAAGAGAATTCTCATTGCCGCCGACAACCGAAATGGTGAGATTGATAACGCGTGCAAGATTCGTAAGGTAGGAAGGACTATAGTGTCCTTCTCGGGCACGGTGGCACATAGTCGCGGGCGGACGGACTGGGATGCTCTCGGGGATGCTCACACGGCAATGGCCAAATTCGGGGACAACCCTGGCCAACTCGGAACAGGTTGGGCGGCAACCACCGGAAAGAACATAGCAACCTATGCTGCGAGGATCGGCCCCGGCTCAGCAATGCAAGAACTAACAAGTTTTCGCGGAAACATGGTCTGTGAGGCACTGTTCTTCGGCTGGGCATTTGGCTTACCCAGTTCCCGATTCGAGGGCCTTACGCTTAACCCCGACGGCCACGTGACAATCTCAGGATACGATGTCCCGCCGAGCGGAGGCATAGAAAGGAGCCTCAACGACATCTCGCAAGAGTTGATTGATTGCAAAACTAAGAGAGCAAAAGACACCGCGCGTCGTTGGACGGCTGCTTCAGTCAAATTACCAAAGAGCGAACGCGTCTGGAGGCACCTACAATTCATCATTCAAGAAACGAGCAAGTACGATCAATCGGTTTCGCGGGACTCGGATGTCATAGAGGTATTGCCTTCTGGGGCGGCGGTGTGGCTAAGCCGCTCCTTGTGTCCTGAATTTCCAAAGGCGGCCCCGTCCCCGATGCCCGCGCACCCTTCGCATCGCTGAAAGACATCCGCTCTGGCCGCTATCACGGCGTCAGTACTCTTTTAGCTGCGGCCCATAATCCTTCACAATCGCTGTGCACGTAAGATAAATACCGGCTGCGCAGGAAATACTGTGCTCTGCGAATGCGCGGAAGCTTCCCAAGTCCAAGGGGCTAGCGTCTTTTTCAACATGGCGCATGATTGATTCCGCGTCGTCCAAGCAGTGTCCCGCAAACCGTATCCGCGCCTTTAAGTAAGGTGCCTGATTCTCGTCTATCTGCGAATCCAAAGCTTGAATCTGCGAGCGTAGTCCGGCGATCCGCTGGTCAAAGTTCACGCAGCGATTGTACTTCGTTGTCGGATTCAATGTGAGCGCAAAAGAATCCCCGACGTTCTTTACCGGAGAAGGTCGGGGTCGCAAAGGTTGAGAAACCTTCTTTGCTTCTTCTGATGCAAAAGCCAGCTGCGGAGCTGCGCCCGACAGCAGCGGCCCGTTCATCTCCCCACGGTCATCCAGAGAATTACGCGCTCATAGACATGCCGGGGGATTCTCAAGATGGTGTACTTCCGCTTGTGCATCTTCCCCGGATGCTCCAAGCGGATGAGTCCCGGCTCTTTCTCAAACATCCTTGTGACGATTAACCGGGACAGCTGAGCATGACGGCAATCTCCCGGATGGTAAAGTTTGACTCCAGGGCGTCAGTCACGCTCCCTTGAGTTCCGGGTGTCCTCCAAATTCCAAAGAGCCTCAGCAAAGCGGACAAAATTAGCAAGTCGTGCGCGCTTCGCTTCCGTCCGCTCAAGCTTCTCCGCCTTCAGCTGTGCTTCGGTTACGCGTCGATATGCCATCGGAAGGCCCCCTTCATTGGCCTGAAATGAAAGTACTCCCGTCCGGGCTTATATACTATACACCTAATGTTGTATAAGTCATTTATTATGAATAACATGATCGCCATCTTAGGCCGCCACTTATGCTCGCCACGAGCGGAGCTAACCCGTTCGGAAATCGAAAGTTGAAGGGAAAAGGCCTCTTGAGATGTCACACGTGGTCAAGAGTGCAGCTATTGTAAGAAATAGAGGGGGCACCGGGCAGATGGGTTTATTTCCGGTATTGTCATTATTGCAAGCGGCTTGAGCGAATCAGGAATCCCGCAGCAACAAAGGATCTTCGTTTCGGGCAAAGTGCAGAGGAATAGAAAAAAGGTGCGCTGAACCCGAGCAAAGACCATCACTCGAAGCTATTGTGAGAAGTTGAAGGCGCATAGCGAAATGCGTTAGCGACAATCAAAACGGAGATCTTGTGAGGCGTCCCAAATGGGGCGCTTTTCTTTGCGCCAAATTTAGGAGAAGACATCATGCGTAATGACGTTGCTCTAGCGTTCCGGTCAGACATTGCCGTCAGCATCTTTGCCAACGCGGACTTCAGTGACACTGCATTCGCCGCGCTGTCACCCGTGCCAAATGGGCCGGAGTCGGAATCAGGACTGGCCGCACTGACCACAGAAGTTCAACGCAGAGGACTGCGGCATGTTGGCGTTATTGGCCGCATTGATGGCACTCCTGAGATTCTCCTGAGCATTCTGCCAGAGGATGGCACGCGGCTCAACGCCCTCCGTGCGGCCTTCCAGCACTACTGCACCGTGCTGACAATCGGTGATGAGGTTCCCTGGCTTGAGCGTCTTCACGCGCTCCCAGATATGCGCCTGTGAGCGCGAAAGTTCAACGGGTGATTGTGTGCGCCATAACCCTCCCGGCACAGTCCGGGGTGATAACGCGTGCGACCAATTCACTTTGAAAGAGGTTTACAGATGTCAATCTTTGCAGCCGCTTCGGCGGCCCGTTCCGGGAAGATCAACGTCCACGATGCCCGCCGTCAGAAGGCAGAAGTCAAAGCCACGATGGCGAAGATGCTCTCCGATGCTGGAGGCAGAGAACTAACCACGGAAGAGAACAAGCGTTGGACCGCAATGCTCACAGAAGCGTCAGAGTTGGACGCGAAGATTGCGGAGCATGAGGCGCTTGCAGGAGTCTCCCTCTCCGTTTCTCACCACACAGCAGAGTCTGTGTCCCGCGCATTCGGGGCTAGCCTTCATGAAGTCTATGCGCGCGCGCCACAAGAAGTGCGTGACCAGATTGACGGGCTTGCGGCCGCACTCTCCGGGCGGTTTATGGCGAGTGCAGACCTCCGCCCCAGTGGTGACGGCGGCCTCATCATCCCGGCGGCTGTGCAGTCCGTCATAGAGCGGAACTACGTGGCCTTTGCTCCTGTGGTTTCCGTGGCGCGTCTCTTCACCACTGATAATGGTGAGCCAACCACGTTCCCGGTCCTCAGTGACACGGAGAGTGCGGTCCAGCTTGACGCAGCGGCAAGCACGGGAGCCGATGCCACTGTCTCCGGCGACACTCCGCCAACGGACATCAGTGGGCCACAACTCAAAGCGTGGAAGGTCAGCTCCAAGCCGGTCTTTGTGCCCCGTGAGCTTATCAGCGACTCACCCGTTGACATCGTCTCTGAGGTCATCGGTGCATTGCTGGCCCGCATCATCCGCTTTGAGAATTTGAAGTACACCAAAGGCAACGGCACTAGCGAGGCGGAAGGCTTCACCACTAACGCCACGTCATACCATGCGGGTTCCGTAGCTCTGGACCTGGACATTGCACTGGATCTTGCATACTCGGTGCCCGCGCTCTACCGGCCCAATGGCGTCTACATGGCGTCAGACACAACCATCAAGTATCTCCGCAAACTTCACACCGGCATCAGCGGAGATAAGCGTGCGTTGTGGAAAGACGCATTTGAGGAAGGAAACGCCACCCTTGGCACTCCGGCGAAGCTCCACGGCTATTCCATCCTGGTCAACAATGACATGGATTCAGTGGCTACGGACGGCACGTTCGCTGGTGTTTCTCCTCTGGTCTTTGGTGACTTCAGCCGCTTCGTTGTCAGACAAGCGGAGAACAATGCACCGTTCGCTTACATCTACGCGGTCCCCGCGAAGGATGGGCGTGCGGCCATTCTCTTCCGCCGCTCTGACAGCAAGCTCCTCGTTAATACGGCAATAAGCAAGCTCGTTGTTTAGGCACGGGACGGTTCATAACCGGGACTAGCGGCTTGGGCTTCGCCGTGCCGCTCTCACAGTAGAGTCGCAAAGAAGCACGGGGACTAGTCGGCAGCCTCTAGCGTGCTGACCTTCATGAGAATCGCTAGAGCAAGAGGGGTCGTTCGCACGGGAGTGTGAGCGGCCCACTCTCACAAGCACTCGGACCAACTAGAACGACACTTTCAGAAAGTACGGAGGATGAACCAATGAAAGAGAAAATCTTTCGAGTGACCGAAGTGCCCGTTGGAGCAACGGCAGAGGAAACGGAAACACATCTCAACGAAATGACTGAGCGCGGCTACTACACGGTGCGCATCATCGGAGGGGAAGAGAAAGGGCTTCGCATCATCTGGAAGTTGCGGACAAAGGAATGAAGAAGTTGACCTGGACGGATTGGCGTGGCCGGGAATGCGTCCGCGAAGTGAATGAAGTCATCCGCATTGCCGACTACAAGGGCAACCCAGCCGGGCTGGGCCTGCTTTTGATGGCGGCCAACACGCACCTAAAAATCCCCGAGCTGTATCGATTGCTGGATGGCTACGGGATTGAACGCGGAGAGATGTGGATACGGCGGAGACGTTGGCTATTCCAGCCGGAGGGCACTGTCAATAGCAACAGCAATGCGAATGCAGATGGGAAGGATGAGCGGGCGCTCGATGTTGTTCGTAATCACCCCACTGATTCTCTGCGCTTCGTCGTCCGGGTGCTGAAGGAGCACGGCATTTACCGCTCGAAGGATTGGGTGCGTCGGCACCGATGCGATTAAGAATTGGGGGCGAACCAAACGGCCTCAGGGACCAGTTCCTCTCTGGTTCTGTGCCACAACTTGTGGTCAGCACCCAGGCCAACCATGACGAAGGACGGGAGGAGCAGCCACAAGAAGTTGCTGTTGCCCGAAGCGGCACCGAGCATCGCGCACAGAAAGAGGCCGATGCCAACACCCAGAACGATCAATCTCGTTTTCATTGGAGCAGTATGCCGGTAACCAAGGTCTTTGAACCATAGTACCGATGGGGTAATTGCTGTACTGTCTGGGGGATGCTTTGGACAAAGTTTGGACACCAAAAATTGGGCGTCTGCAAACAATAGACAAGTAGGGCGTTACGGTGTCGTGTCTCGTCGCCTGTCATAAGAAATACAAGAAACACGACGACACACGCCCCCATCCCGCTCCACCCCGCCCCTTAGCCTTGGGGGCACGGGTCGTGGTGTAGCGAGACGGTTTTTGGCCGGAAGAATATTTACGTAAGACCTCATTTTCCGACGAGCGTTCAGACAGTCGAACATTAGCGGGAAGCGATCCTTTGGGCGGTTTCCAAGTCCTCAATCCTCTCACGAAGAATGCGCTTGAGGTCGGCTTGAGTGGGTGTTTCGGGGCCGGAATAGGCTTCCAGCTTGCTTAAGGTATCCCGGAGCGCGTCAAGCATGGGACGGCGGGGCTGAATGCTCATGCGGTTGGGCGCACTAAGCTGCCCTGTTGTAAATCCGAAAGTCTTTGCATTGCGGCATCAAGTATTGCCAGCCGGTAGAGGAGAAAACGTATTTCATCGGAGGCTTGGCCAACGTCCTGGAGTGCCAGACGCACGGCGACATTGGCCAGTGATTGAGCGGGAACTTTCATGCGTATTCAAAGATCCTGCCATGAGTTTTCCCCGGTCCCTGTGACAAACGTCACACAGACGCGGCGGAGGAATTGGTTAGGACGTCCGGCGATGGGCCGCTAGCTCGGAGCATCTTGGCGGGCCGATGCGAGAAGTTCCAGGCGCAGATGGTTTTCCGGGCAGCATGTATGCCTTTGCTCGGAAGTTTGGAGATCCGCCTCCACTGTTGCTGATGCGATGGTTGCGAAGCACCGGTGACAAATGGACTCAACCACTCCGGCTTCACTGTTGAAACGGTGCGTGAAAGCAGATTGATCCATAAACAGAGCTTCTCCTTGGGGGAGTGGAAAGGATAGTAGCACCGGAATTGCATGGCAGTAACTAGGTCTTTGCCTAGCTCTGGCTCTATCGGCTCCCGAACATGCGGGGCCGGAACGTGTACGCGGCGGCCATTACGGTGCCCCAACTGACTGTCATGGGCCAGTTCACGGGCCGCCCATAGGCTGTATGGGCCAACATCTCCACGAGGAGCATGGTCCCGGTCCAAATCAGAAGCTGCAATATTAGGAGCTTCGACCTAGAGCGGAAGAGGGATTCCGGCACACGCATACCCATACTTCAACCAACTTACCGGCCAAAGGTTGCGAGATGTTAAGCAGCCCAGGGGCGGGGCAGGGGTAGGGTCAAATGTTGGAAGCAAACCCCTTAGAGAGCGCCGCAACAGTTTTTCGTACACAGATGAACAATTCTGCGTTTTTAGAGATTTGGCTGGATTTGCTGCGATTTAGGCGCGTTTCAAGGGATTGTTTGTAGCGGGAAGGCGGAGATATGGAAAACACGGAAGTGATGACGATTCAAGAAGCGGCTGACTTCCTCCGGTGCCATCCCCGGACGCTCCAGAAGATGGCCATCCGTGGCGAGATCCCGGCCAAGAAGGTTGGAAGCCTCTGGCGATTCTCACGGCAAAGGCTCCAGGAGTGGATGAAAGAAGGAAGTTAGAGGGTCGCGGCAAGGATTGCTAGAACGTTTCCCGGGGGAGGGCCTTGGATTCTTGCTTTTATATATGACGCCTGAGACGCCCGGTTTATTTACATCATTTCAAGAAAATTTCCAGACACCGGAATTGAGGAGAAGTGTGGAAAGCCCATGGTTGGACACAAACGAAGCCGCCGCATAC
>Ga0105240_10012148_pt1 | contig 11918 bp, 11 predicted proteins | sample KBSC54metaG_FD_80426 | JGI IMG/M metagenome (GOLD analysis project Ga0105240, IMG submission 80426) | Corn rhizosphere microbial communities from Kellogg Biological Station, Michigan, USA - KBS C5-4 metaG | ecosystem: Host-associated > Plants > Roots > Rhizosphere > Soil | place: Michigan, USA...
TATTAATGTATTTACAATGGATGGAACAAGCCAACATTGAATGGATCGGACCATATAGAAGCGGTCCTCGTTACATGGATAAAATTGAATTCTCAATGCCGTTTTATAGTACAGATGAAACTATTATAGTCCAAAGATCTCTCGCTAAAGGTGGAATGAAAAACGATGCTTCTATCGCAATCGAATACTATACAAAAAACTTAGGACTATCAAGAGATGCAAATGCGGAATTACAAACATATTCAGCTACAATACGATCTGATGTGATTACTAATCCATACAATAAAAGCATCTTAGAGACAGATATTGAAGTAGATGAACATCTATGGAAGAAACGTTTCCGCTTTGGATCTCCACCTAGACTCGTTCTTAATAAAGATATACCAAGTAAAAATTTAATCGATGCCTACTTTGGTGATCACTGTCATCATATAACTCTTCGTGAAGGCACTCGCGAGAGTATTGATAATGACCAGGGAGAACTTCTTGATGGGTTAGGCATATCAGGTCATATCACGCCCTCAGAGAACTATCCAAGTAAAAAAGAAGAGAAAATCTTATTCGATAGTAATACTCAACGAAGAAAAAGTCAGCAACGCGCTTATCCGAGATTTGAGAATATCTTGACAGTCCGTTCATAAAACCGTACTATATAAATGATCATGCAATTAACTCCACAAGTAAAATCATCTCTTCTTACTGCGGTATTCACTGCAATTCTCGTTTTTCTCATCACTCTTCTGTATAACCATCTCTATCCACCAATAGATACCAGCAAACAAACACCATTTACAGTCGAGGGCACAGGAACTGCGACTGCCAAACCAGATCTCGCACAAGTATCGTTAACTATCACAAAAACTGCTCCTACATTGCAAGACGCACAGAATCAAGCAAATACAGCTTCCAATACAGTTGTTGCTGATATTAAAAAACTTGGTATTTCAAGTACGGATATAAAAACTAATAATTATAATTCCTATCCGAACTATAATAATAATTCAAATGCTCAACCAGTCTTTCTGCCTCCAAATACCAACAATCAAACAATTACAAGTTATACTGTCTCGCAACAAATTGATATACAAATAAAAGATGCTCAGAAAGTAAATACTGTTATAGATACAGCCACCAAGGATAATGCCGAAAATATTTCCGGACCGAATTATGTTTTCTCTGATAGCTTGCAAAAATCACTAGAAGATCAAGCACGCACACAAGCGATAAATAATGCCAAACAAAAGGCGCAAAGTATCGCAAAAGCTGCTGGCATCAATTTAGGTAAGATTACCAATATTCAAGAAAATAATACACCAGGAATCATTCGTCCGGTCATGATGATGAATAAAGCAGCACCTGTAGCCAGTGGCACCTCAGTACCAACAAATATAAATCCAGGTGAAAATACCGTGACAGACGACGTCACACTTTCTTACCAGACATATTAAATTTAAATGACGAGGATTTAGTGCCTCTTGATTCACTTCATGCTATTATAAAGACATGCGACAAGACTTCGTTGATTATGTAAAAACTCGGATGAGTCAAAAGCTGAATTATAAGTCACGATTAGATGAACTACGCAAGGAAATGCTAGTCGCAGGGGCAACTGAGGAAGAATTCAATGAAGCAATCAAGCAATTAGACTCGCCGACACCGTCAACACCCATTTTGACAACAAATCCATTGCCCGATCCTCCAGTACCTCAAGAAACGAAACAAATATCTCAGAAGAAAGATGCCTCTCTAGTAAAACGGTTAATAGAACTTGATCTAACTGCACATGTTATTACAGGAGTCATACTCATAGTATTATGCTCTTTCTTCGCTTGGTCATATATTCAAAATAATAAATTATCTATTTTCCCCACACCCAACACTCAATCAGCACAGGCTCTTCCATCCACAGATCAAACCCTGGTGCCCAAAGTCTATGCGAATACCATCCCTGTTGATCCAAATACTATTTTTTCTATTCCACCGTCGTCACTTACTCTTGCAATTAGCGGTACGCCTAAAAAAGATATCTTTGGATTTTTCCCTTACTGGATGCTTAGTGATGAAAATCAAGTAAGTCTAAATGCTTTGACAACCATTAGCCTTTTTGGAATAGAAATGAACGGCAAAGGAAATATTGTGACAAATAATGGAAAAAATATTGATGATGGATGGAGCATGTGGAATAATCCCAAAATGAACGATTTACTTCTTCGAGCAGAAAAGAGAAAAATAAAAGTGCAGTTAACTATCAAAGTATTTAATAATAACGATATTGAGAATATCGTAACGAGCGATACCGCGCAGAAAAATTTCATTGCAAATGTCATGTACTTGATGAACGAAAAATCATTAGATGGAATTAATCTTGACTTTGAATATGTCGGCACACCAGATGATAGCATACGAAATAATTTCACACGTTTCGTGACTAACTTGAATACTGAAATGAAACGACAGTACCCTCAGTCATTGCTGACGATTGATACCTATGTCACATCAGCCAATACTTCGGATCTTTTTGACCTGACACAGCTTAGTCCACAAGTTGATGCGTTTGTCATCATGGGCTATGACTTTCATACTCCAACCGGTAGTCCAGGTCCAATCGCGCCACTTGAAGGAGGAAATAGTATCTTAACATCTGTTGAAAGTTATTTGGACAAAGTATCTCCAGATAAGATTATTCTTGCGCTGCCATATTATGGCTATGATTGGAATGTGCCGAATGTTAATCAGCCAGCATCTATGATTCCTTACGCACAAGCCGCAATGCAAAGCAAAAACTATACTATCAACTGGGATGATGCATCCCAAACGCCTTGGTATAGTTATGTCGATCAATCAAAGGATACACATCATGTATACTTTGAAAATGTCCGATCCTTGGGGGAGAAATATGATCTTATTAATAGAAAAGGCTTACGCGGAGTCGGCATTTGGGCACTTGGCTATGACGGATTGAATGCTGATTTACGTGAATTACTTCTAGAGAAATTTGCGACATCAAAGTAAAAGTGCTACGAAATGACCAATATCCAATCAATAATTACATTTAATAAATTATAGTATTTGGATTTGACTGGACATTGGGTATTGAAAATAATTGAAAATAGGACATTCGAATCAGTTACTTTTCTTTATTTCCCGAATGAAAAGCTTCATGTACTTCCCTAAGCTGTTTATTCGTAATATGTGTATAAATCTGCGTGGTGGCAATATTCTTATGCCCAAGCATTTCTTGTACTGAGCGAAGGTCAGCGCCATTAGTCAATAAATCAGTCGCAAATGAATGACGAAGCGTATGGACAGTGGCATCAACTGGCAATCTTGCTTGCTCAACATATTTTTTAACTATGCGCTCAATGCTTCGAGCAGTTAAACGCATCTTTTCTCCTTCATCGTCTTCGATAATCATTCCTGAATAGCGGATAAACATGGGCTTATACGAGTCGTGACGGCTTGCAATATAGCGCTGTGCCCATTCAGCAGCACGGTCAGAAATAAAGACAATACGCTGTTTACGTCCTTTTCCTATAATCCCAAATTCACGTCGATCAAAATTAATTTGTGCATGATTCAGACTGACAAGCTCTGAAACTCGCAAGCCGGTCGAAAATAGCATTTCCAATATGGCTCGGTCTCTTAATCCTTCTTCGACTGATGTATCAGGCTGAGTCACAAGTTGCTCGATCTGCTGTCGTTCAAGAAATTTTAAACTTCGACTTTCTGCCTTCGGTAAATCGATTTTGGAAGGTTCAAGTGTTTTAATATCGTGCTTCATCAAATAGCGCAAAAATGAGCGTAAAGCAATCACGTAATAATTCTGAGTAGACTTACCTAAGCTACGACCTTGGACATCAACTTTCGTGGTCAAATAGACCCGATATCTGCGTATAATGAAAAGGTCAAGATCTTGGATAGTCTTATGCGAGAGGGTAGAGGAGAACCACTGTTCAAACACCTCTAAATAATGCCTATAATCCCTAATCGTGAGCTTAGAACAATTTTTTTCAATTTCCAGATATTCAAGGAATTGATTAATTAATTGCGGTAGGGAGGTACCATCCATATATTTATTCTACGACATGACAGACAAAATGTCTACTTGACAAAATAAAGCTTATAGTATATGCTACGAGGAATGAAAGAAGCTTTTTATAGTCTTACAAGAAAACATCGAACTGACACAGATTACACAGCAGATATTACTAATTCTGTTGTACAAAAGAAATGTCAATCTTTATTAGAATCCATACGAACAAATAGTAAAGTTCGTAAAGGAGTTATTGGCTTTGGTGTAGCTACAGTAATAACTGCTATTGCAGCTATTCCAGACAATTCAGCTTCAAATGATCCATCTGTACAGGAACCTCAAGTAATTGGTAATGTTCTTTCTAAACAACCACTTGAAGTAATCGTTACTACTGATGGCAGAACTATTAGAATAGTAGAAGATCCTAATAATCCCAATAATCCTCGATAATTAAAGCCTCTACAATGCCCTAGGACGAGAGATCTATACATAGGCCACTATAATTACCTCTATCCATACTACTGGTCATTCTGGAAAGCAACAACTTACCATAATCGATTCCGGTCAAGCCGGAATGACGCAACGAATAAAAGACTACTGAAAAAAATACAAACGCATATACTAGGCAATATTTGAAGGGAAATTACATGAGAAAATAAAAAATAATTCAGATGCAAAGAAAATCAAGAAATACAAAAGAAATAATCTGAGGTCCTTCCCTGGGAAAATGGCAAATCTTGCGTCGTAAAACTATTATTGTACGACATGATTAGTTTAATAAAATAGCCCTCCCCTCAAAACACATATTTCATTCGGGGAAGATAGCTAAATTGAAGCTAATTTCTTCTAATTTGGTTAATTACCGTAGCCACTTCTCTGATGAAGCTCTTCTGTAAGAACTGGATTGAGGCTCCTTCCCTGAAGTGAGAGCATAAGCATTCGTATTTTTTTCATATGTAGACTACTTTGAGCTCAAATAGAGCAGGTTTCTCTTCTTAAAAGCCTCTGTTAGCCTTGCTTTACTAATGTTAGCTGCTCATGATTCTTATCAGCTTTTATCTCTTATTGTTATTTACGCACAAATCTGTGAAAATTATCTTTCACACTATATCATACTGTATCATATTACTTCTATCGACTATAGGCTCCTCTCTTCCCTGTTTCATCTCACCGCTCTATTTCCCCCAACTGGTAAATATTAATAAAAATAACATTGCAATCACTCCTACCCAAGTAAATTCCCATAGAACGTTTTTAAATAGTCGCTTCTCCATCCATACATGAGATAACCCTAAAAAGACGTATAACATAGCGGTAATATATAACGCGAGTACTGTCGGACTACTCGGCCAGAAAAGTAAAAGTGAAGCAATTTCTACTAAGCACAATGTTATTCCCCCAGCCCAGAGAGACAGTCTGTAAGACGTTTTTTGTAATGCATAGGTCCAAAGAGAATGATACGTCAGCATGAATGTTGCAAAACCCAGGAGAAGAATTGTGGGTAGAAATAGATGCAGTGATAAAACAGTATTCACGAGAAATAAATAGCAAAGTACAGTAATAACAAACGAAACAATACGAGCTCCTGAAAGCAATGCAATCGTTCGAATAGCTGCAACAACAAAAATATTTTGGCTCAAAAACAGTGAGTATAAGCCAAAACCATAAATAATCGTAATGATCATTCGGAAAAGAAATCTTGTTGGAATGAGAAAGTAAAATAAGCCAAAAGCAAGGCTATAAAATAATGGAAGAATAAAAATGGAAATCATTCTATTCTCTTTTAAATCATGCCGCATCGCCCAATAAAAGAAGAGATCCGTCATTATTGCCAAGAGGATCACTATGTAAATACCAATCTTCCCTATTTGCAGTTGAATAGAAAAAAACAGTGCAGATAATAATAAAACACTGACGACAAATTTTTGTCGCTTATCTAATGAGAAGGAAGAGAGAGCTTTTTTGCGAGGAGATGGCAGTTTTGAGAAAGTGTTGGTGGCCATGTATTAGTATTATACCTTACTTACTGATATTATATTTCTAGTGTTCGGGATACTTCATCACTTATAGAGAGATTTGAAAAGACATTTTGCACATCATCGTGATCTTCTAAGCGTTCAAGGAAAGAAAGTATTTTTTCAGCTTCCTCTTTAGTGACTACCTCTTTAGTCAGTAATGGTTTACGAATAATTGAGGCATCGCTGATGGTTAGCCTTTGTGCGAGTAAGCCCTGTCTAACTTTCTCTACATCTTCAGGTTTAGTATAAACAATAATATCTCCCCCTTCTTGGATGACATCTTCTGCTCCATTCTCTGCAGCAAGAAGAAAAATTTCGTCAAGAGTTTGTGCTGGATGGGCTAAGACAATCTGACCAAGTTGTTGAAATTGATAGGCTACAGCGCCAGGATTCCCCATCACTCCCCCATTTTTATCGAACAAACTCTTTACTTCTGGCGTTGTTCGTTGTTTATTGTCAGTAATTGCTTCAACCATGATACTTATGCCACCAGGACCAAAGCCTTCATAGAGTACTTCAGCCATTTCACTTTGATTTTTTCCCGCGGCTCGTTCAATCGCACGATCAATTGTGTCTTTCGGCATATTCACAGCCCGTGCAGCTTCGATTGCTAAACGCAATTTAAAGTTTTTTTCAGGTTCGCTAATGCCACCACCCTGTTTTACTGCTAAAGTAATAACTTTGGAGAGTTTGGTGAATGCCTGTCCTCTTTTCGCATCATTAGCTCCTTTTTGTCGCTTAATTGTTTTCCATTTTGAATGTCCGCTCATAATAGTCCTTAGTTATGAGTGCTTAGTCCTTAGTTAACTAAGAACTTATAACTTATGACTCATAACTATCGCCCATTATACCTCTGATCTATTGACATTTGCAACTAAATTCTTTACAATTTGAAGCTAATACGCTTCTATATGACCGCACTAAAAACCCAGGCCATACAAACAGCCCTCATTGGTGATTGGCAACAAGCAATTACCCTCAATCAAACTATTCTAGAAGAAAATGCTGAGGATATTGATGCCTTAAACCGTCTGGCATATGCCTTTGGTAGTATCGGCGACATGAAACAAGCAAAAAGTCTATATCAAAAAGTTTTAGGATTAGATATGCATAATCCCATCGCCACCCGTAATCTAAAACGCTTGACGAGCAATGGCGGATTAAAATCAAACTCAGGCATCGCGCTATCATTAAGTAATTTATTTATTGAAGAATCAGGAAAAACAAAAGTAGTAGAGTTAATGAATGTGGCCGATAAGAAAACCCTTTCGCAACTACGCTGTGGAGAAAAAATTGATCTTAATACGAAGCGTATGAAAATATTTGTCTATGACAGTCAAAAACAATTCATCGGCATGCTTCCTGATGACTTGAGCAAGCGCCTCATTAAATTCATAGAAGCTGGTAATGAATATGAGGCATATATTAAGGATTTAGACAATAATAAAGTGGTTGTTTTTATACATGAAGTAAAGAGAGCAAGCAAATTAAAAGATCAGCCATCATTTCTTTCTTCAGAGAAATCAAAGCTTAGCGTTAAATCATATGAACAAGGAGCAAATCATTTAGCTTCCGCAGTTGAAGAGGATGAATGAAAAATAACTCTTCCTCTATGTAATGTCTTTTTTACTGCTTCAAGATTCTGCTGCTTCTGCATTTGTCGCAAGGAATAGTAGGCCCAACCAATTGATATAGCAATGAGAAATAAGACTATAATGTAAAACATATCTAAAATTGAGCAAACCGATTAGCATCTTTTCCGATAACAATTTGTATTGCTCCAATCATTTGCTGGTGTACCTGACGAATCGGATAACCTAAAATACGCTGTAACTTTTTCAGCGAGTATGATATTGTACCATAGTAACGAATAACAGAAAATGTATCAACAGTCGGATTCGTACGCACATCAATCACAGAATACCCAGTATTATTTAATAGAACTTCAAGACTTGACGCTTTCCCTGTAATATCGGATGCGTTAATAATCTGTATTGGAGCACTTTCTTTTTGCAGGGAAGGATCAATAAAACGTTTCTCCGCTGACTCGATATCTGTTTGGTTAGCAGGTAATGTAATATGATATTCAGTAATAGTTGCTGTATTCATCGTTTTGGCAATAAAGTAGAGACGAAGAAAGTCATACCATGTGATATTCGTGTGCTTTTGGTTTGAAAGCATAGAAGCACTTGCTAATAACACGTGTTGTATATCTTTTACAGTATTAATGGTAAGATTCGTCTGAATTGTTGCATCAATACCTAACGGAATATCTTTTTGAATACTCTCTTGTTTCGGGTTCGTAATATATAGTGCGCTCAATTGAGTATCTGATGGATCAATAGCAACCAGTGTGGCTTTATTTTGCGGCGATTGGAAAAGGAGTATAAATTGATGTTGTCCATCAAATATACTTTTCTGCATTGTTTCGACAACTTTAACACTTATCGCAATCACCAACACAACAACAACAATGCTTATAAAAAATATTGCTGTCTTTAGACTAGAAGTTGCATGCGTAGAACGTTTTTTAATCATAAGCAGATTATTCTGCTTTTTTCTTTTTTTCGACAAGTTTAGGCAGAACAAAAACAGGCGCAGTACTCACGGATTGATTAGCAATATTGTTTTGTTTCTTCTTTTTCTTTTCACCTTTGAAAAAACCACTATGGTCTCCCATATATTCACCTCCCAAGCATTGTATTATGCATTACGTAGTATGTATTATGCAACACCCTTTTCATATATTTACTTAATACATAATACTTTATACTAAATTACTTCACAAGATATGTTTCGATAAATAACTGCAGTTCCTCGGGTAGTTGACTTTGAAAACTAACCTGCTCCCCTGTCTTCGGATGCGTTAATGATATTTTCGCGGCATGAAGAAAGACGCGATCTAGAAGTTTTCGATCATCTCGTGCGGTTTTGCGTCCTGCATAGAGAAAATCTGATACGATTGGATTATTAAGATATTTCATGTGCACACGAATTTGATGGGTTCGTCCTGTTTTCGGTGTTAACTCTACCAACGCGCGTTTTTCAGGCTTACGATCTTTCGTCGTATAAACAGCTAACGTTTTATAGAATGTGGTAGAGGGTCTTCCACCGGGAACAACACCGAACTGTCTTCTATTCCATGGTAAACGATCTACTGGTATCGATATCTCCCCTTCTCCTGGTACTAAAACTCCGTGTACTAAAGCTTGATATGTTTTTTGTACTGTACGATCTTTAAATTGCTGCTGTAAATGCTTAAATACCTGCGGATTTTTCGCGACCAAAAGAATCCCAGATGTTTCTTTATCTAGTCGATGGACAATTCCTCCTCTATCACGAAAAGCTTGCTCGAAATATGCATCACTCGTATAATCTTTTTCTTCGTCATGCTTAATTCTTAATTCATTATTCTTAATTCCCAATCGTTCCTCCGTCCAATCCTGTACAGTCTCATCATGGATTGTTGTATCGGATTTATTGACAGTTATCCCGGCTGGTTTATCTAATACAAGGAGAGAATCATCTTCAAAAACAATAGGTATAGAAACGCTCATGCTATTCTCGCTTTCCTTCTTTTAGGTTGTCTAAATTCTCGCATATAAAGAATAAAAATAATACTGAGAAGTGTAGCAAGATAAAAAATATCCTCAAACTGCAAAAAGGAGAAAAGACCTTTTGTATGAAGAAATGCATCTTGAAGAAAATAGATTGTGGAAAGCATGCCTATATAGAGAAGACCAAGCGTTCCATCTTTAATCTCTCCCCTACTGGCTCGAGGAAGAAGTAACAAACGAAATAAAAAGAATGTAATAAGATACACGCCAGCGATAATGAGTTGTAACACCAGTTGTGTTGGTGATAAAAAAAGCTGTGCAAGTGTAAGTAGCGGCATGGCTCCAGCAATTGCGATAGCATAGAAATCTATGATTCTTCCGCTAGGCAGCCGACGTAACTGAGAGAGATACCATATATAGATATACCCTCCCGCAATCATAGCCGGAAAAATTAACCCTGGGAAATAAGGAATGATAAAAAATTTCAGGGGATTAAAATAGGTTGTATTAAAATGAAAAAGAACATATAGTAAGCGAGCAAAGAAAAGGCCGACAATCGTTGCTACCAATGTAATATTAAATAACTGTTCAAGAGCAATATTCTTTCGAATAAGAATAAAATCTTCTTTTCCTAAACGATAAAGAAAGAAAAGGAAAAAAATATAACAGATACAGGAGCTGATTACGAAAAATTCCATATAATTATAGTATAGCTATTTTAGCCTTCTGTGTAATATATACTGATATGCACAAATAAGTAACAAACAAATTCCCATACCAGTAATAACATGACTGACGCCAATAAGATCGGATAATCCTCCAACTGCAATCAAAGGAACAAAAGAAAATATGCCGATAATTGCATTTAACGATCCGTATATCTTTCCCCGATTTGTGTCATTTGTGTTTTCTAACAATAACGTATTCGATGGAACGAAGACGAGAGAATTGGCTAAGCCTAAAATAAACGCAATTACAACAATGACATGAACAGCAGTAATTGCTAAAATATGCGGAAGATATAAATTCGCATCAAGAATATATTCTTTTGATGAAATGAGCGAGCCATATGGCAATATCAGAATAGATAGACCTGAGAGAAAAAGGCCTAATATAACTACTTTTTCTTTTGCAACAGCATGCAGCCGATTGACAAGAAAAATTGCACCAATCAGCATACCTATTGCAGCTGGCGTCACAAACATCAGCGGAAACTTCTCTATATACATACCTAATACCTGACTTGCATATCCAGGAGTAATCGTAGCAAGAAGTAAAATAAGAATCTGAATTAATGCCAGTAAAAATAAGGAATTATAAATTTGCTTTGTTTTCGTAATTAATGTAAACGCTGATTTTATTTCCTCTCTCACGTTTACTCGCAAAGGTAATCTTGTTTTTACCTCCTCTTCTTCTCGATATTTTACAAAGAAAATACTCATCGTTCCGATGAAAAGTAGTACCGCAAGAACGACGAGTGATCCCTGATCGCCAAATAATAGGATAATGGAACCTGACAACATATAGGCAAGAAGTACTGAACCATATAAGGCAAGACCAAATAATGCATTGGCTGAATACAACATATTTTTCGGAACAACAAGCGGGATAAGCGGGTTTTCTGCCGGAATAAAAAATTGTGTAAGAAAAGAAATAATAAAAGAAAAGCAATAGATAACAAAAATATTTGTGTGGAGAAAAGCCAAGAGTAAAATGAGCAATGCTCGAAGAAGATTTGTCCAGAGTAAGACATGCTTTTTACTCCAGTGGTCCACATACACTCCAGCTAAAATACCAAATAATATTGCAGGAATTGTAAATGTCAAAACAATGCCCGCAACAGCTGTATTTGATTTGGTCAAACTAAATACTGAAAGAATAAGATAAAAGGTAAAGAGATTTGTAGAAATTTGAGTGAATACCTCTCCTATCCAGAGAAAAAGAAAAGATTTTTCGCGAAAAGCCAGGAAGATATTTTGTTTCATTATGCTTACGCTTTCTCAGTGTAGGCACCCGTACGGGTATCAATGCGGATAGCATCCCCTATATTAACAAATAAAGGTACTTTAGTCTTGATCCCATTCTCAAGTTCGGCATCCTTAAAAACATTAGTTGCAGAATTCCCTTTTACACCAGGTGCAGTATCAACGACAGTAAATACCATCTTTGGCGGTAAAAGAATGGAGAGTGCTTCGTCATCAAGAAAACTCACTGTAAAGCTTTCACCTTCCTTCAAATATTGGGCGCCTTCAATGCGCTTTAATGGAACAGGAATTTGATCATAGGTTTGCGGATTCATAAAATATGCCA
>Ga0105240_10012150_pt1 | contig 11918 bp, 12 predicted proteins | sample KBSC54metaG_FD_80426 | JGI IMG/M metagenome (GOLD analysis project Ga0105240, IMG submission 80426) | Corn rhizosphere microbial communities from Kellogg Biological Station, Michigan, USA - KBS C5-4 metaG | ecosystem: Host-associated > Plants > Roots > Rhizosphere > Soil | place: Michigan, USA...
CCGTCGTTGATCATCGCGTCGATCGCCTTGCCGTCGCCCATGCGGAAGCCGAAGCGCGCGCCTTTCAGCATGTAGGGCGCGTTCGACATCGACTCCATGCCGCCGCCGACGGCGACCTCGACGTCGCCCGCGCGGATCGCCGCGTCGAGGATGCCGGCCGCGCGGATCCCCGACGCGCACACCTTGTTGATCGTCTCCGACGACACCTCCTTGGGGATCCCCGCCTTGATCTGCGCCTGGCGCGACGGGATCTGACCCTGACCGGCCTGGATCACCTGGCCCATCACGACGTGCTGGACCTGCTCGGGCTCGACGCCGGCGCGCTCGAGCGCGGCGCTGATGGCGGTGCCGCCCAGCTCGGTCGCGTCGAGCGAGGCGAGACCTCCGCCGAGCTTTCCGATCGGGGTGCGCGCGGCACCGAGAATGACGGTCTTGGGCATCGGATCTCCGTTTCAGCGGTGTGGGAGGCGGCGCGCGCGAAGCGCCTGGCCTGAATGCTAGGTCACCCTCCTCGCAAGTGCCGCAGCGGCGGGAGGTGGGTAGGCTGCGCCGCGATGCGCATCGCGGCGACCACCGACGCTCCCCTCGCGACGAGCGCCGACACGATCGCCGTCGGGGTCTTCGACGGCGAGGACGTCGCGCACGACGTCGACGGCGCGATCCTCCAGCGGCTGCTCGACCGCGGCGAGGCGAGGCGCGCCTTCAAGCACCTGGCGGTCGCGCACGCCGACGACCGGCGCTTCGTGGTGGCCGGCCTCGGCACGCGCGACGCGTTCGACGCCGAGCGCGCGCGGATCGTCGCGGCGGCAGTGCACGCGCGCGCCCGCGAGCTCGGGGCGACGACGCTCTGCTGGGAGGTCCCCCACCACGTGGACGACGCGGTCGTCGCCGGGCTCGTCGAGGGAACCGCGCTGGCGGCCTACCGCTTCGACACCTACCGCAACCACCCCGAGGACGACGGCGCGCTCGAGGCGCTGCTGCTCAGTGCGCACCACGACGTCGGCGAGCCGGTCGCGGTCGCGACCGTCGTCGCCGAGGCTCAGAACCGCGCGCGCGACCTGCAGAACCTGCCGGGCAACGCGGCCACGCCGACGTTCCTGGCGCACCGCGCGCAGGAGATCGCCGGCGAGGCCGAGGGGATCGCGGTCGACGTGCTGAGCGAGGCGGAGATCCGCGAACGCGGGATGGGCGCCTTCGCCGCGGTCGCGCAGGGCTCGGCCCAGGAGGCGAAGCTGATCTGCCTGAGATACGAGGGGCCGAACGCAGACGGTCCGCTGCTCGCGCTCGTCGGCAAGGCGGTCACGTTCGACAGCGGCGGGATCTCGCTCAAGCCCGGCGCGAGAATGTCGGAGATGAAGTTCGACATGTCGGGCGGGGCGGCCGTGCTGGAGGCGGTCGGCGCGATCGCCCGGCTGCGGCTCCCGGTCCGCGTGCTGGGGATCGTCGGCGCGACCGAGAACATGCCGAGCGGCACGTCGGTGAAGCCCGGTGACATCGTGCGCGCCTCGAACGGCACGACGATCGAGATCGTCAACACCGACGCCGAGGGCCGGCTCGTGCTGGCCGACTGCCTCGCGCACGCCGTCTCGCTCGGCGCCGAGCGGATCGTCGACCTCGCGACGCTGACCGGCGCGATCGTCACCGCTTTGGGCGACTCGCACGCCGGGCTGATGTCGAACGACGATGCGTGGGCGGCGGCGGTCGCCGAGGCGGCGGACGCGGCAGGCGAGCCGGTCTGGCGGCTGCCGCTGCACGAGTCCTACGCCGACCTCATCAAGAGCCGCTACGCCGACATCCTCAACGCCGTCGAGAGCCGCAAGGCCGGCTCGATCACCGCCGCCGAGTTCCTCCACCGCTTCGTCGGCGACGTGCCGTGGGCGCACCTCGACGTCGCCGGGACGGCGTGGGACAACGGCAAGCCCTACGCCGGCAGCGGCGGGTCCGGCTGGGGCGTGCACACGCTCGTCGCGCTGGCGCGGCGGCTGAGCTAATCCGCGGCGCGCTAATCCGCGGCGCGCGCCAGCCGGCGCGCGAGGATCTCCGTGGCTGCGCTGGCCGGGTCGAGGCGGCGCGCGCAGACCTCGTCGAGCAGCTCCTGCACGCCCGGATCCTCGCGGATCGCCGCCTCCAGCTCGCGGCGCATGCGCGAGGTGGCGATCGCCACGACCTCGTTCATGAGGTTGCGGCGGCGGCGCTCGAGCAGCGTGCCCTGCTGCTGGATGTAGGTGCGGTGTCTCTCGAGCTGCTCGAGCAGCTCGTCGATCCCGACGTCGTGGGCGGCCTGTGTCTTGACGATCGGCACGCGCCAGCCTCTCTGCTCGCCGAGGCTCAGCACGCCGCGGATCTCGCGCACCATCGTGTCGGTCAGCGGGTGGTCGGCCTTGTTGACGACGATCACGTCAGGGATCTCCATCACGCCCGCCTTCAGCGCCTGGATCGAGTCGCCCGAGCCCGGCATCAGCACGAGCACGATCGTGTCGGCGTGGTCCATCACGTCGACCTCCGCCTGGCCGACGCCGACCGTCTCGATCAGCACGACCTCGCGGCCGGCGGCGTCCATCAGCAGCGCCGCCTGCAAGGCCGCCTCGGAGAGGCCGCCGAGCGCGCCGCGGTTCGCCATCGAGCGGATGAAGACGCCGCTGTCGAGGAAGTGCTCGGAGAGCCGGATGCGGTCGCCGAGCAGCGCGCCCTGCGTGAACGGCGAGGAGGGGTCGATGCTCAGCACGCCGACCGTCCGCTCGCGCGCGCGCTCGGCCTTCGTGAGCGCGCCGAGCAGCGTCGACTTGCCGACGCCCGGCGGGCCGGTGAAGCCGACGACCGCCGCCTTGCCGGTGTGGGGATAGACCTCGCGCACGAGCTCCCAGCCCTCGGGCCGGTCGTCCTCGACGAGCGTGATCGCGCGGGCGAGGGCGCGCTTGTCGCCCTTGAGGAGGCGCTCGGCGAGGGTCGGGTCGGCCGTCATGGGCCGCGCATGATGGCACGGGACGCGGCGCCCTTGCGCCCGCGCCGCACATACCATTGCGGGCGATGGAGCCCACGCTCGCGCCGCCGCCGGTCGACCTCCCCCACGAGCTTCGCGCCGCCCCGCCGCCGCCGCACGGCGGCCCGCTGACGCTGCTGCGCTTCATGCGCCGCAACCGCATGCTGAACCGCGGCTACGCGCTGCTGCTGCTGCGGCTGGCGTGGCTGAAGCTGCGCTTCCGCGGCCGCCTGCAGACGGACGGGATCGCGTTCGTCTGCCCCGGCGTGCAGTTCGAGATCGGCCCGAACGCCCGCGTCGTGCTCGGCCGCTGGTCGTGGCTCGGGCACGGCACGAAGGTGCGCGCGCACGAGGGCGAGGTGCTGATCGGCGCGAAGACCGTGCTCGGCCAGGAGTGCACGATCTCCGCCTACCAGCACGTCGCGATCGGGCGCGAGTGCATCGTCGCCGACCGCGTGATGCTGATCGACTTCGACCACGGCGTCGTCGAGGTCGAGCGGCCGATCCGCCTGCAGGGGATCTACAAGCGCGACGTGAACGTCGGGCACAACGTGTGGATCGGCTACGGCGCCTGCGTCCTGCGCGGCGTGACGGTTGGCGACAACAGCGTGATCGGGACGAACAGCGTCGTGACGAAGGACCTGCCCGCGAACGCGGTCGCGGGCGGCGTGCCGGCGCGCGTGATCCGCATGCGCGACGAACCGCGCGTGATGAGATGGGCGTGAGCGCACCCGCTCCCGCGCCCGCGATCGCGCTGCGCGGCGTCGTCAAGCGCTTTGGGCCGATCACGGCCGTCGCCGGCTTGGATCTGGAGGTCCCGCCCGGGATCTGCCTCGGCCTGCTCGGCCCCAACGGCGCGGGCAAGTCGACGACGATGCGGATGCTGACCGCGCAGGCGATCGCCGACGAGGGCTCGATCTCGGTGCTCGGCTGGGAGCTGCCGCGCGAGTCGAAGCAGGCGCGCGCGGAGATGGGCGTCGTGCCGCAGCTCGACAACCTGGACGTCGAGCTGACCTGCCGCCAGGTCTTGACGGTGTTCGCGCGCCTCTACCGCGTGCCGCCCGCGGAGCGCGACCGCGCGGTGGAGCGGGCGCTGGCGATCGCGAACCTGACCGAGCGCGCCGACACGCGCGTCGACCTGCTGAGCGGCGGGATGCGCCGCCGGCTGCTGATCGCCCGTGGACTGGTGCACCGGCCCCGGCTCGTGCTGCTCGACGAGCCGACCGTGGGCCTCGACCCGCAGGTGCGCCAGGAGCTGTGGTCGCTGATCGACGCGCTGCGCGCCGAAGGCACCACGGTCCTGATGTCGACGCACTACATCGAGGAGGCCGAGCGGCTCGCGGACACCGTGTGCGTGATGGCGAGAGGGATGATCGTCGCGCGCGGCAAGCCGGCCGATCTCGTCCGCGCGCACGCCGGCGAGCAGACGCACGAGGTCTACGGACCGCCGGCGCGGCTGGAGGAGCTGCGCGCGCAGGGCGAGCGCGCCGGCTGGGCGATGCGCCGCTCCGGCCCCGCGCTGGCGATCCTCCACGCCGAGCGCCATGACGGCACGCTGCCCGACGGCGTGCGGCGGGCGGCGACGCTCGAGGACGCGTTCGTGATGCTGACCGGAGAGGAGATCGAGTGAGTGAGGGTGACGTCGCCCGCAGCTCGTTGCTTGCGATGAGCGGAGGGCGAAAGCGCCGTGTTCGGCGCCTGCACCGGATCGAGCCGGGCGCGGTCGTCGGCGTGATGAGCCGCGACGCGACCGTCTTCACGCGCAACTGGAAGACGACGACGTTCTCGTCGGTCGTCGAGCCGACGATCTACCTGCTGGCGTTCGGCTTCGGCCTGGGCGCGCTGATCACGACGATCGGCGGCCTGACGTACAAGGAGTACGTCGGGACCGGGATCGTCGCGATGGCGGTGCTGTTCTCCTCCGCCTTCCCCGGGCTGTACGGGACGTTCCTCAAGTACCGCTTCCAGCGCACGTACGACGCGTTCCTCGCGGCGCCGGTCGACGTGGACGAGATCGTCAGCGCGGAGATCCTGTGGATCGGGCTGCGCGCCGGGATCTACGGGAACGCGCCGCTGCTCGTCGCGATCGCGTTCGGGCTGGACCCGAAGCCGACGGCCGTGCTCGTGCCCCTGATCTGCTTCATCTCCGGCGTCGGCTGGGTCGCGTTCGGCGTGATGATCTCGGCGATGGCGCAGTCGATCGACAACTTCAGCTACATCACGAGCGGCGTGCTGACGCCGACGTTCCTGACGGCCGGCACGTTCTTCCCGATCGCCAACTTCCCGCCGCTGCTGCGCGCGCTCGCGCACGTCAACCCGCTCTACCACTGCGTGGCGCTCGTGCGCGACGTCGTCGTGCTCGGCGTCCGTTGGGCCGACCTCGGCCATCTCGCGTTCCTGCTCGGCTTCGCGCTCCTGCTGTGGCGGCTGGCGATCTGGCGGCTGCGCGTGCGGCTGATCGACTGACGCGATGACCGACCGACCGCGCTTCTTCGTCGACGTGGGCTCGCCGTATGCGTGGCTGGCGGCGGAGCGAATCGAGCGCGGCGCGTTGGGCGTCGAGCCGGTGTGGGAGCCGGCGCTGCTGGGGGCCGTGTTCGCCGCGCGCGGGTTCGGCTCCTGGTCGCTGACGGAGGCCCGAACCGAGGGCATCGAGGAGGTCGAGCGGCGGGCTTTGGCGTACGGGCTCGGCCCGGTGCGGTGGCCCGATCCGTGGCCGGGGAACACGCTGCTGGCGATGCGCTGTGCCGTGGCGGCCGCCGAGGCCGGGCGCGCCCGGGCCTTTCTGCTGGCCGCCTTGCGGCTCGGGTTCAGGGACGGCCGCGACCTGTCGGACCCGGCGGCGGTGGCGGACGCGGCGTCGACGGCCGGCCTCGAGGGAGGCGAGCTGATGGCCGCCGCGGCGACCCCCTCGGTGAAGGCCGCCCTGCGCGAGCGGACCGAGCGTGCAATCGCGCTCGGCGTCCGCGGCGTTCCCACCGTCCTCGTCGGCACTCGGCCGTTCTGGGGCGACGACCGGCTGGAAGACGCGGCGAGAGCACTGCGGATCTGACCTCGCATAGCGAGGCGAGATCCGCAGTGATCGGCTCAGCTCCCGCGTCTGCGTCTGCTGCCGCCGCCTCTGCTGTGCTGCCCGCCGCGTCTGGAGGCGCCAGGGGAGTTGGCGATGCGAGCCGCGCGGGACTTGCTCATGCCCTTTCTGCGCAGGCCCTCGTACTGCTTGTCGTTCTTGACGCTGGGACCGTGGTCCTTTGCCATGCGATCACCTCCTGGCGCGGTCCTTCCCCGACCGCGCCGGAGGCAATCGAGGGCGTCGTCAGCCGATGAACGAGTGGAAGTCGCCGAGCCTGCCCGGCAGCGACGGGGTGAACGGCCTGAACGCGAACGGACGGCTCGTGTCGAAGCCCGCTCTCGCCGCCGCGCGCCTGTCGATGAACGGCGTGAGCGCGGCGACCGCCTGCGAGATGCGCGTCCAACGCAGCGTCCGCTCGTACGTGTTGTTGTTGGGCGGATCGACCGACTCCGGCTTGCCTTGGATCCCCGTCACCTGCTCGATCGACAGCGTCGGCGCCACGACGCGCGCGAGCGTGCGGTGGTCGCTCTCGATCCCCATGATGCGGGCGGCGGTCACGCGCAGGTCCGGCGAGCTGAAGCGCCGCACGCCGACCAGGTACGCCGCGATGAACGCGTCCTCGAGCGTGACGAGCACGTTGAGCGTCGTCTGCGCGTCGTCGAACATCTTCGGCGGGAACCAGAACGTGCTCGCGCCCGCCGGCTTTCTCGTGACGCTGTGCTCGAGCAGGTAGTGCGCCATCTCCTCCTGGCGGGCGGCCTTGAAGTAGCCCTGGTCGTCGCTCTCCAGGCGCGTGAAGAACGGCGCGTCGTGGACGATCCCGGTGTAGGTGGTGACGGCGAGCGCCTCGGCGATCTGCGCGGCGCGGAGGATGGCCAGGTCGCCCTTCGTGACGCCGCCCTTGCGGCCGCGCGCCGCGGCGATCGACGGCAGCAGCGCCTCGAGCGTCCCCGTGCCGACGGCGACGCCCGCGCCGGCCGCCGCGCCGCGCGCCATGAAGGCGCGGCGATCCATCACTCCGTCGTTGGAGCGAGCTGACATGTGAATCTTCTCCCCGGTCGAGGAATGAATTGCGCCGCGGTGCCCGCGGCTCTCACCGGTGGTATTCGCGCGATCTGTGCGCGCGGATCAGTCAGACCGCGAGCCGGCGCAGGTCGCCGTAGATCTCGGCGGTCTGACGCGCGATGTCGGCCCAGTCGAAGCGCAGCACGTGCTCGCTCGCCTCGGCGACGAGGCGGTCGCGCAGCTCGTCGTCCGACAGCACGCGCTCCATCATCTCCGCAAGCGAGACCGGGTCGCGCGACTCGAAGCGCAGCCCGACCTGCTCGTTCGGCACGACCTCGCGCAGGCCGCCGGTGTCGGCGACGATGCAGGGGCAGCCGGACGCCATCGCCTCGAGCGCGACGAGCCCGAACGGCTCGTAGATGCTCGGCACCACCGTCAGGTCGGCGATGCGGTAGAGCGAGTGCAGCACGTCGTCGCCGATCCAGCCGAGGAACGTGCCGTGCTCGGTGAGGCCGAGCGCGTCGGCCTGCGCGCGCAGATCGGCCTCGGCGGTGCCAGAGCCGGCCACCAGGAAGCGAACGTCCCCAAGCCGCTGGATCACACCCGGCAGCGCTTCCAGCGCGATCTGGAAGCCCTTCTCGTAGACGAGCCGACCGACGAGCAGCACGAGCCGTTCGTGCGGCGCGGCGAAGCGGGCGCGCAGCGCGTCGAGGTCCTCGACCGGCTGCAGGTCGAGCGGGTCGATGCCGTTCGGGATGACCGCTACCCGTGCCTCGTCGAGGCCGTAGATGTCGGCGACGTGGTCGCGCATGTAGTGCGAGCAGGTGATCACCGCGTCGGCGCTGTTGGCCATCCACGTCTCGACGCCGTGGATGTGCGACTGCGGGTGCTTGTCGACCCAGCCCTGGTGACGGCCGTACTCGGTCGCGTGGATCGTCACGACCCACGGGCAGTCGAGCCGCTGCGCGAGCTCGTGGCCGGCGGTCGCGACGAGCCAGTCGTGCCCGTGGACGAGGTCGAACGCGTGTCGCTCCCCCAGCTCCATCCCGGCGGCGAGCATGTCGGCGTTCATGTGCTCGATCCACGCGACGAACTCCGTCAGGTCGCCGGGCTTGCGCGGCTCGCGCACGCGGTGGACGTGGACGCCGCACAGCTCCTGCTCGGCCGCCATCGCCTCGTCGCCGCGCGTCAGCACGTGGACCTCGACGTCCTGCTGCACGAGCTGCTCGGACAGCTTGCGCACGTGCCGCGCGAGCCCGCCCTCGATCAGCGGCGGGTACTCCCAGGAGAGGATGAGGATGCGGGTCGAAGCCATCGGGGGTCTGGCTCAGCGGCCAATGCGACCGCGCGGAGTCTAGACCGCGACGGGGGGTCGCTTCGCCGGTCGCGGACCTGCGAGCGACGTGAGCTGGGCGGCCCGACGGTCGACGATCGCGATCGCGCGGTCGAGGATCGGGTGGTCCCAGCCGTCCTGCGCGAGCGCGGCCCGCACCTCGCGCGCGGCGCCCGGCGCCTCGCCCGCCATCGCCAGCAGGCGTCTGCGCACGGCCGCGCCACCGAGCCCGGCGGCCTCGCAGAGGCGGTCGAGATGGCGGCGCCGGACGTAGTCGGGGCGGCGCTCGCCGCCGATCGCCATCGCCGCCTTGCGCGCCAGCCCGGGGTAGGCGAGCGTGCTGAGGACGTCGTAGAAGGGCGCCAGCCGCGTGCGGTCGCGGGAGCGCAGCAGCGAGAAGTTCTTGCCGTGGGCGTCGTGGTTGCCGACGAGGAAGTTGAGCGCGACCGCGTCGAGCAGCACGAGCGTGTGCTTGGCCGGCACGCTCGTCGCACGCCGTACGAGCGCGAAGCAGTCGGCGAGCGAGGGGCCGCCCTCGACCTCGTACTTGCGCTCGGACGGGATCCCGAGCGCCTGACAGAAGTCCTCCTGGTGCAGCCGCGCGTAGGTGCCGTCCGGGTGGCGCACGCGGTCATAGCGCTGGACGAGCAGGTACGCGTGGTCGCCGGCGCGGCGCGGCCACGCCTCGACCGTCGGCACGCCGAGGCGGTAGCCGAAGGCGAGGCAGAACGCCTCGTTGACGACCGTCCCGGGGAAGCGGGCGATCGGCATCTTGAGGATGTGCGTGGAGGGCGTGCGGCCCTTCGTGAGGCCGACGCGGCCGGCGGCGTCCGCGACGACTGGGAGCTTGTCCTGCGCGCCGGCGAGCGAGAGCCGGACCTCCCCGTCCTCGTCGGCGAGCATCGGGTGGTCGGGGAGCGTTGCGATCAGTCCCGCGAGCTGCGCGTCGTCGAGCCACTCGATGTCCGTGTCGGTGCCCTCGCCGGGCGCGGCGCCGGGCGGCGCGAGCGTGATCGCGCCCGCGCAGTCGCCGCCGATCGCGCCGAGCAGCGCGAAGTCGTTGCGCTCGCTGACGCCGAGCCGGCGCGCGAGCAGGCGCCGCGGCTCGCCTTCCGGAAGCAGCCCGCCGAAGTAGGCGTGCACGATCGCCGGCGCCGGGTCGCCCTCCAGCGGGAGCGACTGCGAGAGCGGCGGCCGGCCGGCGGCGACCCACGCCGGGTCGTATGCGAAGCGCAGCCCGTCGCGCTCGTCGGCGAGGACGCCGGCGCGCTCGCCGAAGCACAACACCTCAAGCGTCGGCGTCATCGATCCCTCCGTCCTCGAGCAGCAGGTCCACGCCGAGCGCGTGGAGCACGCGCAGCGTCGGGGCGAGCTGCACCGTCGGCTTGCCGCGCTCGAGCTCGCCGACGAAGCGCATGCCGGTGCCGGCACCGAGTGCGAGGTCCTCCTGGCGCAGGCCGCGGCGCCGCCGCGCCGCGCGCACGGCGCTGCCGAGGTCAGCGGGTGTCTCGATGCGACTGCGCATGTTCTTCCTGTTCGGGAAGATCTAAGCGGTTCCTGCGGACAGAACGGGCGATCTTCCCGAGCGGGAAGGTGGCTGGGATCGTAGGCAGCCGGCGACGACTACAAAGGCGTGCTGCTCAAGCCGCGCGACATACTCCGTCAAGCCGCCGCGAGTGAAAGCATGGAATCCCACCGGGTGGACGTCATGGAATTGCAGGTCTCCCCCGGCGCAGTCGTAGGACGCGCCGGCACCGAGCACGACGAACAGGCGGTCGATCATCGCGTCAGTGCCGCGTCGAGCGCTGCGCGGTGGCCGGCGGCCCGCTCCTGCGGGTAGGGGCCGGCGAGCTCGCGCGTGACCTGGAAGGCCCAGTCGCTCGATTGCAGCAACAGCAGCTCGCGGGCCGCCTCGGCACTCGGAGCGCCGCCGACGAGCGCGCGCAGCTCGGCGTCGCGGGCCTGCCAGGCGAGCTCGGCGGCCTGCGGCCCGTCCCAGGTGGAGAGGTCGCGCGGCGTGCCCCAGGTGGTCGTCGGCAACCGGCCGGCGCGCACGTCCGCGGCGGCGTGCGGCGCGGGCGCGGCGTCGCGCAGCGCGCGCGCGAGCGGGACGGGCTCGTGGCGCTGGAGCGCCTCGTCGAGCGGCGCGAGCGCGAGCCCTTGGCGCTCTGCCTCCTCGATCACGGCGCCGAGCCAGGCGATCCCCTCGTACCACCAGTGGCCGAGCAGCTCGGTGTCGATCGCGCAGACGGCGAGCGCGGGACGGGCGAGCGCCCGGGAGCCGTCATCGAGCCGTGCGATCGCCCGGGTCACGAAGTCGGCCGCGTCGGCGCGGGCCTGCTGCAGAGCAGCTGCGCGGTCGTACGTCGCGCCGTCGTTGCGCCAAACGCGGTGGTGGTGGACGGTGAACGCGTGGTAGTCGCGGTAGGCGGCGTGCGACGGATAGCCGGCGTCGCTCCACGCCAGCTCGATCGTCGCGCGGTCGATCGGCACGAGCAGCGGCCCGTCGTCGGTCGCGATCGGGGCGAGCTGCGCGGGCGCGCCGCGGCCGAGCACGTCGGTCAGGTCGACGCAGGTGGCGTGGACGCCGGCGTCCTCCAACAGCGGGTCGAGCCACGGCGCGTGCGCGCACTCGGGCAGCCAGAAGCCGCCGGCCCACTCGCGCTCGGCGCCGAAGCGTGCGCGGTGCGCGGCGATCCCGGTCTCCAGTTGGAGCCGCACGCCGGCGTCCGTCGCGAGCAGCGGCAGCACCGCGTGCGTCGCGGCGGAGGTCCAACCCGCGTAGGGCTTGAAGGCGCCGAGCAGGTCGCCCCGCAGCATCTCGAGGCGGGCAAGCGCGCGCTCGTAGTCCTCGGCCGCGCGCTCCAGCTCAGCCGCCCAGCGCCGATGTCCGGCCGTGCGGCAGCCGTCGACGTCCTTCGCGTGCGTGTCGCGCCGCACGTCGCGCAGGAAGCGCGCGAGCCGCTCGGCGACGCCGGGCGCCTCGAGCTGGTCGCACAGGACCGGCGTGAGCGAGAGCGTGAGCGGCGCGCCGCGCTGCTCGAACAGCTCCAGCAGTGGCAGGTAGCAGGTGGCGACCGCCTCCCACAGCCACTCCTCGCCGAACGGCCACGTGCCGTAGCCCTCGACGTAGGGCATGTGCGTGTGCAGGACGAGCGACAGCTCGCCGCGGTCGGCGTTGGGGGCGGGCGGCGGGACCGGATCCCGACGGGTCACGGGCGGCAGACTGCCATGAAGTCCAGCGCGCGGTCGAGATCGCCGGGCCTCAGCGCGAAGTCGCTCGCCGCGATCGCCGGAGTGAAGCGATCGTAGAACGCGCTCGTGATGCCGAGCGCTCTGTGGAGGCGGTCCCAGCCCAGCTTCAACGCCGCGCCGTGCGCGCGCAGCTTGCGCGCGTGGAAGAGGCCCCACAGCTCGACCTGGCCGAAGTGGGCCTCGCAGAGCGCGCGGAACTCCTCGGCGCGGTACTCCTTCACGTGCCACGGGTTGTCGGACTTCTCGCGGCCGGGGCCGGCGAGCGTCAGCAG
>Ga0105240_10012153_pt1 | contig 11918 bp, 10 predicted proteins | sample KBSC54metaG_FD_80426 | JGI IMG/M metagenome (GOLD analysis project Ga0105240, IMG submission 80426) | Corn rhizosphere microbial communities from Kellogg Biological Station, Michigan, USA - KBS C5-4 metaG | ecosystem: Host-associated > Plants > Roots > Rhizosphere > Soil | place: Michigan, USA...
AAAGAAAAGGCGCGACTATCCGATCGTTGACGAAATTTCCCAGCTCGTAATTTCGTACTTAAAGTTCGCCGCATCTAGCCAATCCACTCGCTTGTGCATACATGAAGAAGCCTACTGGTCCACCGCGCGATTTCGGCAAGGAAACATCATGCGCGAAATTAAATGCCATCCAGTTCATCTCCCAGGAGCCGAACAGACGGGCGCGCGCTTTCTGCACCCTTTTGTCTTCAAGCGGCAGTTTTCCCGGTGGCTCCTCCAGCACTACTTTGCGGACGTCGGCGGGATCGACGGGAACCCAGCCGTACTCGGTGAGGTAGACTTCCGCACGGCAGTGCTGAGCCTTGAAAATCAATGCCGTTTCATTGCGACCGCTACCGCGCAGGCGCACCGGCCACGGCTTTTTGACCTAAGCAACTTGAGCCGAACGTACTATTGCTATCCGATACACGTATCGAGTCTTATAGAGGTGTGGCTCCCTTCAGCAAAGATTTCCTCGGAAGAATAGCTGGGAAGCCGTCCTTGGGCCCGCACAGCCACCAAGTCGAGCGGCGTCAGTGGTGGCTCTGGGGGGCGGCCATCATGATCACGCTGCTGCTGCTGACCGGCATGGCCTCCTTCTCTTTCGTCTTTGACGCTTCTGATCCGACCTTTTCCGTTACGCTCCGCGATTCCATCCGCGGTCTGGTCGCGTTAGTCTTCTTGTTCGATCTTTACACCATTTTCCAGCAAGTCGAAATTCACCGCATGCGCCGGCAACTGAACGACCGCGAAGAAATGTTTCGCCTTATCAGCGAAAATGCCGAAGACTTAATCTCGGTGATCGATCCCAGCGGCAAACGGTTTTACAACAGCCCGGGATATACACGGGCGTTTGGATACACGGAAGAGGAACTGCAAGGCGTTCCGGTCCTGGAGCAAGTGCATGCGGACGATAAGGAACGCATCGTCGCCGCCAGAAAAGAAGCTTTTTTTACGGGGACACCGATCCGGGTGGAATACCGGTTTCGCCGCAAAGATGGGGACTGGCGAATCCTGGAATCCACGGGAAACGGGATACGCAATTCCGACGGTAAAATTGAAAGATTGGTGATTGTCAGCCGCGATATTACCGAGCGCAGGCGCTCCGAAGAATTGCTTCGGCAACGCGAGGACCAACTCCGGCAGGCGCGAAAAATGGAGGCAGTGGGACGGCTGTCCGGGGGCATCGCACACGATTTCAATAATCTGTTAGGCGTGATCATTGGGTACAGCGAAGTCCTGGAATTGCAAACGGGCCAAACCAGTCCACTTCGCAAGAATGTTGCGGAAATAATTAAAGCAGCTGAACGCGCCTCGGGACTCACGCAGCAACTGCTGGCGTTCAGCCGTAAGAAGCCTTTGCAACCGAAAATTCTGGATCTCAATTCACTGGTGATCGACATGGGCCAGATGTTACGCCGGTTAATCGGCGCTCATCTGGATCTCACCACCCGGCTGGCTTCGGATTTGGGAAAGATAAGGGTAGACCAAGGTCAGATCGAGCAAGTCATCTTAAACCTGGTGGTGAACGCGCGCGATGCGATGCCCCAAGGCGGAAAACTTTCGATCCAAACGGCCAACACGCTGATTGATGATTTACAGGCCAAGGGGCTGCCCTTTCTGCGGCCCGGTCCGCACGTCATCCTCACCATCAGCGACACAGGCGTGGGCATGGACGACGACACGCGGCGTCAGATATTCGAACCGTTCTTTACCACCAAGGACCCGGGTAAGGGCACGGGATTGGGACTTTCCACGGTTTACAGCGTGGTAAAGCAAAGTGGCGGGGTCATCGGCGTGCAATCCACGCCGGGTAAAGGTTCGACGTTTCAGATTTACTTGCCTCAGGCGACCGAGCAACCGGCTGAACCTGTCTTAGACGAATCGGAAAACAGTGAGTGCGACAGCGCCGACACGATTTTGGTGGTGGAAGATGAAGAACCGCTTCTGATTCTTACTTGCGATGCGCTCGTCGAGAACGGTTACACGGTTTTGGCTGCTCGCGACGGAGTGCAGGCCCTGGAAATCGCTAAATCATATCAAGAGCCCATCCATCTATTGCTGACGGATATTGCCATGCCAAGAATGGGTGGTTTGCCACTGGCTCAGCAAATGATTTCATTGCGACCCGGCATCCGCGTCCTGTTCATGACGGCCTACTCCGAGCACGAACCTACCCTGCCTTCGAACTTGTGCCGCACCGAATCGCTTTCCAAGCCATTCTCCAGAAACGGCCTGCTGCAAAAAGTACGACGGATGCTGGACCGCGCGGAAATCACGGCCCTCCCCTGATTCGGCATGGCCCGTTTAAAGTTCCGGTGAGGCGCCCCGGAAGTCTCGCATGGCTTGGTCGATAGCTCGTTTTTCCTCCGTCGTCAGGGGACGAGACTGCCCCTTGGCAAGTTCGCCGAGCAGCAAGGGACCAATGGCCACGCGCACCAGACGCAAAACGTCCACGTTCAATCGTTCGAGCATTCTGCGAATCTGCCGGTTTTTTCCTTCATCGAGAATAATTTCAATCCAACTGTTGCGGCTACCCGATCGCAGAAGCCGCGCCTCTCTCGCCCTTAAGAACTCACCGTCTTCCAGGGTCACTCCCCGCGACAATGCCGCGACAAGTGTTTGGTCGGCCATCACGTTGACTTGGACGTGATACGTCTTATCCAGATGGGCGGCTGGGTCGGTAACGCCGGCTGCCCATTCCGAATCGTTCGTCAGCAGCAACAATCCCTCGCTGGCCTTATCCAGGCGTCCCACCGGAGAGATCCAGGACAAGGATTCGCTTAAACAAGAGTAGACGGTGTCCCGGCCTCGCTCATCCGAGGCCGTAGTGACAACGCCGCGCGGTTTGTTCAGAACCAGGTAGGTTTTAGCTTTAGCCTGGACCATCTGGCCGTCCACTTCAATTCGATCGCGCTGCAAGTTTACCGGGCTTTCCGGATCGGATCGCTTGGCGCCGTTGGCGCTGACGCGGCCGGCACGAATCAACCGGGCAGCTTGTGACCGGGAGCAGTAGCCCAATTTAGACAAGGCCCTGGCCAGGCCGACCTTCCGCGAATCTTCCCGCTTGTTCACGTCTGCATCTCCATCGCACCGCGCACTCGCCCGAATCCCCCCACTCGCGCATCGTCCCAAATCTTAAATGATTGTAGGCAAGGACATTTGGCACCTCAACAAAACAGCATCAACAGGTCACCCGCATGCGACCAGAGGGCACGCATTCCCTGCATTTGCAGTTTCCGGCGGAACTCACGGGATCCCGCCGGGTCTCGGACTTCTCCGCTCAAAACCCGGCTTCCGCTATTTCACATCCAGATGTAGACTGCGCACACCACATATGCCAAAGTATCAGACTTTGTACAGGGGGGCAGGTGCCCAGCATGCTCGAACATCAATGGAAAGTTTGGCGGAAAAATTGGCGCAAGAGCTGGCAACTAAGATTCCTGAAGCTGGCGGCCGCCATTGCTTGCGTTTCGATCTCCGCTTTTGCTCAGAATTCTAATCCCCGCCAGCCGCTTGGCTCCATGCAATCGCGGGGCATGGTATCGGTCGGTGGCATGACCGCAACCTCGGAAACCAGCCTGTATCCGGGCGATATCGTTCGAACCGGGCCGGATGGAAGCGGAAACTTGGATATGCCCGGTCGCGGTTCCCTGACGCTTGGTCCCAATACCAGCATCACCTTCTTATCAAAGGCTTCCAGCGACCGCTTGGCTTCGCTGCAGAGCGGCAATGTCGCTTTGCGTTTTGTGACACAGGCATCGACTACCACCATCGAACTGGGCAGGTTTGTGCTGACCACCGAAACCAACACCCCCGCGGCGGCTGAAGTAGCCAGGTCCGAGGACGGCTCGGCTCACATACGCTGCCTGGGCGGATCGGTCGGTGTGATTGAGAGTGAAGGCATCCAGGCCCTATACCTTAAGCCGGGAGAGGAAGCGGAAATTACTTCTGACGGCAAATTGCGCCGGGTCGCGCCCACGGCCCCGCCGGCCTCCAGCAATGTTGCGCCTGAAACGCAAACCGCCGCCAGCGTGGCCGGCAAGTCTCACACGGGATTAATCCTCTTGGGCGTAGGCGGTGGCGTCGCGGGGGGAGTCGCCGCACTGGTGGCTACTCGCCATGGCCAGCCCATGAGTCCTTCCGCTCCATAAATGTCGTTTGGATTGCTGGAACTTATTTTAAGCCCGGCGAAATAGCTGATAGCACTGGGCTCCTCCGACGAGCCAAAAGCAGGGCGCTGCCACCAGTTAACGCGCCCTCCTATTTCGCTTATGAAGCTTCTTCTTGCGCCTTGGGGACAGCGTTAGCTGATACTGCACATCCCCGGTTTGCCTGTGGACTTCCGCGGATCGCTCTTCTATCCTGCTGAGAGGATTTTCTAGGAATCCTCGGATGTTGCGTACGAGGATGGGGGAGCCAAAAATGCAAACCGCAGTAAAAGAAAGCCGCCAAACGCCGCGCGAGCACCTTTCCGAACCAGTATGCGTTCGACCCTGCGATCCGAGTTATCTCCAGGAAGTTTGCAGCACCGTGAACGTGTCCCGTTCGGGCCTGTACTTCACAACCTCCACCAACCACTACTTCGTCGGGATGAACTTAATTGTTGTGCTCAACTTCGGCCCGGATGACTCCAGGCACCGCGAACAAATCGGAGATATTGTGCGGGTCGACAAGCTGGAAGAAGGCAAGTGGGGAGTGGCAGTCCGTATTTTAATGCAGGGCAACCCCGGGATTTACTCAGGCACATAACGTAAAGAGATTTGAAAACGCAGCGACCCGCTATGACGGGTGTGCCCATTTCCCGCCGCAAGAACGACAACTCCGAGTGAAGTCGAAGCGCTGGCGATTCCTCAAAGCCAGCTAATTATTGGAAAATGAAACATCACAGGCGGAATTCTGTACCGCTTTCTCATGCCTTCTGCAGCAGGGGTCGCAATTCTCGAATGTTGCCCAATTTCTCCAAGTTCAGCATTTTTTCCACAATCGTATCGCATTTGGTTTTGCCCAGGACGGGAGTAATCAGATCGCGCGCTTTGGCCACAACCTCTTCGCGGTCCATCGGATTTTCCGGAGTCCCGCGCACCGACTCGACACGTTCGCTGTATTTTGTTCCATCGTTCAGCGTGACCTCCACGATGGCTATGCGTTTGGGAATCATGTGTTCCAGCGATTCCTCCGGAATTAATTGCACTTTGGCGCGAACCGCCAAAACTTCGGGGTTCGTCATGCGCTCCTTGTCGTGGGCGGCTTTAAAGGAGACAGTCTTGTCAAGGATCATGACGGCGACCAGGTGTTGCAGGCAAATGTCCGGCATCTCGCGATTATTCACGGTGTAGGCGGCGCTGGTGGAAGTATGCACCGCAACTTGCTTTACCTGCCCTGGTTCAAAAGAATGCTTCTTGATGATGAGTTGCAGAGCGTCCAGAGGCGACTGAATCGGTCCTCCGGTGGTCCATCTCTTGAGAGTCGTCATGATCACTTCGTAACGCTCGCCAAGACCATTTACGAAATTTGCGGGATCGCCCTTGGGATTGTAGGAAACGATAAAGTTGTCCGGGCCGCTCATCACGTCGTTCACGGCGGTCCATCCCAGATCGACATTCAAAGCGGCGTTCACGCCGTTGCGCGCGCTGCCGCCGCCGAAAACAAAACCTTTCTCGATGTGCTGGGTATCGCGACGCCAGGAGGCAAAGCCCGCTCCTGCCTGCTGCGCCGCGTAATCCAGCAGCCAACGCATCTGCTCGGCGTTCAAGCCAAAAGCGCAGCCGGCTGCGGCTGCGGAGCCGAATGTTCCGACCAGAATGTGCGTGTCTTTCAGGATCCCGCCGATACCCACTGTTTGGAAGGCTCGCATTCCAACGTCATATCCCAGGGCCACGGCGCGCGTAAAGTGCTGTCCGCTGATCCCAACTTTTTCTCCTACCGCCAGAGTTGCGGGAATTACCGCACTGCCGGGATGCGCTCCGCCTCCGGTGTAGTCGTCGTCGGTTTCATCGGAGTGCGCGAGTTCCCCGTTTACCAGCGCGGCCTCGATGGGACCCAACAGGACGTCGGACGCCACCACCGTGCATATACCGGGACCGCCGTAAGCATGCGCAAACTTCATGGCCATAAGCCCCGGCGGAAGCTCGGAGCCCGAAATCATGGCGGCAAAGGTATCCAAGATGTGGTGCTTGGTTTCCTGCAACACTTTATCGGGTAATTCGCGGTTGCGCGCTTCGCTCATGTACGTGCTGAGCGTCAGCATCATCGGGCTGATCTCTTGCCCAAACAATTTTGGTGTGCCGGGAATTGCCGAAGCAGCGGCGATCCATGCGGCGCGCTGTATCAAATTCCGACGTGTCAGCTTGTTATCCGGATCACTGATCATCATGGTCCCCCAGCAACTTCCCCGAATGAGTGAAAAACCGGCTTGTAAAGTAGCCCGATTAAGCCCGCTGTAGCAAGGGCCGCAAATCACGAATGTTTTTGACAGTCTCCAGAGCCAGCGTTTTCTCAATCAGAGCATTGCATTGCGCCAAACCCAGTACGGGAGCGATCAAATCGCGGCATTTGGCAACCACTTCCTCACGCGGCATGGGATTGTCGCTGGTGCCGCGCACCGCTTCCACATGCTCGGTTAGACGCGTTCCGTCGGTAAGGGTGACCTCCACGATCGCCTCCCGCCGGGGCAAGCGCTTCTGAAGTTGCTCATCGGGTACTAATTGCACCTTGGCACGCAAGCGCAAGACCGCCGGATCCTGCATACGGGCCTTGTCATGCGCCGCCGCAAAGGACGCCGTCTTATCGATAATCATCACCGAGACCATGTGCTGCAGGCAGATGTCCGGCATCTCGCGATTGTTCACCACCCCGGCTTCGCGCGTGCCTACCTTCACAATTACCTGCTGCACTTGCTCCGCGCTGAATGGATGCCGTTTCAACAATATCTGCACGGCATCAAGCGGCGCCTGTATAGGCGATCCCACCGTCCAGCGCTTGATGTTTGTTTCCACCACCGCAAAGCGCTCCCCCAACCCGGCGACCAGATCCATGGGATTGGCAGTGGGCGCGTTCGCCAGCAGGAAATTGTCCGATCCGGACATGATGTCGTCCACACCGGTCCATCCTGATTGAACAAGCAATGCAGCGGTAACGCCGCTGCGCGCGGGAGCGCCAGCATACACGAAGGCCTTTTCGATGTGCTCGGTGTCGCGCTGCCACGCGCCTAAACCGGCGCTCTGTTGCGAGGTGTAGTCCAGCAGCCAGCGCATCTGCTGCGCGTTCAATCCCGCCGCGCAACCCGCGGCCGCCGCTGAACAGAAGATTGCGCCCATGCTGTGCGTGCTGCGATGACTCGCGGTCTGGAAATCCGCCCCGCCCAAGGTCATCATCACGCGAGTTCCAATGTCGTAGCCCAGCACCACGGCCCGCAGGAATTGCTCCCCGCCAATCCCGAACTGTTCCCCGGCAGCCAGCGTTGCGGGAATAATGCTGCAGCCCGGGTGCGTGCCGGAAGCCGCGTGCGAATCATCCGTCTCATCCGAATGCGCCAGAACGCCATTCGCCAGGGCCGCTTCCAGCGGACCGCACACTACACTGGAGCCGACGACCGTGGCAATTTTCTCGCCGCCGTAACTGGTGGCAAACTTTAGCGCCGCTTGCCCCGGAGGCAACTGCGCGCCGGATACCATCGCCGCTATCGTATCCAGGACGTGATGCTTGGCCTTCTCGACCACGCTCTCCGGTAGCACGCGGCTGCGCGACTCGCTCATGTACATTCTCAGTTTTTGCATTGCCGGGCTGATCGTGTCCGCCGCAAACAATTCGACTCCGGAACCGCCAACTACCGGAATCGTCGCGGCTGCAACGGCCCATCCCGCGCGCTGCAACAGGTTGCGACGCGTCAAATCCGGGCCGCTACGGGAGTAAAATGAGAACGAGTCACGATTAAATCGCATGCCAAATTACCTTTCTTGTTTCCCGTCAACTTTCCCAGATGCTATCAGGCAGACCCCACCCACGCCATTAAAATCAGATTCCTGCACTGGCAGACTCCGGAGTGCGCGCGAAATATGGATCGCTAGGGCGATCCCGGAAAACAACAAGATTAGAATTTTCCAATACGGCTTTTCCACCACCCGCGCAATCGTCCTTGACACGATTCATGTTTGCGCGCACCGTAAGGATGGACCAGCCGAGAATTGTTTTAAAACCGCCAAACAGCCCCTTCTTTTACACTGTTTGCCTCACCGCACTTTCCTCTCATGCGAGTATTCAGCCCGCCTTGCAAAGGTGGATTGATGGCAAAGGTGATCGGCACATCAATCAGTGAGAGGTAACCATGCAACTATCGGACAGGAGAATGGCACGGCGTTTCAATCTGAACGTTCCGCTGTTTATCAGCGACTGGAAATCTCCCGCGAATGAAAAGGAAGTTAAATCCGCGAACATTTCCGAATCGGGTGTGTACTTTGAGACCGATGCGCCTCCCAAAGAAGGCACCATGCTGCGACTGCGCCTGGTAGTACCCCGGGAGATTGCGGGCGAGGTTTGCATCCATTGGCACTGCACGGGCAAGGTGATGCGCGTGGAACCGATCGGTCATGGAAAAGGGGTGGGCGTGCGCTTTGATTACTATGAAATCTGCTGAAGCCAGCGTTCCGGCAAGCCAGCGTAGCGGCGCCTCGCGCTTACCAATGGCGCGTGAAACAATTGTGCCGAAGATTTAGTTTTTTTCTTGCGCGACCGCTTCCAGGGCATCGCCGATCAAGACCGCGGACTTCCACTCATCCAAAAACACCGCGCCAAGCTTCGTGTAAAAATTAATGGCGGGCGTGTTCCAGTTCAAAACTTCCCACCGCACGCAAAAATATTTTTCCTTCCACGCCGTTTCCGCAACGCGCGCAAGCAACGCCCGTCCCAGGCCGTTTTTTCGGAATTTCGGTCGCACGAAGATGTCATCCAGCAGCAAACCGGCGCGCCCTTGAAACGTGGAGTAGAACTCAAAAAACAGCGCGTATCCCGCGACGTTGCCATCCCACTCGGCAATCAATACGCGAAATTTCGGATGCGGACCAAATCCGTCCCGCACGACATCCTGTTCAGTCAGGATCACTTCATTCGCGAGGTGTTCGTATTCGGCAAGTTCATGCACCATGGCTTTCAGCTCCGGAGCATCTTGCACTGTGGCGGGTCGGATCGTAATCATCGTCAGTGGCCGCAATATTTTGAATCGCGGCGCTGATTATAGCTATCTTTACCGACGGTGTCTTTGTCAAACGTCGCGACGCCACGCAACACCAAACAACACGTCACTACGAGGTAACTCGACACAACATGACGACATTTGCATTTAGATTCGCAACAGAGGGAGTGCAAGACTAGCTGGGAGGAACCGACTCGGTGGGCGCCGGCCAGTCGGAGGGAACGAAATCCACGCCCCAGAAATGCGGCGCGGGAGTCAGGAATTCAACGCCAACTCTTTGGCCTTTTTCCGTGGCCTCGCCCAGAAACACGATGCGGCTTTCCTGCTCTTCCTGGGTAAATGGATTGGTAAGCACCAGCATCGCGTCCATGCGCAGCGGCTGGCCGAGGTACAGCAGGCCGCCGTGAGCATTAATCACTACCGTTTCGCAAGCCTCGCGAAAACGGCGATTGTCCGCGTTTTTCCCGGCGACGACGACTCGAACGCGCATGAATACCCTGGTACTGCGGCGCGGTTTGCTGGTATCTGCCTGGGGCATGGTAGGACCATGCTGCGGCAGTTTGTCCCCGCCGTCAACGATGGTGTCGCGGGCTGTTTCCCGTGTGTAAATGGCCGCCAAACCGCTTTTAACGACCCTTGGGCGCATTCTCTTGGCTTACCATGTGCCTGTTGACAACGTAACGCGTTATTATCTCGCTGTCGATCCACGGCTCGTCTTAACGGAATGGACGTCAGCGGTTTCCTATGTCGGATGAAAAAGGAGCAGCCCATGAACTTGACCGGGTACATCGATTCCAAGCGCGATGAACATCTGAACGAACTGTTTGAATTTCTAAAAATTCCCAGCGTCAGCGCGCAATCCGAGCACAAGCCGGATATCGAGCGTGCCGCAAAATGGGTGGCCGCCCGGTTGACTTCGATTGGATTCGACAACGTGGAAATTGTCCCCACAAAAATGCATCCCTTGGTTTATGGCGAGTCTCTGCACGCGCCCGGAAAGCCCACGGTACTGTTTTACGGGCATTACGATGTGCAGCCCGCCGAACCGCTGGATTTGTGGACTTCGCCGGCATTCGAACCCACGGTCCGAGGCGGAAATTTGTACGGGCGCGGCACGGCGGACGACAAAGGTCAGGTTCATATTCATATTCGCGCGCTTGACGCCATTATGAAAACCGCCGGCAAGCTGCCCATCAACCTGAAGGTGATGATCGAAGGCGAGGAAGAAGTGGGTAGCGTCAGCCTTTGGGAATTTGTGAATGCGAACAAGGCGCGCCTCAAGGCCGACGCCCTGGTTGTTTCCGATACGGGAATGTTGGCGCGCGGGGTTCCATCGATCACTTATGCTCTTCGCGGCCTCAATTATTACCAGATCGAACTTACCGGCCCTGCACAGGATTTGCACTCCGGAATATTCGGGGGGGCCGTGCCGAATCCCATTACGATCTTGTGCGAACTGTTTGCAAAACTTCACGACAAAAATCTGCGGGTGGCCGTGCCCGGTTTTTACGATGACGTGGCCGCGCTCTCAAAAAGCGAACGCAAAGCCCTGAACTCCTTGCCGTGGAAGGCCGGGGAATTTCGCAAGACCGTGGGAGCTCCGGGCCTCTCTGGCGAAAAAGGATTTTCCATTGTTGAACAGTTGTGGACGCGCCCCACGCTGGAATTAAACGGCATATGGGGCGGCTACACGGGAGAGGGCGCAAAAACAGTCATACCGTCCAAAGCCTACGCGAAATTTTCCACGCGCCTGGTACCCAATCAGAATCCAGAAAAAATAACCCGTTTGCTGGAGCGGCACATCCGTAAACTGCTGCCCAAAACGGTCAAATTCAAGCTGGACTTGCACAGCCAGGGAAAGGCCTGGGTCGCCCCCTATACCCACCCATTTTTTGAAGTAGCCCATGATGCGCTGGAAAAAGGGTTCGGCAAGCGCGCGGTGTTCATACGGGAAGGCGGCTCTATTCCGTTCGTCACGCAAATGCATGACACGTTCAAGGTGCCGTGTATTCTGCTGGGCTTCGGGCTGCCGGATGAAAACGCGCACGCCCCCGACGAGCATATTGCGCTGGAAAACTATTTCGGCGGGATTAAAGCCGTTGCCCATTTTTACGAGGGACTTGGCAAACTGTAGCGGCATTTTACGGCGCCAGATTGAGCAGCGCCGGCGTCTGGCGGTAATCTTCGCACTCGATGACAATTGCGAAGGTCGGCGGGAGAACACCGGCGCTCTAAAGTTGCGGGATACTTAGGACGTTGAAAGCGTACTCTGCCGCCCGCGGGCGAATTCTTCGAGCGCGGCATTCGCTGACGTGATCACGCCCAGCGCATCGCACACTGCTTCCAGCTTCGCTCCCGGCACAACCACATACATTTCATCCGGGCCAACTCCGGCATAAACGCGATTGCCGATACAGGCCAGGCTGGTTACCGTTCCCTGCATCAGCGCCGCGGGAAGGGCCATGCACGACGGTCGTCCCAGCAGCGGCAGAGGGCTGCTGGCGCCGGCGCGAATTGAGGCTTCATTGAGCAACATGGCGGCCCCGGTCGTACAGGCAAACAGCACCACGCTGGGCGCGGACGGCGTATCCCCCAGGGGGGCAAACACAATCGCGGCAGGCTCATTTGGCAATTGCGGAATGCCCGGAACTTCTTCGGGTCGAACGTAGCCTAGATTGAACATCATGCCTAATGTAGTTTCGGTCTCCTG
>Ga0105240_10012154_pt1 | contig 11918 bp, 6 predicted proteins | sample KBSC54metaG_FD_80426 | JGI IMG/M metagenome (GOLD analysis project Ga0105240, IMG submission 80426) | Corn rhizosphere microbial communities from Kellogg Biological Station, Michigan, USA - KBS C5-4 metaG | ecosystem: Host-associated > Plants > Roots > Rhizosphere > Soil | place: Michigan, USA...
CGGGTTTGGATTCTGTTCGCGACATTCTTTTGTGCTCTCGCATTGCTCCCCGGCGCCAGTTTGGCTTCGTCGGCAAATCCGAAATTTGTTTTCTCCTGCTCGGCGAAAAATGACTTATACGTATTATCGAAGAAAAGCGGTCTGAAACCCGTACGTTACGAAACACCGGAAAAGGCAATTTCCGCCGCGCCTCACGATTCCATTGTATTACTTCTCGCCGACGGCTACCCGACCAACACATTGAAACTTACGGATACTATTTTCCAAACGGCGAACCAAAAGAACCTCCGGTTGTATGTGGAATTTCCTTCCTACCTTCCGGGAATTACTCTCGGTTTGCCAAAGAAAATGGAATGGGAACGATTCGTGGTAAACGGAGATCACTTTGGAAGCGGCCTTCCCAATCTGCGGATATTGATGGCCCATGAAGCCTATGTTTTACCCAATAACGCAAGCGACTCGCTTATCAGCGCCGCTCGGGTCGCCGGGTACGATCGTGCAGTGTTTGGGATGCCTACCAATGCGATGCCGGTTCTCTTCACGATTAACGGCGGAAAGACGATTGTTGCCACCTGTCGTTTAAGCAGCTTTATCACGGGACGTTATGCTCCCTCCGAAGATTGGGAGCTTATCTGGACTTATATTCTTCAAGACCTCAGCCAGCACGATTTGCCACCATTGAAAATGTGGAGTCGGGTCAAACCCAGCTACAGTCCGCAAGAGAAGCTGCCGACCGATTACGAACGGCGCGCCTTTCGCGAAGCAAACAATTGGATCTTTGGTTCACATCTCTTGATTTCCGAAAATAACGTGGGGCAAATAATCGAGCTCTTGAAAAAAGACCAGGCACTCACCAGCCCCACTCTCGCAGACTCCCACGGCGATGGACATTTGGGTATCATGGAAGGCTACTCGTCCACAATTTTCGCGGATGGCACCCAACCACTGCGCACCCCAATTCGAGCCGATTGCCAGGCGGAAAGCTCCATGGTGCTCGGGATGGACTGGCTGCTGGATCGATCGCGGAAAAGCTATCAAACCGCCTCCAACTTGCTCGATTTTCTCTACTTCAATTCCGACCTTTGCCAAGGCGAACGTGGGAATCCGGCGCATCCCGCTTTCGGCTTGATCAGTTGGGGAAGCACCTCGCCGCCCTGGATGGTAGCCAATTACGGAGATGACAATGCGCGCGCCATGCTGGCCACAATGCTGACCGCAGCCAGCTTAAATTCCGATCGTTGGGATGAATCTTTGCTCCGCGCCCTGTATGCCAATCTTCGCACCACGGGTCCCCTTGGTTTCCGCGGGGATCGTATTGACATACCTCAGTTGGAGAAAAATGGATGGCGCTATTATCATGACGACAAACGCGTCAATCTTTCGCCCCCGTTTGAAGCCATGAACTGGGCTTGCTTTCTATGGGCATATCGCCATACCGGTCAGAAGGAATTCCTGGAAAAAACCAAGATCGGAATTCGCATGACCATGGAAGCTTTCCCTAAAAAATGGCGCTGGGATGACAATGGAGAGCGCGCTCGCATGTTGCTTTGCCTGGCGTGGCTCGTCCGCATTGAAGACACCCCGGAACACCGGCTTTGGTTGAAAGAGGTCACGGACGATCTGATAGATATTCAAGCCCCCTGCGGCGCGATTCCGGAACATTTTCGCGGTGCGGAAGGAAGTCATTTTCAAATTCCTAAATCCAACGAAGCATACGGAAAAGGTGAGGCCCCGTTGCTGCAGGAAAACGGTGACCCCGTTAGCGATCAGCTCTATGTCACTGGTTTTACCTTGTTAGGTTTCCATGAAGCCGCCGCGGCCACTGGCGATGAAAGGATCAAGACCGCTGAAAATAAGCTTGCTGAATATCTTTGCCGCATTCAAATACGCTCGGAAGAAATTCCGGTGCTGAATGGGACCTGGTTCCGGGCTTTTGATTTTAAGCGATGGGAGCCTTGGGCAAGTTCGGCAGACGCGGGCTGGGGCGCCTGGTCCTTGGAATCCGGTTGGGGCCAATCGTGGACCGCAGCAGTGTTGGCGTTGCGCGCGCATCATACCTCCTTATGGGAATTGACTGATTCGACACACATCAGTGATAAATGGGATGCCGTCCAGAAAGATATGGCGAAAAACCAAGGCGGGCCCTGGACTAAAGAATCCCAGCCATAGACCAGTAGACGTCAATTCATGAACGGGCATCAAATCGACCTTTGGATTGTCATCGCGTACCTGCTGCTGATGCTGGGAATCGCGTTCTGGAATCGTCGCTTTGCTCGCGCCAGCCTGGAGAATTTTTTTCTGGGTGGACGTAAAATCCCCGGTTGGCTTAACGGAATTTCCTACACCGCCGCCTTGATCAGTCCCGATGCCGCCACCGGCTATGGAGGCTTGGCGATGGTTACGGGAGGATTCATTTGCTGGTGGTATTTGAGCCGATTCGGTTTGGCCCTGTTTTTAGGCGGGGTTTTGTTCGCCGTTTTCTGGAGGCGATTGAACCTTTTTACCACCCTTGAATTTTACGATTTACGTTTCCAACCACGAACGGCCAATGCGATGCGACTTTGGATCGCCATCCGCTCGTCGCTGATTGCGATGCCGGCCTGGACGGGAATTACTCTTCTGGCTTCCTGCAAGATCATGGGTCCCGCCCTGGGGCTTAGTAAAATTCAGACCCTTGGCCTGGTGGTGCCGGTTTCTTTTCTTTACGTATTTTTCTCAGGTTACCAAGGGGTCGTGATTTCCAATTTGATTCAAATGGCCATTTTCTTTGCGGGCACTTCCGTGCTGGCAGCGCTGACGCTCATACACTTTGGCGGGCCGGTCGCATTGGCGGAGAAGCTGGCCTTGGTCAGTCCCGAATTATCGCGGAATTTTCCGCCGATGAAACACGCGGTCTTCCCGATGGCGGCGGCGTTGGCGTGGCTATTTGGGCAGAGCATTGGATACGGCGGCGATGCCGCTCCCATGGGCGGAGCGATGGAAGGCCAGCGGATCCTTTCGACGCGCACGCCGGCGGAGGCCCTCACCATGTATGTCGTCACTGCCGTCACCATGTTCACGCTGCTGCTGCTCGTGACACTGCCCAGTCTGGCGGGCGCGGTGCTTTGGCCCGAATTACGCGCCATCGATGCGGATCGCGAACTGGTTTATGGCCGCCTGATGAAGGTGATGTTGCCCTCCGGAGCCATGGGATTGATGATCGCGGCGATGCTGGCCGCGGCGATGTCCACCGTAGCCGACAATTTAAATTTCGGTAGCCAGATCCTGGTCAGCGATATTTACCGTCGTTGGTTTGTTCCCAAGGCCTCCGAAAAGCATTATCTGCTGGCTGGAAAATTGGGAATGCTATTGATTTTGGCACTTTCCATCGCGGTGGTTTTCAACGTTCGCATCATTACTGACGTGGCCATTTGCATGCTGCAATTGAGCGCCGCGGAATTACCCGCCAATTGGGCGCAATGGTGGTGGTGGCGCTTCAATGGAAAGGCGCGCATCGCAGCTTCCTTTGGCGGTGCTGTGATTTTTTGCCTGGTGGTTCTCGGACCAAAACTACTCATTTTCCTCGGCATCACGGCGGCCGAAAAATTGATTCCCGCCTGGTGGTGGCAAACATTTTTGGTCATGGGACTGACGACGGTCCTTTGGATTGTCGTGGCGCTACTGACCAAGCCAGACCCCGAACCGCTGTTGCGCCATTTTCATCAACGCGCCCGCCCGCTGGGTTGCTGGACTCCGTTTAAAGAGACGAGTGACCGGCCACGACGATGGAACGATTTCAAACCGGTGTTCCGGGGTATAGGGATCGCAATAGTTGGCGCGACGGCAACGTCGCTTTTGATTTTTGGTCTGACGCAGGCATGGTTTGGGCGCTACCTCGCCAGCGCGTTAGCTCTGATCGCTTCGATTGTCTCTTGTATCCTATTTTTCCGAACCGCAAAAAACTATCTAAATTATCTGGCCCTTCGAGTGGAAGACACTGGAGCCATAGCTCCCGAAGTCCTTGTTTCACCGGCTGACCAGGCCTACCAAAAACTCAAATGAAGAAAAAAAATAAGCCCTCAAAAAATCACGTCCTCTATCTCGGCGATTGGGTGTTCCATGTTGGTCCCATTTTCATCGAAACTCCGTTTGGAATGGAAACCAAGGATGCCGACCTTCACTTCTACGGGTCACGGCTCGTGGAGGCGATCGAACCTCTCGTCGAAACGACCTGCATGGCGAATTGGGAGTTGTATCGAATGGAACCAGGCCGCCTGGAGAAAATTTTAGAGCGCTCCGCCGGCTTGATCATCAGCGACGTGGAGGCAAAATGTTTTCATCTTTATCCGAACTTCTTTGACCGCTCGCGCCGCGAGAATCGGGTCATAACGTTCCCTGACCGGCTAATTGCCATCAAAAATTGGATCAAGGACGGAGGCGGACTGATGATGCTGGGAGGCTGGCTTTCTTTCAGCGGCGCGCAAGGCAAATCCGGTTGGGGACGCAGCCAGTTGGCAGAGGCGCTACCAGTCAATTGTCTGGCGACAGAAGATTTGGTTGAGTCATCCGCCGGTTTCACCGCCGAAGTTCTCGTCCCGAATCATCCCGTGGTCAAAGGTCTTCCCTGGAAATCATTTCCTCCCATTTTTGGCTACAACGAAGTTGTCGCAAAGCCAGAGGGGCAAGTGCTGGTGCGCGTTAAAGAAACGGGACATCCCCTGGTGGTGGTGGGTGACTATGGCAAAGGACGCGTGCTTATTTATACGTCGGATCCCGCGCCGCATTGGGGCCTTAACTTTGAATTGTGGGATGGCTATGCCGGTTTCTGGAAACAAGGCTTGGAGTGGGCGAACCGAAATAGCGGGAAAAAAGGTTGACCGAATTTTCATTCCAAATGTTAGAAACTAATATCAGCCGTCTGAAGGCGGGCGCAGCGGTCGCCGATATCACCCCGCCATTGAGCGTTGGATTGCTGACGTCCTCAACCCGAGGTGAATGGGCGCCGTTCCAATCCGAGCGCACCCCGCTGAAAGCCCGCGCGTTGGTCCTGGAAAGCGGCGGGCAATGGTTCGCTTTTGTATCTTTGGATTTATTGGCGCTCCAGAGTATTTCCGTCGGGGGATGGCTGCGGTTCAAACGGGAGCTGGCGGAGGGCACGTCGAACGTGTTTCATCCGGATAACATCGTTATCACCTGCACCCACACCCATAACGCGCCGGAGTCGGGCGGCATCACCGATCTCTATCAGACTTCTCAATACCAAAACTGGTTTAAAAAAGTTCGCAGAAATATTTCGCAGGCATTGCTGGATGCCCGGGCCAAAGCGCGGGAATGCATTGTTTCATTGGCCACAGGCAAATTAAATAATTACTCGCTAAATCGTCGCATACCGACGGGTAATGGTATTGTCATGTCGGACTCTGTGCAGCCAATCGCACCGCAACTGTTTCTTCGAAAGCCGATTGATCGTCGCGTGCGCACAGTCCAATTCTCCGCATTGGACGGCTCGATCATCGCCACGGTGGTGCATGCAATTTGTCACCCGGTAAACGAAATGTGTTTGCCGCACATCGGCTGGGATTTTCCGGGAGAAATGTGCCGGGTGTTAGAGGAACAATCCCACCTCGGGACAGCGTTATTCTTCAACGGCGCCGCTGGAGACGTGAATCCACCTACAGTTTCCGGGGGGGCAATTGCTGCCAAAGCACACGGCGAAGCATTGGCTGAAGCCGCCACCTCGTCTCTTCCTCAAAGTCAAAACATCGAAGCAGAACAAGTTCTGCTGCAACGCCGGACGATTAAGCTGCCGATCCGTTCCACGAAAGGACGTCCCCTGCTCCGGACTTGTCCCGCCCACCTGAGCGCGTTGCGACTGGGAAATTTGGCGATTGTTTTCGTTCCGGGAGAAATCTTTTCCGAAACCGGCCTCGCGATTGAAAAGGCGTCTCCGTTTCCAAATACCATCGTGGTGGGGTTCGCCGAAAGCAGTATTGGATATGTTCCACCCAAGCACGTGTTCCAAGAGGGCGGATACGAAGTCGGACCCGGCAAATGGTCGTTCCTTCAAGAGCAAGCGGAATCCATATTGCGGCAGGAAACGGAAAAGCTACTGAAAAGTTTAGCGGCGGCCTCGAAAGAATCGCGTTTCAATAAACCGAAAAGCTCTCCCTATAAAGCTCCCCAGGACTTGAGAATTCCCGCCTGATCTCTCGATCACCTCTGATCGGGTCGTAACGAAGCGGCGCAGGGAAAATGTGACTTCTTCGAGACTGGTGCGTTTAAATGCGACAGCCCACGCATATCACCCAACCATAGGAACCTATGGTTTTCAATAACCGGCAATCAGGCAATTCTGTCACCAATTAGCAACGCAACCCAACGCTATCGACACCAACGATCACAATCCGATTCAACGCCAAAATGCGCCGGTGACTTCCGCGACGCTGGTCAGCATGTCGGGAATTACCAAACGCTTTGGCAGCGCCTTGGTTCTCAACAACGTCCAGTTCGACGTGCGTAGTGGTGAAGTCCACGTGCTGGCTGGAGAGAACGGCGCGGGCAAAAGCACACTCGTCAAAATCCTCGCGGGCGTCCACACCGACTTCGAAGGTCAGATAAAAATCAACGGCCGTGAGGCTCGTCCCAGAACCACGCTGGAAGCAAGCGCGCTCGGGATAGCGGTGATTCATCAGGAGCTTTCGTTGATCGGACCGATGAGCGTGGCCGATAACATATTTCTCGATCGAATGCCCACGCGGGCGGGTTTTGTGCAGGATAAACTGCAAGCTGAACAAGCTGTCGCCTGTATTCGCCAACTCGGTTTGGACATTGATGTGCGCGAACCGGTGGAACGTTTTCCGATTGCCGTGCAGCAGTTGATCGAGATTGCCAAAGCGCTCAGCCAGAATGCCAAAGTTATCATCATGGACGAACCTACGAGTGCGCTGAACGCACCGGAAGCCGAACGACTTTTTGCGCTGATCCGATCGCTCAAGGAACGCGGCTGCGGCATCGTCTATATCTCCCACAAAATGGAAGAGATAGAGCGCATCGCGGATCGCATCACGGTTTTGCGTGATGGAGAATGGATCGGCACCACTCCCGCGAGCGAACTTCCCGTAACGCGGCTGATCGAATGGATGGTGGGGCGAAAAATAGAAGAATTCGCCACCCGTAACGCGCCCCCATTGGGTGCGGAACGGTTACGACTGGAAAATTTTTGCGTGTTTCCCGGAGGCCGAAATCCAGTCGTACAAAATGTCTCGCTCTCGGTTCGCGCAGGCGAGATTCTCGGTCTCGGCGGTCTGCAAGGTTCAGGCGCGAGTGAGCTATTTGTAGGATTATTTGGCGGCTATGGGCGAGCCACTCGCGGCGCCACCTATCTTGATGGAAAGCAAGTCCGTTTCACCGCTCCGCGAGAAGCGATTGAAGCAGGCGTCGCATTTCTGACGAATGACCGCAAGGCGACAGGTTTGGTGCTGTCCTTGTCCATTACCGCCAATGTCGCACTCGCCGCCTTGCCTGCACTTTCTCCCGGCGGCTGGCTGCGTCCGTCTCGGGAGCATGCCGCCGCGGTGAATGCAACCGCGCCCATGCGCTTGCGGGCGGCATCGCTCGACATGGAGGTCAACGCTTTGTCGGGCGGAAACCAACAAAAAGTCGCGATTGCCAAGTGGCTGCAAATTGAGCCGAAAGTTTTGTTACTGGACGAACCGACTCGGGGAATCGACATCGCTGCCAAACGGGAAATTTATCAAATGATAAATGAGTGGACTGCCCGGGGCGTCGCCGTTCTCCTGATTACCTCTGAAATGCCTGAGCTGCTGGCGTTGAGTGATCGCATCATGGTAATGCACCGCGGTTGTCTAACGGCGGAATTTTCGCGAGCGAATGCCACGCCCGAAGCGGTGCTGAGTGCGGCGATGGGATCATCTGCTGTTCCGCCGAGTGGAAACCAAGCGTCCTCACGCAAATCACCCATTTTGTGAAGACTATTACGCACAACAGAATCGCACCGGACCCTGCGGCGCCGAGCAACAGTTCGGAACCATCCTCAAAATCGAGCCGGCTGCGGCGCTTCGCCGCCAGCCCGGCAGGACGCGCTTTCGCAGCGCTGTTGCTCGTCATGATCGTCGGAGTGATTTTCAATGCGGACGGAGCGTTTTTCAAAATCGGCACGCATCGTGATGCTCTGCGCCAGGCATCAGTTTATGGTATTCTTGCCTGCGGCCTGACGCTGGTGATTATTTCCGGCGGCATTGATCTGGCCGTCGGCAGTATGCTCGCGCTGGTCGCTGTGGCTTGCGCGAAAATGGCGATTCAATATGGCTGGTCAGCCTGGCTCGTGGTGCCGATTTGTTTGATTCTCGGCGCCAGTTGCGGTGGGGTTGCCGGCTTTGTAACGGCGCGGTTGCAGGTTCAACCATTTATCGCCACGCTGGCAATGATGGTGTTCGCGCGCGGCCTGGCCAAGTATGCGTCCGGCGGTATGAAGGTTTCCACCGCGGTCAGAAATCCAGACGGCACCTACCGTTACGTGAATGTGCCCCCGCTATTTCACTTTGTGGACAACCGAATTTTGGGGGACAATGTTTCGGTGGTTACCATCATTTTTCTCCTCTGCATTCTCGTCGCCTGGTTGTTCACGGCGAAACATCGCTGGGGGCGTTATTTGTATGCCATCGGTGGAAACGAAGAAGCGTCGCGTTTGTCGGGCGTGCCAGTCGTGGGTGCGAAGATGTTCGCGTACGTCCTGTCGGGGGCGTTCGCAGCCGTCGCCGGCATCTGCCAGGCGGCGCAGGAACAACAGGGTGATCCGGAAGCGGGTGCCGGCTATGAACTGATCGGCATTGCGATGGTCGTAATCGGCGGAACGAGCCTGATGGGCGGGCGCGGCGGAATCGGATTGACGTTGCTCGGCGTTTTGACCATTGGCTATCTCGATAAAATTCTCAGCATTAATGCCGTACCGGAAGCTGGACGTTTGATGATGACCGGCGTCATTATAGTGATCGCGGTGTTAACTCAGCGGCGCAGTAGATGAAATTTATGAAACAATTCAGCATGAAACTTTCCCTCTCGGGCACTCGATCGAGCGACTCCCACCACTCACCCCAATCCTGGATATTCCACGCTGACTATTGCGTATGGAGTATTGTTTTGATTGCCGCACTCTTTCTCAATTCCGGTTGCGGCAAATCTTCGACTCAAAGTGACGCTGACAAACCCGCCGCGCCCCTCAAACAATTCGTTATTGGGATGTCGCAATGCAATCTGGGCGAGCCTTGGCGCGTGCAGATGAATGCGGACATCCAGGCGGCGGCCGGAAAACATCCTGAACTGAAAATCATTTTCAAAGACGCGCAAAACGACACGCTCAAGCAGCGCGCGCAAGTCGAGGAATTCGTCAGTTCGAAAGTGGATTTGCTGCTGATCAGCCCGAAGGAAGCACAACCGCTCACCGAACCCGTGGCGAAGGCGCTGGAGGCAGGCATTCCCGTCATCGTGCTGGATCGTAAACTTCTGGGCGACAAATACACTTGTTTCATCGGCGCGGACAATAAGACCATCGGCAAGGCGGCAGGCCAATGGATTGTCAAAACTCTCGGCGGCAAAGGCAACGTGGTTGAGCTGATGGGATTGCAAACCTCCACGCCCGGACAGGATCGGCACACTGGATTTCTGGAGGGTATTGCCGGGTCGGACATCAAAATTATTTTCAGCGCTGATATGAAATGGCTTGAGCCTAGCGCGCGGACGGAAATGGAATCGGCCCTTTCGCGTTTTGACAAAATTGATCTGGTTTATGCGCACAACGATCCCGGCGCCCACGGCGCCTATCTCGCCGCAAAAGCCGCCGGCCGGGAGAAGTCCACGAAATTCGTCGGCATTGACGCGCTGCCGCAAGAGGGCATCGCCTACGTCCAGCAAGGAATTATTGATGCAACGTTTCAATATCCCACCGGCGGTGCGCAGGCGATTGAAACGGCCTTGAAAATTTTGCACGGCGAAACGGTGCCGAAGGAAATTGTGCTGAGCACGCGACTATTTGACAAAACGACCGTAGCTCAAGGCGGGCAGGAAGTGAAGTAACCGACGGCAAGCGAGGTGTCATTGTTTCGGTGGCTCCCGCCTGGCGAATCGGGATGAGCCGCCGCATATTTATCACGGTGGTGGTGTTTTCTCTTGAACTCTCCGCAGTGCTAAATAAACCTGATGCCCGTATGATGTTATGACCTTCGGGCGAACGCTAAATCTTCGCTGCCGCATCGCCATCCTGGTTCTGAGTTTAAGTGGGTTCACCCCTTCCCTTCTCGCGGATGAAATTGGAGAATTACTCACTGGCAGTCCGGTCGTTGTTCAAAATTTCGAAAATCACCTGGAAGTATTTCGCGTCGATGCCGAGGGAGAACTGTATCACAAATGGCAAAAGGAATCCGGTGGTGACTGGTCGGCCTGGATAAGCCTGGGCGGCTGGCTCCTTCCAGATGTTTCCCTCGCAAAAGAAGCGAATGGCCGGTTGGATGTTTTCGCCGTGGACAAAATGTCGAAGCTGCTGCGCTGGAAACAGCAGACGGATCCGACCCGCGCAGAAAACGACTGGTCCAGTTGGGCGACGCTCGGCGCGAGCATCGCACTTCGTCCCTCTCCCGTCGCCGCGCAGAATCAGGACGGGCACCTCGAAGTTTTCGCCGTCGATACTGAAGGCGTGCTGCGGCACATCTGGCAAACGAATTCTGCGAGCTCAACGAACTGGCAAGGTTGGTGCGGCTGGGAAGCAGTCGGCAACGCGAAGATCAATCCCGGCTTCGTCGTTGAGGCCAATGCCGATGGTCGCCTGGAAATCTTCGGCGTGGATTCTTCGACCCACGAAGTGGTTCACAGTTTTCAAATTTCCGCAAATGGCCGACACGGCTGGTCGCCGTGGGACAGCTTGAAGGGAAATGTTTTCTCCCGGCTGGTGGCGGCCCGCAATCTCAAAGGTCAATTGGAAGTCTTCGGAGTCAGTCGCGGCAACGGCAGCGTGGATCATATTCATCAAACCTCTGCCAATGCGCAGAGCGGGTGGTCGTCCTGGTCCAGTCTGGGCGGGAATTTCAAAACCGGAATCACCGTCGGCCAGCGTGGCGATGGCAGTCTGGAAATTTTCGCGATCGATGGAAAAAGCGACACAATGCTTCATAGTTTTCAGAACCAGGCCAACGACCCAGACAGTTGGTCGAGTTGGGAAAACATTGGAGGCTCAGTGCGCCCCATACCGGCAGTTGGAAGAAATCCGGATGGAAATCTCGAAGTGTTTGCCAGTGATGCCGAACACGCAGCCATCCTGAATCATCGGCAGCAAATCAGCACCAACTCCGGCTGGCTTGACTGGATGAACATGGATCAGCCGACGTATCAATATGCGTCCCGTATCTGGCAGATTGGTGAAGGATTGCCCCACAATGAAGTGCAGGCCATTGCGCAAACACATGACGGCTACTTGTGGATCGGAACCCATGCCGGATTGGCTCGCTTTGACGGCATCAATTACACGCAGTTCAATTCCAGGAACACACCGGAGATTAAAAACGATTCCATTTCGGCGCTGGGTGTTGATGCTGAAGGATCGTTGTGGATCGGAACGGAAGGCGGGGGTCTCGTTCGTTTGAACGAAGGGATTTTCTCACGATTCAGCCAGACAAACGGTTTGACCGGTGATTCCATCAGCGCAATTTGCGTAGCGAAGGAAGGTTCGGTTTGGATTGGCACTACGAATGGTTTAAATGAATACCAAGATGGAAAATTTGTCCACTTCACGCAAAAGGACGGACTGCTCTCCAATTTGATCCGTTCCCTCTGCACGGATCAAGATGGGGGTTTATGGATTGCGAGCGATGCAGGCCTGAATCATTGGAAGCACGGCGCGAAAGAATCTTTCACCACGACCAATGGTTTGC
>Ga0105240_10012158_pt1 | contig 11917 bp, 8 predicted proteins | sample KBSC54metaG_FD_80426 | JGI IMG/M metagenome (GOLD analysis project Ga0105240, IMG submission 80426) | Corn rhizosphere microbial communities from Kellogg Biological Station, Michigan, USA - KBS C5-4 metaG | ecosystem: Host-associated > Plants > Roots > Rhizosphere > Soil | place: Michigan, USA...
GAAGCATCGTCGCCGATGGCCAGCGTACCGGCCTGAACCAAAGTGTTGCCCGTATACGTATTCGTGCCGGCAAGCAGCAGACTGCCCGAGCCGGCTTTGGTCAAGCCCGCGCTGCCGCTGATCACGCCGCTCTGTGTCGCAGCGTCGCTACCTTCCACGTCGAGCGTCGTATCGCCTTGCAGCACGATCGCATTGGCAAGGTTGACTCCCTGCGTGTAGACGATCGTCGGTGCCGCAGCGATCAAACGCCCGGTACCAATAGCCTGGCTGTTGGCCAACACCAACGTACCACCGGTAACCGTGGTATCCCCGCTGTAGGTACTGGCGCCCGAGAGGCTTACCGTACCGTCGCCGATAGCGACGCCGGCAAAGTTAGAGATGACGCCGCTGTAGCTGAAGCTGTTGCCGGCACCAGGCACGATGCTCAACGTACTGCTGCCGGTACCGCCGGAGATATCGCCGGTGATCTGCGCCGAGCCGCCGAGAATCTGCAGGCTGCTGTTGCCGCTGCCCAGGTCTACCGCCTTCGCGCCAGCCAGGGCGGTGATCGTGCCGTAGTCGACGATCGTAGCGTTGTTGGCGCCGGTAGCTATGGCCGCTTCGCTCGCATTGCCGCCTTCGATCGTGCCGCCGGCAAGGTTGGTGATGCTGAGCTTGAAGTTGGTCGCCGCTCCCGTCGCGGCGATACCTGCGCCGTTCTGCCCTTTGATCAGTCCGCTATTGGTGATCGTGGTATCGCCATAGATACCCTGCACCGGAATCGGCGCATCGGTATCGGGATCCTTGTCGAGGCCTGCCAGCGTGATGCCGCGAGCCAGCCCGCCATTGACGTTGTCACCCTCGATGGTGCCGGAATTGACGATCGTACCGCCACCGACTGTTACACCTTCGCTGACATCGTTGAACGCCTGCTTGGAGAGAATCGTACCGGTATTGGTCAGATGGACGAGGCCGTCGACATCCACGCCATCGCCGTCGCCGGCCACGCCGTTTCCGATGATTGTGCCGTGATTGATAACGGTGACCAGCTCGTTGCCATTGAGACCGTCGATGTTGATACCCGAGCCGTTATCGCCCTGGATCGTGCCACCTAGGTTATTGGTGACACTCAGCGCAAACGTGCCATCGGTCGTGGTGTCCTTGTTGCCGCCGGTAATACCATGGCGCGCACCCTCGATCAGGCCAGTGCCTGGCGTCGTCTGCGTTCCCGTGGTCGCATTGACCACCGTGATGCCGGTGTTCGACTGAAGGTCCACACCATCGCTGCTGTCGGTGCTGCCAGGGTTATTGGTCGAACGAATAATTCCGTCGTTATTGACCACGCCATTGACGCCGGGACGAACCGCATCGGCTTCGTTGGCTTCGATCAGGCCGGTGGCAGCGTTATTGAGTACGTTGGTGCCTGTGGTGATCGCATTGAAATCGATCGCTTGCGAGCCGCCCGCCGACGCATTCAACGAAATCAACGTGCCGGCATTGTTGAACGTGATGTTGCTGTTCTTCTTGTTCATCTGGATCACGTCGGCATCGGCGGTCTGAATCGTCGCGCCGACGCCGTTGGTGACCGTCAGCGTGAGCTTGCCGGTGTTGTCGCGAATGCCGCGACCGGTGCCTGTCTGCAGGATGGTTCCGTTATTGATCAGCGTTGCGTTGCCGGTGACCGAGATCGCATCCGTGGCGCCTGCCACTGAAAGCGTGCCACCGGCGTCGACCGTCCCCGCCTGCCCGGTCGCGAGCGTCTTGGCATTGGGATCGGTCTGCCCGTTGGTGACTTCAAAGGTTGCCGCCCAGGCGGAGTGATCTTCCAACAAGGCGAGCAGGCCAAGTAAAGCGACGTACTTTTTCATGCGGGTCCCGGGCGGTGGCAAAGCCCGGCACTGTGGCAAAGGAGTGATGACAATACGTTTACAGCGAAGGTAAAGACAGCTTTACCTGGACGGCTGGACGTCCGTCACTGCTGAGGCTGGTGTACCTGTTGCAGCGCACCGACCGTTACGTGCCCCTGCCAGCCATCGAAGACGACCTCGGCTGCCTTGTCGACGCGCTCCTGAACCAGTTCGACGCGCACGCAGGTATCTCCGTCGGCCGGACTGTCCAGGGTCGCTGCACCATGACCGACTTCCGACATGCCTGCCATGCAATACGATGTCTCGTTCTTCAACAACGCCATGCCATGCTCGTATCGCTCTTGTCCGCGCTTGGCCGCTGTGGCATCGCCGTAGACGGGTGTCATCTTTGCCAGCAATGCCTGCGCGGCTGTTTTCTCGCTCGGCGTCGCTTGCTTGAGCAGGTCGTTGTAGGCCGCGGCAAAATGCGAATCGGGCCGCTCCGCAGCCAGCGAAAACCATGCCAATGCCAATGCACGATCCGGTCGCTGATGATCGCCATTGAGGGCCATCACGCCCAGCACGTATTGAGCAGGCTTGCTGGCCCAACTCGCCGCCGTGGTGAAGAAGCGCTTCGCTGCGCTGTATTCCTTTTCACCGTAACTCTGCGTGCCCAGGCAATAATAATAATCGGCAGGCAGGAATTTCTCCTCACCGGCAATGCATCGCGCCTTGGCAAGATCCGCGTCACTGGCAGGCGCCTGCGTACTGGATGCAATGGCCGGTGTTTGCGCTGCAACCGCCAGCGGCATGCAAAAGGCCAGACCAAGTACTGCTACAACGGTATATCCGCGCATCGTCATACTCCATCCTTTGCCTTGACGCGTATGATAACGAAACTGGCGACGAGCGGATGACACCGTATTTAGCGTATTAATTTGCGCATGGGCGCCGTCGTCCGCGGACACTTTGTGCTGTCCGCGGCCAGGGTGACCGCCACCCGATCGACAGGCGAATTCGCACCACCAAGCCATTGGCCTAGTCGTTGCTATCCCGATCTTCTATTCAATCGCGGGGAGCTCATTCGATGGTTCGCATGAAATCGCTGTTTTGTTCAATCACGCTCGGTGCCGCAGCGTGCGTCGCCCATGCCGATGACAACGCAAGCAAGGTTTTCACCCAGCAGCAAGCGCGAGACATCATCGCTCAGTCGCGCAAGATCGTGACGCCGAACGGCATCGATGCGTTGATCAAGGTATCGATCAACGGGACCGAACAGTGGCTATCGATTCGCGGGAAGGACAAGCGCAATCCGATACTGCTGTTTATCCATGGTGGCCCCGCATCACCCGACATGCCATTGGCCTATACCTTCCAGACGCCTTGGGAAGACTATTTCACCGTGGTGCAGTGGGATCAGCGCGGCGCAGGCAAGACCTACACGGCGAACGATCCGAAAACCATTGCGCCAACCCTGACGATCGATCAAATGACCGACGATGCGGAAGCCGTCGTACGCTACCTGCAGCAGACTTATCACAAGCAAAAGATTTTCCTGCTCGGTCATTCGTGGGGCACGGTACTGGGCGTTCGCCTTGCCCAACGGCATCCGGATTGGTTCTACGCCTATATCGGCGTGGGCCAGGTGGTCAACGTGCAACAAAACGAGGCTATCGGTTATCGCTTCGCGCTCGACCATGCCAAGGCCGATAACAACACCAAGGCCGTCGACGATTTGACCAAGCTGGCGCCGTATCCCGGCAAGGTAGGTTCGCTCGACATCGCGCGCATCGGCACACAACGCCGCTGGCTCTCTTACTACGGCGGTCTCGCCTATGGCCGCACCAGCTTTGGCTTCGATGCCGATGCCGAAGAGCTGGCTCCCGAATACAGCGACAAGGATCTCGACGCAATCGGCGACGGCAGTCTGCTCACGCTCAATCATCTGCTCAAGCCCTTGAGTGCGATCGACCTCAGCCACGACACGCATTTCGACTGCCCGATCCTGCTGTTTACCGGGCGACACGATTACGCCGTATCGCACGAGTTGGCTGCCCAGTGGTTCGCGACCGTCAGCGCCCCATACAAGCGCCTGGTCTGGTTCGAGGATTCGGCGCATATGGTGATGCAGGAGCAACCGGGGCGGTTCCTCGTCCACCTCGTCGACGATGCCCGACCGTTTGCGGTCCAGGCTGGCGATGCCGCACCCGAGGAAGTGGAGCAACGCTGAGCCGGCAGGCTGAGCCCACAACGGCTTCGTTCCTCAATTCCCGGCTTTCGTCGCCCTATGCCTGATCCCGTCGCGTGGGTGGTTTACCCCGTGCGGCAGGCAGCTATGCTCGACGGCACATCGGGTTTCGGGGATCCACCGTGAAGAGCTTTTTCTTTGTACTGCGCATTCTGATCGCCTGGTCGGTCACCTATCTGGCTCTGGCCATTCTGTGGCTTGCCTCAGGCCGCCGCGGTGACGACGCCCCCTTGATCACCTTCTGGTTGTGGGTGGCCACCGCAGTCTTTGTCATTGCCAGTGCGGTGTCACATCTGCGCAGGGTCCGGTTGATCACCGGGCGCATCGACGCCGGCACCGTAGGCAACCGCCAGCGGCGACAGATAGAGATCCCGCTGGAGGCAGGCGAAGCGTTCGACCTCCTCGACGCGGCCATCCGCGAACTACCGCGCACCGAAGAGATCGAAAGTGCCCGCGATAGCCTGCAGGTACGCGCCAAGGTGAAGCGGCCCGCACTCTACGGACAATGGAAATTCCTGCGATTGCCTTTCTTCAGCAATACGCGCAATCAGATTCTCGCCACCGTGATGCCAGTGGACGGGGCCGGCAGCGTCACGCTGATCTGCGAGCCCGAGAGTGGCGCATGGAGCGACTGGTTTCGCGTCGACGATGCCACCAATCTGGAGAATGCCGAGGCAATCGCTCGAGCCATCAGCCGCCGCGTATCCGAATTGCGACGCCGCGAACGCAGCGTCGCCGAGCAAACCTCGACGGAGAAAGAACTGGCCGTCGCCAAGCTCAACCTGCTCAATGCCCAGGTCGAGCCACATTTTCTCTACAACACGCTGGCGAGCGCCCAGTATCTGACGCGCAGCGAACCGGCACGTGCCGACGAAATGCTTGGCCATCTCATCCAGTACCTGCGCCACTCGCTGCCACGCACCGAACAGACGCTATCCACCCTGGGCGAAGAACTCGAACGTGCCCGCTCTTATCTGCAGATCCTCAAGATCCGCATGGGCACGCGGCTCGAACTCAAGCTGGATGTCCCCGATAGCCTGCTCACTACGCCACTGCCACCGATGATGCTGCAAACGCTGGTGGAAAACGCAATCAAGCACGGCCTCGAACCCAAGCCCGGCGGCGGCACCGTGTGGATCTATGCGCGGCGCGATGGCGACTCGGCGGTGGTCACCGTTGCCGACGATGGTTGCGGCTTCAGCGCGGCTGGCGGCGGCACCGGCATCGGCCTGAAGAATCTGCGTGAGCGCCTGCGCCTGGTATACGACGGTCATGCTGCCCTCGCTGTGGTGGCCAACATGCCGGCCGGCGTAGCGGCAACGATCAGCGTCCCCACGGATGCGCAATGGGTGGCTCGTCATGGTTAAAGCCGTTATCGCCGAAGATGAAGCGCTGCTGCGTGACGCGCTCCGACGGCTGCTGCAAACTGCGTGGCCGAGTTTGGAAATCGTCGCTCAATGTGAGGACGGCGCAAGCGCAGTGGAAGCCATCGCCGAGCATCGTCCGGACGTGGCCTTTCTCGATATCCGCATGCCCGGCTTGACCGGCCTTGAAGTGGCCACTGCCGTATCGGAGCTCAGGCCGGCGCCGCAAATCGTCTTTACGACTGCCTACGATCAATATGCGATCGATGCATTCGAGCGTGGCGCGATCGATTACCTGCTCAAGCCGATCGCACCCGAACGGCTGGCCGCAACGGTGCAGCGCGTGCAGACCCGCCTGACCAGCGGGCATGTGGATATCGGCAGTCTTTCTAACCTGATTCGTCAACTGGCCAGCCATCCGGCCGGCAACGACACGCCGCCCCTGACCTGGGTTACCGCCAGCATTGGCCGCGAAACGCGACTGATCATGGTCGACGATATCGCCTATTTTCGCGCCGACAGCAAATACACCGTGGCGATGACCACCGAGGGCGAAGCCTTGTTGCGGACGCCGATCCGCGAACTGCTCGCCTTGCTCGACCCGCGGGTGTTCAAGCAGATACATCGCTCGACCATCGTCAATCTGAAAGCCATTGCCTCGATCGTTCGCGATGACGGCGGCAAGGGCACGCTACGCCTCAAGGGCCGTCCGGAAACGCTGGCCGTCAGTCAACCCTTTATGGCGATTTTTCGCCACATGTAGAGGTGCGATCATGTTCAAGCTATACGCCATCATGTACTTCCTGCTTGCATTCACCGGTTGTAGCCACGATGAACGCAGCTTTGTCACCCGCTCGACCGTCAACGGCGTGGACCAGATCTACAGCAAGGTACGCGTGCACGCAGGCACCGGTACGTTCGAATGCCTCAACAGCATTACCGGCAGCTGTCATTTTACGTTGTTCGCCTGTGCGGTGGGCCAATGCGACAACGCGCCGACAAGGCAGCTGGCGGTCGCGGCCGGAGCAGAGCTGGATGTGCGCAACTTGCCGGGACAGTTCCAGCTCTGTGCCAGTGTCGACGACAAGCCGTTGACGATTGCTTGTGCACGACCGCAAAAGGCATCGTGATTTCCATGCAGGCGACTTGGAACAGCCCCGCTTCTCGCTATCCCGGCCTTCGCCGGGACCACGATAGAAACTGAGGTTTTCAGCAACCTCTCAGCGATGCCGTCGATTTACGGGCGCGCCAGGCGACGGGTCAGCGGCACCACGCGGCGCACGCGGGCTCTTCCAGGAACCGGCGTTCTCTTTTGCCTTGCGCTCTTCTTCGAGTATGTCGCGGTCGAGCCCGCTACCGCCGCTCTGGTATGTCGCACCCATCACCGGCTCGGGAAACTCGACTGTACCGTCGATGGGATCGCCGGTAAGCGTCCTGCCATCGCGGTCATCGAAACCATGATGCGGATTCTCCTGTCCCACTCCGCTATGTCCCTGGGTATCTCCTCGGCCTTGCATCGCCAGGGTCAATCGTTCCAGCACATCGCCCGGCGCGGCTTGTCGATCTGGGTTACGCATCGCTTCGCTCCTGAAGTTGGGGGACGCGAACCATGTTGCTGCCCGGCAAGTCAGCACGATGTGCAGGGCAACTTGCATTGATGTAAATGATCCGCCGATCAAGCAGACCCATCCGACGCAAATGGCATCTCCCCGCCCCCGAAAATTGGTCCTATTTTTCCCACGGAAGAACGCTTTCCATAGGCCAAACGCCTGAACGGCGATCTCAGGGATCACCATGAGCAGTACCGTTCCATCGCAAACCATGACCTCCGCCCGGTCGCTCGCCCAGGATCGCGAGCGTTCGACCCTGGCAAACACGGCGTGCGCCCTGTTTGCCGCAACCATGATCGCGCTGGGCATACTTGGCTTGATCTATGGCGACTTCGCCGTTCAATGGCAACGCATTCCGATCGCAACGCTTCCTAGCCGCACGGCTCTCGCCTATATCAATGCCGCGATAGAACTGCTGACTGGTATCGGCCTGCTGATGGCAGGCACAAGGCGCGTCGCCGCCGGCGTGATGGTGATCTTTGTCCTGCTCTGGGCGGTGTTATTGAAACTGCCTGCGGTGATCGTAGTTCCGCAGATGGAGGCGACTTGGCTGGGGCTTGGCGAGATTACGGTCATCCTCGCTGGCAGCTGGGTACTTTTCGCAATGAGCGGCTGGGAAAATCTACGCTTGTCAGGCCTCGTCGGCGAGCGTGGCATTCGCCATGCGCGATGGTTGTTCGCACTCAGTCTGCCCACCATCGGCCTATCGCACTTCATCTATCTCCCGCAGACCCTCGAGCTCGTACCTGCGTGGCTCCCGTTCCCGACCGGTTGGGCCTATCTGACCGGTGCGGGCAACATCGCCGCCTGCCTCGGCATTCTGTTCGGTGTATGGCCACGGCTTGCCGCCACATTGGAAGCGGCGATGTTGAGCATCATCACGTTGCTGGTGTGGGGGCCGGGCCTTTTCACTCATGCCAACGATCGCATGCAGTGGACCGCTTTCGTCATTTCCGCAGCGATTGCCAGTGCAGCGTGGGTCGTGGCGGGATCGTATCGTCGCGAGTAGGAACGCCGGCCTGCGCCGGGTCCCCATCGCGACGTGTTGGCTTATCGACGATGCCCCGCCCCGCTCGCGCCAGTTCCCTGTGGTTCGCCCATTGCCTGAAACAACGCTGCCGTGTCCACCAGCCGTGCAGCCATGTTCTGGATCTCAGTCAGCCGCGCATTCTGCATCCGCTGCTCGCTGGCAAGCGTGGCCGGGTATGACACCGCGCCTAACTGGTGCCGCGTGCCATTTTCAGCAAACGACTGCTTCGCAGCATCCGACGCCGTTTGCGCCGCACGCAACGCTAACGCATCCTGATCGAGCGCAACCAGGGAATCGGCAACGTTCTGGAAGGCGTTCAACACGGCCTGCTTGTATTGCGCCACGCTGGCATCGTAATTGGCGATCGCGGCCTTGCGTTCGGCCATCAGCGCACCGCCATGGAAAATCGGCTGTGCCAGCGACAAGCCCGCACTCCAGATGCCCGAACCACTGCCGAACAACCCCGAATCCTTGAACGCCGCGGAACCCATCGATGCGGACAGCGAAATATGCGGAAACAGATTCGCCGTCGCCACACCGACCTGGGCCGATGCGGCACGCAGGGATGCCTCTGCCGCCAGCACGTCCGGCCGCTGCTGCAGCAAATCGGATGGCACGCTGATCGGCACCTCCGCCGGCAACTGCCATTGCGACCATGGCAATACCTCGGGCGCCTGGTCGGGCGTGCGGCCCATCAGGGTGGCCAGGGCGTGCCTTGCGCGTTGTGCTTGCGCGCGCAGCGGTGGCAAGGAACCATCCAGTGCAGCAGCGTTCTGTCGTGCGGTCAATACATCGTCATGCGAGGCCGCGCCAAGCCGGTAGGCTTGATCGACCAGATCGGCCTGCGCATGCGCGAGCGCGGACAGGCGCTCCGCGACGGTAACCTGCTCGGCCAGCGCCGATGCGTTCACCGCGGAGATCACGATGTTGGCAGCGAGCGCGCGCCGGGCGGCATCGAGCTGATAGGCCTGCAGGTCAACCTGTGCTGCCGCCTGTTTTATCCCGTAGCGCTCGGCACCGAAGACATCGAAGGTGTAGTTGAGACTCAGCTGTCCAGCGTAGACATTGTAGAGATTGGTCGGTGGCCCGATCTCGGGCAAACCCAGCGCGCGTTGCCGGCTCACTTGTCCCTGAGCATCGAGCGAAGGGAGCATCGTGTCACCGACCTGTGCACGAAGCTGCTGATGCACCGCCTCCAGCGTATGCCGTGTTGCGTCCAGTGACGGGTTGTTCTTCAGGCCCTCTTCGACCCAGCCATCGAGTGTGTCCGAACCATACAGGCGCCACCAGTCAGGCACCGCTCGTGCACCCTGATTGAAATGTTGCGCCACGCCGGCAGCATCGGCACTCGCAGACGGCACGGGTTCGACGGCGTAATGATCGGGCGATGGCGACACCGGGGGCTTGGTCGAAGGTGCAAACGAACAACCCGCCAGTGCAATGGCCGCGGCAAGGCTGGCCCAGCGGGCCGACCGTAGCGATAGATGCTTCATGGTGCGACCTCCCGTGCCGGTTCATCCGCACGCACACGGAACCAGACTGCATAGAGCGCCGGTAAATAGAACAGCGTCAGCACCGTAGCTACCGTAATGCCGCCCATCAGTGCCGTTGCCATCGGCCCGAAGAAATTGCTGCGCAACAGTGGAATCAGCGCAAGCACCGCCGCCGCAGCGGTCAGGGTAATCGGGCGAAAACGTCGCACCGTCGCACCCACGATGGCTTCCCAGCGCGGATGGCCGGCAGCAATGTCCTGTTCGATCTGGTCCACCAGGATCACCGAGTTGCGCATGATGATGCCGAACATCGCGATCGTGCCCAGCATGGCCACGAAGCCAAACGGCTGGCCGAACAACAACAGCGATCCGATCACGCCGATCAACCCCAGCGGCGCCGTCAGCACCACCATGAAAGTACGCCCGACGCTTTGCAGCTGAATCATCAGCAGAGTAAGCACTGCAATGCCCATCAACGGCATCTGTGCGTTGATCGAGCTTTGTGCCTTCTGGTTCTGCTCGACCGAACCGCCGACCTCGATGCGATAGCCTACCGGCAGATGACTGCGTACGGCATCGAGCTGCTTGTCGATATCGTTGGTCACGTCCAGACCCTGCGCTCCACCTCGCGTATCAGCTTGCACGTTGATCGACGGCTGGCGGTCGCGCTCCCAGATCACGCCGTATTCCAGACCGTAATGCACGCGACCGAGCTGGGATAACGGAATGGCCGCGCCACTGGGCGTGGGGATCGCGAGCTGCTCGATCTGATCGGGGTGAATGCGCTCGTTCTTCGGTGCGCGAAGATCCACGGCAATCAGCTTGTCGCGTTCGCGGTACTGACTCACGGTGGTACCCGAGAGCGACATCGCCAGGAAATTGGCCACATCCTGCGAACTGATTCCCAACTGCCGTGCCCTGGCCTGATCGATATCGAAGCGCACCGAGCGTTCGCCCGGCTCGTCCCAGTCGAACTGAACATGGGTCGTACGGCTGTCCTTGCGCATGATGGCGGCTATCTGTTCGGCAATACCACGCACAGTGGCAATGTCATCGCCATTGATGCGGAACTGCACCGGGAATCCGACCGGGGGGCCGTTTTCGAGCCGGCTGACACGTGTGCGCACTGCGGCGAAATCGCGTTGCAGCAACGTATCGAGATTTCGCGCCAGCTGCTCGCGCTGCTTGACGTCCTTGGCAGTAATGACGAACTGTGCAAAGTTGGGCTGCGCCAGCTGCTGATCCAGCGGCAGGTAAAAACGCGGCGCGCCACTGCCGACGAAGCTGGCGTAGTTGCTGATCTCCGGACGGTCCTTGATCGCCGCTTCAAAGCGTTTTACCTGGCTCAAGGTTGCATCGAACGACGCGCCCTCCGGCAGGCGCAGATCGACCAGCAGCTCAGATCGGTCGGAGCTTGGGAAAAACTGTTTCGGCACCAGGCCAAAACCGGCCAGGGAGATCACGAACAGCAGCACCGTCAAGCCCAGCACGGCAAAGCGATACTTCAGGCAGAAATCCAGCCAACCACGAAAGCGACGGTAGAACGGCGTATCGTAAATTTCGATATCGCCCTCGTGATGCACGATGGCAGCGGCTTTCTCCCTCCGCCTTTCGTTCCACCGGCGATGCAACATGCGCGCCCACCACTCTTGGCCTGGCTTGGCGCGCGCGTGATGCTCCGGCAGCATGTGATACCCGAGCAATGGGATCACGATCACCGCAGCCAGCCACGAAACCAGCAGGGCGATGGCCGATACTTCGAAGATCGAGCGCGTGTACTCGCCGGTGCCGGACTTGGCCAGGGCGATCGGCAGGAAACCCGAAACGGTAACCAGCGTGCCCGTCAGCATCGGAAAGGCCGTGCTCGTATAGGCAAACGCCGCCGCACGAACGCGGCTCCAGCCTTGCTCCAACTTCACCGACATCATTTCGACCGCGATGATCGCGTCGTCCACCAGCAGGCCCAATGCAAGCACCAGCGTACCCAGCGACACCTTGTGCAGACCGATGCCGAAGATATCCATGCACAGCGCTGTGGCCGCCAGCACGAAGGGAATCGAGATCACCACCACCATACCGGTGCGAAATCCCAGGCTGAGCAGGCTCACCAGCAAAACGATCGCGACCGCTTCGGCGACCGACTCAAGAAAGTCGTCCACCGAATGCGACACTGCGTGCGGCATGCTGGTCACGGGGTTCAACGTCAGGCCTGCGGGCAGGCGCTTTTGCAGATCAGCGGTAGCCTGATCCAGCGCCTTGCCCAGATGGATCACATCACTGCCTGGTTGCATCGTGACACCGATGCCCAACACAGGCTTGGACATGAAGCGCATCTGCTGACTGGGC
>Ga0105240_10012163_pt1 | contig 11915 bp, 9 predicted proteins | sample KBSC54metaG_FD_80426 | JGI IMG/M metagenome (GOLD analysis project Ga0105240, IMG submission 80426) | Corn rhizosphere microbial communities from Kellogg Biological Station, Michigan, USA - KBS C5-4 metaG | ecosystem: Host-associated > Plants > Roots > Rhizosphere > Soil | place: Michigan, USA...
AGCGCTACGCGGGTGACCGTGCGCAGCGTGGCGATCTGCCGCCGATCGAGCTTCGTACGGCCGAACAGACTCTCCAGCCAGCGGTCCAGGAACAGCAACCCGATCAGGATCCCGAGCACGACGGCCATGTCGGTCAGAGCGGCATGCAGCGTCCGGCTCATGCGCGTGCCGACCACGCCCTGCCATTTGCCGTAACCGTCGACGATGTCCTTGCGGATGGCGATCCGCTGATCGAGCAACGTGAGCACTTTCTGGTCGCCGGCGATCCGGCGCGTCGCATCCAGCAGGCCAGCGGCATCCGCGTGCTGCGCAACTCCGTTCTTGCCGGCTTCCAGTTGGGTCGCGAGCGCCTGGCGGTCCACACCCAGCGGCGCCAGGCTCGCCGCGACTCGCGCCTGCGCGTCAGCCAGGGCGCCCTGGCGATCGCGCAACTCGAAATAATGGCGCAGGCGCCGCGCCAGGCCGTGCAGGCTCGCCAACACGTCCTTGCCGGCCGGCAGCGGCGGGGCCTTGTCGTCCATCGCCGCGTGTTGCTTGAGCATCGCCTCGATGCGCTGATGCGCGTTGCCGCCCGCGGCCGCCAGATTCTGGTTATCGTCGTCGGCCTCATCCTGGTCCAGCTCGAGCTGCGACTGCGCGAGGTTGAGCTGGTCCTGCAGCGCGCCGCGCTGCGAGTCCGGAGCTTTCGCCACCTCCGCGGTCAGGCGAGCCACGCTTGCCTTGTCCGCATCCAGCTGTTTCTGCAGGCTGGTCAGCCGCGCATCGATCTTCTGCGCCGCCGCACTCAACACCGGCGGATGCGTTTCGATACGGCGCAGCGCCGCGGCAAACGCAACGTCGACCTCGTGATCGGCCGCCTGCACGACCGCCTGTGCGGCGGTGCGCTCCTCGGCGGAGGTGGCCTGCCCGGCCAACGCCTTTGCGGTCATCAAGTCCGTCTCATCGACGTCGCTGGTCGCAGCGGCGGCGGCCGTGCGGGCGCCAGACCGGTGCGGCCTCGGGGAGGTTGGCGTCGCCCACAACCCGTAGCCCACGACGGCCAGCAGCCCTATCAGCAGGATGGCGAGTATTTTTTGCAGAGCGCTCATGGCATGACGATCCTATAGAATAGCGCTACGCGCCCGTAGCTCAGCGAATAGAGCATCGGTCTTCGGAACCGAGGGTCGGGGGTTTGAATCCCTCCGGGCGCGCGACCTCCCGCGCACGGCGTGCGGCCGTGGCACAAACGCGTATCTCATGTCTGCTTCAGGCCGGCTGCGCCGCAACGTCGGACTTGCAGAAGGCATACGCGATTCCCAGCCCGGCGAACCAGAACGGCGCCACGTAGAGCGCAACGCGCGTATCGGCGTCGAACCCCAGCATGATCGCCACCAGCAGCAGGAAGGCGAGCACCAGCCAGTTGACCACGGGCGCACCGGGCATGCGGAAGGAGGAGGCCGAGACTCTCCCGGCGCGCACCGCGAGCCGGTACCTGTGGTGCGACACCATGATGATGCCCCACGTCCACAGCGTTCCGACCAGCGAGATGCTGGTCACCCAATCGAACGCCTTCTTGGGCACGATGTAGTTGAGGACCACACCGATGAGCATCACGGCGGCGGAAACGTGAATGCCGGTGGCCGGTACTCGCCGGCGGCTGAGTGCACCGAGATTCGCCGGCGCCTGCCGCCGCTGCGCGAGCGAATACAACATCCGGCCGGTACTGAACAGCCCGCTGTTGCACGAGGAAGTCGCCGCGGTGATGACGACGAGGTTGATGACGTCCGCGGCCCCGGGCAGACCGATCTTGTCGAACAGATAAACGAATGGGCTGGCGTCCGGGCTGAGCTGGTCCCACGGCACGAGCGACATGATCACCAGCAGCGCCCCGATATAGAAAATCAGGATGCGATAGGTAATGCCGTTGGTGGCCTTCGGAAGGGCCACACCCGGGTTGTCGGCTTCCCCGGCCGTGACGCCGATCAGCTCCACGCCCTGATAGGCGAACATGACCATCTGCAGCGTCAACAGCAGGCCGAGAGTCCCGAAGGGCAGGAAGCCGCGATGCGTCCAAAGATTGGAGAAGCTGGCGGTGGCGCCCAGGTCCCCCACATGAAACACGAGCACGGCGAGGCCGCCGACGATCAGCGCGACGATGGTGACGATCTTGATCAGGGCGAACCAGAATTCGAGCTCGCCGAACACCCGCACGGCCAGCAGATTCGAGCCGTAGAGCACGATCAGCGCCACGAGCGCCGGCAGCCACTGCGGGATGGAGGGAAACCAGTGCTGCATGTAGACGCCGATGGCGGTGAGCTCCGCCATGGCCGTCAGGATCCACATGAACCAGTACGACCAGCCGGTGACGAACCCGTAGAACGGACCGCAGAACTCATCGGCGTAGGTGGCGAACGATCCGGCGATCGGCCGGTAGGTCAGCAGCTCCCCCAGCGCCCGCATGATGAAAAAAATCGCCACCCCGGCGACCGCGTAGGTGAGCAGCAGCCCCGGGCCCGCCTTCTGAATCGCCTTCGCGGACCCCAGGAACAGTCCGACCCCGATCGTGCCGCCGAGGGCGATCAGCTGGATATGGCGGCTCCTCAGGTTGCGCGACAGGTTGCCTTCGGACATTGCGGTGCCGCCCCTCGAGGGTGGTTTGAGCTGGCTCGGCAGTATAACCTCCACCGCATCATGACTGATGGGAAGCCCCGCTGCCGGTGGGCGCAAGATGGCGACACCGACTACATCCGCTACCACGACGAGGAGTGGGGACGGCCCTCGCACGACGACGTCCATCTGTTCGAGATGCTCATCCTGGAGGGTGCGCAGGCGGGACTGTCGTGGTCGACGATCCTGCGCAAGCGGGCCAACTATCGCCGGGCATTCGCGCGGTTCGATCCCCGTAAGGTCGCCCGCTTCGACGCGCGCCGCCGGGCGGCCCTGCTGCGCGACCCGGGCATCGTGCGCAACCGACTGAAGATCGAATCCACGGTGACCAACGCCCGGGCTTTCCTGGAGGTGCAGCGGGAATTCGGGTCCTTCGACCGCTACCTGTGGGATTTCGTCGACGGCCGCCCCGTCGTCAAGGCCTCCGGGGGAAGCGTGCCGGCCAGCACCCCCTTGAGCGACCGGATCTCGAAGGACCTGAAAAGGCGTGGCTTTCGTTTCGTGGGTAGCACCATCGTCTACGCTTTCTTACAGGCGGTGGGCGTGGTCAACGATCACTCTCCCCACTGTTTCCTGCGGGTGCCTAGCCGCCGCCGCGCCCCGCCACTAAGATACAGTGCTGACCACTAATTCGAAGGATTCAAGGTCATGAAAGCAGCATTCTCTGCCCTGACGGTCTATGTCGCCCTCCCCTTGGCCCTGTGCGCCGCGGGGAGCGCCTACGCCGATTGCACCTATCCGACGGCCCCCGACAAGCTGCCTGACGGCCGCACCGCGACCATGGCCGAGATGGTCACGGCACAGAAGGCGGTCAAGCAGTTCGACCTGGACATCAACGCCTACATCGCCTGCATCAAGCTCGAATACGACGACAGCGTCAAGAAGGTGGCGATCAAGCCCGGCGACAAGCCGACCGCCGATCAGCAAAAGGCGATGGCCGAGCTCGAGCGCGTGCAGATCCAGAGACACAACGCCGCCCTGGACGCCGACCAGTCGGTCGCCGACCGCTTCAACGAGCAGGTGCGGATCTTCAAGGCGAAGGCAGCCGATCAAAAGAAGTGAGTAAGTGCTCCAGCCCGCCCAGGCCGATGAGCTGATCGGGCAGCAGCTGCAATGCCTGCCGATCGAGTCTCTCCCGCTCGCGCAATGCGCAGGGGCAGTGCTGCGCGAGAACATCTACGCCGAGCGGGATCAGCCGCCCTTTGATCGCGTATCGATGGACGGTATCGCGCTCGACAGCGGTACGGTTCGCTCCGGTACTCGCAAGCTGCGGATCCAGGCGACCCAGGCCGCCGGAGATCCGCCGCTGACGTTGGCGGACAACGGCGCTTGCATCGAGGTCATGACTGGCGCCGTTGTTCCGGCAGGTTGCGACAGCGTGGTGCCGGTGGAGCAGATCTCGATCAGCAGCGGCAACGCTGAGATCGGCGGCGGCGTGGATGTCGATCCCTGGCAGAACGTGCATCGGCGCGGCTCCGACTCGCGCCAGGGCGCGTTGCTGCTGGCTGCCGGAGCAGAGCTGCGAGCGCCGGAGATCGCGATTGCGGCCTCTGCGGGGATGGCGCGCGTGCGCGTCAGCAGCCAGCCGATGCTGGCGGTCATCTCCACCGGCAATGAGCTGGTCGAGCCCGGCGAGCCGATCCTGCCTCACCAGGTACGCAGGTCGAACACCTACGCCATCTCCGCCGCGTTGCGCTCACATGGCTTTCAGCGGGTGGCGGACGATCACATCCTGGATGACCTGTCCGAGCTCAGGCAGCGCCTGAAATTCCATCTCGAGACCCACGACGTGCTGATCCTCACCGGTGGCGTGTCGATGGGAAAGATGGACCTGGTCCCGCGAGCGCTCCAGGACCTGGGTGTGCGCGCGGTTTTCCATAAGGTTGCGCAGCGTCCGGGCAAGCCCATGTGGTTTGGCGTCGCCGGCTCCGGCACGGCTGTGTTCGCCCTTCCGGGAAACCCCGTGTCCTCGATCGTGTGCCTCACCCGCTTTGTCATTCCCGCTTTGTTCAGCGCCATGGGCAGGGCGCCCGCCACGCCCGAAAAAATGGCCCTGGGCGGACCAGTCAACGTCGGCGTGGCCCTCACTTTCTTCATGCCCGTCCGCGTGGAGGTCGACGATTGGGGCCGCGCCTGGGCCGTTCCCAAGCCCACCAATGGGTCCGGGGATTTCACCGCCCTGGCGGGCACGGATGGCTTCGTGGAGCTTCCTCCCGGCCCCAATGTCTATCCCAAAGGCTTTGTCACGCGGCTGCATCGTTGGTAAATCCCTGATAACGCCTGGGGCGGCGCCCGCAGGGCGAGGACCCGCAGGGGGCTCGTAATTCATCCGCCCGGCCCCATACCTCCCATAGCCTGGCCCGATTGGCTTTGCCGGCGGGGCCGTGGTAAACGGTCGTATATCATGGGTAAGTCAGACGTCGTCGTTCCGCTGAACACGCTGGGGAAGGGTGTGCCTGCGCCCCGCGATACCCTCGGCCGGCCATTGCGGGATTTGCGCATCTCCGTGATGGACCGCTGCAACTTCCGCTGCCCCTACTGCATGCCGCGGGAGACCTTTCACGACAAGTACAAGTTTCTCGGCTCGCACGAGCGGCTCTCGTTCGATGAGATCGTGCGGCTGAGCCGGCTGTTCGTGCGGCTTGGCGTGCGCAAGCTGCGCCTTACCGGTGGTGAGCCGCTGCTGCGGGCGAACCTCGCCGACCTCATTGGCGACCTCACTGCGATACCCGACGTCGAGGACGTCGCCTTGACCACCAACGGCGTACTGCTTGCGCGCTACGCGGCAGAGCTCAAGGCCGCGGGCCTCCGGCGAATCACGGTCAGCCTGGATACGCTCGATCCCGAGATCTTCGCGCGCATGAGCGGCGGCTTCGGTGGAATCGAGGACGTGCTGAACGGTATCGAGCATGCTCGCCAGTCCGACCTGACGCCCATCAAGGTCAATGCCGTCATTCAGCGCGGCGTGAACGATCACACCGCGATCGACCTCGTGCGCCGCTTTCGCGGCACCGGCGTCATCGTCCGCTTCATCGAGTACATGGACGTCGGCAACCGCAACGCCTGGCGTGAGGATCTCGTGGTTCCGTCGAAGGAGCTCGCGAAGCGCATCGGCGCCCTCTGGCCGCTGCATCCTGTCGAGAGCGAGTACCAGGGCGAGGTCGCCAAGCGCTACGCGTTCGATGACGGCCAAGGCGAGATCGGGTTCATCTCCTCCGTGACGCAGCCCTTCTGCGGTGACTGCTCACGCGCGCGCCTGTCCTCCGACGGTGTCGTGTACACCTGCTTGTTCGCGACCCAGGGTACGAGCGTTCGGGACGCGCTGCGCAGCGGCGCTACCGACGAGCAGCTCCTGGAGATGCTCCGCGACATCTGGCTGGCCCGCTCGGATCGTTATAGCGAGATCCGCTCGCAAGTGCGCCAGTCGGAGGAAGCGAAACGCAAGATCGAGATGTTCTACATCGGCGGCTGATCCATGGCGGAACGATCAACCAGCTCGGCTCGCTTGAATCGTGCGGCACGCCCGACCACGATGGCGCGCTCGACCGTTGCAGCCCGCACGACGACGGTGGCGGTACGCTCGACCGGCGCGCCGCGCTCCAGCGCGACGCGCCCACGCCTGACGCACCTCGATGAGGCCAATCGGCCGACCATGGTTGACGTGGGCGCCAAAGACATTACCCAACGCATCGCTGTCGCGGAGGCGCGGATCAAAATGCCGCGCAACGTCGCCACGGCACTGCGCAAGTCAGGACACCGGACGAAGAAGGGTCCCGTATTCGACACCGCGATCGTCGCCGGAGTCATGGCGGCCAAGAAGACCCACGAGCTGATCCCGTTCTGTCATCCGCTCGCGTTGGATAACTGCTCGATCGAGGTGGAGGACGAAGGCGCGGCGGGCATCGTCATTCGTTGCCGTGTGTCCATTCACCATCGCACAGGCGTGGAGATGGAAGCGTTGACGGGCGCTGCTGTGGCGGCCCTGACCCTCTACGACATGTGCAAGGCGCTCTCGCATGATATCGAGATCAGCAGCGTGCGACTGATCGAGAAAACCGGCGGCAAACGCGACTTCAAGAGATGACTGGCAAACGATGACGACTCCCGCCCCCCTGTACGGATTGGTTCTCGCCGGCGGCCATAGCACCCGCATGCGGCGGGACAAGGCGGCGCTGCGCTACCACGGGCAGACGCAGCTCGAATGGGCCCGATCCCGCATCGAGCCCTACGTGGACAAGGTTTTCGTGTCCGTGCGTGCCGACCAGGCAGATGACCCCGTTCGCGCGCAATTCGCGCTCATCCCCGATACCCGCCAGGGCCTGGGGCCCATCGGCGGCATCGTGGCCGCTCAGGCACGGTACCCGGATGTCGCGTGGCTCGTGATCGCCTGCGACCTTCCTTTCCTGGATGCGGGCACGCTGCAGACACTGCTCGCCGCGCGTGACCCGCAGCGGCCTGCGACAGCATTCCGGTCGAGCCACGACGGCCTGCCCGAGCCGCTCTGCGCAATCTGGGAGCCTTCGAGCCGCGGGAACATCGAAGCGTACGTCGACACGGGCAAGACCTGCCCGCGTAAGTTCCTGATCCGATCGGAGGCGCGCCTCATCGAGGAGCCCAATCCTCGCGCGCTCGACAACATCAACACCCCGGAGGAGTATGGCACTGCCATGACAACTCTGAGCAGCGCACCGGCACGCAAGAATGTGAAGGTGCAGTACTACGCGCTGTTGCGCGAACAGGCAGGCCGAAGTGAGGAAGCGCTCGTCACGGAGGCCCGCACACCCCGCGAGCTGTATGAACAGCTGCAGGCACGCTATCCCTTCTCTCTCGCGCCGGAGATGCTGCGCGTCGCAGTGAACGCGGAGTTCGGCGAATGGTCGCAACCGCTCGCCGATGGCGACTCCGTCGTATTCATCCCGCCCGTGGCCGGCGGCTGAGATCGTGGACGCGCCCATGAGCCGCTTTCGCTTCAGCCACCAGGCTATCGACGTGGCCGCGTTGCGCGCGCAGCTCGCCGATCCCGCATGCGGAGGCTACACGTCGTTCGAAGGGTTGGTGCGCAACCACAACGAGGGCCAGCAGGTACGCCATCTGGAGTACCAGGCGTTCGAGGCGCTGGCGGTGAAGGAAGGCGAGCGCATCATCGCCGAGGCCGTCGCAAAGTATGGAGTCGAGCATGCCGCGTGCGTGCATCGCGTTGGCGACCTCGCGATCGGCGACATGGCCGTGTGGGTCGGTGTCAGCTCGCGACACCGCGGCGAGGCTTTCCTCGCGTGCCGGTACATTATCGACGAAGTGAAGCATCGCGTTCCCATCTGGAAGAAGGAGCACTACGTCAACGGTGACTCCGGGTGGGTCAATTGTGAGCGCTGCGCTGCCCCGTCGGCCCATGAGGTGGATGACTCGGCGACGCCGCGCACGCATGGCCACGCACACGATCACACACACGATCACGATGGCGCACACGATCACGCGCACGATCACTCCCACGGCCAAGCACACGCACACGCGCATGACCACGACCACGCGCACTCTCGCGACCGCGACCGCGAGCAGCCCCACGCGCGCCAGCATCCGCAGCTCGTACCCGACTACTCGCGCCAGATGGCGCTCAAGGAAGTCGGTGCGGCAGGCCAGGCCAGGTTGCGCGCCGCTCGCGTGCTGGTGGTGGGCTGCGGCGGGCTGGGTGTCCCGATCATCAGCTATCTTTCGGGCGCGGGGATCGGGCGCCTCGGCTTGCTGGACAGCGACCGGCTCGAGCCGTCCAACCTCCATCGCCAGACCCTGTATTCACTTGCGGATGTCGGCAAACTGAAACCCGAGCTGGCTGCGGAGCGCGTTCGTGCGCTCAACCCGGACGTTGACGCACAAACACACGTGATGCGCCTGAATGCGCGCAACGCACGCGAAGTACTTGCGCAATACGATCTCATTGTCGACTGCACGGACAACTTCGCGACCAAGTTCATGCTGAACGACGTCTGCGTGCAGCTCCGCAAGCCGGTCATCTTCTCCAGCGTCTATCAGTATGAGGGGCAGCTACAGGTCGTACGGCCCGATCGTGACGGCGCGTGCCTCCGCTGTGTCTGGCCGGAAGCCACACGTGACGGCATCGTCGGAAACTGCTCCGAGGCGGGCGTGCTGGGGCCTGTGCCGGGAGTGTTCGGTACGCTGCAGGCTCTGGAGGCGCTCAAGATCCTGCTGGAGCTGCCTGGTCAGATCAGTGAGGAACTGCTGGTGATGGACCTGCTCACGATGTCCATCTCACGTGTGCGGACACGTCGCGCGAAGGATTGTCCGGAGCACGCCATTTCGCGAGCCAATGCCGCCGCCAAGGCGCCAGCTCCCGAAGAGGCCGAGGTGCAGTTCGAATCCCTTGCCGAGGCGATAGGCCAGGGGTTTCAGATCGTAGACATCCGCGAGCCCCAGGAGCTCGAGCAGATTCCCACTCCGGCGCCCCAATCCCGCCACGTTCCGATGGCCGAGCTGCTGCATGGACAGAAGACGGAGCCTTCCGGGCAGTGCCTGTTGGTCTGCGCGAGCGGACGCCGGAGCCTGGCCGCGGCCCTCGAGTTGCGCTCGCGCGGCTGGAAATCGGTCTATTCGCTGCGCGGGGGCATCCAGGCCCTGCTGCACCGTGCATCGAAGCACGTCCCCAGCTGAACCGGCAGGCTCACGAGGCCTCCTCCTTTCGAGAGCGCCGACTCAACAACGCTCCCTGAAGCGGCCACCCTGGCTCGATCACCCCGGCCTGACCTGCCCCTTCCCCCGCACCACGTACTTGTAGCTCGTCAGCTGCTCGGCACCCACCGGTCCGCGAGCATGAAACCGGTCAGTCGAGATCCCAATCTCCGCTCCCATCCCGAACTCACCGCCATCGGCAAACTGTGTGGAAGCGTTGTGCAGCACGATCGCGCTATCCACGTGCTGCAAAAAGCGGTCGGCGGTAGCCTGGCTCTCGGTAACAATCGTCTCCGTGTGCGCGGAGCCGTACTTGGCAATGTGAGCAACGGCGGCATCGACTCCATCGACGACGCGCGCGGCAATGATCGCGTCCAGGTATTCCGTGTACCAATCGTCTTCTGACGCGGGCTTCACGCGCGGATCGACATTCTGAACCGTCGCATCGCCGCGTACCTCACACCCAGCCTCTAGTAGATCCATGACAATGGGCGCGAGATGCGTATCGACGCACGCGCGGTCCACCAACAGCGTCTCGGCAGCACCGCAAATCCCCGTGCGACGCATCTTGGCATTCACGGCGATCGTGCGCGCCATTCTCACATCTGCGTCCCGGTCCACGTACACATGGCAATTACCTTCGAGGTGCCCGATGACGGGCACACGCGCTTCCTTCTGCACGCGGGCGACGAGACTCTTGCCACCACGCGGCACGATCACGTCGATGTAATCCGCCATCCCCGCAAGCATGTACCCAACGGCCTCCCGGTCGGTCGTAGGGACCAGCTGGATGCATTCGGGCGGCAACTCAGCGGCTCGCAGTCCGTCCACCAGGCAGGAGTGAATGGTTGCGTTGGAATGGCGGCTCTCGGAGCCGCCACGAAGGATCACGGCGTTGCCCGACTTCAGGCACAACGTCCCCGCGTCGGCGGTGACGTTGGGGCGGCTCTCGTAAATGATTCCGATGACCCCGAGGGGCACGCGTACCCGCTGGATCCGCAATCCATTGGGCCGCTCCCATTCGGCTGCCGTGGTCCCGATCGGGTCTTCGATGGCCACGATCTCCTCGATGCTGCGGGCCATTGACTCCACGCGCAAGTCATCCAGACGCAATCTATCTAGGAGTGCCCCGCTCAACTTCGCGGCCCGGGCCGCTGTCATGTCGCGCTCGTTCGAAGCGAGGATCTCGGCACGCCGCGCACGAATGGAGGCAGCAGCAGCGACGAGCGCGGCGTTCTTCTTGGCGGTTCCAGCTAACGCGAGCACGGCGGCCGCTTTCACTGCAGCCTTGCCGAGACCTTCCATCACCTCGCCTATGTGAGTATCCATGTGTGCATTCATCCCGGCGACTCCGCGGTGCCCACGCGTACGACCTCACCCCCGTGAGGCTCGTGGCGGATGATCACGAGATTGTCACGGTGGATCATCTCGTCCCGGCCGCGGAAACCCAACAACCCTTCGATCTCCGACGACTTGCGACCCATGATGCGCGCGGCATCAACGTCGGAATAGGCGACGATGCCGCGAGCGACCTCGATGCCTTCCGGCGAGAGCACACTTACGGTATCGCCGCGTTCAAAGCGGCCGCGGGACTTGATGACTCCGGCCGGCAGCAGACTCTTGCCCTCGAGCAAGGCGCGCAACGCGCCTGCATCGATAGTGATCGAACCGGCCGGGTTGAGCGTCCCGGCGATCCACTGCTTGCGGGCAGCGACCGGGTTCCCCGTGGGCAGGAACCACGTGCGACGGGTCTCCTCCTCCTCGATGCGCCGCACCGGGTGCCGGTGGTGGCCGGCGGCAATGCACATATGACATCCGGCAGAAACCGCGATCTTCGCCGCGAGAATCTTCGTCGTCATGCCGCCGGAGCCCACATCGGACGCGGAGCGTCCAGCCATGGCCTCGATCTCCGGCGTGATGTGCCGAACCTGCTCGATGAAGTGCGCGTTGGGGTCCTTGTTGGGGTCGGCCGTGTAAAGTCCATCGACGTCGGAGAGCAGCAATAGACAGTCGGCGCCCGCCATTTGTGCCACACGTGCGGCGAGGCGATCGTTGTCGCCGTAGCGAATCTCGGCCGTGGCGACCGTGTCATTCTCGTTGATGACCGGCAGTGCACCCAAAGCGAGCAGGGATTCCAGCGTCGCCCTGGCGTTCAGGTAGCGCCGGCGGCGCTCGCTGTCCTCCAGAGTGAGCAGGACCTGGGCGACGGTGACTTGCTGAGCCTCGAGCAGCTCCTTGTAGGCATGCGCGAGGCGAATCTGCCCCACGGCGGCGGCGGCCTGGCTCTCCTCCAGGCGCAGGGCGCCCTTGGCGAGGCCGAGCTGGCGGCGTCCGAGGGCAATGGCGCCCGAGGACACCAGGATGACCTGTTGCCCCCGTTTCCGCAGCCGCAGGAGGTCCTCGACGAGCGTTTCCAGCCAGCTGCGATTGATGCGACCCGTTTCCTGGTCCACCAGCAGTGAGGAGCCCACTTTGACAACGACGCGGCGCGCCAGCGTGAGCGGTGATGTCGGGGTGCGCCGGGCATTCATGGTGCGAAAACTATACGCAATCGGCCCATCTGCCGCGACGGAAACGCGCCCCCGGGC
>Ga0105240_10012165_pt1 | contig 11914 bp, 11 predicted proteins | sample KBSC54metaG_FD_80426 | JGI IMG/M metagenome (GOLD analysis project Ga0105240, IMG submission 80426) | Corn rhizosphere microbial communities from Kellogg Biological Station, Michigan, USA - KBS C5-4 metaG | ecosystem: Host-associated > Plants > Roots > Rhizosphere > Soil | place: Michigan, USA...
AGCCTCTTCATCGGGCGCATCAAACAGGTTGGTATCGTCCAAAGGGACTTCTACACGCGGGCTGTTACTTTTTGATTTGGTGGTACGGATTCTTTTGCGGTTTTTATCAGCAGGCTCCGCATCGGCTGGTGCTGCTGATTTTACTTCGCTATAATTATCGTTCATAGACGCCTGCTGCGCGCGGGCAATTTCTATTAATTGTTGTTGTTCTACAATTCTGCTGATGAGTTGAGGTTTTCGCAGTTCCTCGGCTTCAGCAATACCTAAACTCTTTGCCATTTCGCGCAACTCTGAAACGAGTTTGTCGTTCAATTCTGTAATATCAGACATGGATATAAATAATAGTTCAAATGGAATATTTACTTGAGAGAAATTGTCTTGCTACTGTGCTTACGCAACATCTAAAAATTTATAGATTGTGGATTTTTAAATTGTTTCTTTAGCGCAAGAAAAATTCAAAAGGATAACGTTGCAATTTTACTCATTAATATTAACAAAACAAAAATTTTGAAAAAATATGTTTGTGTATCAACACTTAGCTTATTTTTTAGTTTTTTTGCAGCAGAAAATTAATCCGCACTAATGCTTTCCCGCCAGCAACTTATTCAACAGATCAAACAAAAGAAATCTTTCCTGTGTGTAGGGCTTGATACCGACATCGATAAAATTCCCACGTTTTTAAAGGCATATCCCGATCCGATATTTGAGTTTAACAAACGTATTATCGATGCTACTAAAGACCTGTGCATTGCCTATAAACCAAATGCTGCTTTTTACGAGCGTCATGGTGTAAAAGGCTTGCAAAGTTTGATTGCTACTTCTGAATATTTGCCCAAAGAATGCTTGAGCATCATCGATGCTAAACGCGGCGATATCGGCAATACCTCTGGTATGTATGCCCGTGCTTTTTTTGATAAAGAAGCTACTGGGATGGATTTTGATGCTATAACTGTAGCGCCCTACATGGGAAGCGACAGCGTGACGCCATTTCTTGCTTTTGAAGGAAAATGGGTGATCCTGCTTGCGCTGACCTCATCCGTCGGAAGCAAGGATTTTCAATATCTGGATATAAACGGCGAAACACTTTACGAGACTGTCATTCAAAAGGCTAATACCTGGGCCGGCGCAGATCGTTTGATGTATGTAGTAGGAGCCACCAAAAGCACCGAGTTTACCAATATCCGCAAATATGCGCCCGATAATTTCCTGCTTGTACCCGGAATCGGGGCACAGGGCGGCAGCCTCGAAGATGTTTGCCAATATGGTATGAACAAAGATTGCAGCTTGATTGTCAACAGTTCCAGAGCAATTATCTACGCTTCAAGCGGAGAAGACTTTGCCGATGCAGCAAGAGCTGAAGCTTTGAAAGTTCAGCAGCAAATGGAATTAGAGTTGGAAAAAGCCGGGGTAATCTAAACTTCCAGTTTTCCCTCAATCGAGTCATCTAGTGTTTTACCGATGGCTGCACCTACTGCCATTTTTAAAAATGCAACAAGGTTTCCGTGTTTATTATCCCAATAGTAGGCTTCTGATGGCTCAACTTTAATTACAGTGATCCTCGGGTCATCTATACCTTTGGTAAACCATGTTTTTATGATTGGTTCCCATAGCTCTTTGATCTTTTCCTTGTCTTTATTTGCAGATGCGATTCCATACACATTTAAGAAATCGGAATGTGCTGAGCCCTGGAAAAGCAATTGAACGAACGGGTCTTTATTGATCTCCATGTTTTTGTGACTGTCATCGCTGCTAAGAAACCATAAATTACCTTCTTCATCGATTTTTTGCACAGACATGGGTCGGGTTGAGAAAGGGATGCCCGTTTTAATATTACTGCAAAAGAAGCAGGTGGAAGTTTTCTCTACCAACTCCTTTAATTTTGTGATCGCAGGAGAGCCTTCCAGGTTTTCTGTGTTTTCTTCTATTTCTTGTTCGTTAATGCTATTCATAACTGCGTTTTTTATAGATAATGTATTATAACAACCTCTAAAAAAAGATATTGTGTTATGAATTTCAATAAACTAATTTAAGCAAACACCATGGTGCGCTCGGGGAATCTCAGCGCATAATTTGATACCATGTTCCTGATATAATCATTTCCGGGATAGGGTGTAAGGTGATTTTTCAAATCATCCAATCCGTTAACAGACAGATGTTGCGAGACATAGCCCATGCCATAAAACTGACCTTTTTCTATCAGCACACAGCTATGCTCATCCAGGCTACGACCCTCATCGCGAATAGCGAAGGTTGGCAGGTTATCCCTTAACTGATCGATGGCCCATTGCACCTTTTCATTGTAAATATCCGGGCCCTCAATGCCCTCGCAGGCACAAAGGTGTTCCAATGCACCAGTACAAGGTTCGCTGTTGGTTTGGATAAAGCACAATTTAGGGCAAAGCTTGAAATCATCGATCAGTCTTAACAGGATATTGCGACCGTCCAGCAGCGAGTTGCAGGTATAAAGCGGTGTACTGAGTTTGCGGCGTTTATCAACAGCAAGGCGCATATAGCCGCGCTGGTCCTCAAAAGCATAAATGCCGTAAGCATGTTCATAGCGTTTAAGCGAGCGGTTATACTTTGGCCACAGCCGCTTAATTTCAATTGCCTCCAGCACAAATGCAATCAGCTCCGTACCACAGCTTTGATAGGATATGTGATGAATATTGCGCAAAAACTCCTGTCGCTGCAGACCGGGATTATTGCCGGAAAAATGGCTGGAAACCCGTTGCTTGATGTTGCGTGCCTTACCCACATAGATCACCTTACCTTTCTGATCGTGGAAATAATACACACCCGGTGTATAGGGTAGTTGATCAATATCTTCTTTAGGCAAATTGGCGGGTAATACTTGCTCTTTAGACCGATGTTTAAGCGCCTGGCCTATATGGTTACCATTATCATTCTGAAGCAGAATAGAAAATAAAGTAGCCGTTGCTTCTGCATCTCCCAGTGCGCGGTGGCGACTGTTGTTGTCAATACCAAGATGTCTGCACAGTTTTCCTAAACTATAAGATGGCATACCCGGCAATATCTTGCGGCCAAGCCTTACCGTACATAGTTTATTACTTTGCAGATCATACCCTGCCGCAACCAGGTGATGTCGGATAAAGGAGAAATCGAAATTAACATTATGGGCTACAAATATCTTGCCGTGAAGCAAATGATAAATATCAGCTGCAACGTCTTCAAATGGCGGCGCGTCTTGCACCATCTCATTGGTGATGCCTGTTAAAGCGCGGATATATACAGGGATATCCTGCTTTGGATTGACAAGAGTACTATATCGTTGGGTGACTTTCTTACCATCATGAAGACATATAGCAACTTCAGTAATGCCGTTTGAACTGGCATGCCCTCCCGTTGTTTCTATATCCACAATTGCGTACATGTTTCAAATTTAGTGATTAGTTAATTAGAGATTAGAGATTAGGTACGATTTTTTTGGAAATAAAAATGCCCTGAACTTTGCCAGGGCACTGTAAATAACTAATCTCTAGTCTCTAATCTCTAGTCACTTTTTCTTCGCCTGCTGCTGTTGACGCATAGCGTCTTCCATGCGGGCCTGGAAACCGGATTTCTTTTTCTTTTCCTCTGGTTTCTTTTTGTTTTCCTGTATTTGAGCGTGGATCTTTTTATCGTCAACCATCAGCCTGATCAAATATTGCTGACCGAATGTGAGCATGTTGGCCAGGAAGTAATAATAGTTCAGACCAGCGGGGTAATTATTCAGGGTAATCAGGAAGATGATCGGAGTGATATACCCGATATATTTCATTTGTCCTGTAGCACCTGATATCTGGTTGTTGAAATAAGTATAAACCAGTGTAGAGATAGTCATCAGCAGGCACATCAGACTGATGTGATCAACACCGAATATGGGTGTGAAACTGATCACCGAATCGTAGGTAGATAGGTCGTGCATCCACAGGAAGCTTTCGCCGCGAAGCTCAAATAAGCTCGGGAAAAAGCGGAAGAACGCAATAACGATAGGCATTTGCAGCACTAACGGCAAACATCCGCCTAACGGGTTTACACCCGCTTTTTTATACAATTTCATGTATTCCTGCTGCAAAAGGGTTGGATTATCATCACCAACTTTTGCTTTTATCTCATCCATTTCAGGCTTTAAGATTCTCATCTTAGCCATTGAAAGGTATGATTTATAGGTAAGCGGAGACAGCACGAGCTTAAGCAGGACTGTAAGCGCTAAAATAATCAGGCCGTAGTTCCAGTTAAATTGTTTCAGGAAGTTGAATACAGGTAATACAGCAAAACGGTTGATATATTTTAAAGGTCCCCAACCCAGACTGATCACTTTATCCAGATCGTGCCCCTCGGCTTTCAGGGTACTAAAACGGTTAGGTCCGAAGTAAAACTCTAAAGGCAAACTGCCATCTGTTGCGCGTGCAAAAGATAAGTCAGCCTTCATTTGTTTTACATCTGCATTATTGTTCACATCGGTGCTGACAGCCAGGTTCGATTTATCAATACCTTGTTTGGCAATTAAGATGCCCGAAAAGAAATGTTGTTTGAAGGCAACCCATTGCAGTTTTTTATCCGCAATTGTTTTCTGATCATCCTTGGTTTCACTCAGCCAATCCACATCATTGTCCGTATTCAGGTAATAAACTGACGAATACTGGCGCTCCTGCTTTATGTCCTTTTCCTGCTTGTGCATGCTAGCCTGCCAATCCAGGTTGAAGGTATTGCTGGTAGCCATTACATTATCCAGACCGGTGCTTTTAATAGTTAAGCCCAGTTTAAAGCCGGTCCCTTTTAACGAATAGATGTAATCGATGTATTGAGTAGGACTGTAGCTCAGGCGCATGGTCAATGTGCTTGAGTCCTTTTCAGCGACAGTCAGGTTTTGCGCACTAGGTGTAAAGTAAAGTTCATCAGTATTGATGTTCTTGTCCTGCGCACGGAAAGTCAGCCCAAAGTGGTTGTTTTCGCCATCAAATAGAATCAATGGCTTTTTATCAAATGTCTTGTAGTTCTTTAGCTCAACTGAGTAAACACGACCACCGCGGTTGCTTAATTTAACACGCAGCTCCTGGTTTTCAAGGGTCACAAATTGCTCGCTGCCTACGGTTGCAACGCCAAAAGGTATTTTCTTTAATGCTGAGTCGGCTATGGTAACAGCCTTCTTTGTGGTATCCGGCTTGGTTGCTTTTACAACTGCAGTTGCTGCTTTTGCTCTCTTAACGGAGTCCTGCAACAACTGCTCTTTCTTCATATCAGCATCTGATGGCTTCAAAAGAAAATAAGAGCCGGCCATTATTAAAACTATCAGGACAAATCCTGTTATTGTATTCTTATCCATTTTATTGTTATCGTACTTTATTACTTCTTGCGGGCATATGCCAGCGAAGCGGCGACAAAGTTAACAAAAAGTGGATGAGGATTAGCAACTGTTGATTTTAATTCCGGGTGAAATTGTCCGCCCACAAAAAATGGGTGATTTTTCAATTCTATGATCTCTACCAGGTTGTTATCCGGGTTGATTCCTGAAGGGGTCATTCCGGCTTCTTCGTATTGTTTCAGGTACTTGTTATTGAACTCAAAACGATGGCGGTGACGTTCGGTAATATGCGTTTTTCCATATATGGCAGCCGCTTTTGTGCCTTTTTTAATGTCGCAAGGATAAGCGCCCAAACGCATGGTGCCGCCTTTATTCTTGATCTTCTTCTGCTCTTCCATCATCGCAATAACCGGGTGAGGCGTGTGCTCATTCATTTCAGTGCTGTTGGCATTCTTTAGCCCTAAAACATTACGGCCGAACTCCACAACCGCACATTGCATGCCCAAACAGATACCGAAGAAAGGAATATTATTCTCGCGGACATAACGGATAGCCTCAATTTTTCCTTCAAATCCACGCTCACCAAATCCCGGAGCAACTAAAACCCCGTGTAAACCTTTCAAACGCTCGATTGCATTTTCAGGAGTCAATTGCTCAGAAGGAATATATTCAACACGTACTTTACATTCGTTTTTAGCTCCGGCATGGATAAATGATTCCGTGATAGATTTATAAGCATCAGGAAGCTCAACATATTTTCCTACCAAAGCGATTCTTACTTCTGAGGTAGGGTTCTTCAAACGGCCCAGGAAGTCTTTCCAGCTTTCCAGTTCCGGCTCGTTTTTGTGTGATAGTTTCAGCTTGGTCAATACCGTTTTATCCAACTGCTCTTTCAGCATCAATAACGGAACGTCATAAATGGTAGAAGCGTCGATCGACTCGATAACTGCATTGATATTTACGTTACAGAACAGCGCAATTTTCTTACGGATATCAAGATTGATGTGATGTTCGGTACGGCAAACCAGGATATCAGGCTGAATACCGTATTCCAGCAACATTTTAACAGAGTGTTGTGTCGGTTTGGTTTTCAACTCGCCTGCCGCCGCAAGGAAAGGGATTAGAGTCAGGTGTATAACCAATGAGTTACCCGAACCAATTTCCCATCTGAACTGACGTACAGCTTCGATGTAGGGTAATGATTCGATGTCGCCAACCGTTCCGCCTAGTTCGGTGATCACGATATCGTAATCGCCGCTTTCGCCTAGTAAACGAATGTTTCTTTTGATCTCGTCAGTAATGTGAGGAACTACCTGGACAGTCTTACCCAAAAATGCACCTTCACGTTCCTTATTGATCACGTTTTGGTAAATACGACCGGTAGTGATATTGTTGGCTTGCGATGTTGGCGTATTCAGAAAACGCTCGTAGTGGCCAAGGTCAAGATCGGTTTCGGCACCATCTTCAGTAACATAGCATTCACCATGCTCATAGGGGTTAAGTGTTCCGGGATCGATGTTGATATAAGGGTCGAACTTTTGGATCGTAACGCGGTATCCGCGTGATTGAAGAAGTTTGGCCAGTGAGGCAGAAATAATGCCTTTCCCTAACGACGAAGTAACGCCGCCCGTCACAAAAATGTATTTAGTCATGATGATATTTGTGTATTTGGCGCCTGTTTTTACACCTGCACCGATTGTTTGTGTACGGGATACAAAAGTAGCAAAATTTTCAGACTTTGCTTACTGAAATTACAAATGTTGAAAAGGAATCGGGATGTGGATAAGCTATTTGAAAATAAGTTGATTTGAAGATTTGAAAATGAACAACCAAACAATCTTCAAATTTTCAAATCATCAAATCTTCAAATTTTTCAGGTCTTCCGGCGTATCAATCGCTATAGTTTCAATTTCAGTCTCCGCCACTTTTATTTTGTAGCCATTTTCTATCCAGCGCAACTGCTCCAGGCTTTCGGCTTTTTCAAGAGGGGAAACAGGCAGTTTGGTGATCTGCTTTAAAATATCCGCCCGATAACCATAAATGCCGATGTGCTTAAAATAAGTAAAATGCTGTAGCCAGTTTTGAGGCTCCTGTCCGCGGATATGGGGCAGAGGAGAACGGGAGAAGTAAATAGCCTCAGAGTTTTTATTGATAATAACTTTAGGTGAATTGGTGCTGTGCAACTCCTGCTCGTTTGATACCTTTTTTATCAATGTGGCAAGCTGCGTATCAGTATCATTGAAGCAACTTATCAATTTACTGATCTGCTCCGGATCGATATAAGGCTCATCGCCCTGAATATTAATGATCACATCGTATTCCGGATGCTTCTCAGCCACCTCAGCACATCGGTCGGTGCCGCTTTGGTGGGTTGATGAGGTCATCACCGTTTTGCCGCCAAAGCCCTGTACATGCTCAAAAATGCGGTCATCATCAGTGGCGACAATTACTTCTGATAATTGCGCGCACTTTTTTGCCTGCTCGTAAACCCTTTGAATCATGCTCTTCCCGGCAATATCAACCAACGGCTTTCCGGGAAAGCGGGTAGATGCGTAACGGGCAGGGATGATACCGAGGATTTTCATTTACGATTTTAGATTTACGAATTACGATTTATTTGCCTTTGAGTACGATCGATTTAAATGCTCTTAACGCTAATTCCTGATCTTTTTCTGATAAATTCTTACCGTTCATCTGAAAATTGAGGCTTGATTTCCGACTATGAATATAAATGCCGGTTGTACCTTTTCCAATAATTTTCGGCCAGATAATCTTTGTCACAAAGTTATCGGTTGAATCAATATGAATATTTTCTTCAGTTAACTCATCTAAATGACTAGCATAGCCCATCCCGCTATAATCAAAAAAGAGAGTTATTTTGGGACCGGATATTTCACCAACAAAGGAATCGACACCTTGCTCTTTTTGGTAATGCCACTGCTTTGGTATAGAGATGCTAAAAACTTTTAGGTCGAGCTCCTGCCAATCTGAATCCTTGGATGAACAGCTCAGCAAAAATAAAATACCAATGATCCATCTAGTCTTCATTGTTCTTAATAACAAATCTAAAATCGTAATTCTAAAATCGTAAATCAGAACAACCCATTTATTTCCCGCTCAATTCGCTCCACAATAGTCGCCATATCATCAGTGTTATTGGCAAAGTCAAGCTTATCTTTATCCAATATCAGCAGTTTGCCTAGTTTATAGCCGTTTATCCATTTCTGGTATTTGTCATTCAGTTTGGACAGGTAATCCAGGCGTATACCGATCTCGTATTCGCGGCCGCGGCGCTGGATGTTATTAACCAGGGTTGGTACCGATGCTTTCAGGTAAACCAGCAGGTCTGGTGGTTTGATGAATGCGGTGATATTATCGAAAATAGCGCGGTAGTTCTCGTAGTCGCGGGTAGTCATCAGCCCCATATCATGCAGGTTTTCAGCGAAGATGTAAGCATCCTCGTAAATGGTCCGGTCCTGTATGATGTTCTTATTGCTTTGCTGAATATCCAGTATCTGCCTGAAACGGCTGTTCAAAAAATAGATCTGCAGGTTAAAGCTCCAGCGTTTCATGTCGCTGTAAAAATCTTCCAGGTAAGGGTTGTTGTCTGCAGCCTCGTAAAGAGGTTCAAAACCATAATTTTTGGCCAATAATTCAGTAAGGGTGGTCTTTCCGGCGCCGATGTTTCCTACGATAGCTATGTGCATGCGATGGTCTTAATTCATGGTTTACGGTTGATGGTTCATAGCTCTTCACAGGGAAGTGTAGAAACCACAATTATCTACGTCCGACTAATATACATTATGAAGTATGAACTCACAATTTTTTTGTTAATAGTTCACAGCCGATAATCGACTTGCGATTACCATGAACTATGATCCATCAACTATATACTATCAAAAACTACGAAATCCTATAATTTCCCTCACTTCACGGATAGTCTTTGAAGCGCTCTCGCGTGCCTTAATAGCACCATGACGGGCAACCTGGCGTAGATAAGCGGTATCCTGGCTGATATCATTTATTTTCTCGCGGATAGGCGCAGTAGCGATGATCATATCCTCAGCCAATTGCTTTTTCAAATCGCCGTAACGTATCTGGCAGGTATTATACAGGTTATCAAAATGCTTGTACGTATCTGGGGTGGATACTACTTTTAGCAGGTCGAACAGGTTTTCAATTTCTACAGGTTTTTCCTGGTTTTCAGCAGTTGGCCCACTGTCTGTCACAGCTCTCATTACCTTTTTGCGGATAACCTCCGGCGTGTCGGATAAATAGACGGCATTGCCTTCACCTTCAGATTTACCCATTTTGCCTTTGCCGTCAAGCCCCGGTATTTTTACCAGGTTCTCACTGAAATTGAAGGCATATGGTTCAGGGAAATAATCATGATTATACAGACGGTTAAAACGATTAGCGAATGTACGTGACATTTCCAGGTGTTGTTCCTGATCCTTACCAACCGGTACTTTGGTAGCACGGTGGAGGATGATATCGGCAGCCATCAGGACGGGGTAAGTCAGCAAACCGGCATTTACATTGTCGGGTTGGGCACGAATTTTATCTTTAAATGAAGTGCTGCGTTCAAGCTCACCTACATAAGCATTCATATTAAGATATAGGTACAATTCAGTGGTTTCCGGTACATCCGATTGAACATATAAGGTTGACCTTTCAGGATCGAGTCCTGCTGCTAAATACTCTACCAATACCTGTTTCACGTTGCTGTGAAGGTCAGACGGGGTAGGGTGAGTAGTTAATGAATGCCAATCAGCAATAAAGAAAAAACAATTATACTCACTCTGCATTTTTACGAAGTTTTGAATAGCTCCGTAATAGTTTCCCAAATGCAATTTCCCGGTAGAACGTATACCACTAACGACAGTTTCCATGGTCGCGAAAGTAAGGAATTTTTATATTTTTGGTGCCGATGAAATTGATATTGAAGAAAGCACATTGTTACTTGTACATGGGTAGCGTGGCGCTCTTCTACTTTTTGCTTTACCCTTTTCTTTGGTGGTTTTCGCGTAAGCCGTCTACTTACAGGCAAATGAACAAGTTCAGGCGGCTGTGGGGATTCCTCAGCTCAGCATTTGCCGGCATATTTTACAGCTTTACTTATGAAGTGCCATTAGATCGTAGCAGGCCTTACATTATTTGCCCCAATCATGCCTCTAACCTCGATATTACAGCGATGAGCCTGCTGGTAAAAAATGATTGCAGTTTTATGGGGAAAGAGGAATTGACCGAAGGCCTGGTAACCGGGCTGTTTTTCAGAACGGTGGACATACCCGTTAATCGGGAAAGCAAAATGTCATCGTTCAGGGCTTTTAAAAAGACAATGGAAAAGCTGCAAAGCGGCATAACTATGATCGTATTCCCGGAAGGAAAAATATCAGACGATTACCCACCACGGCTACAGGATTTTAAAAACGGACCGTTCCGCCTGGCTATTGAGGCCGGTGTGCCGATAGTGCCGGTTACTTCATTAAATAATTGGCAATTACTTTGGGACACAGGCTTAAAGTATGGCAGTAAACCCGGTATATGCCATATCTATGTACATAAGCCTATTGAGACGAAGGGTTTAACTGTTGATGATGCAGATAGTTTGCGTGATGAAGTGTACAGAATCATGAAGGAAAAGTTCGATAGTATTAATTGATAGTTCAATTTTTAGGGATGGTTTCCTATTTTTGGAATCGATGATCTTACCCCTTAAAAAACTCCATCGTCTTCTCTACAGGTTTAGTATTTCGTTTATATTTTACCTGCAATGGCCGCTTATTAATTACGCCTCTAAAAAGCCATCGAGGTATCCGTTCCTAAATCGATTGAGGAAAATATGTGCCTCGTTTAGCTCAACAACTACCGGGATATTTTATAAAATACAATATGAGCAGCCGATAGATTGGTCGCGCACTTATATAGTTTGCCCGAACCATACCTCAAATCTGGATATCATGTCCGTTAGTAAGGCACTCAAAAACACCTTTTGCTTTATGGGTAAGCATGAATTGCTTGACAACCCATTATTAGGAATATTCTTCAGGTCTATCGATATACCTGTTAACCGGGAAAGTAAAATGTCATCCTATAAGGCATTCAAACAAACAGGTGAGCGCTTGGAGCAGGGGATGAGCGTGGTAATATTTGCCGAGGGTACTATCTCAAAAGATTATCCGCCGCAACTGCAGGAGTTTAAAAATGGCCCTTTCCGATTGGCTATTGAGTTGAAAATACCTATTTTGCCTATTACTTCGCTGGATACCTGGAAGGTGATGTGGGATGATGGACGTATACATGGCAGCAGACCGGGGATTTGTCATATATTTGTGCACAAGCCCATCGAAACAGCAAATATGACTGTTGAAGATGCTGATTTGCTGAAAGATGAGGTTAACAACGTAATAAAACGGAAATTGGACGAACATGAACATTGATAAAGAAACCGTAGAGAAAGTGGCCCATCTGGCACGACTGGAACTGGCTGAAGACGAAAAGGAGAAGATGATTGCCGATATGAACAAGATCCTCGGTTTTATGGATAAGTTGAACGAGATCGATACATCAGGTATTGAGCCGCTGGTGTATATGACCAATGAGATC